>Ga0065711_1033225_pt1 | contig 25894 bp, 14 predicted proteins | sample Hoacrofraction12_FD_59098 | JGI IMG/M metagenome (GOLD analysis project Ga0065711, IMG submission 59098) | Hoatzin crop microbial communities from Cojedes, Venezuela - Epithelial fraction 12 v2 (version 2) | ecosystem: Host-associated > Birds > Digestive system > Esophagus > Crop | place... | reverse complement strand
CCGGAACCCAGCATGACGGCACATGGTATGGAATACCTGGCTCTGTTTGGCCAGGTTGGGGTTGGGTCAGCCCACCCGGCTGTGCCCCTTCCTGGATTCTGGTGAAAATTAACCCTGTCCTGGCCGAACCCAGGACAGGTATGCAGGAACAGGCAGTGAGGTCCACAAAAACACTTGGTCTCACTTCATCATCTTTATTTCACATGGCATTAATCAAGGGATCCTCCCATTCTTTAGGCATTCTCGTGTCCACGGTCCTCTGAAGCTTTTAGATTTGAAAAAGGTGTTCTTGTGTGTCTATAAAAGGCTGCCTAAAACTCTGGGTTTTGGCTGTTGTCTGACCTTCTAAGCTGATGGTCGCCTAATTCTTACCTAACTTTGTGTATCCATCATAGGTTTTGATTCTGTTAGTTTAAAGGTAGAGAGCGAATTGCTTGTCTTCTACTAGACTAGTTGCAGCCTTCTTAATTTTCTTGTCAGGTCTCATAGTAAAACCAGCATTCCCAGAGAAAATAGTTCTATCTCCACACACTAGAGACATTACTATGTTTTCTCTTTCATGCATAATTCAACATTCTTACTATATTGTGATTATTACTGGGAACTATAACAGGCATCTCTGAGAAAATGCCTCAAAGAGAAAGGATGAATGGAGAGCTCTAGATTTGGAACTGGTAAATATGCACAGTGCCAGACGGATATTGTCTCTGGCTTAATTAATGCCAGCTTCCTACAGGAAAAATGGCTTTTGGCAGGTTGGTTAACTTAATGGATAAAATTATTCATTAGATCTTTGTAGATAGTTTGATGGACAAAACAGGTAGAAACCAGGAAAAATGACAAAATATTAACAAGAAAATAATAAAGAAGAGGATATCGCAAATATAGAAAAAGAGACACATTTATCTGATAAATCCTAGCTACGATAACAGCACATTATTCTTGTGCGGGAAAAAAAAAAGGATGGCTAAAAGTAAATTTTTCTTCATATTTTGTGTTTCTCTGCAGGATTATGCTCATTGTGTGGGAACAGTATTCTCCTATATGTCTCCTACAATAAAAAGAATTTGTTGAAACCAGCAGAATACTTCATTATTAACCTTGCCATCAGTGACCTTGGTATGACTCTGACATTGTACCCTCTAGCTGTAACCTCCAGCCTTTCACACAGGTTTGTTCACTATACACGAGATACTTAACATCCTCCACAGTCTCTGGAGGTCTACAGAGGTCTGTGTGAGTGATGAAGACTAAATTACTCTGCCACTTTTCTTGCCATAAAAATGGAATTAATTAGAGAGATTGACAGAAGTATTCTCTGTAACAGCAGCTTTGTAAACTGCTGGTGTTAATTAGCATTCATGTCTATTTAAGGTCACTATTTTTTTGATTTTTGCAGGGCTGAGAAGATTTTTTTCCATACACCCAATTCTTACTGCTTTTATTCTTTGTGGGTAGTATTATTCAAATGATGGTGAAATGCTTCATTTTTTTTCATTTGGGCAGTGAAATTTGGTACCATGAAAAGAAACCCATGAATTTAATTACGATCTCCAAAAGCAGTGTTAGTGTTGATGCATAGAAATGTAATGTTCTGGATTAATTTTTAGGCCAACACTCTGAATTTTAGAATGTCTTCCTTCCTTCCATGCTTGTCTCCTCTTTATTCACATGAATTCCACCTCATATCATTTTGGAAGATCTATATTTTGCCATCTATTTTTAAAGTTTGGAAGGCTTAGGAGACTCATTACCAGACCTCTTGACAGTATTTGTGCAATCCAGGCAATGTGAAAGGGTTTGAGAGAAGGTATCTAGACAGAAAAGGTGAAGGAAGATCAGAGCTCTTTGTCAGCAGTTGTCCTGCACGGTTTGGGAAAGGATGGTATTTGTAATGTTTTGGTCTATCCCAGTTGTTGCAGAATGTCCCACAACTGTACAGATATGAGTAAGCAGTGCTGATTTGGCTTCCCAAAACACTTCATTGAGAAAGCTAGGAATGTGTGTTTACGAATGTAATTAAGTAGAATATATCTAACAGAAGAGACGGAGAACACCTCACCCAACATACCCCCTGGGTAATTTTTTCTTTTCAGTTAACCAAAATGAGAAAAATGTGTTTGGTTTGATGTGAATAAATCTCTCTCTGTCCTTCTCCCATCTAGCTTTCTCTCATTTTGGCATCAACATGAAAAATAAAAGAAAATCCAGCGATTACTCAATTTTTACCACATTACTTTCTGTATTAAAATATTGCTAAATATATTGGCTAGTACAGATGATGTCTTCAAAATCTAGAATAGGGATTTTGATAACTGCTACTGCAAATACTGCTGGTGTCTGAATAGAAAGGGAGGATATATAGTGATTCAGATAAAATTTTGTTCTTCTGGAAAAATTTCACAAGAGAATGTGTTGATTTTGATGAAAACTAGTTTTAAAAATACACATAGAGATAGCAGAAATAATAATAAGCTGTATTATTTTATGCCCTAGTCCTACCAGTGACAAGCATTTTGATTTTCTTTTCAGAATGATTATCATTAAGATATACTACTTTGCTTTATAAAAATAGAAAGGCTTAAATGTGAGTCATAAAAATAAAGAAGGACATGATTATTTTACTGGCTGTAAGTTTTTAAAATTTTGTAGTTGGTAGTTGACCAACAAATTATTTAATCATGCAGTTTCGTGGAATGTTTAAGGCTGCAACTGTAAATATATTTCTACCATTTAGTATTATATTGAAGAAAGAAGGATAGCATCTAAGAATTAACTTTCTTGGTTATTTGCCAGGTGGTTGTATGGGAAACAGATTTGCTTGTTCTATGCATTTTGTGGGGTGCTGTTTGGGATCTGCAGTCTCTCAACACTGACATTACTGAGCACTGTGTGCTGCCTCAAAATTTGTTTTCCAGCTTACGGTAAGCTAAAGTTTCTGTCTTAAATTGCTCAAATTTTCATGTGAACATAGACAACCATTTCTGGGTTGAATATCCTAAAGCGTATTTTTATAGAAGAGAACTTCTACACCCAGCCAAAAAGTTCTTATTTCTGTGATCATTGATAATTAAATCTAGGGTTAGATATATATGAAATTGATTACTTTTAGGCTCTTTTAAGTCAGGGTGATAATTTGGAAACATGGAATAAGACGTATGAAAGCAAGGCTGGTCTGAATAAACGAATGTTTTCAAAGTTTATTGCTACATTTTGACAGAGATTCATATGGATTTATGCTATGCGAAGTATCTTACATGCATCAGAGAATTCAGCTACCTAATTTTTTTGAAAATTGTTGGAACCATGCCCTATTCTTACAAACCTTCAATATGCTATAATATTTCCAACACCTATTAAAGTTATCCTGCTTAATTACTCTGCTCAGCTGCCTGCATATGGGAAACTCCATGCAGACATGGCAACCATGCTGATCTTGTTTTGTGTCTTCCAGGGAACAGGTTCAGGAGAGAACATGGCCAAATCTTGATAGCCAGTGTTTGGACTTATGCAGCAATTTTTGCCTGTTCTCCCCTGGGTCACTGGGGAGAATACGGAGCAGAGCCCTATGGCACAGCCTGCTGCATTGACTGGCGTTCCACCAACGTAAATGCCGCAGCCATGTCTTACACCGTAGTACTCTTTGTTTTATGTTTTATTCTCCCTTGCGGAGTAATTGTTACTTCCTACTCTCTTATTCTGGTAACTGTGAAAGAATCCAGGAAAGCAGTGGAACAGCACGTCTCTGGCTCCACCAGGATGAGCAACGCGCAAACCACTATTGTCAAGGTATTTGAAATTTAGCCTTTGGCAAGCCGTTTTTGGCACAGCTGGGTAACACCGTTTAAGGACCAAGAAAGTTCCTGAGAACGGAATAAAGATGGAAGAGAAAATTGGTCCTTACTGCATTTTATTTCAGACAACACAATTGTCTTGTGCAGAATTGCTCTGTGGCAATGAATTGCTAAACGTACAAATAGTAGCTGTGTGTTTCTAGAAGGTGATAATTGACCTCACAGAGCTTCATTACTTGTGAAAATAAAGATTGCAGACTTTTGACTGATCAAAAGGAAGTTTAAAAATTGGACCACTACGTAGAAATGGATTTGGGTCTCATGTTCAGGAGCCGTTGCTTATGAAAGCCTGTCTTATTCTGAGTGAGTGAATTCTGTTCACTCAGCTACTGACAGCTGAGGATATCCAGGCTTAAGCTTTATATTGTTAAAGATTTTAAACAATAATGTAGAGATCAAATTCTCCTGTGTGTAACTGAACAAAGGACAAAAGTCACAAGAAAGTGTAGCTCCCTAAATAATTCTTGAATCAAAGCTTCTGAAGGTTTGAGTTTCGCTAGCTTATATAGTAAAATTAAACCTGTGGTCACAGAAGTTGTTGGCAATTTCCTACTGCCAGACTGTCTCTTTCCAGAAGAGCAGCATCTTTTTTTTAATATGGCAAAAACAGGAAGATGAACTTTTCAGTTGACACTAGATGTACTTCATTCTTAGATAACGTACCTCTTGAAAGACATGAGTGGTACCTCTTGACTATTAATTATCTCCAGTAGAAAATCTTTGTCTTTGCTTGATTTCAGTGAATCCTTCTCTCATTTCTCTAGTTATTTCTTTAGCATGCCTTTCAAAGTATCTTCCTCACCACCCTTCAATTTTCTGCTTGGAGTCGTCTTTGGTCTTTATCTTCTCTCTCTGTTCAGGAATATGGATATTTCCATTTCCAAATACAACTGGATATCTCACAGATCTGCTTCTGTAAAGATGACCTGCTTTCTTTTTTTCCAACTAACAAACTTGGTCTCTCTCTGACATCTCTTCAGGTTACCAAGTGCAGTGTAACTCCTGTAGACATCTGAATCTGTCCTGTCTCTCCCTTTGAGTGTCTTGGTTTTCACCACTATGGGAAATGCCATCCTCCTGTCTACTGCATAGTCTTGTAACCTAAATATCTTCCTCAATCTAAGCAGATTAAGCACTAAAGAGTTAAGTCCATGTATTACCTTCTCGTTCTTTGTAATAACTCTTAGGTGAAACATATCCCAGCTAAAGCTCTTAAGTATATTCCTGCCCCATTCTAGATATTCAGTAGACATTAATTCTCTTAAGTCTTTCATTGACTACAAGGTATTCTCTTTTAACTCTTTAATTAACTTTTAAGACTCTTCATAGCTTGTCCTAATTGACCTCTATACTCCTGTTCAGTGAGACCAAGGTGCTGGTTACACTGGATGCTCATGACGCTCAGAAATATGCCTGCATGTTCCATGCTACTTGTCATCCTTGTGAGTTCCTTATAATAAACATTGGCAAAGTGGAAACAATATCTCCTTCAAAACCTCCTTTGTGATGTTAACACAAAAAATCACACTGGTATATCACAGAGATTGATATTGTTTGGGCTGCTGGAACATTAGCAGAACTGATTGTCGTGTACCGACAAGTATTTCTTCTTTTTATTCCCTGATTTTTTTCCCCTCAAAATTGCTGTAATCTTTGCTGTTAGATTTTAAACTCTTTGAGTTACTCTGAGACTTCTTATCTGCAGAGAATCTCACCCTGGAATAATAGTAATGCAAACAACAGTTACTTATACATGATAATTTCTTGGAGATGTCTGGTAAGAGGATGGTTTCAGTCAAACTCATAAAAGAAAACAGGAGAGAAGAGACACCTGTGGGGTTTTCTTTTTTAAGAATCTGCTAAAACAATCCACCCCAAATATGTCAATGTTGTGGTATACTTGGAATGATTTATCGAACTCAAGTTCTTCCTGCTGGATTTGAGCCACAATACAGACTACCTTGTAGCACCTGTCAATTTAGACACAATTTATAGCCCATTCTTCCTCCAGCATTTTCTATCCTGCCTCTGACATCAGGTCACTGTAACTTAGGAGTCCTGTTCACGTTTGAACCTGTGTCTCCATGGTCTGATCCAGCTTCAGCTGAAGTGCTTGGACATTGCTTCAGTCTTTAAAAGAAAAATCCAGATAATGACTTGGGCACTTAAAATGGAGCTTAGACTCTTAAGAGTCTGGCTAAGCCTAGAAACTGGATTATGGAAGCTCTTGCTTGGCAGCTGCCTATGCCTCGAGGCTCCAGAAAAATGCCACAGGTTCCTCTGTAAGCGTAAAGGCTTCCCAGGTTCCTGCAGTTTGCTTTGATCTGTGCTGCCCTGCATACTAAGTGGCTATCTCTTTCCTAAACCATACTAAAATAACCAGGCCGTAGCATTCAGTTTAGGCCCACTTTAGTCTATTTGTTTATTAGTAATCGAATATTTATTTTAAAAAAAGAACAATAAGATACAAATAATATTCACTGTCACTAATCTACCTCCCATGTTAAAGGATCTGTCTGTGGTGCTTTTTTCTGTTCTAATTTAGAATGCCAATAGCAAGACTTTTAGAAAATGTAATGGGAACTGTATAGTGCTGTTAGTGCTTTTGTGCTTGTGAACTTGCAAGGTTGGCTAACTACTGATATTTCTTTTATCAATATATAGTGCCATAAAAATAAATTATAATGCATACAGAGGACACTATTGTTGTCAAGTGATCTCTTCACAGGTGCATGGGTTTGCCAGCTTCTGGAGAAAACATGCTCTGAGCATACAGATAAGGCAGATAAATATCATGAATGCAAGTAGAGATGCAGAAAATTGTCTCTTCTCCAGCAGTTCCTTTGGATTAAGCCATTTCAGAAACACATCCTAGCTCTCCCTCGATGTTGCAGGAACAAAACCACCATGCATGCAACTTCATGTCTCATCAAATCTTTGTCCAAACACCACCTCTGAATGCTCAGCATTCATTTTAAATCATGAGGGTTAAGCCTTTGGCCTGGGAGATTGTGTTCAGTTTTTGTTCTGATTCAGACTTCATGTACGACCTTGGATAAATCTCCTGATTCTTGTATTTCTTTGTGGCTGTAATTTCTGATTCCTCTGAATTACCTGATTTAACATACTGATGTATCATTTGGCTGAATAGGAGAAGGTTGAAAATTCACATCTCTCTCCTAATACTTTTTATTGAAGAAAATGATTATCTAACTTTGTTCTTATTATGGAATGCAATTATTTGCAGAGAAACAACACAAATCTGCACACCATGGAGGTTAATTAGTCTTAAACTGGGTTTCTGCAATGCATGGACATGTGTACTTGTGGATAGTGCCTATGAAAATATCTTTGCTTTTGCAGAGCGTGAGATGTAGAAAAAGTTGTGCTGAGGATACAAGGAAGGGCAGAATCCAGCTTTGGATATGCTCTGTAGATGCAAACACCCACAAGGAGATCTGGCTCTAAATCTAGCACTGGAATTCTTCCTCCAAGGGAGCCTAGATCTTCCTCACCTGTGTGCTTTCTGTGGCCCTAGGGCAGGACAAGTCGAGACTGTGTTTAGTTTTTTAAATATTTAATTCATCGGGACGCATATGAGGATCCCATCTGCATGACAACCAAGGTAGTCCATGATGCAAGAAGAATGGATTGCAGTGACGAGACATAGCTGAAGTACATATTTTAAGTAATGTGTACTTGTTTATGCTACATTACAGAATTGTTACTACTTAGAGCTACAGACAGTATATAGTATTGCCTGAGTACAGGAGAGGGCATATCCATTTATGTATATTTTTTGTAAGCTCTGCACTAATCATAGGACTTACTTTAAAATAAATAGGCAGCTACCAAAAATTTTGGACAGTAACAACTAGATAGCATTAAAAACTTTTTTTACCAGATTTTATCAAGACAGTTAAAGAATTATCCTTGTCTTGTACAACTCATCACCATTAAGCTGAGCAGAGACAAGTGCTGTCTCTAAGTATGTACAAAAGAATAAGTGAACAAAATAATGCCAGATTGCTTGAGAAAGTGCTGCCAAAGGTCTGTTCCAAGGTCTTGAGAGCAGTAATCATTGCAAAGAGGCCCATTGACTTGTTTTAGAGCAGACACCAATATGAATCAGGTGTTTTTTTCTGAACAGTGGTACTGTAACAGTAGTTTACCGTTTTCACTTTTTTTACTCTTTTGTGCTTTGTTGAATGGAGTAGTAAAACTCATGACAAATTTTCACAGCTTAGCCTGTGAATTTCTAGTTTCTTTTACTTCTTCCTCTATTTTAGCAATGCATTGTCTCATTGGCTTAGTATTTTGCAGAAAAATAAAGTAAAGGTTGTAATAGTCCCTTGAGGCATAAAAAATCAGTGGAATTAATTTGCTGCTTATAAGGATGCATTTGGACTAAGTCTCACAGATTTGAAAATAGTTGCATTTACCCTGTCAGAAAAAATTTGTAGCAAAAACTTTCTATTCTCAGCAGAATAGCTTCACCCATACCAGTTCCTTTAAAAGTGAAAGGAAAGAAGAAATTATCATTTTATTGGCTTTGTCATAGCCTTGTCTAATTACCTTCTGAGAGCCCATTTCTCTTCTTTGCAGCCTCTGGGAACCAAGAATCCTTTAAGGCTCTGCTGCAATAAGCATATTGAACAAATAAATTGAGAGAAGTTAAGCACTTGCTGCAAATATTCTTTTCTGTTTTGCTGACAAGAACAAATTTGTCTGCCAGAGTAAGCAAAAGGTTCTACGTAAGAGACAAATGATAGACCATATATGATTCACAGGAAGGACAACATGTAGTTTTTTCAATTTAAATGACATAATCTCAGGAAGGCTTGTTTCTTTTAATGCATTAATGTTCAAGGATTCTTATTCAAAAACTTTGCAATATATTTCTTAAAAAGCAGAAAATTTACTTCTAACTTTCTATACTAAACTCTCTTTATTATTACAGTGAAGTATCCTTTATTAACAATTTTGTACCAGGAACATGCATGTGTTGGCAAGGTTCTCTGTTGTATGAAGAGATACTTCAAGTCAAGACATGCAATGTGTTGAATGCGTTGGAACTCTGCTTCCCTGACTATTCCTAGCATTGATCTCAGGCCTGTTGGATGGACTGGCCCTGACAGCAAGCAGGTTTACCCTGGCTGTGCCTACAGGCTAAAATCCTTGTGCTCTTCATAAAAGATCCATAGGGGCACAGAGTTTTATAAGCCCATGGCCTAACTCAAAAGTATCTTTCTTGAACTTGACTGAAAACACTCTATGTCTTCTGTACATTGCTCCTTCTTACTGGCATTCTTGATAATCCTGACAATTTTAAGCAGTAATGTTGTAGTCTCCATACAGGTATATAATGATCAGTTGAAAGTAGAGTTTTTTTAGTCAGTTTATTGTCTAGATAGAAGAATTTGCTAAATCTTTGATACAGTGAACATGTTGATGTAGCAAACATTCATCCGAGTCCCAAATAGTTCGTTATAGTGAGAAGAATGTATAGTGAACAAAATATTACACAAGTCTCCTACTGTATTCCCAAATTCTGTGTATATTTCTGGACAATATTATTCTTCTGTAGATGAACTTTCTAAACACAGAGGTTGGCTGTTACATTGAAGCTACTACATTACATTTGGAGACCTAAACAAGAGTTCTTCAGGCTGGTTGAAGATCTGCAGATCATACTGGTTTAGTGGCATTTGCAGGTAGCTGGCACACTGTCAGCTGTTGAGTCTGAGATTGTAGGTAGGCACTAAAATAGTGACATACATGCTGAGCTGTAGATGCTAAGGACTGAATGATCTAAAGCATCTACACAGTCTCCATTAAAGCTTGCTGAAATTGCACACTACATGACACATATACAGCTAATTCAGTATTTATATGTTTGCTGATTAAAAAGAAAGCCCACTATCTAGTTGTTATACTGTTATCTAAACATGGCTTCTATTAGAAGTTTGCGGTTATAGCTCCATGCTGGGCTATGACAAGGTAAGAAAATGGTCAGCAATGGCTCCTACTATCTTAACATTCATAATGTTTTACTTATATTGAAATCTTCATTTATTATTTGAAATACCAGTTGATGTAAACGACTCTTGAATCCTTAGGGCAGCCTGGTATCACAGGTGTAAGGTGCATATCTGTTTTCTTGAATCTTAGAGTATATGAAAATTATTTTGTTGTGGAAACAAATGTCACTAGAATGCAAAAGAGCTGGTATTGTTAGATGCTGTAGGAGTGCAGACCCAGAAACCTGAGAACCCAGATGTTTTCCTACCAAATTATGAAGCCAAAGGCAGCAGATAAAAACAGATGAATCTGAAGAGTTGTAGCAGGAAATGGTGGTGATTTCTGTATTATCAGAGAAAAGAAGGCCAAGGATCACAAGCACTGGCCCACTGGTTGCCCTGTTGCTCAGCTGTTAGCATGCTCCCTCCTGTGGTTTTTACCCATGTCTGGGCATGGGCTAGGGGCTAGTGCAAACCAGGCACTGTTCCAAAAACATTATATGGGAAAGACTGTGGCATATTTGTCTTGTACCAGTTCCTTCTTGTACAGTTTGCTAGTATTATCCCAGCAGCATCTGTACTCCAACATGATCCTAATGCCCCTTCCTGGGGCATGCAACAAATACTCTCTTTCATGCAATAAAAACATTTTGAACTCAAAAAAAATGCACTGAATCCCCCAAAATTCTGTCTTAAGCTCACCAGCACACCACAAGAGAATGCTGGTGAGACCCAAGGCCCAACACTGTGCAGTGTGGAGGTGACTAGACTCTGCTAGATCCAGGCAGTAGTCCCTGGTCTTATTTTATCTAGCAGTTTAGACAATGAGAGAATAAAATCCAGTCCAGGATACATCTCCTGGTACTGTGTGTTAGATGGAGCCCCTTTTTAACATGGCTGGAGTGCCGGGGAGAGGTTCTGGGGATTCATGTTTCTTTGCAAGCTGTGCCTGGCTGAGTAGCACAGTGCAGAAGAAAGCTTTACATCTGCATAGTTTAAGCAGGAAAATGAGTGATATCACCTTAGTTTTTCCAGCATGAGGATTGCCAGCATCAGGCAGCCTATTGGCCTGTTGCCACCCATACCACGACAGTGGCCCATCCTGTCCCCAGGCCTGCAATGCTCTTTTTGGTCACTCTGGTACTAAATGAATGATGACAAAAGATTAGATTGACTTTTCTCATGCTGATGCTTTTATATCATGCTTAACAGGATCTTAGCATGTTCTAGTGATTGTCAGTCTTAATTCCTTTGCTCAGTGTCTGTGATGTCAAATCTGTTTGCCTTACTGAGGGCATAAATTTGCCCAGTGAGACTTCTGGATTCTGATTAAATCTGCAACAGTGGGCTGAAGTTTGGGCTGAAATTATTATTTTGAAAACTCCTATGATTCACAACATTTCTAGATTTCATGTTATCTAATGCAAGCTGTCCAGCCTGCCAAGATAAATCCTCAGGATACAAAAATGCATGAGACTCAGGCAGACACTGAAGCCACTTTTGCAGTTAGCATGTTTTGCATCTGTTTATACTGGCCGGAACAAGCTGGACCCAGCCTGTGGGAAAGATGAGCAATGATTCAGACTTGCAGCACTGAGGACCAGATGCTTGCATGTTAGTTCGCTTTTAGAAAATGCTGTTGAGGCATATGATATATTTGGGTTTTTTGAACATGGCTGACAAATTCATCCTAGGACTGCCTACAAAACGTTTGAAATCCTTTCAGCCAAAATGAGTTGCTAGAAACCTGCCTGGAAGACAACTTTGAAATAATGGTTCACACCAGTAATTAAATGTATAGACAAATAGACTTTTTGTAATGCGTGTGTTCTCATTTTTCATGTACTTGCTCTTAATTATAATAAGTAATGCTTTACAATATGGGTAGTTTAATGCAAATTACCTTGGTGACTGTCAAGGGAAAAATGAGAGTGAGAAATGAGGAGAATGGCTGGTGCATTGTGTGCTCAGTCCTGGACAGTGGGCAGGGCAAATCTGGAAATCTGTTTCTAGATGTTGGTAGTTCTCCATAGGCCAGGAGATATTGTTATTTGGAAGCAGACTGGAAGTGACAAATACTATCCCTGATGGGGGGTGAGAAAACATGAGTAGTTTCAGAATTTGATTTGTTGAATATATGAAGCATGGTTGGTGTGTTGTGTTTCCAGTTCTAATTTTTATAAACCTGATGGACAAATTGAGAAATCTGGATGGGACATGCAAAAATGCACATTCCTTTGAGAGAATGATTAGGGACACATGAGAAAAAAGCATTTTGTTGTTTTTTTTAACAAGCTGAGATACTCCAGAGGATTTTGCATGTACAATTACAGGATATACATGCATAATTTTAGGGTGCATGTACACAAATACATATATGTTTTTGCATGTGAAAATGAGTAATTTTGTACTGAATACATGGGGCAAAATAGCTCTACCAGTTAGACATCTAGAAGTTAGCAATAGGAGTTAGACAACAAGGATTCAAATAAGATGTTTCTGTTGTAATAATTTTTTGAATAAAAACCTTAGTGATCAAGCGGTTCATGTTTTTCATTAGTTTTCAAGACCTATGATTTGAGAAAATCTGTTTTTCATTTACTTTAAGCCAGTATCCTTTTCAAGCATTGTGTGTTCTCACTGAAGAAACTTACAGTAATTCTAAGAGGCAAGTAGTGACAGATTTGTACATGTGCATAATTTCCACCGATTTCATGGGGACAAGTAGCACGTCTTTGTTTGCAGTAGGCTGGCTCCGGGGTATTGCTGCCTCTTTGTGCCTGGGTAACTGGCTGAGTGTCACTGTGTCAGGGTTATTCTCACCTCTGGTTCAGTCCTGTAAAGCACCATTTACTCAAATGTGTCAACAAGCTGAATTCACCCAACCTTATTCGATACGTACTCCAATAAACATCTAGTTTGAAATAGTGGAATCAGATCCTTAGCTTGTGCCAACAGCCAGGACTTGTTCCAGTCTGAGTGAGTGAACTGACATACACCAGCTGAAGATCTAACTACAAAGATGACTTAATGCTGCAAACATAGAACACCCATTTTCTTTTTCTACTTACCTGTAATGTGAAAATATCCCCCGTAACTTATGTTCTTTGCTGAGAAGCTCTTCTGTAAACCATAGTATTTCCCCCATGTTCCAGCCCAGTCGTAATTCCCCAAGAGAAATTTTTTCCTGTGAATTTCTGAGCAGTGTCACCTACCGCTATATTTAATATGTGAAAAATATCCTTGTGCTTGATTTACAGACACAAAGAAATTTTTTTCATTTGTAATTATGTTTATTACATTCTCCATGAGATATTTTAAAGAAGGTTTTTATATATAGGCTTTGCCTACACACAAGGGCAAAGTTAAAATTCATTATTGAAAACTCGTCTGTGCTAAATCATATTGTTCACAAGCTATGACAGAGTCCTGTCTAGGCTAAGAGGAAGTGCAATAGTGGATTACTTCTTGCCTTACCTTAGGAAAATATTATATTGCTGCATGCCTACCTTTATATGAATTTTTACATTTTATGAAATGATTTATACTTGGCAAACTACATAAATTATGTCAAACTTTCCAGTCAGAATGAGTGCTGGGTGCATAGGGGATGCTATGTATCCTGTGATGGTATTTTTCTTACGTCCCTGGATGATGGACAGGACTGTAGGGATTCTTCTGGTCAGAGAGATCTTTCAGTCAAAATACAGATAATTACAATAAAAATCTGGATTGCAAGATGTGGGAAGAAGGCATTGCCTTTTATTCATACTACTGCAGAACAACAAGAAGACACTTGATGGCCACTTTGATAAGAAAAAGTGACAGAAATTTCCATGGATATGTGCAGTTATGAAGAGATAACTCATAGAGCTGAAGCTGTTTCTATTTCCATGATAAAATAAAGGGATTACAGCAAGTCCATTATAGTTCATTAAAATCATCTTCCCATTAACACTAAGTGATTTTGAATTGTAAACCCTTGATTGTACTTTTTATTAATTGTAGTGAATTAGTGCTCTTTGGAAGAGTTTCCACAACAGCTAAAATTTTTTATGCCTGTATATGGGGCCTGCACATATTTTTCCAGGTCACATTGTCACATTGTTCCTTAATCAGTCACACAACTTTACATTTGATTTGCTTGTGGTCTATACAGGCTCAGTTTGCTGCTACTGCAAATTTAGCATCTATGTATTTTAGGCTAAGCCTGAGATTAGGCAATATACCTCTTCTTCACTTTAATGTGAGAAGTTTGGCTCAAGTCTAGAGTAAAATTATTAAAAGGCTCAGCTGTAGCCCAGAATGCCTGTTGTCCTCCCTCGGCCTCGTTGTGTAGTGATGCACAGGTGACTGCTGCCTCACGTGATATCACCTTCACAGGAGGAAATCCAAGGGCAAAACTGGCACCTGTCCATCAAGTATAGCATAAAGATAATTGAATCAATCACACAGTGATGTAATGAAATAGAGTAGTTGACCTGTCTCATAGTGTGAAAGTCATATGCGCTTATGAACAGTTCTTCTTGGTGCACTCAGCTGACGTGTGGACTTTGACAGTTAATGAAATACAAGAACGAATGTACAGATCACTTACTCTGAACAACAGTTTTGGGGGTGAAAAGAAGTCACCTACCTGAGGCAGAATTAAAATTTTTTTCCTGATATATTCATAGAATCACAGAATCATAGAATGGTGTGGGTTGGAAAGGACCTTAAAGATCATCTGGGTCCAACCCCCCTGCCATGAGCAGGGACATCTATTCTATGAATATAAACAATAATAACAGTGTCTCTTTCTACATGCATGTGTGTATATGTACAGCTGATATTCTCAAATATCTCAAATGGGGTTCCTTTTGTCTTATTGTGCTCCACTAAATGTTAGTTGTTCTAACTACAGCCTCAAAATTGTCAGTGACAAAGACCCGAGAGCAAGCAGTCACATCTGTTTTAGACAGAGGTCTATGAGTGATATCTGTTGCTCTCAGGAGATATGTCTCCCTTTCCTTTGGCATGTAAAGAGCCTCCACTGGCATAGATTTAGCATATAATTTTTTTTGATAGCTCATGTTATGCAAGATCAATCCCCTCCTTGCTGTGAAAACTGTATTGATGCAGTTCGGAAAGTTGACTGAGAGCTCCTTGAAAATATGTGCCATTTCTTTTTTTCCACAGGAACAATGTAAAGCTTATTGCAATCTCAAAGATTAATTGCTACCATAAATAAATCATCTGGGAAATGCACCAATTGATTCTAATGTCCATTTCTTCTTAATGTGATTCTAAAGCACCAAGGCATGTTACTAGCCACAGAGACTGCTTTTAGTTTCAGTCTTGAATACAAGTCATGGACAGTTGAGAATTACAAAGCCCATGCATGTGGCACCAGCATATCCGTAGGCAGAGCCAGACCTTCAGCTGATGTAAAAAATAGAATGCTTTGGAAACAAAGAGAAAAATCGAATTCACCCTATCTCGTGGATTTGCCGCTTCATCATTTCTTAACTAGTGTCATTCTGTCGACATACCTTGTTTCTCAATTCTGTCAATTCTCTTTAACTTTGGACTTCATGGGAGCTCTAACAGGTTAGAAATTTCTCCTGTGCCACTATTACTACAGCCTGATGGCTTTCTAGAGATATACACAAATTCACAGACAGATTTTAACCTAATAGAAAAAAACAATTAAATGATACAGACACTCCTCAAAAAACTCATGGTATATATTTCTTGGCAATCCCCATGCATTTCTCCTTGCAAAAAAAAAAAATATGTGGGAGACTATTAAACTTCGGGAGAAAACAATAGCATTTGGAGGAGCTCTCTATGCCTTAGAAATGTATAATGTGTGTTCCTCTGGTGTTAGTGCTCAGGGCCTCTTTCCTTCTCACTCTGAATACAAAAAAGTAATCTCTCTTAATAAAAAAGCACATGATTTTTGCAACCTTGAATCTATATCCAGACCCCCACTGAGAGAAGTGGTGGATTTGCAGCTAACTGAGCTAGTTAGCAGCTCTGTAGTCCCACTTGCAGAGGGCAGCTCGGGCAGGTGGCACACACAGCAGCTGAAAACAGAAGTACTTTCCTTACCTATTTTATTCTGTTCCCTTGGATCCAGTACTGCTCTAAATTCAATGAATCCTCTACTGTCTTCCTTATTTGGAAACATACACTTTTGAAAAAACCAGACTTGTGAAGCTTCTTAGAGAGCCTGAATATTCTTGTTTCTGTCTTTATATATGCACTTCAGTTATGAGCAGTGCTTAGAGTGATGCCCAGCGGGTTAGTCTTCCTATACAAGCTGATGCATACAGTTTACTTCAGATTTCTCGAGGTTTATCTTTATTTCACACCTGATATTTATTCTTGTATTTCATGTATCTCTGTGATAATTTCTATATAAAAAACCCCCAACAGATTTTTTTTTTTAAATAAAGACCTTTCAAAGCTGTCTTGATAGACTTTATCAGGACAAGTAATTGTGCAGCAGGAGTTAACTTAAACTGATTCACCTTCAGGATTAATCTAGTTTTCTGCTGTCAGATGCCTGTGTGTTGTGCCAGTTGAGCACCAACAGTAAAATTCTGGAAGACATTCTTTAGCCAGGAAAATCAATATTGCTTATGAACTGGACTTTGCAATTCAGACTAGCATCTTTTTCTTAGGTCAGCTTCCTTTTAGGTCTAAAAAGAGTTTTCACAGAACTTTAGTGAAGGGGAGGAGAAATGTAGTAGCTGATACATTTTAACTCTAATATTTCAGGCAGAACCAAGTTTCAGACAGAATTAAGTTGCTAGACAAATACAAGTTTGGAGAGCAGTAGAGGTATGACCTTGGGGAGACTTTTAACAAGGAGGTTCAATCAGGTGGTGTTTTTATGCATATACTATTTTGGTGGCTACTTTTCTCATGCATGCCATTTTTTAACACGCTGTTTTCTCTTTTTCTCTGCAAGCTGAGCATTGCTGTCTGCATTGGATTTTTTGCTGCCTGGAGCCCTTATGCCATCATTGCCATGTGGGCAGCTTTTGGACCAATAAATAAGATTCCTCCACTAGCCTTTGCTGTGCCAGCTGTCTTTGCAAAGTCATCCACACTTTACAATCCAGCTATATACCTCCTCCTGAAGCCAAATTTCCTAAACACCGTCGCCAGAGATTTCACAGTTCTTCAACAGTTGTGCATCAGGAGTTGTTTTTGTGTCAAGGCACCGCAGAACTACAGATCAACTTTGAACACCAGCCTGAGAACATTTAAGGGCAAAAATGAATCCAGCTGTAATTCTCTGCCAGTTGTGGAAGAATGTTCTTATTTCCCCCATGCAAAGCGCAGTGATACCTTTGAATGCTTTCAAAGCTATCCAGAATGCTGCCAGGAGAGGCTGAGGGCTATGGAATGCCCTCCTCAAGAAACTGTGTCCTTGGAGAGCAACCTCCAAGCAGGAGCGAGACAGGGCAGTAAGAAGTCGGTAAAGGTGGTTGTGTGGGGAGAAAAAAGCACTGAATGTGATACCTTGGAAATCACTTTGGAAGCAGTACCTGTGCATCGTATGTTTACAGACCTCTAGAGCTGCTTGCATGAAGCCCTCTGACAGTAATGTTGTTATACAGAATTTATGAATGTAACTTTTTCTAACAAGTCCTTCTACTACCCCATTTTCTAGACTGTTTCCTGGTTTTTCTAATACTCTTTGATGGACATGCTATAAATGCTGTATGACTCTTGCCATGCCAACTTAAGTATGTTGTGCTAACTGTGTTCAGATCATGAACTATGTCAGACAAATCCTCTCTGCATCTCCTAACATCCTTTTACTCTGTTTTTAAGAGAATACACTAACTAACTAAATTAGGACGTTTTTCCATAAGCGTTATTACCCTTTCTAGCCTACGTACATTATATTCTGTCTGTTCAAAAGAAATAGCTCAATGTAGAGTTGTAAAAGGACAAGCTCATATTAGTTTAATTGGTACAGCAACTGAAAAGGTAAGTGCTAACTGAAATGCCTGTTTTCCAAGAAATGATGCTGAATGACCTTGTATGTTACATTTGCAGAGAGGTACAGGTCACTTGGTTCCTTGCTTTGAGATGAACAGGTAGGTTCTGACATCATTCCACATGAACGAAATAAAAAAAAAATTTTCTGGTGAATGAAGATAATATGTAACTTTTGTTCACCTTCTGGTATAATTTGAGAACTTGCCCTCGGACTTTATTCATTATTCCCAGTTTCCTGTATAAGACCTTGGAATTAGGAGGGTGAAGACCTGGCCCAGAAATACCGTAAGGAGCAAGAATCTCTGCTGGTGCAAACCACTGAAACCTATGAAAACCACCCCTCGTGAAGATCCGAGTCCTCCAGGAATTCTTGAATTTGGCTTATAAGGACAATGCGGGAGAATAAGAATAGGCACAGCTCTTCTTTCTCTTGTTCTTGGGCTCCTTTTTTTTCCCTTGGAAGAAGAAGGAAAAGAAAATGAAGGGGTGTTGGAGAAAGAGCTTTTGAGATGGTTGCTTCTGCGGGTTAGGGAGGATTTGGTTGAACTTCTGCTCTGTTTCACAGCGTGCCAGCAAGAAACGCCATATCCTCTGCTGCTGCCGTAAGAGCAAGGACAGACTGGGAGTGACAGGATCTCATTTTGGCAAGGCTACAGCCAAAATTACCATAGCTTTGTTATTGAACATGGGTATAGCTTTATTTTCCATCTGGGATTACTTTGGGTGATAAGGCAGTCCTCCCCCCAAGGACTTTGCCTTCTGCAGGGCCAGTTCATCCTCTGCTCCCCAGGAGATGCTACCAAAGCCTCAAGGGAACACCTGTATCTTTAGAAAGATAATGATTCATCAGCAACACATTTTGCTGCTGTTTCTGTGGTGACTTGAAGAAAATATACTTGACTGTAAAAGGGACAGCCATGTTAAACCCTTTGAAAGTCTCTGATTAGCCACTTTAAGGGATTTTCATTTGCTATAGAGTGCATTTGGCATATTTATTTGGGACATAAAGTTTTCCATCCTGTTTTTAAACTGCCCTCACCCTCCCACCTCCCCAAGCCTCCTTTTATCCTCAGTGTTTCTGTGTATGGACAATCATCAAGACACTTTTTATTGGATTTCCATGATGCATATATGTTTAAAATACATGACCTAATGAAGAGTACAAAACATTTACAGGGCATTACGTAACAGAAACCCTCCCCAAGGTAAAAAATACTGTGTTCCTTCAGGAGCTCCAAAAAAGCAATCAGAAAAGGCAGCTGGACTTTGGATGCTGAAGAAGTCCTTTCTGTGCATGTTTTCTCCAAGACTTCCCGAGACACGTGGGTCAGCAGCGTGGCATGAGTGGGAATCTAGTTCTGCAACTGCTGTCTCTGACTTTGGATGAGGTGGGATCAGGCTTTTAGGAGTTTTAGGCAATGCTGACCTTTTCAGGTGGTGAATCAGTGAAAAATAGGAGTGGGAGCTATGTTCAAAGGTCATCTGGTCCTTCCTGCTCCAAGTCCCATTGACGTCAGTGCACAAAGCTGACTATGTGAATAAATCTCTGGAGGACTCACTGACAAAGGCGTATGCTTCAAGATTTTAACTGGTGTATCATTGCAAAGCCTCAAAACGTCACACTGTCAAAAGACAAAAATTCATAACGTGCGTTGTGCGGATGGGCTGCGTGCCCAGCCTCCATACAGATGTTTGAAATTCCAGCTGTAACATGCAGCTATTGAAAATGATCAGAAAAATGTTGAAGAGTTTTTTGCTGTGACTGCTCTTGGATCTGCGCTTCTTGTTATCTATGTGGTGAGACAGTATTATGAGCTACTAGTCTAAACCACAAATATCATTTTTCTAAGAAATCTACATAGGGATGTTAGGAAAGTAAGAAAGTTTGGAGTCTCCATGCCTGGATTTACAGTTGCTTTGAGTTTAGCATTCCCTATAGTAGGAGCCAAGGCTGACTTGCACTAGATTATACTTTTTTTTTAGTGGAAAATATAAGAACATATATTTACATAATGTCCTTTTGTTAATGTGAAGAAAAACCCCACTGTATCTTTTTAGGTTCCTTCAAATTGGCATTGAACTGTCTGAACCTGGCTGTCAGCTCTGAGTGTAGAGTAAAACATTTACGTAGAAGGTCACATTCAACTTTGAGTAGAAAATGTAATGTTTTAAAAATGACTGTAGAATCCATGCCAGCTCATTTTATAAGTTAATGGGAGGAAAATTGTGCCTTTGCAGAGGATTCCCCATGTATTAGACACTAAGCATGACAGTGTGCTCAGACTATGTTCCCATTGCGGGGGGGGGAGAAGTTTTCCCTCTTGTGCAGGTAGCATTTCCTGTGGCAATCACAATCTCCAAAAAACTTTTCAAAGCTACCAGTTTTTGGATTTTTCCCATCTGTTGTTCATCAGGGTTAGTCATAAATTACTGCTAGTAAGTGTATATGTAAAACAAATGCCATCGATTGCAGGGGGTCTATTATTATGCCTTAAGGTCTGATGAAAGAGGCAAAGGATTATTGGAATTAAAAAAAATATTTACAAAAATACTTGTTTTTAAAGATAAAACAATAAAACTTACTCTCACCTGACAAGTGGACTCATAGCATGGAAGACGTAGTGGGCACTGCCTGCCTGCTGTGTCTTTCTAGAACTCAGTTGCACAGAAAGGTCACTGATCTAAGCCTGCTCCTGACCAGAGGGGACCAAAAGTCGTTTCTGCCTGGTGTGAGGCTTGCTGGTGCGGGTAGGCACAGCTCACATGCTGGCACCTAACTTGACTTCATTGCACACACACAGCTTAGCAAAAGACCTAGTACTGAAAGTGTGCAAAAAAAATCCCTCTTTGCTTGGACTGGTGGGTTGATGGGGCGCAGTCGGCTGAGCTGAGGAGAGCAGGGCAGAGCTGGTGGCTCTGGCCTTGGGACAGTTAATCCTTGGGCCAGACCAACAGGAATTGGAGGCTTGTGTGCCTGCACTCCACAATCACAGCACCCTCGCTCCGACTCTGTATTTACCTCTTGCATTCATTTATGGCTTTGTCTTACAGAGGATGGTAAGTTTTGGGGTGGGAAATGCTTTCTCCTGTGCATGCAGAGGATTTAAAACCAGGCGGGAGACACCAAGTCTTTTCGCACTGCCACAGGAGGGCTGCAGACCTTGCCTGGAGGTGGTATGGAGAGGTTCGTGCTGCTCTCACCTTTGCTCTGGATCCATTATGGACAGGCATTGTGTGCTGTAGGCAGCTGGTACAACATATTTTGGGAGCATTATGCTTGCTGTTTGAGACATTTCATGTGCTGGGCAGTAATGTCCTTGCAGACAAAGGAGAGTCTGTCAGAGATTGTGGAACGCAAGTGAACTAGCTGGCTACATCCCATCTCAGCCAGAAGAGCTGGAAGTAGCTCTTCATAACTTTTCTGCCACCTTCTTCCTCCTCCTGTGGCACTTTTCCTCCCTTACACGGTGTCCTTTCCTGCTGTGCTCCCTCATTCTTCTCTGCTGTGCTCTCTGCCTTCACTCAGGTTTCTACTTCTTTTCCCAATCTTTCATTCTCTGCTCCCCACTCCCTGGCACTCAGAGTACCCCTGGGGAGCTCTGCAGTAGGCACCTGGCACTCTCATTCGACCCAACAGAGCAGGAAAAAGCTGTGAACAGTCAAGTTTCTGTATGCAATGCCAAACCTTTGTGATTGACGCCTTTTGGTTTTCCAGTCACTATTAGAACTGAACTGGACTGTGGAGGCCAGAAGTACATACTCTATGTTTCTTTTCTTTTTTTCTTGTTGACTCACTGGCTTCATTTTAGCAAGGTACCAAGAAAGTTTTTCCCTAGCACACCTGCCAAGATGACATGTTCTTGCAAAGGGGTCGGAAGGGAGACTGGGATATCCCCATTATTTTTTCCCCTTTAGACAAGAATATTATCTGTAGAGAGAAGCAGTAAAGACATTACTGCAGTACATGATTCTCTTGCTATGGTCGCTCTGTAAGAGAAATATGCCTTTTCCTAGTGATGGGCTTTTAACAAAGAGCTCAGTGATGTTCCTCCTGTCATGTCATGGGTAAAGGACATATGGAAAGAAAAGCCAAAAAGAGAGGCTCTTTGGGTAGGAAAGATATGATTGGCATGCTACAAGTTTAGTGCCCCTAGGAAGGCTAGAAATAGACTCCTTGAATGCAATCAACTGCATAAGCAAGCAGGATCTGTATCTCAGACCAGTTCTGTGTGCTCAGGCAATGCAAGCAGTGAACGGAAGAGACACAAAATCAAAGCATTACATCCCTGAAGGGGACCGTAGAAGGGCACTTTACCCATTGAAAAAGAAGACCATGATGTGTGGGATATGTTTTTCAGTGAACGGCAAAATGCAGTTGTGAGATAGGTGAGAACATTGAATGGTTTTGGGTGGGGGAAAAAGCACTACTGGAAATGTCGAAACTCTTCAGTATAGCAATTTCAAAGTGAACAGCTTTGATTTTCTTGGTCTGGTGTTTTGGTACTGTTCAGAAGGTGTCAGACCAGACAAACCCTTTGTTCTTGGGTGACGCCCGATGGCTGAGGGTTCCTAGGAGGGCGGCGGGGACATCCGCACAGGTTCCCTACCATCCAGCAACCTGCAGCCTGCACTGTACCTTGGGGGGCTGGCAGCAGAAGGGCTAAAACTGCACCGTCTTCTGCACACCCCCTCCTCTGCAGGACATCTCACAGGCCCAGAGACCACAGCTAGCTGTAACACTCTCTGGCGAGCTGAAGGATGCTTCAGTGCAGCCCCGCAGGGAGACCCATGGAGACCATTGGACTCCTGGAGATTTAGAGGCAATGCTCCTCCGCCGAGCGCCAGCTGCAGGAGAAGCGGGCAGCTGCCCAGACCAGCAGAGCTGAAGAGCCGGCTGGTGATCTGGGCTTCTCCCTGGTCTTAGTGCAATCAATGTATTTTGTTCCAGCTGTAAAATCTCTGGGACCAATCCTGTCCTTCCTGCGCTGTGGTGATTGCATCGTTATTGCCAATTACACTTCGCAGTTACCCATGTATTTTAGTCTTATTGTTTTATGAACTGCAACTAATTAATCCTCTCATTCCTCTCAGTTCAACAGACGCTATTGAAAATCATCTGCATTTTTGTTTCAGTTGGAAGACCACAGCAGAGATTTCAGGAGACTTGTCAGTGTAATTAGAAGAGTCAAGGTGCTGGAAATTGGTCTCCCATCATTTGGAATTCAGGCACAGCTCTGGTTATGCATCTGTTATTTGGAGGATTGACACCGTAAAATTAATAGCTGTGAGCTGAAATGAGGATGAGTCTTGTTGTCTTTTGTTTGATGTGTCTCAGTTTCTGAAGAGGGTCAGGGCCAACCTATTCTATTGACAGAGAGACACTGGCAGACACTGTCTGCCAGTCAGTTGTTGAGATTTAGTTCAGAGAGACTGGCAGAAGTCGTCCTGAGTGCTAAAACATTTTCCTTTTCAATTATCTTATATCTCTACTATGACATTCTGCTTCCTATCAGGCTTCATGCCGAGATAAGGCCGTTGCTGAATTCTGATTACCTGCTGTTTGGGGAAAACGATACTTTTTCTACAGGCGATTTTTCTAATTCTACATGCATGAACACAGACAGCTTCTCTATGGACAGTGGTCACAGCCAGCGTACTCTCTGATGTTCAGAAGTGTACAACAGAAATTACTATGCTGGTTTAAAATAGTAGCTAAGGCCGCAGCTTAAAAACACATTGCTTTTCATTCACTGTCCAATTCATGGCTCCCCCACTGCAGCTCACCACAGCTGGGTTTTAAATCTCTTGATACATCAGGCCAACCCCAAACAGCCTAATTATCTGAGGAGGGGGTTCTTCAATATACTGTGACTGCACCTCCAGTAAAGGGACAGAGCCAGAAAGCTGGAAGGCGAAAAAAACATTCAAATACTTTTGCAGGCGAAGTTTGGTCCAGACTCAAGGTATCAGGAAGCATTCTGCACAGCCTGATGTAGGTGATTTCTCCTCCCAAAACATTTTATTCTTTTCAGTTCTTACCTGTGTTGGATTAAGTTCCACTCCCGATTGCAAGTGGGTTATCTCCCTTGATTTTTGCCTACAAAATCCATGGTCCTGAATCAGGATACCTCTGGTAGAAAACCGTATGACAGTTTAGTCATTTTTTTTTTTTTTTTCAAATCTCTTGAAGAAGTGACACTGCAACATCTGCTCTGCATGTGGATTTTCTGGGTGAATTTCACCCGCCTTGCCAACTGGCTGCTTTGCAAGGCAGAGGGAATCCTACAGCAGCTTTATGCTTCTACAGTGCCTGTGCCAGCGTGCTGTCTGCTCAGCAGATCAAATTAAACAGTACTCCCAGCTAAACCCATTTTGACCAGGCCTAAGAAACCAAGGTCTTAGCCAAACCATAAGGCAAGGTGATTTCCCAGAAGGTACACTACCAGGTCCTATTTTTTTTTTCAGTCTGATCCCCACCCAGCCCAGTTGAACGGGAGCTGATTTTATTCTGCTTCTTTTAATTATCAGCTCCCTGCCTACATCTGTGGTCTTGCTCTTGCAACTCCCTCTGCACTGGCAGCTTGCAGTGTTGGCCCAAATGCATTCGTTGGTTCCAGCTTTCTGGTGTCACTATTCAATGGATTTAGATAAAAAAAGGAAAACAGAACTGAAATAAAGAAAAGCTGTTCTCACTGTACAGATTGTACTGTCTGACATAGGACAGACCCATTATGGCTTACGTTACGAAACTGTTATTTCCCTTTGTTGTAATGCTGCACTTTTTCTGAATGTTTCCAGTGAATGTTTTCACTGGGAACACAATTATCACCTAATTTTAAAAAACTGTGCAGGCTACCATATATGAGGGCAGTGACAGTTGGTTAGACAGGTGCAAAATGTAGAGCTGCTGAGTGAGCTATGTAATACGCTAAAACCTGCAGGAAGACTGAAAAAAGGAAAACCACTTTAGGTATGTATTCACTTCTTATATAGTCTTAAAAATAAAAGGCAGAAGAAAACATTTTCCCCAGGGAATTCCTTTGGAAATACGACTCACTATTCAGTGTTTCTTAGAGAAGTGAAGACAATGTATTTTCTTTCAGCATGGATGGAGGATTTAAAACCTCCCTCTTGTTAGGTGGGCGGTCATGTATAAAGAAGGAATATGTGAGATCTGCCAGGAGATCAACAGGAATTTTGTCTTGGCATGGGGCATCTACAGGTATGTCAGCCAGAAAAGGAAGGTCAAAAAAAGCACATCTATCTCACCTGATGAGCAAGTCTGGCAAACTGGTAACAACAGGTGAGCAGAAGGCTGAAGAACTCAACAATGTTTTGCTTCAGTGTTCACTGTCAACCTCTCGTCCCATGTCTCGAGTGGATGGACCACAAAATGGGGATTGGGAGAGTAAAAAGTCCATTGCATTGTAAGAGAAGATCAGGTTCATAACCACCTGAGGAACATGAACATACATAAGTCTATGGGACCAGTAGAGGTGCATCCCAGAGTCCTGAGAGAATTGGCTGATGTAGTTGCTTAGCCACTCTCCATCATAGTTTAAAAGTCATGGCAGTCAGGTGAAGTCCCTGGTGACTGGAAGAAAGGAAACATTGCACCCATTTTTAAAAAGGGTGGAAAGGAGGACCCTGGGAATTACTGACCTGTCAGCCTCACCTCTATGCCTGGGAAGATCATGGAACAGGTCCTCCTAGAAGATATGTTAAAGCACATGGAGGACAGAGATGTCATTAGAGACAGCCAGCATGGCTTCACTAAGGGCGAGTCCTGCCTGACCAACCTTGTGGCCTCCTATGGTGGAGTGACTACATCAGTGGAAAAGGGAAGAGCTACAGATGTGATCTGTCCTGGGTCGGGGTAATCCCCGCTATCAATACAGGCTGGGGGATGACAGGATCGAGAGCAGCCCTGCTGAGAGGGACTTGGGGGTACTGATAGACGAAAGGCTGGACATGAGCCGGCAATGTGCGCTGGCAGCCCAGAGGGCCAACCATGTCCTG
>Ga0065711_1005820_pt1 | contig 25894 bp, 11 predicted proteins | sample Hoacrofraction12_FD_59098 | JGI IMG/M metagenome (GOLD analysis project Ga0065711, IMG submission 59098) | Hoatzin crop microbial communities from Cojedes, Venezuela - Epithelial fraction 12 v2 (version 2) | ecosystem: Host-associated > Birds > Digestive system > Esophagus > Crop | place... | reverse complement strand
GATCTAACCTGTTATTCTAGAAGAGTGCCCTGTGCTACGTACGTTTATAACCACAAATATTCTTCATCAACCGACAGTAAAGTGCACGCCGTTACAACGTCACCATGGACAGCCAGCTAGTCCGCCCCGCCACCCCGCTCCAGGACAGCCTGTGTAGGGCTGCTCCCTCCTCAGTCCCTCCCTCCTGCCTCTCCCTGTCCCCCCGCCTGGCACCAGTACTCCCGTACCAGGAATCACGCGTCTGTCTGGGTGTCCCACAGAGTTCCATCAGCAGCCTGGAAGCCGTACTCTTCTGACCGTACAGATTGCCCTAAACATGCAGCAAGGGAACGAGGCTTTCATCTCATCTGAGAGATTTCAATGGCCTTTAAACTTAATGATTGCCCAGCAAAAGCTGCTTTTATTTCTCTTTTTTTCAAATGGGAAGGACAGGCTCGGGGAAGCTAAAAAGGAAACTTGGCAACCAACGCTGTGGAAGTGATGTGGCCATGGTTTTTTAATCATCTCCAGAAACTCGCTTTCAATGTTGCAGTTTCAAAAGCTGCATCTGGTGGGATCCATATCCAGCGTCCACTTACTTCGTAATGGATTTGATAATGAAGGCACAGGCTCGCTTTTTTACTGGTAAAGGACAGCAAACACGGTCAATATGCATTACTGACACAAAAGCACAAGCAACGATAAAGCTAGTGTCAAAAATGCTCAGCATCTTTCCTTTTGCTCCACTCTTTTTGGCCATCTGCCGATTTTTTCACCTCAGAAAGAAAAAACAAATTAAAATGGAGTTAACTTTAAACACGGTTGTACCTACACATGTATGTTAGTGGAAGATTTTTATCATCTGTTGCTGTACTTTCTGAGGATCCTAGATGACAGTATTCGCCTCTTCAAATGCCAGCAAATGGAGAATCACTTGAGTAGTAGTAGTAGCAGCTGACATGGTCCCTCAACTTTGCTAACGGTTTACATCACATTAAAAAAACTAGCTTTACTTCTTCCTGTTTCTTTGATTACTATTGCTTGGTATTCCGATTCAGTTTTGGCACAGGTGAACAAAAAAGCCCTAGAAAAGTTAAAACCAGTTCCCTGCTTAAGATCCCATGCCACTCACTGAGCATGTGTGGAGTTCAAACTGGCAAATAATTTAAACAAGCTCTTTTTTGTGTGCTTTAAATTACCTGCCAAGAAGAAGATTCCGAGTGTCTTCTATAGCAAATGAGCTCACTGAATAATTTTAAGTATCTTAAAAGATTCAACTTGCAATGCAACTTTTGTTCTAAGTGATGGCAGCTCTCCTGGGGGGGGGGGAACCCCCAAACCCCACAGAATTTTGAATTAAGGAAGTGGCACCTAAAAAAGCTTTTTTTTTTTTTTTAAACTCTAACCATTATCCCAAACAATAACTACCCTCACCTGCTCCCAAAAAGGTTGTTCGGTTTACACGGTACTAACTCATAAATATAAAAATGTGTTGGCTGACTTCACGTGGGCAATGCTGCCGAGGACCAGACTCTGCCGAGGAACACAGCAGGTGGTCAGTCAAATGGCATGCCACTTTACAGCTCTACAAGCCTAAAACAGCAAAAAAATTGGAAATGCATCACCATATCCAAAATAATTCAAAGGTTCTGACTATGAAATCAAGTTCTTTGATAGTGCTGCACCAAGAGTAAATAAACTGCTGTTGTTGAAAATTTGGCTCAGGACCCCAAAATACACGGCCGAGAAAAAGATAAAAAACACCTCTCCCCCAACTCTTTTGAACAACTGACCTCCAACACTCATCTGCAACAAAACAGTGGATAGATAATTCATTTCCATGCTATTACATTGAGGTATAACTACCAGAAACATTAAACTATCAGTATCAGCTGATATTTATCCAGTTAATTCACTCTGCATACGGGAAATTATTACAACACATCTAAAGGGATAGTTAAAGCTTACAGCTCAGAATCTTCCTATTTTTTTTTTTGCATTTGATTTTTTTGTGTTTGTGTTTTATGTTTTAATTTCTTCTGTGTTACCAGCTGCAATTCCCAGGTTAATGATTTCCAAGCAAATTTGACAGGAAGCCTGAAGATTTTTTCTTTTCCTGGGATTCTGCTTCTTGGCCTTGTGAAAGTCCCAATTCTTTCTCAATCTGCTCAAGCTCAGACTGGTCAAGCAGTTCAAAATCATCAGCTTCTTCTGTGTCTGTCTCCTCGCTCAAACTGGGCACTGCCTGTGAGGGAGCTTGCTGCACGGACTGCAACTGGTCTTTGATGGCAGCAGACACGGCAGCTGCAATGACATCCCCAGCAATTCCACTCATTAAATTAAAGGTTTGGTCACTGGTCAAAGGCAAGGAGAGCCCTGCCGCTGACGGTCTCTCTTTACTCTGTCTGGAAGCGTGATCCACCTTGAAACACGTTTGTTCTTTTTGTCGTTTTTGCTGGATGGGCATACCGATGCTTGAGTCATCGTCATCGTTTGTTCCGGCACCATTTTCTAAAGAAGGAAATTCTGAAAGATCTCTGGCGAAAGCTTCTTCATGATCACTAGGTCGGTCAAAATCTGTTACAGGGTTAACAGAAGGAAACGGTATTAGCAAACATGAAAGGCTTCCCAAAAAAGCAGCCAAATGTAAAAATGCAATTAGTAAGTGTTCCACTGAATACATTTACTAATCCATGCTCTAGTAGTCTTTTGTAGTCTCAATGCAGCAGAGCTTTGTGTGACACCTAAAACAAAACGGCATTGAAGTCAGAAATCTAGTACCACAAATCACCTGGTATCAACCTGACTCAGAAAGTTACTTGAGGAAAATATCTTTTTGAAATGGTATCTAGCTGTATATGAAACAACCCATGCAAATCATCAGCACAGCCAGTTCTAAATATACCAACCAGATAAAGTCCTAATATTTATAATGCGACAACAAGTCTCTAAACTATTTTTCTTCACAGTATATATACATTACAAATATGTAAGCATGTACGAATGTATTACAAGCTTTTGATACACTTGTACAATTAAAAAAAGGAGTGTTTATGTGTTTAAATAAAGATATAAAACCAATGTAAAGACTTAATTTATAACTTTTTCCTTTCTCGGCCAATGCTTCTATTAAATAGGAAACAGAAAATGGAAACTCTACAGATGACTGCAATTGTTTCATGTTTTCAAGAGGATAAAAAGAAGAATGCACACAGATAAAATATTAGATTTTAATGGCTGCATTAATGGCATGATATTTCTCATTAGAAATGTGTAAAACATACTGTACAGTACACGGCCTGTGGAAGAGGCCTAAATGAGCATAAGGGAATACTTTCATCTAGTATTTGAACGAGAAAGTAAAACTTTGAAAAAAAAAGTTTGAACTTACTTTCTACGAAAACAAGCAACAGGAGCATTCATAAGGGCTGAGGACATGAATCCTAAAAATGTCTCGTACGTCATTTTCTCCATTTTTCTCTAGGAAAAACAGGCTGGGAAGGTGAGGAGGAAGGACTGTGCTGTATGCAGAGTGGTGGCTCTAATGCACAGAGCTTTGACAGGAGATGAGCCAGTCCTTGGATGCATCCCACCTGGCCTTGCACTTGTGTGTATGTCCTATTTGCTGAAATGCTCCGTAGGGGAGAAGAGTGGATGTTGCTTATTTTTCACTTAGTAAGGCCTTTCATGCAGTTTCCCACGTTATCCTTACAGCCAGACTGGTGAGTGAACTGGGTAAGTGAACCGTGAGGTGGGTGGAAAATCGCCAGGCTGCCGGGGTCAAAGGGCTGTGATCAGTGACACAAGGTCCAACTGGAGGCCAGTTATTAGTGGTGTCTCTCAAGGGTACTGAAGCCAACACTGCTCAATGTTTTTATTAGTGACTTAGGTGACAGGATGAAGTGCACTCTCAGCAAGTTCACGGGCAGAAAGGAACTGCTCTGGGGGAGAAGTATTTGATATTCTGGAGGGCAGGGCCCTCAGAGGGACCTCAACAGGCTGGAGAAATGAACAGGCTGAAAAGGAATATCAGGAAATTCAACAAAAGCAAGTGTGAAGTCCTACATGTGGAATGGAATAACCTGTGCGGCACTACAGGTTGGGGGCAACGAGACAGAAAGCAGCCTTCAAGAAAAAGAGCTGTGGACAACAAGTCAGCGGTATGCCCTTGCAGCAAGGAAGGCCAGCCACATACTGAGCTATATTAGCAAAAAAGAAGTCAGAAAGTCAATGGAAGGGATTTCCTCCTCTACTCAGCATCTGAGAGCCCACGTTTGGAGTACTTTGTCCAGTTTTGACCTCTCCAGTATGAGACAGACAAGAAAAGACTGGAATGAGTCCCCTGGAAGGTCGCCATGATTATTAGAGGGCTGGAGAACATGACATCTGGGGACATGATGCAAAAATGGGCTTTGTTTGGCCTCAACAGAGGGCAGCAAAGGGGGGGTCGTATAGCTGTCTATAACTACCTAATGGGAAGGTATAGAGAAGATGGGCCTGACTCTTTTTAAAGGTGCACGGCGGAAGGATGACAGCAAATGGACACAAGCTGGAACATGGGAAATTTTGACTCACTACAAGAAGAAACTTTTTGATCATGAGGGTGATCAAATATTGAAAAAGGCTGTCCAGGGAGGTTGCTGAATCTCCACCATTGGAGTTGCTCAAAATTCAGCTGGTCACAGCCCTAAGCAACTCGATCGAGTTGAACCTGCTTTGAACAGGAGATTAGATGGGATGAATGAAAATGGCTTGTTCCAACTTATGATTCCATGATTGTACAATGCTGTCTATTTACAACTTGAAATACTACCCGAATAATTTAAATTACTAGTTTAGCCTGTATAATGTCATTAAGTAGTATCACCCTACTTGTCACTTACAGTGAACTTTTCCCAGAAGAGGAGAAATGCAAGATAAACAGAGCAACAAATCCCCAGCTAAGATTACACCAAACTACTGTGGTCCTTAATCTTTCTTCAACAAAGTGCCAAGTGAAAGCTTGGTCTGTACGAAAGTAAGAACTTAAAGATCTCATCAAGATCAAGACAAGTGCTTGAGAATCTTTTCCACATTTTAATGTCTCATTTGGCCTCATTTTTGCAGCCGGTCTTCCTCAGCATTCTAGTAGCCAAAACCTAATAATACTTTCTTGAATAGGCTGTTTAACAATTCAAAGTATTTCATTTTTCTTCCTCAGCTTTTATTTGTGTAGCGTACCCACAAAAGCATGGGTAATAACTTACAAGGTTTACTTGCTTAAAAGGTTTGGTGGAAGAGAGTGCTAAATCTGGCACTTACTGAATGTATCGGTTTTACCCACCACTACTTACTTGTTTAGACACTTACTGATGTACTTTATTATTTTTAAGATGAGGACAGCTCTTACACAAGATGTATCCAAAAATATATAAACCACTGGAATTAATTTTAAATTCATGATAGGGGGAAAAATAAAAAAAATCCAAAAAACTTTTGTCCTCAAATTCTCTAATCATTTTCAGGTAACTTACATGACTGCAATTCATTGATGAAGTAGATGAAGCCATTACATACCATCAGATGTGTCTGTCTGTGGAGAATATCCCTCGGATAAGTTAAAGGTCCCATTATCAGTCCAAGATACTTCTGATACATCTGTGTCAGACACTGACAGCTCTTTGGCAACTACTGCAGGACTAACCTAAACATAAGAAAGTCCCATACATGGTATTCTTATACTCAAAAAATTCCCATTACAGGAAGCCAATGCTTAGTATTGAAAAAGATGCCTCTTTCATATCACAGCAATATAAATTGTCTCCTATTTAAGCTTTAATTGTAGAAATATGAAAATACTAGGAGTATACAATACTTAGAAGTGAAGCATCCTTCTCTGTAATAACTAAAAGCTGTTATACTAAAGAAACATGGAAAATTCCAATTATTCATTCTGAAAGTAATAACAAAAGCAGAATGAGCCTGAAAATACAAAACACACATAAATGTAAAGAAATGCATAAACTTGGATCAACCCCCCCATTATCTATAAGACAGTAAAAAATCAACTAAACAAAAAAATCTTTATTCTTTACGAAGTATATCCAACAATATTCAATTATGTCAGCTACAAATTTTTGGGATATAAACACCTTCAAAATGATCACTGTCAAAGTCAGACTCTATACGCTATTGATCAAATACTGCATAAGAATTCCTATAAAACTGAATTTTTTTTTAAATCATCAGTGTTCTGATTATAATGGAAAATCCTTTGCCACACAGTTACTTAGAATATTAAGAGAGAAAGGAGATATTAGTGTTCTCATACATGTCTTGAAACATATTTATAGATAACATACTGATTTACACTATCATTGAAAATGATCAGACAAGTGATTACAAAAGTATCTGACAAATTATGTAGGTTTTCTGTTTTCTATGAAAGTTTCCCTTTTGCATTTTTTAATTTGATAAAAATCAACTGGAATTTCACTGTTGCAAATAAAAATAGCTCCCTTTGCTACTAAAGTCTAGTTCAGTCATTCTACAGCCAACACAAAATAAACACATCCTTAGTTAGCAGGCCAAAGAAACTATTATCTTGAAGGCCAAAAGTCACAAACGTAGTAAGTTAATTAGTATAAACCTAAAGATGGAGACTATGAATCAGTTTTAAAGTATACTGCTTAGTTCAGGAACGCAGCCTCCTGGGCAGGTCAAAGTCTTCCACAGAAAGTAGAGCCAGCAGTCTAGATACTCTCCATTATCTGTACAGATTTTAACAGCAAGATAGGGCTGACTGAAAAAGAGTCACCTTAGGACACAGGGCTGATATGTCTAGTTCACTGTCATCTTCTGGGGGTTTTGTTTTTGCTGTTTCTGAAAGAAAAAAAAAACATTTTTTATCCTACTCATGACAACCGACTCCGAGGTTCCGTGTGTGTTCTATGTCACCAGCTCACGCAGCACACTGAGCTTTCCCCTGCTGACACACTGCATCATCATGGAACACGCTACTAAGGCGAGGGAAAAAAGGCTGACTGAGAGGCTCGGCATTTATCAAACTATATCGTGCAGCAGCCAAAGCGGGAGAGAGGTTGTTGCTCTGAAATACCTTCCAACACATTTATTTACTTAGTTGCAGAAGTCTCTGTTGCTCACCATAATATAATGTTCCCTGGCAATACACATCTGTCTTTGAAACTACACTGCTGGTACAACGCACAGTTGTAACGCACTGTTAAAACAGGCAGTGTGGTTATCCCAGCACGTTACTTTTGCACAAGAACAATTTTCTGGATAACTGCATGTAATCTTCATTCACAAAACCCTTCTTCTTCTTCTTCCCCTGCATCTGCAAAATTTATATGCAAATATGCATACAAAGCATCCTGTGAAATCTGGTAGGACGCTGCTCCTTACAGATGAACAGGGACACAAATTTCGCCTCCTCTCTCTGTCTGAGAACACCCTCATGAATATTTTAAACAAAGCTGAAAAACACAGTCCATATTATTCTCGGTTGCGTATTTTTGCAGCTTGCTATTTCCTCTCTCGTGTCTGTACAAGGGTTTGTGAACCCATGTGGTGAACCCAAGCGGTGAAGCAAGGCAGGGAACTTGTCTGGGTTAAATGAAACTGGAGGGCGAGAGGCAGGAAAGAACGAACCTAACCTCAACCATTTTCTCAGTGCTGGCTTATGACATTTATGAAACAATAGTCTGATCCCTCTCTCTGCCAGTTTCACTTACAAGTACAATAAGTTGGAATAAAGAAAATTTTCAACGCATTATTCCTTATTTCCAACAACTCCTGCATTATATGTAAGAGAAGGGGAAAAGGCAGATGGTTCCTCTCACTGTGTCTCAGAATAGCACATTGTACGACAAACGGTTACAAGAAATGCAGGTTTTAAAGCAGATACGACATCTACTGATGTGACACTGACTAAAAGGGGCAGCATACCTGCAAGTAATGTGACTACACTACAAAATTTTAGTTACCAAAACTGTAGCACATGCAAAAGCAAACTAAATATAACATCATTTATATAAAGCGATTTAAAGAAAAATATTTATTACTTAAAACGTAAAAGTTTCCAGTGTTATGAAGATTTCAGGTGAGAGAGGTGAGATTTTTGTTTTACACTGATTTCTCCCCTTTCTAACTAAAAACTGATTAATTTGTAGGTATTGCCCTACTGCAATTCTTAAATGCTTATTGAGTATTTGGGGAAGAAAACAAATTCTTGTTCCTGTTGGGAGTGAAAAAAAATTAGATTTAGATACTGGAACAGAGTTCAGTCTCTTACTGAAAATTCTGTTATGTACTTATTTTGTGTTCTTGCATGAGTCTGTCTCCTGGATAAGTTTGCCTCATGTAAACAGAGACAAGCATTGCATACTTTACAGCGAGTAGTTTTTTCTGAAAACCTACAAGCAGTACATCTAATCACATATGAAGAGAACCATCAGTCTTGCCTTGTTTCCTTCCATTAATTTTTTTTTTTTTTACCATACCCAGACATCTGACATATATTACCACTCCTTCTGAAACTAAGAACAGTAGCCAGGTTCAAAGCAAGCAATACCTTTACACTTGATTTCACAGGACAAACCAATCTGTCTGCAAGGTGAATAAAACTTTCTCTGCATACAGAAATACATTATTTGGGTCTCTACTTAATTACTCACCAGATCTCTCTTTTTTCTTCTGGTTGATATATTCCACTATTCCAAAATCTAGTTTCATCAGAACAGTCTTAATTTTGTTGCACAATTTCTGCCCAAATTCATTGCACTTAAGGAAGGGACATAAAAAGGCACACAATACTGTGATGAAAATGAAGACAGAGAGAAAAATTTTATTGAAATATTGCTTTATAAGAAGTTTCTCAGTAAAGATTAAACAATGCATTTGCATAACATAACTACTAATTTTACATAATGCAATTAGTTTTACATTAAAAAGCACTGTGAAATGCCCATGTTTGACAAACTGTTAATGTCAAATCCAGTTTCTAGGAGCTATTCCTACTCATCACAGAAAATACCACCGTATTCGTATCAGTTGATGCCTTTTTTACTTCCAGTAAGGCACAATTTATGACCACTGTAACATCTATCCTTCTCTTGATTTAGTCTCATTTTGATATCCCTATCTGAGAAACACGACTACACAAGCTATGACAGAATCAACAAGCTGAAAAAACTTGTAAGCTGACTTCCATATGACAAAAAGCACTTGTCAGAACCTGCATATATATATGTATACATATATGCATGTGTGCATGTATATATATAAAAATAAATACTCCCTATACGGAGACCAAATAATGAACAAATGGCATACATAAATCATGACTGAAAAAGAGACTATACTTACACAGGACATAGGAGAGGACAACTCCAGGAATGTAACTTCCCAAGACAGTGAAAAATGTACATACACTGCAGACTAGTAGGCAAAACTGGCAAAAACATTAAAATTGGCCATTAACACTTCCACTGTTTAAATATTTAGATCATTTTGCAAAAGAAAAACGTTGCATGCTAAATGAAATCTGGAATGCAGTCGAAAATGACAGTGGTTTTTTTATAATTCGGAAATACTTTAACACTTCTTGTGCAAATAACCATCAAATGGTGCATTTTGATTAATTAGAATGTATCCCTTTTTATTATAAAAATATGCCATTTTTATTAATTTACTGTAAAGGTTTAACAAGCTCTCAGTTATTGCCAAAATTACTAGAAATTACTTCATTACATAAAAAAAGGCTAAACAGTCAATATGTAGGAAAAAACCCCAAATCACTACTTGAAATTTTACAATGCATACATGCCACATACTTACAAAAGCAAAAAATCCGTCCTATGAGTACAGTTCTCTCCCCTGCTGTGTTGCTTTGTGAAACCGTTTTCTCTCCCATGCTGGCAAGCATTCTCTGGATGCTTGTCGGCTACTGTAGCATCCCCGTAATGACAAGACTGAGCTGAATTTTCAATGCAAAACTTGAGATTTGGCTTCTGCTGCCACTGAGACGCATAGTGCGCCCTTCACACCTGCACAATGCTGAGTACAGAACTGATCTATTGAAAGTTTACAGAAAGAATCCATTTGCTTTGGAGTTCAATTGCAATAAAATAGTTAATTGAAAGAAATTTTGCACACAGCATCAGTGCCTGATTTGCTTATAATTATAATAGTAAATAATGACATGGCTCAGAGAATGAGGCCAGGAAAAAGAAAGGAAAACATGCTGTCAAAATTAGCTTTTCCAAATCTGGATTAGGTGTATCTTGACGTACACACAGAGTTACCGTGTCACATCACCACATGACAAAATTACGGGACTTCGTATACTGATACCACGTTTCCTTACCTGAATGTACACCTACTTCTTTTAAATATAACTTTATTATCCTAATCACGTAGTTTCCTGACATACGATTTATACATCTTTGAAAGGTGTTTCATCCTGCTGCTCATACGTATTTCCAGTCTGAACTCCTAACATTTGAGTGTGGTACCACATACTTCCAACTTGCTAATTCTGAAGAGCCTGTTTCCAGGAAAGGTTTTGTGGCAAAGTTAATTGAGATCAAAAGAGGGGGAAAAAACCTCCTAATCTCCTTTTAACTTTTTATATTTAGCAATACAAGTATAGAAAGGAAATCTACTGTTGACATGGTATACTTTTACATTATTTATACTCTTGTTTGGAAAAGAAAGCTGCTTCACTTTTGGTTAGAACTACATAATAATCTTCCTATGATGAAAGAAGAAGCTTTAATCTTGCTTGCCTTTTCACAAACAGGGTTGTCCAGCTCAGTCTTTCCAGTGGAAAAAAAAAAAAAATACCTATACCTGTACAGAAGAAAAATTATCACAGTAAAACACAAAGGATTCTCTTCTATCGTGTAATGCTTGCGCAGCTATTTCTGAAAATGAAAATTATTTGGGAAAAAAGTGTATGTTTAGGAACTGTGTACTCTTCCTGCTTTTCCAAGTTTTTATTAAATTGAAATGTTTTAAATTGCCTTTCCACTGAACGACTGGTGAGGTTCCAGCAGCTGTAAGGGGAGGGCCTGTACTGCTGTAAACTTTACTGTGAGCAGCTTTGCTCACTGAGGACCTACTTCTGTCCTGCACAAGAAGAACGTAGCAGAAACTCATGACTGAATATATCATAACATGTATTTTATGTTTCAGGTGTTTGTTTTGTTAAATCTATGTCAGCTTTTTATCAAAAAATATCAAAGTGTTAATCTTACTTGGGAGTGCTTACCTTGCCAGGGTTTTGTTCCTTGAAGTGGGACATTTCTTGCAGAAATACAAATAAGTTCATCAGTGTTTCTGAAATGCACTGATTTATTCTGGGTCTGTAGTCTTGTCTGGAACTGATGACTTTCCAGCTGAGTAAAACAAACAAAAAAACCCAACAACTTTGGCTATAGCTCAGATGGAAGTCGAAACTGGTTGAAAACATCTGACGCCTTATCAAATTCTAAGCCAATCATGTTGTAAAGCTATAGCCTCCAGAGATCCAAAGACTGCTGCTATGCTAAAGATACCTGTGCTCATTTCCCCTTATTTTATATGGGGCTAATCTCATCTTTTTTAATCAAACAAATTCTGTTCAGTAGTAGCAATTCTTAGTCCACACAAGCAATGATGGAAGAAATTACTGCTTATTCATTCTGGCCATATGAAAAAAAATGAGTTCAAGGCACAGCTGTAACATAAATTAAGCAACTGAAACCCGAACTTGTTTCTCAGAATTATTTTTTTCTGAAAAAATATACCACAGTACTTTTTGTAGCCACATGGTCATTCATATTAATACATTTCATTTCATGCATATAATCCTTATGCTTTTTCTTTTCTATTTTTCATTTTGTTCTGCAAACTATGATCATCCCTAAGAGATTGCTCTCCAACTTAGAAAAAAAATTGCTCTTGAAATCTTGATGTTTAATTTCCTTACTCAATTTTTATTTTTTGTTATCATATTGAAATGACTGTTTCTAAAGCTTAGCTTATTACTGTTCAGTCCTTTTAATAAAATAAACTGTACTGAAGAATTTGCTGAAAAACATGAGAAAGCATACGTATCTAATTTTGGGCTGATCAGTTTAGACAATATCTAGTCTAAATTATCACATCATACAACTTTTCGGAGTAGAGAAAACATCTACAACAGAGATGCTTTACGAAATAACAAAAGAAAGGAAAAGCACAGGCTAGCCAATGTCAGATCAAATTGGTACAAAGTATGGATGTACAACGATGCAAATATTCAGAATATGAAGTAAATTCTGCACCAGTTTTACGAAGTTATCTTTTGCGTAATTCAGTGCTCAGTACACACACTTTTGATCAGAGTGAATGCAAGTAAGCCATAAACAATCCTACAATCATTTTACTTGGATACATAATCCATTAAATGTCCAATGCATCACTGCATTAATAGTCAAATTTTGCCATAGCTGGATCAAATTACAGGATGAATCAAAAACTACATTATGAAAAAAACTGAATTGCAAGTCTCCCTGTGCAGCAATAAGGACATATATGTAGGTTGTCACATCAAACTGCCAACTCATGTTTCCAAATAATTACTCTGCTATTTAGCTACTGAAGTACCACAAGGCCCTGTTAACAGTTGTTCCTATTATTCAGAACACAAACGCTCTCTGATAGTTCCCCGCAGGACTTAAATTTTAGCAAACATCAGTAAACGACTGATGAGATTTTTGCTGTTTAAACTTCACGTTGCATGAACTTGGTGCTCAGAAGTAACATTTAAACATTTGCTTTAATATCATGAATAACAAGATATAAATTTTTTTTTTTTTTTTAGAAAACAGAAGACTAGAAGAAAAATTATCTGTCATCACTTGTAGTAATACCTGTAGTGATTAAACACTTCCATGTTAGCATTATTCTCGTTCAAGAACAGATTGCTTAGTCATTTTTATTGGCACAGATTGTAAAAGTTGAAACCCATTAGGAGCACTTGGTCTTTTCTCACTTGAAAGCTGGTTAGGAGGTTGCTTTTGTATAACCTACCCTGTAACCTACCTTTGCTGCATTGCATTTTATTAGCTATGCTTCAATATTCATACTTACTAACAAGGCACTATTATGTTTTAGGACATGAACTTGTTAATGTCTCTCATTTCCTGATATAAGGAAAGCAATGACAATTTTAAAGTTTTTGAATGTGTGTTTGTATTTTTGTGAGGCACTGGCAATGGCGATGCAGACGTACGACAGCCCTGCTGCCCACAGGCCATGGAGCCTCCTGGCTCAGGGTAACTCCGGAGTTTTGTTCCCGTAAGTGGCAGACGTGATGGTGCACACTCAAAATCAGAGTACTGCCTTCTCATTTGCTTAACACCTAACATTTCTCAAAACAGATGTGGATGCCTATATAGCAAATTTAACTCTACCAAAACAGGCTTATTTTTTATCATAAATATTTTGCAGATCCCTTAGAATTAGTTCACAAACTTGCAGGAACCCACAAATCAAAATCCGTTTCTTACAAGTGCTTAAAAACAATTTGCTCCTTCATGTTATTTTTACTTTTTCTGTCTATAAAGCAAAAGTGTACAGTAATGTTTTTCTATGGGCATGAGTTCACACCGCACTTGCACCGAGAACTGCCATATACATTTTTCTAGCAAGAGCAACAGGTTTAATCACACAGCCCAAGGGGACAACTATTGAGGGAAAATGGATTTGAATTCTGGAAATTATTTACTTCAAAGTTACACATATAATTGCACTGGATTGCAAGAGATAAGCTGATTTTTGTCTTAAAAAGATAAGCTTCTGACTTGCTTGTCTTAGGAGGACCAGGGTTATATGCTGATACTGCACTGAAAGGTAAGTCATCTCTCACACAGCAGCATGCAAGACATACTAACACAGCACTGCAGGGATGGTCAGGTGGTCTAAATTAGGCCACTAAACCTAAATTAGGGATGATCAAGTGGAACTGGTCAAGTGGTCTAAATGAGGCAGAAGCTTTGATCAATGAATCACTGTAGCAAGTAAAATAATGAAATAACGTAGCCCACCCTGTTTATTACATTATAGCATCAAACTGAAAGTTGGGTATTACATTATTACCTCCGATTTCTGGTCACAGATTAATAACAAAACTAGGCAAAGGATAGGTAACTATATATGTAAATGTCTATTTGACTTTATTTTCCAACCAAAACCAAAAAATTTCTATTTATAAATTTTCAGTTGTATAACCCCAAAGACATGTCATCTCTATTTTACAAACCATGATAAAAGGGGAAAGTGAGCTCTGAATTTCAAATCCAATGTCTCAGGAAAAGGAACGCCAAACTTAAGTTCTCCTTGAAATCTTTAACTAACGTTTCAGCCCAAACCCAGACAACATGTCTGACATCCAATTCAGCAAGGTTTAAAGCCCCTTTTTCTTAAAATTTTAAATTTTTGCTCTTGTTTCTCCTGAAACACAGAAGATATGAGGATTCTGGGCTTATGCTGAATTGTACACTTTGGTCCAACTGCTGCCCACATTTAAATTTTTGAATTTTTACATACTTATATCTAAGCCAGGAATAAGTTGTCTTCTCCCACATACATGATATCCGTTCTTACTCTACATGGGAGTGTTACCTATCTTCTTTCCTGTTGCAATGTGGACATATTGATTACTTGGAAGCAACTTTACTAACACAACGGAGATTAAACACCTTCTCCTACTTTCAGACACATGGTCTGAGCAGCCTTGTTTTTGTAAAAAAAGTCAGGAATAATTTCAGTCAAAAATGTCTGTTTACACACATGGAGAAACTTCATCTTCCTCTGTATTTAACTACCTATATTTAACTACTATACAGCAACTTCGCCACGAGGTGGTGGCACAGCCACATCGGTATTATAGCAAGGTTTGGGAGCCGTCTCATACAGAACATAAATGGCATGCATGGGGAATTCATATTCAAACTATCGTACGCATGGTGGAGTGCAGAACATGACTTAAAAGAAAAACTAGTATTTAAGACACAGTGTACAACTGATTAAAGTTCAAAACCCAAATTGTTGCCTTATTCCTGACTTCATTATAGTACTTCTAGGATTGCAGTAGTGCCATTTCCTTTAACATTGCAAAATATTCAGGGTGAGGGTTTTTTCCCTCCCTTTGAGAAAAAAACATAAACATTTAAAATAGTGTACCTGAAATTCATAGGATGAGAATCTTATGTCTTGGACTAGGTGACTTTTGTAACACAGAGAAAATGCAACATATTTTCCAGCCATGCACGGCACTGCAGGTGGGTATTTGACTCTGACAGACAATGTACATAAAACCATTAAATAACTCAGAAGAACACTGCCGGAACGCAGCAGGAGGGATTAGCAATGTTACACAGAGAGTTTTGATTGCTTCCCATCCACAACAGCAATTTCCATTTCCATCCTCTCTGATAATTAGCAGCTTGAGAAAAGTAGTATACAAAGGTTTTGTCTTATGAGAACTGCAATTTTTATGAGTAGGCTACTCTCCTTAAAGAAACATTGCTTCCATTAATAACATGTATTTTAAAAGTTGGCTGTTTATTCTAGAGTTCAAAACTACTATAATGACCATATTCTGAGTTGCAAAATCCTTTTACAGACTTTACTCCTACCCTTTATTTAAACTTGTTGACAATCAAAGTGGAACTTCGCAGATCCACAAAGAGAGAAAACAGACAGGCCTGATGCCTGCTATCAAAACCGAGCTTTGAAACACATAGGACAATTGTAGATGGTTGCCTTACTCACTTTCAGATAACTGCAAAGGTGGAGGGGGCGGAGAAGATGAAAGCATAAACTACAATAATAATGCAAACTGTTGTCATACATGCTAACCACCAATATAAAGACAATATAGATTAAAGAGGAAGAGAAACAACAAGGCACACTGGGATAACTAGTAATAATTCAAAACAAGCATGAGAATTATGCAGAAAAATGGCACATTTGCAGAGAAATTTCTCTGGAGTTGCTTCTCCTGGTTGTTAATAGCGCTTCCTTTTCCCAAGTTTAAAAGGTGTTGGAAGTATGAGCTCCAGTGCACATCAAATGTATCACCAGATGCTTTGGTCCCATGGTCTGCATGTGGTGCACTGACAAAGAAGCATCCAAGCAAGAAGAGGGGATGGTAGAGGTGGATTTTGCTTCAAAACATTACAAAGCCACTATTAAGCTTGCTCTGCAAAAGAATGTTTGGCAGTTTCTCGTACACCACAAGAAATAACGAGACATCTTTGTCAGTTCCACTGCAGCCACACTTCTCTATTTTACAAGGAACACCAGGGACTATTCTGAAGTCTCATTCCGATCTTAGGCAACCAGAGGCGTAACCAAATCCAGCTTGCTGATCTTCAGTGCGACAACCAGATGTGCACGCCGCCTCTGCTTGTCCACGCCTCCCCACAACCGGCAGCCTTGGGGACATCTGTCCCTCCTGTCCCTTCTCCCCAGAGCCCACCTGCGCAGCAGTGTTACCCTGAGGCCGGAGGGTTGGAACCAGGGGGCACCAACGCAGACCCTGGCGAAGCGGCAGCGAGAAAGAAAGGGGGTACAGCACGCATCATCTGTATGGGTGCAAAGACAGAGGGGTTATGTCATGCCTGTGCAGAAAGCGAGATAAACATTAACCTTGCATTAGACCAAGAGCTGACAGACACGTAACGATGCGTACTCCAGACCAACTCACTTTGCAATGATCACATTTAATGACAAAGAGGACAAAAAAAAAGAGGCGTAAAGTGATGCAGATGATGAACGTGGAATGCATGCCATCAGTCAACCAAGAATGTAAAAAACTACTTCAGCATATTAGGGGAGTTACTGTACCTTAATAAAGGACTTAAATGTGAACCCTATACTTCCTGCCAACACAGCTTTTGGGGCTTCTGTCAAGGTGCTCCTTTGAAGATACAAGCAGCCAACCCTCTCTGAACACCTTCAAAGGGTTTTGTGCACAATTTAGAAAGGACAAAATTTTATGCTCCCACTGCTTCTACTGAGTTTGAAATAAAGTACTACATTCCTATTCTAAAACTACTGTCAATAAGACTGAAGGTGTTCAGAGAGAAAATTAGTTACTCATATCCTTCTGACTACCTACTGCATCATTTCTAAAACTGAGCCAATGCATAAACTGTTACCTAGTAGCCGCAAAAAGCCCCCAAGAAACAACACAACCACCCTCCCGCCCCAGATGCTTCGACCCATCACAGTCACAAACTCTGGCCAGCAGTCAGTGGCATTATGTTCTCTAAAAATGACTGATGGTGTCATGCTCTCATTTTATATCTAGACATCTGTTCAAGCAAAGCCCCGTCACATTTCTCTCAGAAAGGTCAGCAGCTCTCATGTTACTGGTTTAAAGATCTCTTCGTGATGTGCTGGATTTTTTTTAATTATGTGTACACAGTTTTATATGTGTCTTCACACAGATATACTACTCAGAACTGCAGCAGTGACAAAGCACACCATGATGTGGTGGATCTGAAGGACTGCACCTACATAAATAAACAGTAATTACAGAGCTTCTAAACCTGCTTGATTGCCCAGCTGTAACCACACACGCTTGAAACCTATGCAGACTCTGTAATTTTAAGGGTAACTTAGAATGTATTAGTCAAGGTGGAAGAGCTGAAAGTTACACTCCAAAGATATGTAAATCAAAATATAGGTAATACAGCTATTTTGTAGTCTTTTAAGAAGAAATATCTAAACGTTATAGAATGATGCAGCTGTAAGGGATGTGGATATCTCAGGTCAAACCTCATAGGCAGCCAGGAGTTAAGTACGAAACTTGACCAAATGAAATCAAGTGTGCAAATTGTTAGCAAAACCCAACCAAGCAGTTACCTTTTCAGAGCCTTCACAGGTCTCTCCTGTGAGGAAAGGAATCACCACAGTGCAGAAGGCAGTGATTATAATGATGCAGTTACTCTTCTTTGAAACAAACATTTTAAACCTGAAGAGCTATGCCAAAAATATATTTCAAAATTCTTCTTCTAAATTATTCAGGTACAGAGATAATGGATATAAAATAGTATTTAGCTTTTAAAAGTTTGTGAAAAACATTTTAATTTTTTTTTTTACATTTAAATTTCAGGTGCCCACATACTTGAAAATTACCATCCCTCTCTCCCACCAACATATAAAATAGTGTAAAAAACACATTTTACAGTTAAGTATATTAAACCACCAATGGCAAAACCTCTAAAATCTACTATTGAACTGTGTGGTAGAAAACAATGCAGTATTGATTAGCCTTATTGTAACACAATGTGACAAATTTGTGAAGGTTATGTGTACTACATGGAAAGACATAATAGCAAGCACCACTGAACTCACAGCATAGCAACTTAATGACCTACGTGGCTAATTTAAAAGGCGATTATGTAGAATCGTGCTTTATACGGTGCTACTTTTGGATCCTGTGCAATTCTTAAGTATTTTAAAATAATTATAATTGTGTCACGTGGCTATGAGCAACTCAACAAGACTTGCAATTTACATGAATCATGGGGGCATCAGGTAAAATCCTGCTTGCTTCAAAGCGCTTCACGAAAGGATGCTGTATCGTTGAAATAACAAGGGATACAGGAAACATCCACAAATGCACTCCGTTCTCAAACTTTAGGGACAATATTCCTCTAGAACCTCTTCCTATGAACTGTAATGGAAATCTCTCCATCTTGTAGATATTCATATGCACTTTATTTCCTATTGCTAATCTACACGTACTGCACAGGCTTAGGCTTTCACCAATATGTAATACCACAGCAAACACATTCTTTGATCACATTTGACATCCCTTCAGTGTCAAAGCTTGGGCACACTTGGACTCTCTAAGATACACAAAGTTAGACAGATTTTGGTTTTAAATTGAAGCCGGAGAATGTAGCCATCAACCTCAAAGAGTAACTAACAACATTTCCCAATCCAAAAATCTCCTTTAATTATGATTCTGTAGTTCAAATACATCATTTCCAGGAACTGAATGAATTCTGTTAACACCATGCAACGTTTCTTCTCAAGCTTTTCAAGTGTTTTCTTTCTGACCTCCTCTATCTTCATCTGACATTTCAATTTTGTGCTTTTTATTAAGCGTGAGTCAGTCCAATTTAACATATTTTTCAGGGGAAGGTGTGCAATAAAAAGCAGAAAAAAGATCTTATTTCACAGCTCTCAGTAACATGCATGCCCCTTTTATTTCTTGACCAAGAATATTTTTTGGCAATATTACTATACAAGAAATGTGTTTAAGTCATCAGCATTTGATGAGGCTGGATGTGTTTTTCTCAATGGACTGCACCACTGACTGATTACGACGTGACTTTCAGCAAAACAGAATGTAAGCAACCTTTCCTCCCTGACTCTGTGTGCTCCTTGCACAGAGTGTTAAAACTAAGTCACGATGGTATTTTCTTAACTGACATGGGAACATTTTACCACTAGTGCGCTGCTAAACAGTATCAATCCCATAAATGAAGGTATTTTATTTTGTTATATTACTAGTCAAGAACAAACCTTTCTGAAAATGAAAGCAATTCTATTGTTATAAAAATACACTCAGGTATTCTGCAAAGGGATAGTGGAACTCCTCTTGTCCTACAGGTTGCTTAAAAAAAAAATAGACCCATTACTACCAAGATTTTATTTTGGAGGGGATGTGTTCATGTCTTCTATTCAAGTATAACATCGGTCATCTTATAAAGTCTTTCTAAGGAGCTGTATTGTCTTTCTTCAGATACAAACTGGTTAGCTCCAACTTTTTTGAAGGTGATTCCAGTACACAAGTTCGTCAACACAGCGGACTGATCCAAGTGTTGCCACTTTTTGCCGAATGTCCTGCTAAAATAAACAAAATATACTCCCACTAAATTTGGAGCATTTCATTGTCCAGCTCCTCTAGACAGACTCTTCTAAGCAAACTGATAGCTCAGCTCTCACAGGAAACCCTTCCTCTGACCCGTGCTACTCTTGTCGGGCTCTCCTGGGAAGAACACCAGCTAGTCCAGCTCGAGGTCATTCAAAACGTGAAATGTGATCTGACAGTCAAGTGCTATTAGTCCAAAGTCATGACTTAGGTCAATAAGCACAGAATTCTTCAGCATCTCTTTGCATGAAAATTCAGTGTTTTGGTGCCATACAAATACTGTCATAGATTTGCTTTCTGTTTAGCAAAGACTATGACACTATTACTACATGCTGTTGTCTTTTTACCAAGACAGTACAAAGGCTGGGATCTTCCAGGTCAGCTTCCCGTGTGTAACAGAAACCCGTGATGGAAAAGAGCCATTCTTACTGCACTATTTCTGTTCAGAAAGGTAAGGAAGTCTTGTTTCTATTAACAGAAGCATAAAGTTCTGTTTGCAGAACTTTAAACAGCTCTGCCCAGCTGCTGGAAGTAACTCTTTCATATTTATTTTTCTCCTGCAAACACAACTCTTTCAACCCTTTCTCACAAACTCAATTCATTTTCCTTCTTCAGCCTCCCCATTCTGCAGCCGGGATACTCCTAGTTCACGGCCTCTCAAAGTCAAATAGCCAGGAAAGATGAGCCCAGCATTCCCTGAGTTGCAAAGCAACTGCATAAAAAAGGAAAATTGGATTTCAAGCTCCAGACAACACTTTCAACCTGCAAAAACATGAAAATGACTTTTTGTGTAATGTTACAAGGTGGCTTTAACTCCTTCTGTGTGGAATTTCATTCTGACTTCTCTATAGGTTTTAATGGATTTCGCATGAGCAGATGATCATCTACTTTGATGCGTTACCGAGAGCTCCTGGCATGAGCTAACCACTAGTTGCCTACACTTGCACATTGAATTAAATTATCAAAGGAAATCAAATACTTTCCACTTTATTAACTATAACTAGCAAAAGAAACAAATATTCTGTTGTAATTACAAATAAACAAGCTTTGAGTAATTAAATAACATGCAGATTTGACTTCAAACTGGATCTCCATTTTTCTAAGTCCAAGCACATGCTGAGAAAGGTCATACACTATAAGACTGTAGTTCAAAAACAACTGGTTTGAAATAATGTAGCATTCTCTCCCATTTTTATTCAAGTCATAAAAGGTTCCTGGGTAACAGCTTAGTGCACCATCCTTTTCAATAATAAGCAGAATGTCCAGAGGAGGGCCACAAAAATGATCAGAGGGCTGGAACACCTCTCCTCTGAGGAGAGGCTGAGAGAGCTGGGGCTGTTCACCCTGGAGAAGAGAAGGCCGTGGGGAGACCTTCTAGCTGGCTTCCAGTACCTGAAGGGAGCCTATAAGAAAGCTGGACAGGGACTTTTTACAAGGGCATGGAGTGATAGGACAAAGGCGTAATGGCTTCAAGCTGAAAGAGGGTAGATTTAGATTAGATCTAAGGAAGAAGTTCTTTACTATGAGGGTGGTGAGGCACTGACACAGGTTGCCCAGAGAAGTTGTGGCTGCCCCCTCCCTGGCAGTGTTCAATGCCAGGGTGGATGGGGCTTTGAGCAACCTGGTCTAGTGGAAGGTGTCTCTGCCTGTGACAGGGGGGTTGAAACTAGGTGATCTATAAAGGTTCCTTCCAACCCAAACCATTCAACAATTCTACAAGATGATGGCAATCAGAACAAGACAGACATTGTTCTGACACAGGCAGTTACATGTTGGTATCTCTTTGAAGCACCTACAGCCAGGTGCTTCCATCACTTCAGGACCGATTATTCACAGTATATTCTTTATACATTCTTGACCATTATTATATTCCTCACGAGCTATCATTTAATTTTTTTTTAAATAAATTATACCATCTTACACCAAAACTATAGGGGACCCGATGATAAAGAATTACTGCAGGAAAATACCATCCTTATGCTAAACTGTTTTCAATCCTTCACCTTTGTCCACATCTTTCCTCACTGTTCTTGATCTGCTACTGCCCAGGATCATATGACAAAACAAAACATAAGATATGAGTCGGTACCTAATCTTCACAACTCTCAGCTTTTTACTAGCCTTATTGAGAAGTATTTTTGGATATGTTCTTTGCTTACTATACATTTAAATTCACAGTATGACTAACAGACTGTTACAATGCTACATCTTTAACTATGATGTTATAATGTTCATGAAATACACTTGTGATGCAATATTACATACTTTCTGAAGTAGGACATGAACTTAAGAGGGAAGAGGATGTAAGAAGTATTTGTTTGCACCTGAGAAGGAGCTACAAGGAGTGCAGAGAACTGAAACCGATCAGTGCACAAAGTTCATTTTACAGCTTCTAGAAAAATACCACTGCCCTCCTTTTTTAAATATATAAAGCAGTAGCTGATCTGAAACTTCTTTTTTTAATGTCATGCATATTGCTGTTTTCATGTATTGAAAAATATACAATTTAACAAACTAGAGATCCAGCTAAACACTTTTAATGAACAGCAATAAACACTTTGGTGGCTATCAGTAATGCGTCAACATTTCCGCAAAAAAAAAGAAAAACAAATGCTGCTTACTACTACAATTGCTTTTAATCTATGTCATATACAGGGCACAACCAGATCCCTGCAAACGGAAATGCGCAGGTGACCCCACCCCTGCAGAGACCCAGTTATGCCACTGGGGATCCATCCACCCACACTCATCCAGTTAGGTGACCGTGCCTGAATATACTCATCTACAACAGACAACCTGAAATGTCTTCTTTATTTCGTCTATCTTACAACAACACATTGACATACATACTGGAAAAACATCCACAATGTCAAAATTTAAGTATCACTAGGAGAAATCAAATCCCAAGCCACAATGAAATGCTCCCTTCTCATTCTTGTAGTTTCTTGAATTTTCCTCTACATACTGGCATTTAGTTAACTACCCTTTGAAAAAAAAAACAAACACCCAAGTCTGTTTCCACATACGTGACTATTTTTTTTTGCAATATCAAATATTTCATTAACACTGTTTTAAACATTTTTGTTTGCATCAAGATGGAGAAAATCATGACAATAGAAAGACCGCTTGCACTTTAAGAAACCGAGATTATAAACTCTGCCATAGCCAAATACCAATAACAGCTACTTTTAAAATATCTATTTTAAAATCTGTCTACTTCACTAAATTTAATTAGTTCATTTATTTCCATAGGAATGTGCTGGGTCATATTTGAGAAAACAGTATTCATTACATTGTTATTTAGATCCAACTACTTTCTTCTTATCCTGACTGTTGGTTTTATAAGCTAAGAAGATAAAAGTTCAATGTCAGAAAGACAGGCATACCTCAAAGGGACACAGTGCCCTGTCTCATTAATAGTAATGAGTTATGGTTCTGTCAGTAACGTGGCTCCGACTAAACTATTTGTCTCTCTGACATTTTGAGGCTTGTAAGTTGTCCCATGGTTGGGAAAAGTGACTAGGCAGAAACCAGGCATTATTTTCTTCCTTTCAGCTTCAGTTGAAGACGTACCTAAGAGCTGTACAACTCCACCTCTGTGCAGACGTTAAGATCTAATACTTCTCTCCTAAGCAGCCTTAGGTTAGCATTAGAGGCAAAACCCTCAAGAAACAGATGAGCTGTTACAACACAGAGCAAACTGATCTTAGGCTGAGAGCTCAGGAGCGTGCACGGATTAATGACACAAAGCCTCGGTCCATACGGCGCGGCACGAGAAGGCCATCAGAATCAACGTACAGTACCTGTCATCTTGTCCCAGATCCTCACTGTCTGGCATTTCAGAGGTAAAAAGGAATTCCCTCTTTCTCTGTACCAATCTAGATAATCCAGGCAACGATCTTCTAGCCTGTTTGCGCTTTAGAAGCAACAACCCGGGCACCTGTCCTGTTTGCTGCCGAGCAGAGCGCTCCGTGCTCAGAGAGCAAATGTTTACAGGACATCCTAAGTGCCTGCTGGTCTTGAATGAAGTTCAGAGCGTTCGGCTTTGATTGGCCAAGGCTATAAATAAACAGATCGTGACTCACCTCACACACTATGACAGGGTGTTTAGGAGCCAGCACAGCCAAGAGCAAAACACTTTTTTTTTTTCTTCTGGTCATGTGAGGGAGAACCACCGCCCAGTTTGCACATTTTACTTTTCTGCTTCCACTGGAAATCTTCCTCAATGTCTCCCATTTTTCTCAGGTGTAAGTGAGCAGCAACCAAAATGACAGGAAGCTAAATGGCACAAACTTTGAACTGACAGACAAAAATGTAAGAGCAAAGAGCTTACTGCAACTGTAAAAATATCCTTGTTTCCCTCCACACAAACTGTCATTCACAAACTGTCAGAAGAATAAAATTCTTCTCCATTGACTAAATTCACAGATGAAATACAAACTTCCCAATTCTTTTAAAATAAGGAATAGGAAAACAAATTTTCAATAAAGATTAATGCATTGTTTTTAAATTCTGATCCAAGGTTGTCTGCCACAAGCAATCTCAGCTGTCATAGGGATACCAGCAAATTGTACTGGAAAAGTATGCTGACGGGAAGAGGTTTTCTGCCAAAATACTTCTAACACCTCTGTGAACAACCCAGTGAATTGAAAAATTCACTTTCCTCATATCGCTTTTTGCTGCGTGCATGACAGGGATTCTGCCACTCCAGCTATATCTCTTAATTTTCAATACCCCAGCAACCTTATCTGTGCTGATGAAGCTTTGTAGCGCAGCCCAAGACTCCAAGTATCACATATGTAGGTTGTTCAGGGCATTGCTCAGCACTGCTTTCTCACGTGGCTTCCTCCTTCCATTAAATAGCTTGACCTATTGTTCTTAATGTATTTTCAAACAAACACTACATCCAGAGATTTTCACATAGAAATCTTTTTTTCTAGGAGGGATTCCAGCAAGATTTAGACCTGCCTCTCCTGCATGAGATAGTAAGAATTGTCCTAGGGATGTCACATCTTAAAAATAAATTAAAAAAAAAAAACAAAGCAAAGCTGGAACAAAAGGTATGTCAGATTAAAAAACAAGCACCCCATATCTTTGATTTGATAAGCTGTATTTGGTGCATTGTGATTAGTGCATCATTCACTGGAAAGCTGCTTAACTTTCGAAACTAGAAAGGATTCTATGCTTTCTTCTTATTTTTACATATAATACTTCAAAATGAGTAGTAAGATCCAGATAAAAATCACAAAAAATCCCCAAACTGCATAATCATAGACCTATTATTTTAAATTGCATGATTTATATTTACTGTATCTGAATTAATAAAATTATTTCAGGAAATGGTGAGAGAACAAAACAAAACAGGGATGCTGCGTATCTGTGAATAACAACCCCATAACTCTTCTCCTGACATTCCAGTTAGTTCCTTTTTCCTTTTCTTAATCTAATCCCATCTTCTGTATTCATACCTTTGCTCAGTCTTTCAGAAGACTTGTCCTTCCTGAAGCAGTCTAATCATACTGGACTTTTAAAAGAAAGGAGGAAGAAGAAAAACAGGAATAAAGTCCTGTGTCTAAATTATGCAAGGCAATATATAAATATAAATATTTATAAATATATTAATTTATATAAATATTTACAAATATAAAGTAATAAATGTCCTGCCCTACTCAGAGACATTCCATGGTCATCTACACCTGCATATTCCAAAATCATCTCTTCTTTTTTCTTTTCTTTTTCTACTTCTGATAGTTAGAGCTGAAACAATTAGAGCTGAATTTCCTTCATTTCCTGAAACAAGAGAGCTGTGAAATTCAAAAATCTTAATCAATAAAATGGTTTTGTGTGGTAGCTTCATTTTCAGATCTAAATTCTGAAGTCCTCTACTTAGGAAAAGAATCGAAAGAAATAACTGAAATCTGCACACACAAAAGCATCATTCAAAATTTAAATGCAGCATCAAAAATGAAAGCAAGTAAAACACCCCCCCCCCCC
>Ga0065711_1033224_pt1 | contig 25896 bp, 20 predicted proteins | sample Hoacrofraction12_FD_59098 | JGI IMG/M metagenome (GOLD analysis project Ga0065711, IMG submission 59098) | Hoatzin crop microbial communities from Cojedes, Venezuela - Epithelial fraction 12 v2 (version 2) | ecosystem: Host-associated > Birds > Digestive system > Esophagus > Crop | place... | reverse complement strand
CTCCCTCGACCTGCTGGCCACACTCCTCCTAATGCATCCCAGGATGCCATTGGCCTTCTTGGCAGCCAGGGCACACTGCTGGCTCATGGTTAACCTGTCGTCCACCAGGACACCCAGGTCCGTCTCCACAGAGCTGCTCTCCAGCAGGTCCCCCCCAAGCCTGTACTGATGCATGGTGTTGTTCCTCCCCAGGTGCAGGACCCTGCACTTGCCCTTGTTGAACCTCATCAGGTTCCTCTGTGTCCAAGTCTCTAGCCTGTCCAGGTCTGGCTGAATGGCAGCACAGCCTTCTGGTGTAGCTACCACTCCTCCCAGTTTTGTGTTGTATGTATGAATATATGTATATGTATATATGTGTATATATATGTATATCTCATGTATGAATAGAGGACAGGGACCAAAAAATTTGATGATGTTCCTGATGTTACAAATGAAGCCTTCAGCAGACCTGAAATAGAGTACAAGGTCTTCAGCCATGGCTTACCAGCTTAATCACAACAGTGTCTTCTGTTTCACTGATAAACACCTTTTTTGCAGCAGAGAAAAAATAATGTTGTTACAATGGCAGATCCTGGAGCTTTATCCACATATCCCTTTCCGAAGTGACTGATCAAGCTGAAATGTCATGTCTAAATGATAATGAAGTAACCTAGGCAGTTAATCAAATATTCAGAGCACCTACTGAAAGCTAAAGTTATGTGTTTTTCTCTACTTAAATCTCCCACTTCAAGATATTTTCAGGTGTAGGTTATGTATTTTTAACCTACACATATGAGCTGCACTCTTACATTATCTGATACATCTTTGAAAACATGCTCTTCATTGTAGAATTGGAGACAGAAAATGGAATAAAAGAGGTTGTTCCTGTTTCTGTCGCGGTTTCCCTAAGTGTCTTGGCTGATCATACACCAAAAGCACCAAGCCTTCTCATCAGACTGCAGTCAGTGGTCTTGACGCACCTGTATTTTAGGCACAAATGGAAGGGGCTTCATTGGTTGTGTAGTGCCGTATGTATCTCAGTCAGACGCATGGAAATAAATGTTAGCCTCAGTCCTGCAAGGATTTTGGGAAGCTGACAAAGTAAACACAGATAATTTCCTTGTGAGCTGACAAAACAATGATGTTGACTCTTAGGAATCTTAAAAGGTCATTTGGAAGGCGGCTGATAGGAGAAGTCAGACAGCAAGGATTTTGGGAGCACTCAGATGTGCCCCAAAACAGTGCTCAGTGACCAGGTGCAAACCATCAGCTGAAGTTACACGCTCAGAGCAGGGTACCTTCATTCCCCCCAGCACTCAAAAAAGGAAGATGCACCTCATCCCAAGTAGACGCCGGGATAGAGAGCTGGGTTCATGCCACGTCTCTGATGACGTCCTTCTATACTGGACCATTGACATTCTTATCTCACTAGTTTAAAGCTACCCTAGCTACTGTAGAAGAATAAAGAACAAGCTTTGGAAATGTGCACATGAGGCTTGTAACTCTGCTTCTACGTTTGGGACAAGGTGGAAGAAAGTTCAAGTCTTTGTCTAGTAGGCAACCAGCCTGCCGCAGGTATCAGCAACACTTAGCATTAAGTGATCTACCACTGAACATCCACCAGAAATCAGCAAAATGAGCCAGGGACAAGAAACTTTGAGGAAACTATTTGTGGAAAGATAAAGCGAGAAATGTGACAGGTTGGGAAGGAATTGCAACCCCCAAAAACCTCAAGAACCAGATGCACTCTAAACCGTGGACAGAAATCTGTGAACCCTTGCCACAAAAAACAGCTGAATGTGCACATGGCTCTGGAGTAGAGGGATCCCAGGTACCCAAGGTGCCAGGAGACTCGCAGCCGGGCTGGTGAGATCTTGTGCCTGGGGACTGAGCCTAGGACAGCTGTGGGTGCATCTGCATTGTTCTGTATATCAGATTAAAATCACATTAAATATAGAGGATTCTCTGCCGTTTGTAATGAAATTACTTGCCATTGCTGCTGTCTTTCGTTATCATTATTAGTGACTGAGAAACACAGAAGTGTCTGAGGTGCCTTCCTTGAGGATTTGAACTTGCTAATGAGACCTCTCAACAATTAAAGAATTCAAATGACCAAGCCTGGTGAATTCTTAAGTACCAGGTTAATTAGTTTGTGTTCTCAAACATGTGCTGTCAGCCAACACGAAACACGCTGCAAGTGGATTTCACGGCTTGAAATCTGCTCAACTAGGACCATTTACAATGTGGTCAACAGCAATCATTCTGCTCCTGTTTCAGGAAGGGTCACATTACGCTATTCCAGGCTTAGCTCTCCCTTCACTGCAACCGGTAACTACACTGCCCTGGAAACCAAATGGGGCTACAGCCACCAAAGCAAGCTGTCCAGCACTCAAGTACCGTTTAAATGACGTATTCAGCTAGAGTAGCTCTGTGCAAGGCCTGCTGTGGTTTTAGGGGGTGTTCGTTGCACTCACAGCTCCAGGACAGAGGTTGGAGCTGCTCAGCTGGGCAGGAGGGAGATTTCTCTGGATCTCCCACAGTGGATGAGCAGCTCCGTGCCAGGTGCCAGCCTATACCAGGCACAGTCTCATCCCATGGGCTTGGGGGCCACCAGGGACCCTCAGTGGCACCCACAGACACCAACAGCAAAGGGCTGTTGCAATCTGGGCACTGGAGACACGGGTGTTTGCATTCAGGCACAAAAATATTGCCCAAGTCCCACTTGTGTCTAAGATCTTCAGTGGCTTTCATGCTTGGGAGGTTTAGTGATAAGGTGAAGAGGCACTAACTCGCAGTCTGTCACCAGCTGTTTGATCAGCTTGTCCCAGCGCTATGAAGGGGGGCTGTTCGCTGACCACAGGAGATTGTTGCAGTTTAACCATTTTGCCTTTGGGAATTAAGGTAGGGCAAAGCACAGGGCCTGCTGCTTCGATAACCGCAGTCCCTGATTTTGTTTTTTGCTGTTCTTATCCTTCCATCCCTTTTACGTCATTCTGAGCCACAGGTGTTCCATCACCTCAGCTACGTACATGGAGGAGATGGCCATGTGTGCTGACAGCTCAGGTACTGTTGATCCTCACAGCTGAATGATGCTGCCCACGCGTGCCAGCCACCACAGCCGTAGCCTAGCAACACTGCCTGCACCGAGGTGCGGACACACAAAGTCCTGCTTGGTTTTTTACAAAGGGAAAGGCCAGATAGAAATAAAGATGGTGTAATTAATACATACCTGTCATTCTCTGCCATGTGGAGTTATTAATATCGGCCCTTTCTAATGAGAAATGACTGGAAGCAATTAAAACTGATATTTACGATTAAATAGGAAAAGCCACCAAGGCTTAGCTGGGTCAAATGAAATCCATAAAGCATGCAGATATTGCCAATAATGGTGCAATTTTATTTAATCAATAAAAAAGAGGTGTAGGGAAGGAGGCTCTTTGTTGTAATTGTTCACAGAATTATTGTAATTATTTATAGAAGATCTTGCATTCCCAGCTCAAAAATCCTCTACAGTACCTAGCAGTATTTTCCTACGAAAAGTTGTTTATCTTGCAAGGCACTTTGAAACAACATACGTTGCCAAAAAACAGGCTGGGGAAATTACAGAGATAGAACATTGCTTTACTGCATTAGCACCTCCCTGAACATTTCCCTCATTAAAGCAATTAGACATTTAAGACAAAGAAATGTAAAAAACCCTTGAGGTGTGCAAATTTCAAATGCGCTTGACGTCTTTTGGGTACACAATAGGATTTAATTAGTAGTTGCAACACACAGACCCATTACAGAGCATGAACAACATTCACAATTACAAAACCTGTGCAAGGTAAACGTTTTACTTCAGTGTATTTTTTTAAAATTCATAGGAAAAGGAAGTGGGCTGGGAAATAGTCATCCGCAAGCTGGCCAGGGTCTGGGAGTTTAAGCTGGAGTCATGATATGTTATATTAATGTCGGGTGGTGCTTGGTGTGTTATAGTTCAGTGAATGCTGCCAGTGTAGCTATAGCTGGAGAAGTGACCTACTTCAGAAATGTTTTCAGCTGGAAATTCTCTGTCTAGAAGCACAACCGAAGGGCACATCAAAAACAGCAATCAGCACCCCTGTCAGCTTTCTTGTTTGCCTTGAATAAAGTTACAGCATCTCCTAGGTACTCAGCGTAGGGAACGGACCTGAAATTGGCCTAACTCATGACAACATCACTTAAAATATTCAAATGTTTACTGCAATTTTCACTTGCTACGCAGCTAGCTATAAAGTATGTAATTATATCCCTTGGTTCAGTGAAGTGAAAGATAGTAATTCCAATAAGGCATTAAAACAATTCACCCGGACAGCTGCACGTAAGAACTGCTCCGTTACCCAAAGTGGAGCAGCAGCTGGAAATTGCTACAAATTGTTCAGAAAATGACCAGACTCTTGCTAAAATTTAGCTCCAGCGCCTGTCAGCAAAGTGAAAGGCAAGTGCATTTACAACTCACATGCCACTCCAACAGTTTGCTTCTTCCTTTAACAGCTTTTATTGCTCTATGTCTTCTTGCGTTCAAGTAATCAGGTTTTAGCGGTAATTAAAATCTAAGGGAATAAAGGAAGAGAAAATTTTCTGCTTTAATTGTGTTCCTGAAGCATATAAAACTACTGCATTTCTTCTTTACAAGGTATAATGAACTCACAGTAATTGCTTACTGTATCATTTAACTTCCCTAATTGTTGCAATAAAAATAATCCTTTTTTTACTAGAAAATAATTAGGTAAATTTAAAATGCCAAGAGAGAGTTGCTATTTAGATCTACACTGATGAATCGGTCACAACTGGAGTTTTGAGCTTCAGGTGTGTTCCCACTGAGGGACCTGGGCATCTCCAAACACCATTTTGGGAAGAAAACCTATAATGACGTATATAAAATGGCATATGATAACTATGAATACACAGAGCTTTCCAAAAATAAGTATATATATTAACGGCTCTAGAAGGATCTCTGTTAACTTCACTTTGAGGCTGCTGGAGACTTCAATTCAGGAAAGCACTTGAGCACAGGCTGAAGTTTTGATTCAGCCATGTACCTAACCAAGAACTAAATTCAATACTGTTCGGGATTGTACCTGAAGTTTAACCCACACCTAAAGTCTTGCCACAGCAATATTTTCCACTGTTGTCATCATAGTGATAGATTGTCCAGGCTCTGGCAGTGAACTGATGAATTGTAAAGCACAACCTGATCTCCAAAGGCTAGCAACTAGGTTACTTGGACAAGGACTGTGGAAGTGGCTGCTGCTTGCCCATTGAAGAACCAATTTGCTATCTACCCCACTAAAGGTATAGTAAATGCTCATGTGTGTTCTTTTCAGAATCTTTTAAAAAAAGGGTATATTTCTTGAAGTTGGTGTTCTATATGTAAAACCTACATATATAGAAATGGAAATGTATATATTTCAATGGGATGAAGAGATACTGCATTTTATTGTAGGTGAAAGTGTTATCCTATAAAAAGGATAATTAATATTTTGTTGAATATTAGAAGTAATAAAGTGAGTATCTGCCTAACCTTCAGAGTATTAAAAATAAAAATCGAGTTCAAAACTAAAAGCCTGTGAATTTGGTCTCTTTTGGTCCAGATTACATTTTTTCAGTCCTTTATTACGAGTCATAATTTTCCAGCAGCTAGTGAGAATTGCTGTTGCTCTCACTTCAGCTGTGATGGGAGATCAGACGAGGGCCCTAGTACTCATGACTCTCCATGTTGTGATCCATATTGCAGCAACAAAAAACCCAGCTTCCTTCACATACAGATGAGTTTGCTGGCTACCCCACAGCACTTGTCATCACACTTGACTGCTTTCTATATCATATTATCCCACCATTATAAAGTTATAAATCATCATAGCATGCTATTTGCTAACTCTTGGCTGGCTGAATCACACTTCTCCTTAAAGACGATGCTTCCCTCAAAGCACACTCTGAAGAAGTACCCTATCATAGAAGAAAACTATCAAGGACCTTGCAAGACATGCACAGCCTACCCATAAACACAGAAAAAAATTGGTTGTGTTATCCCCTTTGCTTACCCCCCTCTGTAAGTTGCTTAAGGCTTCTGCTGAACCCTTTCTCTGGAGAGAGGTGGAGGCAGCTCTAGTCACCTATGACTGAAACTATGTCATTGCATTGAGTTGGGTTTTTTAATATCGTCCTTCCAGGTCCTTTTCCATTGTTTTCTGTCCACAAAGAAACAAGTCAACTATCCTGTCTTTCGGGCTATTCATCTGGTTTATCCTGATCTCTGCATTCTTCGGGTCCAGGCTGCCTCCAGACCCCTAGGCAAGGCAAAGCCAGGTGCTTTTCCAGGATTAGGAAGACAAATTCAAATGAAGAAAGAAAGAAATACAGATGTTATTTTTTAAAGTGCTTCCTCCTGCTTGTTTTCCTTTGAAAAATTATGAACATGGCCTCCACTAAGCATTACATTCACTGCTGCCTAACTGAAACATGCAAAGTGCTACTTTTAAAGGAACAAGCATTTTGTTTCTGATCTAGCCTTGAAGCTAGCCCTCCTTTGAGCAGGAGGTTGGACTAGATCCCTCCCAAGGTGCCTTTCAACATGAATTATTCTGCAACTCTACTTGTTTGAACTCCGCCATTAACTCACAGCCCTGGATGCAATGATTTGCAGTACAGGTAATGATGCACAAGCTACACAGTTACCCACCCAATCTGAGACTCTTTTCTCGAAAGGAAAATGAGTCTTCTGCAGGGCAAGCTGGCTGGAGTCACCCTGTAGACACTGAATTCTTACAAACAGCAGGAAGAGCTAGTCCAAGAAGCACTCAGCAAGTACGAAGTCAAGATGCTGAAATCATTCATGAAGACACAAGGTATTCAAGAAAAGTTAAAAGTTTGAACACTAACTTCATGGATCATAATTGTGAGAAATTGGTTTTGCCTCTTTATGGGCATAAATCTGACCTACTCCATAACACTGGCAATGGAAGGGAAGAGTGAAATATCTGGAATTTTAAAAGCCCAAATAGTACTGTTGACATGTTGATAGGCGGAGTGGTAACTGTCAATAACAATGCAGAAAAGGCAGAAAAGGCAGAGATGGTTAATAGAGGGTTTTGTTCTGTGCCGGGGAACTCCTGGGATCGTCAGGGAATTCCCAGGAACCCTCTGAGGAAACTGAGGGTGCCTGCTGCTAGGGAAGGATATCTTTAGGGGCCTCACACTGAGGCTGGGGCCAAGAGTGATGGGTTCCTCACCTGCAGGATCTGTGTGCTGACGGAAGGTCTGTACCACCAGGTAACAAATGCAAGAAGAGGTCAACAGCCTGCACAGCATTACAGAAGATGAGAAAGGAACTGAATGAATCGTCTCTAAGAGCCTGCTGATACAAGTGCTCAAACTCCCATGAGTGGAGGCAGCACAGGCAGAGTTTGTGCCTGTTGCGTTGGGAATTGCAGACACATAGCAAAGGCTGGAAGCTTATGACTGCCATCAGTGAGACAGCTTCTGCTCCACCTACAGATCAGACACTGTGGAACAGGTTCAGTGTTCCGGCACCAGAGGAGTGTACTGGGAGCTATGATGTCCACTGAAGCACTTCAGCCATGTGGGCCCAAGCCCCACAAAAGAACCAGGACGAAACAGCAAGTGATAGCAATGCGAAACTCCTTGCTGCACGGAATAGCGGCCCATATCTGCTAAGGATCGAGGGCTCCACCTGATGGGATCCACCTGACTAAGTGGGGCAAAAGCATCTCTGCCAGCTGGTTGGCCAACATGGTGAGGACCTTCAGACTTATGAATAACAGGGGAGAGACATGAAGACCAAAGCCAGTTGAGCAAGCGGTAAACTGGGATAGCAAGCAAAGAGTACAGGGTGATGTGGACAAGAGACCTTATAACGAACAAAACAGGGCTGAAGGGGCCCACCCCAAGTGTACGCACACAGACAGGGACTTGCCTACAGGACAGCATTGTGTGAAAGGCTCTCATACTTCATCTAGAAGATTGTAAATGACTGGGTGCCTTTCTGAAGTGCCTGTACAGTAATGTGCACAGCATGGGGAACAGACAGGCGGAATTAGAGGTCTGTGTGTGATTACAGGGTTATGATCTCTTGGGATCACAGAGATGTGGTGGCATAGACCACATGACTGGAGTGCTGCAGTGAATGGATAGACTCTATGTGATGGTGAGGAAGGGAAGCTGCCCTTTACGTGACAACACAGTAGGAATGTGTGGAACTCTACCTAGGGATGGATGATGAGTTGAGCATTTATGGGTTGGGGTTAGATAGCAGCCCAACATGGGCAATGTTGTCATGAGTGTATACTACAGATGGCCTAACCAACACGAAGTAAATGAGGCTTTCTTCAGACCACAGGAAGAATCTTCAGGTTTGCAGGCCCAGGTACTCATCAGGGACTTGAGCCACCCTAATATCTGCTGGAGTGACAACACAGTAGGGCACAAGCAATCCAGGAGGTGTCTAGAGTGCGTTGATGATTAATTCCAAACACATTACCAAAAAGCCAACAAGATGAGGTACTTGGCTTGACCTGACACTTACAGACAAGAAAGAACTGATTAGGGACATGAAGACTGGCAGCAGTCTTGTCTTCAGTGACCATGAGATGGTGGAATTTAATTTCCTGAAAGGAGAGAACAAGGTAAATAGCAGGACCACAACACTGACCTTGAGGGGAGTAGAATTTTGCCTGTTCAAAGACCTAATTGGATTAATTGCATGGTCGATGATCATGGAGAGAAAAAGGGTGAAGGACAGCCGACTGAATTTCAAGAATCACCTCCTACAAGTTCAAGAATTGTCCATCCCTATCTGCATGAAGTCAAGCAAAGGTGGCAGGAGGCCTACATGGATGCACAAGAAGCTCAGCCATAAAAGGAAGTGTACTAGAGATGGAAGCAGGATAAGGTCATCCAGAAGGGATATAGAGACATTTCCCAAGTGTGTAGGAATCTGATTAGGAAAGCCAAAGCCCACTTGGAGTTGAATCTGGCAAGGAATGTCCAGGGCAATGAGAATTGCCTGTACAAGCACATAAGCAGTACAAGAAAGACTAGGACAAAGGTGGGCCTGCTGCTGAAGGTGGCAGAGGACTTCGTGACAAAAGACATGGAAAAGGCTGAGGTACTCAATACCTTCTTCACCTCAGTCTTTACTGGTAAGACCTGTCTCAGGAACTGCAGGCCCCTGAGATGAGTGGAAGAGTCTGGAGGGAGGACGTACCCTCAGTGGAGGAGGATAAGGTATGGGAACATTTAAACAAACTAAACACGTTTAAGTACATGGGACCTGATGGGATGCACCCACATGCGCTGAGGAAGCTGGTTGATGTCATTGCAAGGACACTCTTGCTCATCTTTGAAAGGTCAAGGTGACTGAGTAAGGTTCCTGAAGACTGGAAGAAGGTAAATGTCACTCCTATACTGAAGCAGGTCAAGGAGGATCCAGGGAACTACATGTCAGTCAGCCTCACCTTGATTCCTAGAAAGGTGGCGTACTTTCCTCCCAAATTTTTCACAATAATGTAAGAATACAGATGCTGCAGCATTTAATGAGATGGGAAACAACAGGATATGTGTCCCCTGTGTCTGGTCTCCATCATTTTTAATAACTCTTTGCTGGATTCATGGGTTATGGTAGAAAGCACCATCCTGCCAGGTAGTGATTTGCACTCAATTCCCAGGCCCAGACTCTCCTGTTAAACTAATACGGTTCACTCACCTTCTACCTCTTCTCTGTCTTTCCACTTTCATCCCTGCTCTAAACCTTCAGACAGTGCAATGCCCAGCACACTTCGGCACAACTGTCATACGGCAAAGAGAGAGGCGTTTAGTTATGGGTGCAGGCAGCACTGAGAGAAGTGTGACACAGCTCATCCCCCTCCTTTCAGACTTCATCTGCCATTCAGCTAGAAAAAGAACCCGTAGTAGCTGGGAGGCAGCGAGAGAGCTGACAGGCTGCACGTGTTAGCAAGAGCATGCACCTGATGGCTCCTGCATCGAGCCCTTTCTCAGCTTGGTAAGTTTCCCACTTCTGTGGACCCTTAAAACAGTGGACTGGCAGCTTTTGAAAAGTCTTTTGTGCGTGCTGTTTCTTTCCTAGTGTGCAGGAATTCTTTTAATCTGTCACTTAAAACCTAAAACTAAAAATGCTGTGGTGTGGGAAACTCCAGATATGACACTGAGAATGGGAAAGTTTATCAGCCTCGCTCCCCTCGCTTCAGCTATACCTTTGGCTGCAAAGGCTTGCAGACACACCCAGGATTTCAAAAGCAAAATGTTTCAAAAGCAATTCTGCTTCTTTTCTATCCTGCGACTCTGTCAAAAAATCAGATGGGAAGCGAGCCAGTAAATTGCCTTCCCGCTGGAGGTACAAGGAAGAGGGGAGAGCGGATTGACAGCAACCATCACCATTTGTGTCATCAAACAAACTGCAGGAGATGCAGCTTTCACACCTGCTCCTAACCCTGACGGTTCAGAATTTCTTCTGATTAGGAGATTCATAATTAATTTGTGGTGAAAAAGCAGTTCAGTGGATTGATACAGGCTGTTGGTAATTAATGACTTCTGGGTAACCGAAACCTTTCCCTCTTTCCTCTGGGTGTCATTTCCAGCAGCACCCGCATGCTCTGTCCTTCCCCAGTGCTAAGAGGCTGAGGTTGGCCAAAGCCAGGGAGCTCTTGCTGCACCCCTTGACAGGGCACAGGGCTGTGAGAGGTCTTAAAGCATCACGAGTATTATGTTCTGTTTTCTCAAACCCCACTTTTAAAGGAAGTTAGAATAAGCCAAATTATCTTCTCTTACAGTGATGTAGACACTTGGAAAAGAACAAACTTTTGCACCTGAAAACTTTTCCCCCACAACATTTACATGCTTATAGACAAATACAGCTGTTCACACAAAAAATCACATGCGTCAAATACCCTTGTTATGGGTATCCAGTTCTGTTTAAATGTTTCCTTCACTCTTCTACTCTTTCTTGAGCAAGCTTGCTGACTATTCTACATAGTTTCTATATGGCACATACCATGCCATGGTGTTTCTGCTTCTCCCTTGCAAGCCCCCAAGGAATAACCTACAGTCTTAGTACACCTGAAAAACAGCTTTTGAGATAGCAAAAAAAGATGGCACAAGAACAGGATTGTTTATGAAATTAAGTGTTCAAAGATGAACCCTTGGTAGGACAGAGCAATTTACACTATTTATTGGGTGAGTAAACTCGGAATAAAATGCCATGTACCACACAGTCCACTGAATGGTCGCTTACAGAAATGTCAGCAAATCTTTTCATGCCAGGTTTTTAACAACCGCTTTGAACAACACCATAGAGCAAAGGACATTGTACTGTTTATTCTGAGTAAAGTCATGCTTTGGATCTGCACACTTTTGCCTAAGTCATTTCACTTGTGAGTTGATGACGTGAGATAATAGAAAGCGTGTATATAAATCTTGCATGGTGTGCACTTGATGTCTTCTGAATGTGGATGCTACTGAGATTTGGAAAGCAGACAACCTCTTTAAATAAAAGGGTGAAAGTCAAAAAGGCCAGAGAAGCAGAGGAACAACTTCAGCTGCTCCCTAATACCTGAGATAGAAACAGGTAAGGTGGTGAAAATGCATTTTCAGTTACTGCTGAAAATTATACAGCAGGAGAAACAATCAGGAAGCGTCTGAGCCTGTGCCAATAAAAAAGTGTCACTTCATGGGAGGTCAGATCCTTGTGGTGGTATCTCCAACACTGTATATTGCTGGGTCATCTTCTCACTGTCCTTACCTCCTCATTTGCTCCTTATGAGCTTCTAATTGCTTTGCAGATCTGAGTTCTTTCATTCATTCAGAGGCTTTGCCATCTCCACCTTGGCATCAGTATTTGCTTCTCACTTCTGGTGGTTTTAGCAATCCTGTCACCTGCATTTTCCTCCTGCTTTCAAACTGCCTCGCTCCAGCCTGTGGTGACACGGGGCTAGGCGGAACACAAGTCAGATGTGCTTTATTAGGGAGCCAACCCTCCTCCTTTGCTCCGTGTCTGGCAGCTATCTGTCTGTATTACTTTAGGGCTTACACTTTAGATTTTATTCCCTTCTGTGATGTCTAGATAACAACACTTTAAATTTATTCTCAGTGGTATTTGAGTCAAAAACCCTTCATCTCAAGCACAGCTGACATTAGTTGCCTATGTTATGCAACAGCCTCAAACTATTTCAGTGAACAGGAGGAAATAAATGGAGCTATCTAATCAATATAGCAGGCTGAACTTGAAGTACCCAACCTTTATTTAAGCGTCTTTACTGAGAGTCAGTGTTTTATTAATCTTAACCCTGAGAACTGCGGTAAGCTGAAAGAAAGTAATTACTGACATTCACTACATTTAGCCAGGAAAGCATTTCTCTATTAGGAGTTCTGCAGGAATACAGACACACTTTCAGGAACGAGGGGTCATTAGCAAAAGGTGGTTTTCATGAAGAAAGTAAACTGTCAGCAATGAAAACCAGCATCACGCTGCAAAATCCTGCTGAGAGGCACGCAGGAACGTGCCCCGTGCTGTGTACAGCCACGCCGCTGCTGCCAGCCGTATGCAGCTCTCCGGCTGGGAAACGCAGCTCTGGGGATCACACCCTGCTTTGGGTCCAAGCGAAAACAGTGATAAACGCCGGGCACTCAGGTGTGTAACTTCCAGCCGGGTGTTCTGTCAGCCGCGCTTCACCAGGGTGCAAGTTTCTCTGGAAAGGTATGAAACCACCAACTCAGAGGTGCAATCTCTCGCTGCTTTCCCTGGGCAAACCTAGGAGTATTTGTGCAGCAGCAGCTACCAAGCCTGTGCTTGAAAGAAGGCTTGGTATCACTTTCCTCCTCCTTCTCAACAGTACAAAAGCAGAATAAGAGCCTCTTCTAGGTGTTCCAGCCCATGGAAACACAGCCCACTCTGTTATGGCTCAGCCTTGAACACGGTGTCTCTATTAACACGAGTGGAGGGATTGCTATGTGTGGGTACAGAACATAATAATTCCACTAAATATCAGTTTGCAGAGGAGATGTTACAGACTGTGATGTTCCTCCAGAATATTAATCTAGTATGGGGTAGCAGAGATAATGTCAAAATACCCCGTTACCTACCATCCAGTAGTCATTTCCACAGGTAGCTGAGCCCCGGGGTTAGGAAGAAGCTGAAGCCTGATGGGTGGTACCACTGCCGCAAACAAATGGGATCAGGTTGTCTATGAAACAGCACAACATCATGCACAGAGTGCCTCCTCTGTTACAGCCCTCTGCCTCTGGCACTGTCTGTTTGGGATGGTTAGATTTTCCCCATGTGTTTTTCTAGTATTTCAGGGCACAGGTGCCAGACATTTCCTTTTCCATCAGAGCCCTGGCTGAGCCAACACTCCAGCACAGGTTATTCATGTACAAAGTTGGAATATAAACCAAATGCCTTAAAAACTGCTTGGAGTGCCTTCAGTTGTGTTTGCCTCATGCCTTCATAAGGGATCTTTTGTCCTTTCATATCACTGATTTTCCAGAGAAGCTGGAGGTTGGGAAGAGGGAGGAAGGGGACACAAAATCCTTGCACATCTATAAGCACAAGGAAGCACTGGTGCCTGTTCCTCTTCGTAGCACGGCCTGTGGTACACCTGCGAAGTTGTGACTGCAGACAATCTGAACAGAAAAGGCACTGGATGATTCATACGCTGAAAGGATCTTGAAAGCTTCCTTTTTGTGCGGATGTGTAGCAATCCCTCTGCTGTTATCCAAGTGTTCATTTCTCTGATAGTACTGAAGGGCACAGCTTGATGATCAAAAAAGTCCCATGAGCACTACGCAAAGGGGGATGGAAAAGGTTCTATCCCATGTGAACTCTGTCAGACAGCTTCTCCCAGTGCATGAAAGCCAGACCCCTGAACTGCTGGAGCCCTCAGCCATGCAGAGCTCAAAACCCACATGGGTGAAGCCTGCTGCACTTTGCATTCTTTCTGTGCTATGATCAAGAAATACAAAAATTATTGACTTGGTATTAGGAATAAAGTCAATTCCCTCTCATAGAAAATATAAAGACAAATGGCTTGTTTCCTACAATATAGAGCAGGTAGGTAAAGAAGTCCTTCCCTCTGCGATTGCCATGAAAAACTGAGAAATCCTTTCCTGATTGGAACTTCTGAGTAAGGATGTGTGCATTAAGTGTCAGAGCCCAACAGAAAGCCCCTCTAAAAATCCTTTCTTTTTTTTTTTTTATTTCATGTGGAAATACATTCCCAGTTCCTGGATATCCGGCTACTGGGAACCAGCTGGTTTCACAGACTTCGGTCCTAGCACCATGGCTGCCTCTGCAGCACATATAAGGCTGGGAAGTAGGGAACAAGACCTCCAAAACTCAGTCAAGCTCACCTTTATTTGTTTAATTTCACTTAATTCATGCTTATTCATCTAAATCCAAGTGATCACCTGCCCCATCCAGGCCCTTTGGAAAGTTTTCCACCACACTGACTGCAGCCAGCAGGATTCAGAGGAGAAAGTGTGCCTGTGGCTCAGGTTTCCTCCTGCCCATCGAGGAAGAGCCATCCCAGACACAACGAGCTGAATCCAGTAGAGACAGAGCACAGCATCAAAGCAGCGTTCCTTCTCCTGGCCGCAGTGTCAGCTGCGCTCAGACAGGTATTAACAGCCCTCACACTCAGACCTCGCTGCCCTGATGGATGCACTCAAGTGTGGGACAGTCGCAGCTCTCAGAGCTGTGCAGATAGCTGCATTTCTACTGGATGAGAAAGTCACACAGTGACTGGCACAAACTTGCCCAGTCATTAAACGTGATTCATTTCAGCTGATATATCTGAAGCAATGCTTATTATTACATCTGCTCGACTTATTTATTAACTGATTCAGCAAGCCAAAACATGGTATGAGGAGAAAGCCTCAGAGGAGCCCTCCAAAGAAAAAAGATTTTGCTAACAGTTACAGCTTGGAAGCTTTCTGAGGAAGTTGTGAAAATATCTGAACACTGAACAAGGCATTTATAAAGGTCAGTCCAGCTATGGACAGCCTGCAAACACAAAAAGTAAAGCCACAGGACATCATTTCCCCACATCTTTATCCACCTGAAAAGCAGGTGTTCAGTCTACACTAATCATCTACATTTACATAAGGTGCGTGGAGGGGTACCTCCAGACAGCAGTTCCTTCTCTCATATCCCAAGGCAGGTGGGATGACTTTTGTCTGGAACTGCTTATCTCTGCCCTGGATTATGGAGGAAACAGAGACAACCAGCATAATGCAAATGCCTCGCTCCTATGGAAGGCTGGGTGAGCAGACTCCTGTCTTTACTGGTCATTAGATCTTTCCTGCACATCAGAAAACTTCACAACTTGCAGAAGTCATGGTACCTTAGTCTGACCATAGCCGTGGTCATGACTACACATGATGACACGAAGGCCTATTTTCAGCTGCAGTGCTGAAAAGCGCTTTATGCACCATCCCAAGCACACGGGAGAGAACACAGTGTAAAGACCTTTGCTAAAGTTAAATTGTGCCTCTTGACTTGGGTGTGCTGGTCAGTAAGGGACTATGGGGCCATGTCCCAGCTGTGCCTCCATTTTCAATGCTGCATCTACCTGTAAAAGCACTGCTGTTCCAACAATAGTACGTGCTGCAATGCACAACGCAGCATCCTGGCCAGAGTCTGCTGTGAACGGCAGCATCTTGTTTTCAAAGCAGGTGCCTCTTCCTGGCATGCTATATATTGCTAGCTGTATACTGAGGAACATGGCTCAAACTGTTGCAAACTGAGAAAGAAGTGTTCTTGCTGTGTGGCAGGTCAGGGAGAGGGAAGGTTTGATGCTGTATGGAAGTACAGTGTCACAAACATTGATAAATGCCACTCAAATATTATCCTTGGGAAAAAGGTCTTTCTTGGTGTCCTAACCAACTGCTCATGCCAAAGGCTGCTAAATAAACCCAGGGGCTGTGTCGTGAGGGTGTTGAAGGCAGATCCACAAAGCTGTACCCATAAGGAGCTCAGTGCAGTACAGCTCTGTCTGTGGGATCCCAACCTCCCCCTCGCCTGTCTGCACGCAGCTTGCAGGGCCAGGGAAATCCCTCCTCCCTGGGATGCCGAAGATACCATTTTCCTCCTCTCTCTGCTCCGGCTCTGCACATGTTCCCACTCACATTTCTCACACTGCACTCATCACCTCCATCTCACTGCTGCTGGCTTTTCTCAGACCATTTCTAGTTTGCTGTCTGGTCACACCTGTAGGAAGAAATAGTCAGGCTCTTCATTAGCACCTTCTGAAGCTAGATCTGTGTATTACCATGGGTGTGAAGTACCTCATGCCACTCTGCGATGGGTTAGGATAGCACATCTGTGATCCTGGAAGAAGGATGAGAGCGGCAGCAAAGGCAATTGCTATGCCCACAACACCATCCATATGTCTATAGCCTTCTGGATTGCAGAAACCGAGCCCTGGAGTTGATCAGTATTCCCTTCAACCGTTGCCTAATCCTGCAAGCTTCGAAGAGTAACAAAACCTTTCTCTCACTTTTGCTGTGCTAATAATTCTGCTTCTCCATATGCTGAATGTTTCACACCCATCCTGGGATCCAGGAACTAAGAAACGCTACACACATATAAAATTTTGCCAAAAAAAGTTAGTGTGCCACAGAAGCCAGAGCAAAGAGTGCCCTGCTTTGACTGCCGTGGGAGCCAGGAAGGAAACATGAAACAAATCTTAAACTTTCCAAAGTCCCACGTTGCACAAGGTACTCCAATTGCCCTACTGGGCAGCAAAGCTAAATTTAATCACCAATTGCACCACTTCCAGGAGGAGAACGTAACGATGGTTTACAGCATGAAGTGAATAAAACTGCCTGAAACACCCAACCTTTTCCTTGTTGAGCAACCCATCAGTGGTACTTCATTCCAGTTAAAAAAAATCCCAAACCCTAAGTCAGGGTATTCACCAAAGTCAACCTTATTTTTCTTCTTTAATGAGAAGCATCACTGTGGTGCAAATTCATTCTAACTAGCTTAAGTCTTCTTAATTAGGAGGCTAATTGAAAGGCATGGGGTTCTATAGAGGACAATCCAGATCTTCACTGGAGCGAATTACAGTCTCTAGAGGGGCAGAAATAGCACAAGCTTTCACAAAAACACCGCCGACAGATTAGGAGCTATTGTCTGGAAACGGTCCAACAAATTCAGTACAAAGTATTGTTGTCAGCATGAAAGAGAAATGTGATAATAAGAAAAGCTACAATAGCCCTCAGCATATTTACTTTCAATATTTTTTACATCCCTACATTCTGTGTCTGATTTTATTTTCGACTGTAATTTCTTCTCCCTTCTTTCCCTCCCCCTTTCCCTCCCTTCCTTTCTGACACCCATTTATTTCTGTCACCAGATGCCTCTTCAATGTCCTGTGTCCTCAGACTTGTCTTTCTCCTCCTCTCCTCCTTCCTTTTGCTGTGAAAGCCGAGGGTCTCAGCCTGAACACCCCTCTTCATTGTGAACAAGGCTTTTTGGAGCAATTTCTAGGCACGTGCAACAGGGAATAGACATCCTCCTTCCATAAAGCACACGTGTGCAGAAGGAATATGAGTTACAGGTAGAGATGAAGAATGCAGTGCTGAGAGGTGAGGAAAGTTTCTCCACCTCCATTGCCCGTAATGCCCAGAAATCCCAGAACTGATCTCTACAACAGTTTTTTTTCATACACGAAAGGAATAAGACACCTACATGAGGAGTGTAGAAAGACATTCAGAGAAGTTCAGCTTTTTCTGTCACCCCATGAGGTCTGAGGTCGGGCACAAGCCTCTTAGGATTTTGCCCCACATTCCTGCCATCCTGTTAAAATGAGAAGCTCTCCTCATGCACAGAATTAGTGGCTGGTGTCCTCTCCACTCTCTGGTGTTCACTCTCAGGCCTGACCTCTTATAGAAACACAGAATCATAGAATGGTAAGGGTTGGAAGGGACCTTAAAGATCATCTGGTTCCAACTCCCCTGCCATTAGCAGGGACATCTTCCACTAGACCATGTCGCTCAGAGCTCCATCCAACCTGGCCTTGAACACTGCCAGGGAGGGGGCATCCACAGCTTCTCTGGGCAACCTGTGCCAGTGCCTCACCACCCTCATGGTGAAGAATTTCTTCCTAATATCTAATCTAAATCTGCCCTCTTTTAGTTGGCAGTCATTCCCCCTTGTCCTATCACTACACACCCTTGAGAAAAGTCCCTCTCCATCCTTCCTGTAGGCCCCTTCAGGTACTGGAAGGCTGCTATGAGGTCACCCCGGAGCCTTCTCTTCTCCAGGATGAACAGCCCCAACTGTCTTAGCCTGTCGTCATAGGAGAGGTACTCTAGCCCTTGGATCATCTTCGTGGCCCTCCTCTGGACCCTCTCCAATACATCCATGTCCTTCTTATGTTGGGAGCTCCAAAGCTGGACGCAGTGCTCCAGGTGGGGCCTCACGAGAGTGGAGTAAAGGGGCAGAATCACCTTCCTCGCCCTGCTGGCCACACTTCTCTTAATGCAGCCCAGGATACAGTTGGCTTTCTGGACTGCAAGCACACATTGCCGGCTCATGTTGAGCTTCTCGTCCACCAGTACCCCCAAGTCCTTCTCCTCAGGGCTGCTTTTATACTGCAAGACAAGTCACCTTCTCCGTTTTTCTCTCATTAATGTCCCGCTTTTCTCATCTTCCTACCCAGTGCATCTCACACAAAGACTTCCTGCCATGGCATTGCAGACATCCATTTACGCAGGATGCTTACAGAGCACTGGCACACAATGAATCTAGTTCAACTACCCATATCAACATCTGGCCCCCTCTGTGCAGACAGTCTTATCCCAGCAGGTCTTGAACCATCAGCTCCTGTTTCTCTACAGCCTGTAAAAATTCAATCAAACAGCAAAGATATCAGTCCGAGGAGTTTACAGACTGCTTCAAGGAGGATAGGGTGAAACAAAGCAAATGAGAGATGAAGCACCAATGTTGTGGAAGACAGCTCATGTCAGTTCAATCAATGAGTAGGGTTCAATTCACACAGGCATCCTGACAGCAGTAGGTCACACCAAAGGAGCTGAGACAAGAAAGTGCTCTCACTATTGTAAAAAGATCAGCTCACTCTGCACTGAAACAAGGGAAGAATGGCAGAAAGGCTGGTCATGTCAATGGTAACAACCAGCAGGATTTAGGAGGAAGGTGAAGAAAGAGGATGGAGAAGACAGACAAACATGCTGGTGGTGAAGTTCTCACAGCTTCTGCATTCAAAAAGGCGTGCAAGGAACAGAAAGTCTAGACCAGGTTTATGCAACAGGAAAAAAGGTTCACCCACAACATCACCACGTCCTCTATGGCTCTAAGTGTTAATAGTTACTGCATTCCTTCACATAAAGTGGTGATGGTGTGACACCTTCTGTCATCCTAATTACTAACCAGGTGCTGCTGGCTCCAGTGCCATAGAGGGAAGAGGTAAGGGCTTCTGACTGGGGAAGGGTAAACACGTCCATGTTCATCTGCCTCACCGTGAGACAGCCACTGTGTCTGCCAGAAGGACATACACTTCTCCCTGCCCCCTCAACTTGTTACAAGCACATCATAGGGAGAGGGCATAACACCTTTCCCAATGATGTCCTTGAACTCTTCGAGAGATCCGGCAGTTCCCAGCAGCTTTATGCCCTGGCACTCCTCAGGAACCTTCCTAACCCAAGGAGCCACACCAGCAGAAAGCAAATGTATCCCGTCCTGGAAGAGAGGAGGAGGCAGCACATAGCACATTCCGCATGCTGGGCAGCACACCCACAGGTGAGCCTTCCACAAGGAAGACTGTCTGTCTGAGGAAGCATTTGCTGAACCGGGGCTTGACTAGCTCCACTGCAAAGCCTTACCATAGCATTTGCTCAGGCTACAAGTCATAATGGAAATGATCAAAATGGAAAAGCTGGCGGAGTAGAGCTAGCAGGAAATTATCATTTAGTACATATTAAAATTGAATGATCAGAAAAAAAGTCTTCCCTCTTCCAATGAGAAAATAATGATGGATGATCAGATGAAAAACTGGTAAGAAGACAGGAAAGAAATGTTCAGTCCCTTCTGCAGCTCAGCAGTCACAATTCTTCCATTCGTTTTAGTCATAGAGAGATGATGTATTAATTAGATTTTGCCCAAGGCATGTCACTTTAATTAAATATCTATTCAAACTAAGAAAATGGTTTATTTTCATTCCTAATTCCTCAGCAAGAGCTGAATATTTTCTTACATCATTTCAAAGAATAATAAACAGTTCTTATTAGGACTGAAGTCTGAAATCCTTAATGAGGCACAGAAATTAAATCAAAGCACAGACTTGTATAATACATGATTTCCAAAATTAGTCATACGTTAGACTGAGAAACAATCAGCTTGTTTAAATAACTGTATATTTTATATTTGACATGGGACGAAATCCCCCACAGTATTTGAAATATCACAGTACTTTCTGGGAGCCTTCGTTTGCTGATTTGCATAATGATTGCTGCCATATAAATGCTTCCAGGAGGATCTGACCTGCTTCAAAATAGCAATGAGACAGCCTGCCAGGTAGAAGCAGTATTCAAATTGCTGGGATATGACTCAGCTGGTTTGTTCCTACTGCCCTTTGCTATAAATAAAAAAGCAGTGGAGGAATCCATTTCACATTCAAACTGTAGGTGCTTGAACTAGCCCTCCAAAATAAGCACCAGAGCTCCCTGCCTAGGGCACAGAGAATGATGCAGGTGTCCTCAAAGGTCTTCAGAGGAAAAGGACTGTCCATGTCCGTCTTGTCCAGCACTGACATCAGGCAAAGGTAATATACCTCTGGAGATCCTCAAATTTAAATACTGCTTGACCTTTGGGGCTTTTCCCATCCCCACTCAGTATAATCTCTGTTTGGTGTACAGAGAGCAGAGTGTCTCTGCACAAGTGGCCTGCCTGAAAAGGCTACTCCTGCCTCCATTGCTCTACCTACCTTGAGAAACTGAAACATCTAGAATTGACCAATGGGGAGGGGAGAGGAAGGTGTCTGTTTAGAGGTATGGAATTACAACTAAGTCAGTATGTGTACAAGGTACCCCAAAGCCAGACTGCTTCACAAGCTGCTCATAGTTTTTCTTTTGTAAACTAGGAAGACTACTTTATCCTCCTTCAGTTTTACACAGCGCCTTGTGAAATGGAGCCCAGAATCCTACGGGGACGTGCATGTGAGGTAAGCAATCAAGTCATGAACCTGAACTTTCACAGAAGTCTTCAGTTTACTTTTAACAGATTCCTACTGGCAGGAACATGCAAAAACTTTAAATAGAAAATAAATGTGCTTTCTGTGTGTTCTGTTCTCAGGGAAAAAAAAGGAGAGGAAAAAAAGAAAAAAATGGAAGCTAAATGTAGAAAAATGACAGTGACTGGTTAGAATAAAGCTCTTAACAATGAAAGCTGAAGAAAGCCTATCCAAGGAGGCTGGTTACAAAGTGTGTGATAAATTGCATCTTTTCATACATTTTTTTTTATTCTTGTAGTCGGACATCACTCATCCGGTCCTAGCCGTTCACGCCTTTCAAAACGCAGTTTGACTATTTATGTTTATTCCTGCACAGGGGGGCTTAGTAAAGTTCATTAAAAAGAAACTAATATAGTGGCTTGAGCCTTTTGGATCACTCAATCAAATCTGTTCTTGGAAGCTGTGCGTGGAAAAGACTGGCAGCTGAAGGCTTATGAAGAAGATGAATACATTTTGCCACAACACATCAAGCACTGACACTTTTCCCATGCATTCATCAGCAGGGAAGTTGCACAAAATCTTGCTGTTTGTCAGTCTTATTAAACCGACTGACAAAGAAGGTCACTTGTTAGCAATGCAGACGAGCTCTGAACCATTCCGTCTCTTTCTCCAGTCATAGCAATATTGTGAATCTGTGCAGGAAGTTTCCTCCTGAAGAATTTCATATATATAAATATATTTGTTCTGAGAAGTCCTAACCATATACTATTGTGCAAAGAGAAAAGCAAGCAATGACTTTTCTCTCATGAATTTATTGTATAAAGACATTATATGTGTGTTTGATGCATACAGTCATAGAATCATAGAATTACTAAGGTTGGAAAAGGCCTCTAAGACCTTTAAATCCAACCGTCATCCCAACACCACCATGCCTGCTAAACCACATCCCGAAGTGCCATATCTATATGTCTTTTTAACACTTCCAGGGATGGTGACTCCGCCAAGGTCACACCTCTACTGTTAATTCTGTTCAACTCCACTGGGATAGAGCACAAGAGTCCAGCCTGCACCTAGCTAGCAAGTTAACCAGGGCTGTCCCTACTCCTTCTTGCTTTTGGCTTTCTCCACTTTCTCCGGCCTTCTGGCTTCCCAGATGGGTAAGCAAGAACTCAAACTCATCCACTCAGCATCGCTCTCACCTCTCTAACTCCAGGAATAGCTAATTGGTCTGACAGCAAGACCATTCTTTGCCCTTATCCTCTCTACTACAAACCACAAAGCATCAGTAACGGAGAATAATACAGTGAGACCTCAATAGCATTGCATGCATCTTCAGTTAAATGAAGGAGAACAATTGAGAGTAATGCACATGTAGGCCATGTTGTTGAGCTCTGACTAGTCAGGGGCAGGCTAGAGTTTTCTCAGGGAAGGTCTAGATCCTGCTGGAGGGTCCCTGAGAGGAGCATGGGGACTTCCTTGCAGGCACCTGAGAGAGGAGGGCTTGTGACCTGTCCTTCAGGCAGCAAGCCAGGGAGGACACGCAGGTGGGCAGAGGCACTGGGGATATTCAAAAGCAGAAATGGTTAGGAACCAATAAAAGGACCTGAAAAGTTCCTCAGGGAAAACTGGTGAAGGGCTCTTGTGGGAAAGGATGAGATGGTCATGCGACAAGCAGAAAACGAGGAGAGTTCTCAAATAGTCAAAGATGGCAGAACAAGGGATATTTGAGCTGCTGTACGGTGACTGGGACAAAAGGCTGGGAGGCAAAACATGGCAACATACTAGCATAAAAACAGGTACAAAGCACAAATGTGAAAAAGGATGACTTAGTATTTACATCTACATCCTGAAGAGTTATTTTCTAAAATCTCTCGGTAGCATACAAGCATGCAGATACAATACTTCACTAGAGTTACAAGAGACACTGCACCTTCCTGGGATCACAGTGGGAATTCATACATACGTGGCTTTGCCCAAAACACCTCGATTGCCATTTCCAGTGTTTCAAAAAGGGCCATAAGACTACCATGGCTTTGCTGCAAGAGTGCTGTTTTGACGTGTCGTCTTTCCAGAAGCAGAAAGAACCTGGTCAGCATGACAGGACATCAGTTAAATGCAAAACCAGAAGAGCTGTTCTGCACAGCAAGGTGAACTCATAGGGCAGCAGTCAGCGCCAACACCTGCAATCAGCTTCAGAGAGGATTTACCCACCTACTCACAAAATCACTGTATTTGTCCTCTGGTATAATTTGATAGATGACCAATGTCAGTGAAAACCCAACAAGTTACTATGAGAAGGGGCATGTGAGCACTTGAAATAGAGCCAGTTCTGAATCAAAAAAGATAAAGCATCTTCATTTGAATCACTTTAATCATTGAACCTTGGCAGATATGGTGAGAAAAGGGTGAATTGCACGTTAGAAGCTTTTCTTTCTCAAAACTGAGAGATCAAAAAAGTGTGGAATTGTCTTATGTGGAGTCTCTTGCATTCTTCTTTGTTCTAAAAGCAACATCTTTTGGAAACATCTCTCTTGGTGATGATTCAGTGCAAGGAATTGTATAGTTACGGATGTAATCGTGCTCTCTGAAAACGTCACAGGGAAGAGGAAAAAAGATAAATCTTCTCTTTTGCTTAGAATGTCTTGTTTTTTAAATTATCTATGACCTATAATGAAAAACCTCTAATAAAGAATAGCACAATAGTCCCATAGATAATAGTGCTCACCTTTTAGGTTAATCAAACCAGGAATGCTCCCTGTTGAGCAAGATATAGCAGAAGTGTGCACAGGATTTTGTCTGTTCTTTGCAGAATTGACAGCGTCATGTACTCGAAGATGGCTTCATTACATATATGTCTGATGTTGCCTGCTAGAAACAACATAATACATCAAAAATGCTGGGTTTTTACTGGGCACTGTCCATGACTATATACATCAAAGCTGCTTCTTCCCGCCATGCAGATTTGCAAGGATCCTTCACTTCAGATGTACAATTTGTAAAGCGTTTGGGATCCAGAATCAAATCAGCTACCTGTTCCCAAAACACTTACCATCTGTACCTGGACCTGGTGAGACACAGTTGTCTCTCCATTTACCATCCACCTCTGAACACTCTGTGTGGGAGTAAAACAAATGAAAGACCTGAGACAACCTGCAGCATTTTTTCTCTAATAACTTGAAGGATAAGAGTTTTATTGTAGACAGGTGCAACATTTTCAAAAGCAAGTAATTATCACAGCTGTCTTAGTCCTTTATGGTCAGCTTGAGACATTTCTTAAAGCTCTGATGTGAACATTTTGCTTTAGAAGTCATCCCCTCCAGCGGGTCACAGGTAGGAAACCTAACCCATGCAATGGAAATAGCTGCTGGATGGCAATTGTTGGTGTCCTGCATGCTTGTCCACACTTACACAGAGGAGATGACCAGCCTCAACAGTAACAATGAATTCTTTTTAAAGAATAATCAATGAAGGAAAGATTGAGAACAAGCTAAACCATGACTGATATGAAATCAATGTTGGCCATGCTTTGAGAAGGAGGTTGGATTAACGACCTCCTGAAGTCCCTTCCAGCCTGTATCATCTATGATCCTGCGCATAGCTCCTAGTGCTACTGCTGCTCAATTCACATGCCTATGAGGCACAGGATGAAGGATATAATTCACCTCAAATCAGCTCAGAGCAGCTGCTCCTGCTAGGCACAGGGCTTGCCAGTGCACATCTCCTGTGGCAATGTAGAACTGGAGGGAAGTGGATGAGGCTAATTAAGCCTGGAACATATCTCCAAGGGTTAGGTCAACTTGCAGCATGCATCCCCCAACTGACAAAAGGGTCAAGGGAGAGAAGGGAGAAAAGGGAGACTGCCCTAGACAGTGCTTCACACTCTGACACTTGTTGACACCTACCTCTATGTTTCCCTGTGAAGGGCAAATGCTTTGTTATAATCTGGCACTGCTTAGTGATCTGCAGTACTGACCTTCCTGAAAAGACAAGTGAATTGCATCTCAGTAAGAAACATCTTTTAAAAGAGAAAATAATAAACATGAAAGATTGAACACAAACCATGTCCCTGAACAAAACAGATGATTCCACGAAACTGGTATGGCTTTACTGTGGGCTTCATGCTGCTCTTTTACTTCAAGCTCCATTATACTTGTTTAAATTTGATCCACTGGAGAGTAAATATGTGTTTTAACTGAGATGGAAGTTAAAGATTTTTAAACAACAAAGTAGCTTCTGAATTGGTTTCAGGCAATCTGTTCACTGCTGGTGAGAAACCTTTCAAAATTAAATAACTTGAAGCAAACTAGTTGGTCTGGCTCACAGATGCCACTGGTGGCCTAAGGAAAATCATTGTAGTCTTTTCTTGGAAATATTTCTACAGAGATGTTTTGGAACAGCTAGAATACTTTAAAAAAAACAAAACTTGGAATGACTTCTCTTATTTCACTACATCTGTCTGTGCTGGGGCTATAAGAGCTGGAAACACCATGTTCTGCTATGTCAGAGAAGGCAGAAAGGACAAACAAGCAGGTTTCAGGAAGGGTGAAAACAAACATCTGACGCTGGGTCCCACCAAGCAATGCAGGTATCCTGTGTGTGCAAAGTGAAGCACTGATTTGCAATTCTGAGGGCTTCCACAAAAAAAGTTCAATGGGACTCATGGAAGACTAGA
>Ga0065711_1003893_pt1 | contig 25896 bp, 18 predicted proteins | sample Hoacrofraction12_FD_59098 | JGI IMG/M metagenome (GOLD analysis project Ga0065711, IMG submission 59098) | Hoatzin crop microbial communities from Cojedes, Venezuela - Epithelial fraction 12 v2 (version 2) | ecosystem: Host-associated > Birds > Digestive system > Esophagus > Crop | place... | reverse complement strand
CAGGCTGCCCAGGGAGGCTGTGGAGTCTCCTTCTCTGGAGATATTCAAGCCCCGCCTGGACGCGGTGCTGTGCAGCCTGCTCTGGGTGACGCTGCTTCGGCAGGGCGGTTGAACTGGGTGACCCACAGAGGTCCCTTCCAACCCTGACCATTCTGTGATTCTGTGATATCAAAGCAAGTTGCTACCAGACTTCAGTTTGTTTGCAGACTGTGTATTAGTGTGTAAAAAAGTTTTCAAAGAACTCTTTTTCTAAAATAAAAAACTCAGTCATGGGTTTAACTTGTAATAACTGCTCTCTCACTGCGTGTCTGCTCAGGAACATGAAAGTTCTGGATCAGCTGAACTCGGGTGCGGAGCCGCAGCGTGTCAGTGTGGCTTACTGCTGGAGGGAGCGCTTCACCCCTTGCCTGCTCCATCATGGCCCTTCCAGAGCTCTGTGTTCTTGCTGCTGCCTTTGTGGCTGTGCAAGCCGGACTGACGTGTCTGAAGCCTGCTGATCTTGGGAGGAAAGTCGCAAGCTGTTTTTCAGATGTCCGGGCTGCCTCCCTCGTGTGGCGTGCTGTCCCGGGAATGCCACTGTCAGCACAGTGGAAGGACTGGAACCATCTCTTTCAGCATGAGCCTGTGCATGGGTCGTCTTCGTGATTGTGAAATTGTTGCCTATAGACTGCAGAGGAATATTCCTGCAGTAGTGCTTTTGCTTTTTTAACTTCTTCCCAATTTTTCAACAAGAGTGTGGCTTACCAAAATTGGTTTAGAACCATGTGGTGTGTCTGTGTAGGAGGTGAGTCCAGACTTAAAAATTAGGGAATTGAAGCAGAGTGTTGCCACCCAGGAAAGATGTTTTTGGGTTTATGACATTGTTATATGAAAAACACAAGCTGAGCACTTTGTAGTGATCAGAATCCCAAACTGAGTGTTACTCATTATTAGGAAAATAATAGGGGGCAAAAAGAAGACATTTTATGCAAGTAAATCAATGGCACATCTACTCCTAAGTGCTGCATGCAGCATTTTTACTCCTCTGCCCCTTCAGAAAGGACGCAGGAGAATTTTAGAATGTGCAGGCAAGGCAACAAAGGTAATCAAGTCGTGGAAGGGCTTGGATGTGAGGCTGCATTTTTGAGACTGGGAGGGTGAGGGAGGGATAACAGTGGGAGCATGCAGAATAACTGGGAGCAGCAGTGGGAACAAGCGGTTGGAAATGCTGAACAAAAGAAGCAGCTGGGTCTCTGTGTGTCACGCAGTGAAGCAATGGAACTCAAGTTGTGTTCTGCAGAATATTGTTGATTCTACAAGTTTGCCTGGGTTCCATATAAAACCAGGGTAGTTTTTATTTCTGGCTTTGGAAGTTCTTGGGCCACAAATTGTTGAAGACTGCAAGAGAATTCTGAGGAACTGTTTCTGCATGCTTGCCCTGTCCATACACTCTTCCCTAAGCATCTGCTGTTGTCAGAGGCAGGGTACTGAACCGGGTGGAGCTTTGATCAGACCTGGTATGGCCATTTCTGATCTGCTTTCTGCCTTCTTTGACTGCCCATTTAGGACAGTAAAAGGTTGGCAGATCATGTTCTGCATGTGAATTTGTAGGTGAAGTTGAATACTGCTATAGAAATGATTGAGACTGCTGCCAGTACGACAGACTCAGAATAGAAACATGAACTTAAGCAGATGTTGTTAGAAGGATTCATAGAATAGGTCCTACTTTATTGCAGAATAGCTTCCTAGGTAGACACGCCTTGTGCCTCAAGTTTTATTCAGACTTTCAGCTCTGAAGGCAGGCTCAAAGGATAGGCTTATGCAAACAAAGTTTTGGGATTTGTAGTGGGGTGTGATTAGCAGCAAGTTAACAAGTCTCCAGTGATAGCACATGGTTAATCTGTGTTTGTCCTTTTTCACTAAGAGTAAATAACTGCAGAGTAAAGCAACGCAACCAGATGACAGCTAGGAAGCAACTAGTGCATGCTGTATTGGAACTTTAGCTTGCAGTAATAAACTTTTGCCCAGTTACTTAATTTTACATGCCATTTAAATGCATGGTTTTAGTTATTTTCCTTTTTTTTTTAATAGTTCCAAGTTGCTCATAATGAAATTTCCGAAGCAAGCTATTCATCAGAGGCTTTTTGCAGGATTTTAGCAAAGTATTTTTCTCTCTTAGGGTAGGAAGAGTGTTTTATTATGTATGGATAGGGGATGCAGCAGTAAATGGATAGAATTACACTACCTTTTATTTGAAAAGCTTTGAAACCATCATGCTTCTGGCTGACGTCCTGTATGAGTGCTGGGGAGTTGTCCTTTTACTTCGAGGATGTGTATGTTCTTGCACTGGTGTAGTCTTCCAGTGTGGCCAAATAATATTTGCAAAAATGATTTATATGTGCTATTTTGAGACCTGCGCTTCAGCATCTGAAATCTCCAGGGACTGCGTACAGTAGGTGTGTCTCCGTGCGTTGCTTGTAACGCTCGGCAGAGTTTTCAAGTTCTGTTTGTTGTGATTCTGCAACCTTAACTTGCTGCTGGAAGATCACAGTTCTACTACTGTCACCGGTACTGTTGTTAGCTGAAGAGCAGAGGTTGGCGTTAAGGGTTTAAAGGCTCCATCTAACTAAGTGCCTCCCTGTGCACATGTGGATTTGCTGTGTGAGGAAGATCTTTTCAGCATAGGGACCTTACAAGCTGCATTGAAAGAACGAATGCCACATTCAAAGGCCTTATTTATTGCATGTTCAAGTACTGTTCTGGAGATGATTTTCTTACTTCCCTTTGACTGCTTCTGTGATGCTTGTTAGTGCAGTATCTGAATGCATAGTAAACGTTAATTTATTCATATCACAGTAATGTGAGGAAGTGTAATAAATTCATGTGGAAGGCCAGGACAAGACTAAGTATTAACATGTCCAGTAATCTTGATCCTGCATATGTCAGCAGTTTGGGGTAGAATTTCCCTATGCAGAAAGAACATCTCTACTCTTCCATTTCCAAAACAGAATGCTTTGTATGTCTCTGTAAATTACAGCTTACTAGGTGTGAAGATGGGGAACTGGAATATGAGGGGTATACATGGTCTGACTGAAGAGACTTATGTATGAGTTCTGTAGGAAACCAGATTTATAATCCAGACCTGTAGAGCAACATGCAGCTGTCTTACTGTGAGGCCACCTTTACTCATTGCATGTGCATCTCTTTGCTTTTCTGCAGCACGCGAGTCCCTTGCTAACTCTGTGTGCTTCCCAGCCTGTCCTGTGGTGTCGTGTAAGCCGGTTAGTGCAGCATCTGAATGCGCGTCTTTCTGGTATGACAGTGTTCACGATATATGACGCTCCGTTGTGGGAGGACAGTGACCCAGACAGTGTAGCAGACTGCCATGGCAACTTTTTGCAAGTTAGTGTGACATTATCTGTTACCAGAATGCCTTAGTTATATTGGCAGTCTAGAGCAGATGAAAGAAGACTGTAGAAATGCTTGCATAGTCTGGTCTCCCAGAAAGTCAGAAGTCTACTCTGGTGAGCATGATCTAGAAAGTTCAACTGTTGAACGTAATTCTAAAGTTTGGCTTTTGTTTGAGAGCCATTTTCCTCCTGAAAGATACTTGGAAGACTGAATTGCTCTCTAGGTCAAATGGCTCCATCAGTATTCCACCTGGTGAAGAGAAACTACTTGGAGTTCGTATAAAATACACTTTTCTTGCACGCTGTTTTCATACAATTACCACCAGACAGTAATGTGACAGGCTTTTTTATTTTAGAAAGGATTGTTCTTTTTGGTGTGTAATAAAGGTACGTTGTCAACTTGATTTAATTTTTTTTTTAAAGAAGAATCTCTGAAATATCACCACAGCTAGGGTTGTTCTTCCATCTGCTTTTTCTGCTGACTTCCACACCTCTAAGAAGGAAATGTGTATGACACAAGTTTGCAGGGTTCTTGAAGCATGGCTGTCTGCAACACTTGTATGAAATCTTGTGCAAGTTATTAAAGAGCATTGCTTTTTGTAAACTATTTTTGTCCCAAATTGTCATGGTTTTGGGATCAACTCTCTCTGGAGCCTGACTTTTCTGGAGAGGCAGGTGATGGGACTATGAGAACATACCTTGCAGAGTACTATTTCCACCTGTTTCAGGTGGGGAGTCGTGTTCACCTGACAGCTAGCTCAAAGCATAGCAATTCCTGTTTCCGATGTTCCCCAAAATCAAATGTGAGGTACAGTGAATTCCTCTGTTTTTCAAGTTTACTTTTAACCATGCTACTGAAGCAGTCTGCATTTTCTTAATTCTTCTACTTATATAATTGTAGGGTAACAAAGGAAAAAAATTTGCGGATGTATGAGACCATTCTGAAACCTTTAGGTACAGTGCAAGGTTTACAGATCTCTCTCTTCTCCCAGAGGATGCCAGCCCCCATCAGACTGCGGGAGTTGATCCGGACCATCCGGACAGCAAGAACCCAGGCGGAAGAGCGTGAGATGATCCAAAAGGAATGTGCTGCTATCAGGTCATCCTTCCGAGAGGAAGATAACACATACCGATGCAGAAATGTGGCAAAGCTGCTGTATATGCACATGCTGGGATACCCTGCGCATTTTGGACAGGTAGGTCCGAGTTCAGTGCTTGCTGTGCGATGTGCGTATGCCAGTCTGCTTTGTGATTCGGGCACATTGAGTTGTTCAGAGCATTCCTAGCTGCAGTTTTGCTGTCCGCTCTTTGGGCTGTTTTAAGGTCTGTCTTCATGTATATTCTGAACGTGCATTAAGTTTTGACTTTGTTAGTAAGATCTGCTGTTTGGAGACATACACATTTTGTTATGAAACTTAGACTCAGTCTGCTTTTTCCAGACTGTCTGCTCGTCGCCACCCATGTTTCTGCAGAGCGGTAGTTCTTAAACCACAGTCCAGGACATTTGGATATTTCTAGATGGGTTCAAAATAGCACTTTGGAGTTCTGTCTCTGATGGAAAATACCAGATGCTTCAAAGGAGGTTCTATTCCCTTTTCCTTCTAAAGCTATCTATTCTAGGCAGATAAGAGCTGGTCTGTTCCCAGCAATAAGAAACTGGTGTTCCTTATCCCCATTTTAGTGAGGTGACTTGGTAAATGCTGATATGAGTTTTCCATCTCTTGTCTTATTTTGACGTGCTATTTTTGATGCAGGTAGATTGTGGAAAACGGAGACAGGAAGATGGGAGTTCTAGATCTATAAGATGTTCTTCAGGTTGAGCTCTGCCTAGTCTTTGGGGCATAGTCTGTTTTGCTTAGAAGTCGTAAGTGTCCTGTTAGTAGTAGTCTAACCGAGAGCTTCCATAAAGCTAAATAAAACGTCAGTCAAATTGTTGTATTTCTTAAAGTAGCTTCATGTCTTTGGAGTCTATCCCGTCATGATTGGATTTACCAATCCTGACATGTCTCACTGAACCAGTAAACTCGAACCACTGAAATCAAATTCAAAATAGTGTTAGGGAGTGAGTCTGGGCTGTACTATTGCATATGAAGTTCATTATCTTCCTTCTACATCATTGGATTCTTCTCGCAGGGTAGCAAGTTCTTGCATAAGAGCAAGTGAATTTGTGTATTATCCTGTTCTTAACGCTTCACGTAGCCAGGCTCCCTGGTCCAAGAGAGAAACTTCCTGTCACAAAAATTTAAGGCTAAGTATCTGAGAGCTACAAGAAGAATGAAAAGCGTTACAGATAAGTGTCTTCTAGCATTTCTACATTTGAACTGTTAGGAACGTGTTTAAATTTTGTTGGGGTTTTTATTTTGTTACTCAAGTATTTAGTCCCTTGTATGAAAGATTGGACCAGATAGTTAATAATTTTCCAGTTTCTGCTTTGGTCAGTAATGGTAAATTACCTCTTCGCTCTCAGTGGAAGAAGGATAAAACAGATTGTTCTGTGTCTATTATTGTTGGGATTGTTACATCTCTAAGAGAAGCATCTGTCCTGACTATTTGGGGAGCGGAGTACTTCATTCGATGGCCTTGGTTCTCATGTAGTTTGTCAGCTGCACTTTGAGGAAGGTATAGAGCCCAAGGCTGAGAAGGGATTTTAACAGGTATTCTCCAAGTGAGTTAGGTGCAGACCTGTGCGTGTCCTCAGTGCTTGTAACTGGAAGGAATCCTTCAAAGTGCCAATGCTATGTGGGTAGAGTACAGTTTGCGTGAGTTGGGGACCTGCTGAAGATACACGCTGTTCCAGCAGTGGAGTCTTGTAGATGGACAGTCCAGCATTGCAGACGGAAAGCTTCTAAGAGTAACAGAATAAATAAGCGGGAAATATGTTTTGGTGACAAACAGGAGAGAGCCACAGGCTGTGTTAGACAGTCTCTCTTAAAGATGGAAGCAGACATCTGACTTCAGCTAACAGTGTGGATGGGGTAACCAATAATAAAATGGAATTTAGAGAAGGTGTTGGAAATGGTGAATAGTTGATCTACTTCTCTCCAAGCCAGGGATCCTCAACTTTGACCCAGGATATCTTGTACAGAAATATAAGAACGAGCAGCATAGTTAGCCAGAGCTTGCTGAGATGCACTGAATGGCAAGCTGTCTCTTGAGTGTGTGCAGAGGCCATTTGTGCAACTTTAGAATGTATCAAGCATCCTGGGCAAACGTTCAAGTATCTTATAATTATTGTCATTATTTCAGCTTGCAAAAAAAAACCAAACCAGTTGGAAGGGTGGCTATGTCAGTAAAAACTAGTGTAAGTTGTAGTCTAGCTATATGCCTGTATCAGATCCAGCTTTACTAGTGTATCTGTTGCAGTACTGATGTAGCAGATTTTAATTGTTCCTTTGAATGAAATGGCTGTAATGGTATCAAGATTTCTTCCACTAATTAGACCTACTAAGAGCTTCAGCTGATCATGTTTCTCAGTATTGCTGTGCCTGAAGCTAGTTTGCATGTGTTTGTATACCAGTGAAACAAGAACTCATCGGCCTTTCATGGCGTAAATCTCAATAACACCTTTCAAATTCAGAAGTACTGGAAATATGTCTTACAGTATCTGTTGCAGTCATTAGTTTCCTTCTGCTTTTTCGTAGTAGTTCACCTTCTGCCTTTGTTGGCTTTTACACTGTAGCTTGGATGTCATCAATTCTACGTTGCATTTTTGCAGCGGGTTGTATAGGAAAGTATTTTGCAAACCTGCAGCAGGAATTTGGTTCAGAGGTGCATTATTCTCTTACTGAAAGCGCTGGCAGGAGAAGAGGTCGATATCTGGTGTTCTGTACCTTATCCCTGGTTGATCTCGCCCATTTGTGCGTATTCAGTTATCCTTGCAGATGACTGATCTTATTGTTCAGAGGTGTTTCTTTAGTCTAGATTTTCAGCCCCTTTAAACCTAGCAAACTGAACTGGCTTGCTTTCAAGCTTTTTCATGCCAATTTGTCACCCTGCACTAACTGGGTGTTCTTATGTGACAGCTTCTTGCGTAGGTGAGTTCTGACGCCATGCCGTTGTGAGAACTTGTCAGTGGCTAGGCCATAGCACTTACTTTCTCTGGCACTTCAGCTTTAATTTTCTTATCGATATCCTGTACAACTTTACCCTCCCGATGTGTGTGTGCTTCTTGCATCTCACCTGTGTCTTGCCCTGTTCAAGCTTCCCTGTATACACCTAGGGACCATGAAAAACTTTTCATGGCGCCCTGGTTTTTTGCCTGTGCATGCCCCCTTTACTTCCTTTAAAATGGATCGGTTGCAAGCTTTGACCCCTCCTCACATCCATTCTGTGTGCTTACTTGCTGCCCCAGCTGCTTTGTGAAACAGACTCACGAGATGTGTTTGTGAGGGGTAGGTGTCTTACCTGTTTTGAGAAGCCATTTCTACTACTTCCTGACTGGAAAGTAGAGCTGGATTATGCTCGATTAATTATCTGTTAGAGAAAAATATTGTAGTGCGTAGTAATGTCAGAATATCTCTGTGGTTGATGTCTTTTTTTTTTTCAGTAAGAAAGTGTTAAAAAGGAATTGGCAATTCAATTCTTAATCAGCTGAGCGCAAGTGGCAGCTATGCATGTTATCTTGGGGATCTCCTTTGTGCTGTTGAGCAGAGTTGACACGTCTACATGGTGGAAAGGAAGCTTGTAGTGGCTACAGTGCCTAGGACTTTAGTCAGACTTCAGGTGCTCAAATAGAGGTTGCAGAGCAGCACAATAACTGTCTGTGACTGTATTTAAGGTTTACCTAGCTAGCAAGTTAGTTACAGTTCATAATAAACAAAAACTGGTTTTGACAACTTAACTTTTACCGAGTGATGATCCTCTCTCTGGTAGGTAGATGGACCCAGTTAAGCCTGGTTCAGAAGTTTCCAGTGCATGTCAAACATGACACCTGATCTAGATTTCCAGATCTTTACTATTTGGTTTTAATAATGGATCTCTTGTCTCTGTAAATACATTATCTTTTACTTTTGTGATCTGACATAAACCCACCTATCTGGTATGTCTGAGGTCATGGAAGTGTCTGGCTACTTGAAGATGCAGGAGCTGCTAATGACTTTTCTGCTGGCTTGCTGGGAGCTTTGGGCAGGTCATTTAACCTTTCTTTGTTTTCCACATCACCAAAATGGGAATAAAATATGCTTTCAAAAATGCATTCTGAGAGACCTAAATGAGTAAACATAAAAATTCAAACTGTTTCTCCTCTAGCTAAGAAGTAGTTTAAGCTAATTCTGTCTTTTTTTTTCTTCTTTTTTTTTCCTTTTTTTTTTTTTTTTTTCCAGTTGGAGTGCCTCAAGCTCATTGCCTCTCAGAAATTTACAGACAAGCGCATTGGGTATTTAGGTGCCATGTTGCTGCTGGATGAGAGACAGGATGTCCATCTTCTTATGACCAATTGCATCAAGAAGTAAGGGTGCCACCTCTCTCTCCATCAACACATGCTTTGAGGTTTCAGGATCTGAAAGTACACTGCTGACAGTGATATTTTGAGTACTTTAGTTTTTTTGCCTTGTGTTAGAAAACTGGTGTCTTCAATTTGTTGTATTCTGTTGACCATGCAAGACTGCTGTAGTATTGTACTGTATTGGATGATCCTGTCTGGCTTCCTTAGAGAAAAGAGAACATAAAATTGCATTGGTCCTGAAGAGGTGTACGTGGCAAACACCACTTCGTGTCACTACTGTTATGGAATGGTAGTACGTGTTTCTAGGGGTCATGTTAAGATAAATAAAATCAGGAAGATGAAATGGCCACAGAAAGCTGCTCAGCCACTGCGTAAGACCCACAGTTGTTGTAAAGAACTTTCTTCCATTTCTGTAAATTAGTTATCTTCCAGCTTTCAGTAGGAAAGAGCCAGGCGAGCAGTAACGCAGCATCAATAAAGGTCCATGCGCCTTTTAAATATGACTGAATTGGGATGTTTTATAACACTATTAAAACTTTGTAGGCTGAACTGGTCATCATGTGCTGCAGTCCTGTGTTTCACTGCAGCCATGTTGTCCTGTGTTTGTTTACTTAACTTGAGCTCTGAAGAGTTGTCTGACTTCAAGGGTCAAGGCTGTGTATCCTGCTTTCTTTTTAAAGTTGGCCTAACAGTCCTGACGAATGGTTTTCCTTGGAAGCAAGGCAGCACCTTGGGATGTGCTGTCTGCTTGGCATCTTGCTGAAATCAGACAAGAGGGGGTGGGAAATATATATATATATATATTTTTTTTTTCCTCTCAGCAAAATGCTGTTACTGGGACTGTTTTACGTTATAGCTCAGTAGATGATGATTGGTGTGTTTCCAGTAACACTCCTTTTCAAGATGGATGGGAGCAGGAGTGGAACAACTGGGTTCTAGTTGATTTATCCAAATGCCTGCCTTGGTTGTGTGCGGTGTGTCTGCTTTTGTTGTTATTTACTTGTAGAACATAAGCCTCCCAGATATTAGCAAGTGAAGTGTTGATCTTCAGTTAGACTGTGGCCTCAAAGTGCTGGGAAAGAAACTTGACAAAACTGCGGGCCTGAGGATCTGCTAACTTTGGACCTCGTGTCCAGGAGGGAAGAGACATTTTGCTAACGATTTTTCCTTTAAATGTCATACCTGTGGGGCTCTTCCATTACAACTAGGCTGCTAGGTTAACACCTCTTTCGATTTTTTTTATGCTAAAATGAATTTGTGTGGTAAGGGGGTAGAGAGTTTGAACTGGAGATGGATCAGACTGAAGCTGAGCAAAACTGGTGGACGGCTTCCCACCACCTCAGTGGGTTGTTTACTGCTTTCTCCTTTGGCTTCCGTATCTACCACTTTGTCTTGGTGTTATCTAGATGTAAAGTGTTTGACTTATGGCATTGTCTTTCATTATTTTGTAGCAAGACCTAGATTTTTAATACAAAAAAATGCGAGCACCATTGTGAAGCACATACTTGTTATACACGCAGCTATATATAGCTGTCAAAAATTTGTTAAAAGGAAGGAAACAAAATAACAACCCATTTAGTGGCATGTGCTATCTGTTCCTTCATCTGCATGTTGCCATAGCTGCTTGATGTTATAACCAGAATACTGTCTCTTGCTTCTCCGCACGTTGTGCGCAGCCAGTTACATACCACTCGTTTCCCCTGCTGTCCCGTCGTGCACATCCCAGCTCCCCATGCCCCCCAACCCAGGAACCATTGTCTTGACTTTCTTCAACACCGAATCCTGCGTACTGTGGTGATATGAGTACCAAATCGTCTGATGGAAAAGTAGCGTAGAGGGATCGGTTTTAAAGGCTGTTGGGATTGCCATGTGGAAGTGATCTTGTCTTGTACTTAGTGTGACATTGGTAGCTGGCCTCATGAATAGCATCTGCTGTTGGGTGGTTTAACTTCTCATTGACCGCCTTTCACAACTTCCTTAGGCACATGAATAGTTAGGAATGCTAAACAAAATTCCTGTATGGATTATTTTCAAGGTGTGCAAGGGGGGGGTGTGGTTTTTACTCAGGATAGAGGGTATTTTACATAGATTTTTATATACTGCTTGGTTTATAAATGCAGAAGCTAAAGCCTATCCTAGAACATAGTTAAACTGGGACAACCCACAGAGTCACTGCAGGACTGTACTTCGTGTTAGGTTCTTTCCTGCATGCAAGTTCCAGAATACAATGTTTTGGCTTTACTGTAGGAGTTTTAATGGAATTCTGTGTGGTCTTCACTCGTCTCAGCTCAGTCCCTAAATACCCACCTGATAGTTTTAACCAAGTATTTAGAATTATAAGGGTTCTAAGTAGAAGTAGTAGCAAACCCTGTGGTACATGGCGTTCAAAGCTGCTGTTGCTCCTAATGCATGCTCCCCAATAGCTGAGGATCTGGAGAGTTCTTCAGGGGCATTAGAGGGCTATAGATACAGATGCCTTTTCTTGTGTGTTCAGGTTCTCCGTGTGCATGCTGATTGGCTTTTTCTGTTCTCCTTTACAGTGACCTTAATCACAGCACGCAATATGTGCAGGGGCTGGCACTCTGCACTCTTGGCTGCATGGGCTCCTCAGAAATGTGCAGAGACCTTGCAGGAGAGGTGGAAAAGCTCCTCAAAACTTCCAACTCCTATCTTAGGAAGAAGGTACTTCGGGAAACTTTTGGATACTTTGTTACAGATTAAAACTCAAGATTGATCGGATACCTTGCCAATATGTGGAATACTAGATGGCTTGGATCACACTGGCTGAGTATTTTCCCAGTGTGCAAGACAGAGGTCAGAAGTCCCTGTCTATAGCAGGAGTGTGTGTAAGCCTCCAAAAGACAAGCCTCCAACAAGGTGGGGCAGTTTTTTCCATTTTGATACTCTCTACCGTAAGGTTATTGATGGTAATGTGAACACCTGCCCGGTCAGACACTAACCCTAAACAGAGAAACTTTGATCATTAGCCGTGCAGGCTGATATCTGAAGAATTGAACCTATTTGATCTCTTCTGTTGACAATGATGACAGTAGTATGTGAAATAGAAAGGTTAAGGGCTTGAAACGGGCAAACGATTATAAATTGTCTCATTGCAATAGCAAGTGTGCAGTAGCATCTGCAAAGTGTAATCACGCTTGTTCTTCTAAACTTAATTCATTGTTGAGGAGGGTGGGGAGCAGTAAGATTTAGGAAGAGATGCATTGGTACTTCTTTGTCTAGTGCTGGATCTAGAGAGAGATTGGATAGAAAGCAAAGCTAAGAGAGAGTTTCAAAGCTGTGCTCTGGGAATAGGTCCTCAGTGTACTTGATTCTTAAGCAGCTACAAAGGATAGTGTCTCCTGTTGCTTCTGCATGCTAGAATTAGGAGGCAATTTTTTTGCAATATGCTTTTGTTTTTCATAGGACTCACCACCTGCAGGAGGAAGTTATTTTGTTGGGAAGGAGATGATATTCAAGGGAAAGAAAATGAGCCATAAATTTGACATAAGTTTCATTATTTGCTTCCAATGTATTATCCCCTCCCTAGCAACAGGAAGACAGACTGAAGTAGCCCTATTAAAGGCAGAGCTGCTTTGCAGTTAATATCATTTCTGAAGTGAATAATGTAAAAATGAGCCATTGCTAATGGGGAGTATTACTTTGTAGCTCAGTACTTGCTCCCCCTCTCCTCTCTCTCCCCCCCTGCCCCCCCGGTATTTTTATGGAACTCTTCTCTGTGATGCTGTTTAATATCACGTGTAGTAGAGAGATGGAAAAATGTACCATAAACTTCCTAGGCCTTTGTATATAATGAAATTTGTGATAGTTCCCACTGTGCTAGATGTTCTCAAAACGTGTATTATTGTCGTTCCAGTACGTAGTAACAGAGCTGTTTTTCCTACAGGCAGCATTGTGCGCTGTTCATGTCATTAGAAAGGTGCCTGAACTCATGGAGATGTTCCTGCCAGCCACCAAAAACTTGCTGAATGAGAAGAACCATGGTAATATCCGAGGCTATGTAGCAAGGCAGTGGCATTCTTTAGGGGATGGTGCCCTTGCTACCTAAGCCTTTTGTTTGGAAGGAACTTTTGAGTTTATTTGTATGATTTGTTTCTTCCCGTTTCTATGCAGTGAAAGCAAATGTCATTCAGAAGGAGGGGATGTGTATGACTCTGCTAATCAGCAGGACTTTTACATGGCATAGGTGACAAACTTTCACTGTTCTTTGATATGCTTCAGAGTCAGCGGAGTGGGAAAGTTTGTGATTTTAATCAAATACACTGCCTAAAGGGACTCTAAAGTGCACTTTTTAGGGGTGATTTTTCGTGTCTTCTGTTAGCATAGCACTATAGGGTTCTCTGACATCGTTTTAGCAGGCATTTCCAGGACCGATTCCTACATCACTGTCAGGAAAGAGTCTTTCTTCAGTGCTGTTTTTTGTCAGAGCCACATCATAAATCAGATTCTCACTTGAATGGTCCTTTGCGAGGTTATTCTGTGTTAATGCATTTTCTTGCACAAGTGCTTCTAGAAGGTTATTTAAAGAAAAATACTAACAGCTTGAATAATTTGTATCAAGTGTAGTGCTCACTTCCCCAAGTCTTAGTCCTGTGGCACATCTGCAATGAGCATGTGCCTTGAAGTAGATGGGTGTGCTGGGAGTCCTACAGCAGATGTTTGCGGGGCTGACATAATCTCAAGACAGAGTAATTGTAAGTGCAACAGTACTAATGGGCCACAGTAGCTTCCCGAGAAGGTATTGTCTCCTCCCTCACTCCCGCATGTGTTGTAAACCTTTGAGGTACAGGACAGTTTGTATATGGAACATGGTTCGTGTGTGTGCAGCTAGTTTACCTTGATTTAAAACCTAATGGCCAGAACATTTAGACCAGGCACTGCTTCAAATAGGCAATGGTCTGTAAAACTCTTTGACAGTAAGCGATGCCTGTGTGATCCAATTTGGTAGCATGAGATTCTCTCTCTTTGTCTTACGCAACCCTGAAAAGCTGAGAGCTGTTCTGTTCCCTCGTTAAAGATAGGAATGTGCCTCTTCAAGCCTTGGCCAAGCAGAGAATTGAGTCTAGGTTCCCCTGAATTCAAGAACCAGATCGTCCTTTCTGCTGTCCCCATCCTTAAAACTCAGTATCTCCTTTCCAGGAGTCTTAGCCATGGGTTTCGTGTTGAGCTTTCACTGAAGCAGAATATGTATGAAACGCTTTTAGCAGCCACTTGGGGACGTCTCAGTGATTAAGTAAGCAGTGTCAGTGTTAAAAAAGCTGTGACACAAGCTTTGTAGATAGATAGTTATGTACTTCAGAACAGATTTTGGATAGAACCTGCAATAGGTCAGAAAGCTGCATAGCTTGTGGAATATAAATGTGATCTTCTCTGTAGAAAATGTTGCTTATTAAGCAGGCTTCTAGTCTCTGAGTCAGAAGGTTTCCAGTACAGAATTAACAGCTACAGAAAATGAATAACTGAAAGAGTTAGCATCTGAGGATTGCTGTGTTACAGCTGGATGCAGATACAGAATAGTGCTCGTTGTCGAAGTTTCATGCTTTATGAGGTTATATCTCACTAACAAGTTAGCTAGCGTTGACATCTAGTTAAATGGTTTGTACGTGGCATCCCTCTTCTAACTATTTTCAGAGATGCTGGGACTGGATTTTGTTAAGGCCAGGCACACAGCAGCTGGCTGCCAGTGCACAGACACTGACTTGACCAAGCAGTCTACTATGGTCTTTCTCTAGACTGAGTTCTGAGACCTTCTGAGGAAGGCCCAGTTGGGGTCACATAAAGTTGGCTAAGATAACCAAATGAGAAGTGAAAATTGGGAAACATGGGGAACCCGACACCTACGATGCAATTAACACGTACTGTCCTTCTAGACTGTTATGTTCGTATAGAATCATGGAACGGTTTGGGTCGGAAGGAACCTTAGAGATCGTCTTGTCCAACTATGTCTGTTACCATCTGACCGTATATGTAGTAGCAAGTTTCTGCAGACAAAGTCCAATTTCTCTCCTTCTTTGGCCTTTAATTACAGCTTTAAGACATGAGCACACTGCTATCTGCTTTCCCTTGGGCACAGCTGCAAATACAAATGTATTTTGGGGTAGATATGTTGGATTTAAGAATAATGTATTTTTTTAATGATTTCCTGTTGTTTTTGCATGATCTTTGGCACATGTCTGGAACCAATGAAATTATGTTAAAAGTCGATACTTTTTTCTCTGCCCCCTTCACCTTTAGGTGTTCTTCACACATCAGTTGTCCTCCTCACAGAGATGTGTGAGAGAAGCCCAGACATGCTTGCACACTTTAGAAAGGTAAGTGTGAACTGATAATGTTGCAGAGGTAATACTTGTGATTTTTGTTTGGGTTTTTTTTGTTTTTGGTCTGCTTTACTGATGCATCCTCATAGTCTCCCTAGTGAAAGCAGCGTGCATGTCTTTTAATAATATCCTTAAAACTACTTGAGTGAAGAATTTAATGATACTGTCTGCTTGTTGTCTATTTTTTTTAAATCATTAAATTTGGGAATTTTGTGTGTATCTAGCCCTAATCCCCTTCAATAAGTGGGTAAGCTACAAAACATCAGTCTTAAGACTGTGTAGTATGAACCTTGTCCAAAAGTGAGATCTAAAGTGTTCTCTTTGATGTTCTCTTAAGGTTTTTTCCACTCTTTTTGGCTAATTGTATAGTGACATTGGAATCACAAATGTATTAAACATGAAGAGGTAAAGATGAGAAACTGAGGCTTATACCACCACCTGAATGCTTTAACCACAGGCACACAATTTCATAAATTCAGGTCAAGATACCAATGGAAATTCCAGTTTTGCAGATACCTCATCTCTGGTGCATGCTATATTGCATCATTTTCCATTTTAACTTAAGGGTTTGAGTCAAAGTCACTCTGCTTCCTCTGGTTAGGAATGTTTGCCTCTCCCCTGCCTGCCCTGGCACAAACTTCCTTATGCTGTTTGCTGTAATTTGCTGTGCAGTATTGTTGCCATATGAAAGACTACCAATAGGAGGATATCTGAAAATTTCATTATGTCATTCTGACTTCTTGGTCAGAGAAGGAGAAATTGAACAAAGCTGGTAGAGCGGAACTGGCCATTTACTCCTCTGAAAGTCTTAAAGGTGCTTATTTATTTGCATGCCCAGTTTACTGTTCTTTCTTGGCTTATCTATAACATTAGGGATTTCAAACAGTGCATCCTTTGATGCATCTTAGCATTCCGGCATGCATCTCCCCTTGCCCTGATTGTGTATGTCAGAGCAGGAATAAAAATGCGACTGGGATCATCTTGAAGGCAGCCATCCCTGCTACTAGTTGCTCAGTTGAGATGATAGTTGTGGAAAAAGACTGACAAGCTGAGTCCACAAATTTTAGCTGCTAGGTCCATTCTTTTCTACCTATCTCTTGTAGTTGTTTATGCTGTGAATGGTATAACATTGATCTGTCCCTAATGCCTGCTTCGTCTGTTTTGTCCCTTTTGTCTGTTTGGAATCCTGCTGTGTGTTAGAATGAAAAGGTAAGAGTTAATTCTTCTAGATGGTGCATGCTTGCATTGAATCTGTAGAGGTTTGTCTCTTGTGAGGCAGTGCCTCTTATTGCTACATTTGTGATTGATGCCACATGCTTAAATCAACTGTATTTGTCTAATGCTCTTTGTATGCTGGTCTTGTGTTGTCACTAAACCTCGATACCCATGGCAGCCCTGAATCTCAGTTGTGGCCTTCTCCAAACACGAGCCTGCTTTCCTCAAGCTCTCTCTTGTTTAAGGGGTACTTTAGGGAATTTTATTTTGCCTACGCAAACTGTAGTCCTGGGCTTTTTTCTTATCACAAACTGGTGTTTGTGTTTTGCCTGAGTCACTGGGCAACTGTGGGTGATTCCCAAAAGGGAGCAGGAGAGACAGTTACTTAGTCACCAGTAAGTAGGCTTACTGTGCTGTGAAGAGCTTCCGAGTACAGCTGCATTGCTGGTATTTCATGGGTGTGGTTCGACTACAGAAGATTGGGGGGAGTGGCCCTCAACCGATGTCCATGGCTGTAGTGTTTCCCTTTGTTTGTCCTGTCCTCAGTCCTGATAACTATTGCATGTTAGAAGGCGAAGAAAATGTTGATCAGGGTTCCAGGAGTGCTCAAGCAGGTCACTTCACTTGTCTGTTACTCTGTCTTGAGGGAAGATGCTGCAGCATCCTTTGGATTGCTGTTTAAGGCAAATAATAGGAAATTCATGGTTTCTTTTGTTTGTGTGTTTTGTGAAATGCACGTTTTCAAAGGAGTATTCCCTGAAGAGTGAAGGTAGGAATAATAAGAGATGACAGGGGAAACTCAAGTGATTTTCTTCTTGTGCTGTACCACAAATGTACAGGACTTTAGTCCAGGAAACATTGCTCATATAGTGTGTCCACTTGCGGCTGTTGTGCTCTGTAAGTCACATTATGGTTTTGGCACCTTCTGCTGCGCTGTGAATCTGAAGCACCATCTTGATTCGATGTTGTCAGAAGTGGCAACTTTACTATAAGCAGTCTCTGGTCTGGTAAAAATTTAGTGTGAATGTAATCCCTGACTCATAGTAGGCATAAATGAATGCAGGAGCAGCCCATCTCAAGGACAGGAAAAGTTGTTAAAAGTCTTAAGGGTGAATCGTTGGGAAGGGTTTTGTAGAGAACATTTTGATAAACTGTAATTGTCATGCATGAAGTTGAGAGAATGAGTCGTGCTGTCCTGGTGGTAGCCGTGCTTCAGGAATGAAAATCCCACTGGGTGCAGCCACCATAACACCACTCTTTAGTTTGTCACCTCATCTCCAGTCAGTGTCTGGATTATTTTAATAATACCAGAAAAGAAGGATAGAAGAAACTTGCTGTGGAAGGAATAAAGCTTGTAGAGATCTACATCTCTACATCATCCACCAGGAGTGGGTTTTTTCTTACAGTTCAATGAAAATTAGTCCAGTTTCTGTCTTTCAACCTTAAGATTTTTCATAGGTTGTGTTGGAAATGAGCTTCCGTTGAATCACTGAGACTATTTTGTTGCTTGTAGCTGCTATGAAGGTTTTTTGAGATACAGAGTAAGTTTGTTATAGATTATCTGCTTTTAATAATTGGCTTATTTGTCATGTTCTGCCCTAAATTGATTTCTTGCTTGGCACGTGTGAAATGCTACATGAAATTGTTACGGTTCCTCAGAGTGGCTCTGACAGATGAAGCATGTTGCTAGAGATGCCTAAGATCTCCCTAAGAGGGAGTTGAACCAAACTTTTGCAAATAAGTAGCATTTCTTCAAAGCTATGTACAAATCTTGAAATATAACTTATTCCTATGGGTAGACGTCTGCTGAGAGACCAATGCCATCGACATCTGAGGAATCTGAACAGCTCCTGAAATTTTTTTAGCCCTGCACAGTTGGAAAGAAACTGAAATATGAGCAGTGTAAGCTGATACGATTTTGTGCTCCTGAATCTGGCGAAGTAGCAGTGCTTCTGTCAGTTTCTCTGCTGTTGTGCAGAACCCTTCTAACAGCAGTGAATGAGAGACTTTGGTCAGTCTAGCATTACTGCTCTTCCCGAGAAATTTGGGATGAAGAGGAGAAGAGTAGACCCTGGAGCTACTTGGAGGAAAGTAGTCTTAACAGTAGAGCCTTGGGGGAAGGCTGGGGGAAAATCCATTCTCTGCACAATTTGGAAACTTGGAGGGGAAGCAGATCACAAAGCTTTTCTCTCTAGAAGCTAAGTTGCCTAGAGTGTTGAACTTGGAGGAGTTCTTAATAGTTTGCTCTAATCATAGCAGTACAGCGCTTGAAAAGATGAAAACTCTTGGCTATGCCTGATCCTTCCACGGAGATGTATGCTAAAAATGATTCAGGAGCTCATGTGAAGGCCCCAAGCGAAGTCCTGGACCATTTTAATAGTCCCAGCACATCCCCTTTTCATGAAGAGAGGAATTTAAGTTGGTATTTCCTCTCAGGTCTCAACTGCCAAGCTCTTGTAGATTTAGTATTTTAAAGTATTTTTACAGTATGGTGCTTAGGTCCCAGCTTCACTGTTCCTGGCTGTGCCCTAGCTAAGCTGTAGGTATTCCTGTAATATCAGCTCTAGGTATGCAGGTTGAGCTTGGTGGAAGAATCTGTAGACTGACTTGCTTTCAAACACAAGATTTGTTCTTGGACCTGTACTTCAAAGCTGGCGGGGGGAAGGAACAACACCCTAATAGGACAACTCTCTTCTTCGCAGCTTGTTCCCCAATTAGTTCGTATTCTGAAGAACCTTATCATGTCTGGATATTCACCAGAGCATGATGTGTCTGGGATCAGTGACCCCTTTTTGCAGGTAAGAACTGATGCAAACAATGATTGACAGCTTTTATTCTGGTGCTGTGGTTTGAGACTTAGGTATGATGATGTGGTTATCTCAGGGCAGCTGTGTTGATGTTAAGATTTTGTCTTTGTTAGAGCTGATTGTGCATGCAAATGCTCCTCATCCACCTTAGTGAAGGACACCTAGCTGAGTTTAAACAGCAGTTGTGGTGCCTTATACTATGTGAAGCTGTGACAAAAGGAAGAAGCAGCAACATGTGTTGGCCTTGCAAGGCTGTGCCTAGTGGGTGGTGGGGGTGCTCTTAACAGTTCTGCCTAGTAGGAAGAAAATCAGCACAGCATAGCCTGTTCTGCTTGGTAAAGGTCTTACTAAGGATAAGCGTTTTGCTTGGGAATGGAAATTGGCTTGTTTTGCTGCTTTGCCACTCCTCAGGAAGTGTACTTGGGCATTTCATGGTTCCCATGTAAAACATTGCCATCCAGTGCGATTTTCTGTGCTTTTTGTCCAATAGGTACGAATCCTGCGGTTACTAAGAATTTTAGGGCGAAATGATGATGATTCTAGTGAAGCAATGAATGATATACTTGCACAGGTGAGGTCTGCAAGGTTGATGAGCAGCTTAAACTTTCTCTTTTGGCTTCTTAATAATTTAGATTCAGCAGCACTGGTAAGGATACAGCTGCTTGCTATGCTGGGTAGAATTTTGCTCCAAGAGACGTGTGTTCATAGGTGTGATGCTTGTTTTCTGGGGATTGTTTAGTTTCACTGCCTGTTCTGCCGAACAGCATAAAGGGGATCTGTTTCGGGTGGGTTGAGTCACTTATTTGCTTTCTCTTTTCTCCAGGTTGCCACTAATACAGAAACAAGTAAAAACGTGGGAAATGCCATTCTCTATGAAACTGTGCTGACTATTATGGACATAAAGTCTGAGAGTGGACTGAGAGTAAGTTGTCTTTGCTGTGGCCTTTTTTTTTCTCCTAGGCTCATATTAGAGTAATTTGTGTAGAGGACATGAAGCAAAGCTCTTTCACCCAAAGATAGCTCTTGCAGTTGGCTCTAGGTAAGACTATAGCCTCTTCAATAAGTGATATTTTTTTTTTTTTTTTTTAATAACAGCAATTTAAAAAAGCAAAACTTCCTGCAGACTGTGTTCCCCTGAGTGCAGGAGAGAGCTTGTGCTGTGTTTGTTTTAGGTTTTTCCTCTACTTAGTCAGATTCTGGAGTTCTTTATGCTATGCTTTTGGCCAAGAACCGCAATGGTAGCTTTGACACATTGCCTTTAAAATAGTCTTGAAACAATGAGGATGACCGGCAGCCTTTTTTGATCACTGACCTTCCCTAACTCTTTCTGCAGGTGTTAGCCATTAACATCCTAGGCCGTTTCTTACTAAACAACGACAAAAATATTAGGTAAGTGATATGGAGTGTGTTTTGGCAACACCCGGTTTAAAATGCCTGAGAAGCAGTTGCACAGAGATTGTGCTGAAGTAGAGCTTTTCAGGAGACCATACTGGGAAGCACTGTTATTGGGGTTAGTATGACTGTCTGGCTTTCTTCTTTCTTGGTGCATTCTTTTCTCTGTGAAAATCTTAACTGTGGCCCTGCCCTTCTTAGTTGAGGAGTCTGGGTGTATGATCTAATTCTTAATGTGGTTTCTTAATCTAGTCAAGTGGTTTCTTCCGATAAGCTGTGAATCTCCTGTCTCATCCCAACTGGTCTGTTGTAATACTCAAATCAGAGTCGGCGTTAAAGAGCTGACAAATTAGGTAAAGACTGTGTGCTGTTGGCAGCAAGAAAGATTGGCTGTGCTTTAGTCACGATGAATCTGGAAATTGAATTGCTGTAACTGCTAGAATTAATTCCCATCTCTAGGCATTTTGATTGCAAATCATGGTATAGGTAGAAGACTCTAGCCTGGGGAGCTGCAACTCACGCTAGTTTGAGTGTGTGATCTGCAGAGGTCTAATCTTTAATTGCCTTGTCTTTTCAAAATGTTTGTGAAGACTGGGCAACCAACATGAGCCCAGGAACTGGGACAGGTGCTTCTTGGGGCAGCAGGATGTTGTTGGGCATCTTACATTTCAGGATTGTCACTCACCTTTGAGTATAGGCCAGGCAGTCCCCTGGAAGATTTCCATTCGTTACCAAGTACAAGAGAACCCTGTTCTGTTGCAAAAGAAGACCAAGTTTTGCAGGGTGTAAGTGGCTGGGCATAGAAATTAAATGCCTGCTGTCAACTCTCTGTTCCTTATGTGCTTATCCCAGATACGTAGCTTTGACATCGTTGTTGAAAACTGTGCAGACAGATCATAATGCAGTACAGCGGCACAGAAGCACAATTGTGGACTGCCTGAAGGATCTGGATGTCTCCATTAAAAGGTAATTGAAATACTTGGAGTGGGCACTGTCTGAAAAATGTGCAGCCAACTTCAGAAAAAGGCAGTTACTTAGAACAACTTAGCCCAAGAGAAAACTCACTAAAAGAGAATCGGTTCTGGTTTAACCAAAACAAGGACACAGTGAAATAAACTCTCAAGGTTGACAGCCTATGGAAGGTGAGCAGGACATAGGGGAAAATGACAATAATCCAGAGGAACTGGAAGTGAGGCTAGTATTAATATATGGTATGGGTCATACTTCAAAGAAGGTAATGGAGATGTGCAGCCGCCTTCTTTGGGAAGCTACCTTTACATTTTATGCATCTTGGATTGGAAAAAAAATAATTTTTCTGTTTGCTGGAGTTTTTTTCCAAAATGGAGTCTCAGTGGAGATCAGATTGTGTGCTCGCAACACAAAAGCCTCCGTAAAATATCCTAATCAAACCTACGCTGACATGCTCCATATCGCTTTTCTTTCCCAGACGGACAGGCAGTGCCATGTTGTCTTGAAGCAGTGTTAAGCCATCCAGATAATGTATTCTAGATTAAATTCTACCACTGCCGAATCAAATTTAGACTTAGTTGATTGTGTAAATAATTTGCTTACAAACCACATCCTGTCACGCACTCTTGGTGTTCATTTGTCATTTAAATAGCAGTGTGCTGCTACTTCTCTGTGCAGTTGGAGAGCTTGCAACCTCACTTCTAGCTGCAGGAAGACTTTTTTCTGATACTCAGTCTAGATTTCTTCCTCTGGTTTTTCTTATTACTTCAGTTATGTTCCTTTTACTTGTGATAGTAACTTACTCCTGTTTCTGTCAGACGCTTATACTCTTGAATTGTTTGATCTCACTTTTGCCCAATCTATATGGAATACTGGTCATAATTGTCTAAACCGAGTCTTTCAGCCGGTCAGTTGCTTGCTCTTTCTGTCAGAACTCTCTTCCTCATCATTATTCTTGCTGTAACTGGTGGCCTGAGCTCAGCACAGCATACGTGTCAGCGATGTGGAATGTGTTTGCTGCAGGCCAGATTTTCATTGAGCTCTCATTACATCATGAATATACTTTCAAAAGTGCTCAACCTCCTTTTTTTCCATCTTGCCAAACTGATTAGATATGCTGTAGATACTAATTCTGATAGGCATTCTTCAAATTTATACCCATCAAATCAGATCTAGATTTTTAACCACACTGCTCAGTCTAATATGTGCATAATAGGAAGGAAATTGGTTCTATCTCACTTCTGAAACTTAGTTTTAACTGTTGTGTAATGGGTGTCATGTAGTCTAATTTTACAGTTGATATCTATCGCGAAACACAAGTTTGTATCTTGCATGCTGAGCAAGTCAGGCTGCTGTTGCTGTTTGGTGCCAGAGCCAAGGTGAGGCTAGGTTGTGCAACAGGAAAACCTCATCTAGGTTTTGGGTAGAAGGCAACAAAAGCATTTTATTGGTGCCTGCTAGGAAAACATAGGTATGGTACAAACAACAGAGCTTCGTGTCTGAGTGCTGTTGGAGGATGAAGCCTTTGAGTGATCCATCAGCAGAGCACGATGTTGCCATGCTGACACTCACGCTGCTGACAATGCACTGTCTTCACTGAAGTAACATTGGCTGGGTGGCAGAGTCGCCAGGCAGCAAGTTTCAAGGGCTGGGACTTGAGGGAAAGACGTTACCTGGTTTTGGTTATCTGAAGCATGGCATGTTCTTACCATGTTTTAACCATTGCAGTGCATCTTTGGTCCATGTAGTATAATTCAAAATGGCTTTGCCATTTAATTTAATTCTTGTCTGTCTGCTTGATGTGATGAAACCACATGATTAGGAACTTCGTGACAAAAATGAGCTGTGTAACATGATTGAAGGTAAGCAGTATGTGTCGAGATAACTGCCTGATATTAAGATTGCAGAGTACTTCTGTGCACCTGCAGTATTGATGTATGTGCTATAATGTGACTGAAAAGTTTAAACTTAAGTGTGGAAAACTTGTAACCCAATAGGTTTAGGTGTAGGGAGTTGGGAACTAACTGGAAGGATGAAAACAATTCTAATAATGGTATAGATCTTCAACCAGCCACAGATCTAGATGATAAAAGGTAACAATTTAGTTATGTATTTCCACCCTAATTCTGAACACTTCTGTATTTTCTAGGTCCCTGGGTATTAGTTGGGTAGAAAGCAAAATAACACATTTACAGTTCACAATTCTGTAGAAATCCTTCTTACCACAATAAGAACTAGGGAGGTGTTGACAAGCAGTGCTTTCTAGATATTTTCAGGTTCTTGAGAACAAATAGTTTGTGCCTGATACCATTGAATTGGGTATTGTGTCTGGTCTAAGTAGTTGATGTTTCATGAACATTGGGAAAATACTAAGAGATCAGAAAACATAACTGTGTCCATGTAGCAGTTGCTTGGCAAGCTTGACACTGGAGCAAGACAGTGGGACTGCTCATGGGTATATTTGCTGCCAGTAAATAGATGAAAAAATTATGGCAGAACTCGTGCGTCTTAGCATTATGATTTTAATGAAAATTGCTGGAGTTAAACACACTTTGAAGTCTGGTTTATTTGAAGAACATACATATTACAGAAGAGACTTTCGACCTTCTGACGTGATTTTGGACATCATCTGTTGCACAATAAGCAGTACAAAATCAGTGTACACATTAAGTAGATCAACAACTATCCAGATGATTTCAAAAGAAAACTGAAATGGGGGAGGAAGATTTTGATGTGCTGTGAGGATCTTTCTTGTCTTCAAGTAGGCTGTATCACTGACAGAGAAAAAAAATTCCTGATAGCATGAAGAGGACACAACTTGAAGATTTGGGTTCTGGATTTCACCACATGCTCAATTCTAAAGAATAGAGTGGTTTAGTGAGGCTGTTTTAATGCATTGTTTAAATACATTTTAACATAACTGATTGCCAACATTATACAGAAATCGATCACATTTGAAGATAGTTTTCATTCAAAAAATGTCAGATGAATGAGAGCACCATGCTAGAATCAACTACAGAAGCTTCAAGCAGAAAGGCTAAGGACTAGCCTCTGGCCTCTCAATGCATACAACAAGGAATAGCAAAGAGCCAGTACTCTGTCTAGTTTTGGTATCAACTTGGGGCAAGGCAAGGGGCAAGGAATGGGTTCTGAAAAGAGCATCAGGATATTTTTGGGTTCTAGAAATCTTGCGCAGTATATCTGACAAGGATACAGTAAAGCTTATCAGTTGGTATTTTATCTCTACTGTATGTGAATCTCATAATACATGGAGATTGAAATAGGTCTCTTCTGGATCCATAAAGCTGGATAAAGCCTGCTGTAGCATGGATTGATTGCTTACTGCAGTTGGTGTGTCAGAAATGATCAGCATGTGATGACACCGTAATGCTGATGGACTGTAGTTGCTGAAAGATATTTCAAGCCTTTAGGACATCTGGAGAGGTGTTTCTAGAACACACCACACCCCGACTCTCCCTGAGGTTTTTTGGGGGTGGGTATTTATTGTCTGCCCATGAACAGGAAAACACTGGTACGTTTTAATATGGAATGCTTTTCTCACAGGATTAATAAATATTACTCTCTTCTTAATTAAAAGGTAACTGCATTTGAATAGCTGGACTTTTTAGGTGATTTTCTATTTTTTTTTTTTTCCTTCACTGGTTTTCCGTCTCTTGCCCTAGGCGTGCAATGGAACTGAGTTTTGCTCTTGTTAATGGGAACAATGTCCGTGGAATGATGAAGGAGCTGCTGTATTTCCTAGATTCCTGTGAACCAGAGTTCAAGGCAGACTGTGCATCTGGAATATTTCTTGCAGCTGAAAAGTATGGGGTCAATTTACTTGCTATTAATTTTTTTGTACATCCTCAGAATTACGAGCATTTTGTGTGTGGTTCCTCCCCCTCCACACTTCATCACTTCTCCATTTGCTGATCTCTGTGTGGTTTGTCAGTTTTAACCCCCTCTGAGGAACAGGACACCCCAGTGCCTGGGCCACACTAGTGTGTCCCGTACAGATAGTCCTCAGATGACTGAACCAGACTAGTATATTGATTTCTGCTGCACTTTGGAGCAAGTATTGTGCTGACTTCCTGGCCCTGCTCCCCCTCCACACTGACAGATTCTCTCTGGTTAATTGTACAAGTGAGATGATCTCATTACTGTTGAGCCGTTGTAATCAGCAGCCTGACCATGAAGTATTGTATGTGCAAGGTATGGCTGTGCTGTATTATACAGACTAGTATATTCATTCAGCTTTCCAGTGTCAGCATTAATACCAAAAGTCAAAGAACGTGAAGTGTCCAGTGGGGATTTTTTTGTTTTTGTTGGTGTGGTCCCGTCCGTCC
>Ga0065711_1033223_pt1 | contig 25897 bp, 5 predicted proteins | sample Hoacrofraction12_FD_59098 | JGI IMG/M metagenome (GOLD analysis project Ga0065711, IMG submission 59098) | Hoatzin crop microbial communities from Cojedes, Venezuela - Epithelial fraction 12 v2 (version 2) | ecosystem: Host-associated > Birds > Digestive system > Esophagus > Crop | place... | reverse complement strand
CAGCCATGACATCCGCCAGCTCCCTCAGCACTTGTGGGTGCATTCCATCGGGGCCCATGGATTTGTGGGTGTCCAGATTGCTGAAGTGATCTCTCACACAATTCTCCTTGACCACGGGAATGTCATCCTCTCTGTAGGCTTCCTCTCTTGCCTCCAGCGCCTGGGATTCCTGAGGGCCTTCCTTGGCACTGAAGACTGAAGCTGCATCGTCTGTCACCAGGACACCCGCCTCGTTCAGCAGTGGCCCCACGTTGTCCCTAGTCTTCCGTTTGCTACTGATGTAGTTGAAGAAGCCCTACTTGTTGTTTCTGACATCCCTTGCCAGACTGAATTCCAGGTGGGCCTTGGCCTTCCTCGCTGAATCTCTGCATGCTCTGACCACATTCCTGTATTCTTCCCAAGTGGCCTGCCCCTCTTTCCACATTCCATGGCTCTTTCTCTTCCATCTGAGCTCCGCTAGAAGCTCTTTGTTCATCCATGCTGGTCTCTTGCCTCCTTCTGTAGATTTCTTTCTCAGGGGGATGCACCGCTCCTGAGCATGGAGGAAGTGATGTTTAAACAGCGACCAGCACTCTTGGACCCCCCTGCCTTTGAGAGCCCTGGCCCATGGGATTTCTCCAAGTAGGTCCTTGAAGAGGCCAAAGTTAGCTGTCCTGAAGTCCAAGGTTTTGATCCTAGTTATTGCCCTGCTTCTTGCACGCAGGATCCTGAACTCCACCATTTCGTGGTCACTGCAGCCGAGTCTACCTCCAACCTTCACATCCTCAACCAGTTCCTCCTTGTTTGTTAGCATAAGGTTCAGCAGAGCGCCTTTCCTTGTTGGTTCCTCCACCACTTGTATCAGGTTACCTTGTATGTTTTGCAGGAACCTCCTGGATTGCGTGTGCCTGGCTATGTGGTCTTCCCAGCTGATGTCAGGGTGGTTGAGGTCCTCCACCAGAACCAGGGCCTGTGACTGTGAGGCTGCTTGCAGCTGCTTGTAGAAGGCCTCATCAACCTCCTCCTCCTGGTCAGGTGGCCTGTAGTACACACCCACAATAACATCACTCTAACGTATTTATTTACTCATTGAGTTGTACTCAAAATCAAAAAAATTTTGTATTCTCTGAACTGATTTGATTGACGAGAGTTCTTTCTCCTTTTTTTCCTCCGATTAACAGGTCATTGAAGTATAAAAACTTACCCTGCTTCTTTGCCGTTGTACTGAAATGTGACCAGTGCATTGTAAATGCATTTAAATTCTGATTCTGAATCACATGTATGTTGTCATCTTTTAGTTTATTTTCCCCCAATCATTCTGTCTTCTGAAAACAGAAGTACCACGTAATTGGACTTTAGGAGTCATCCGGTGGAGAACTCTGCATAGCTTATTCTTTAAATTTGACAAGGTTGTTACAGTTTTTAAGAGTAAGCAATTTGAAGCTAGGATCTGTTTCCCATGGGCTAGTAATGTTGGGAGAAAAGTGACATAATTACAGCCTCTTTGCTGAATTTGTATTTTCTACATGTTTATATCACCAGGGAAGAATAATTTAAAAATATTTTCTGGGTGCAGAAATGCTTATCTTTGTAAATTACTTTAGCTTTTTACCAAATGACTTTGAATAGGCTTCCCCCTTCTCTCCCTTGTCCCCAGATAACCCCTCTTCCAAGTTTGGTGTGTTTGAACCTCATTTTTCATAGCAAGGTTTGTAAGAAATAATAGTGATTTCAATGCTACAGTGACTGTACTGTTATATTTTAACTTACTGGTCATGCTTCCCTTGGCTTGATGAGCACTTTGTGATGGGAAAGAAAACCTTCATGCTCGTGTCTCGCTGGTCGAGCCTGCTTGACCAAAGCGGACCCGTAGCCTGAGCAAGCCGTGTTCTTCTCCTGCTTCTTAGGGGTGTGCTCAGTGCTGGTGCAAACCTTGGAGACTTCTGCTACCGGCTAACTTTTGGTAACATCTTAAGGGTATAGTGGGTGCCCAGTGCCACGCTACCTACACTTGGAAGGTGGTAAGCGTGTTGTGTTTTCACAGGGGGAGGTGTCTCGTAAGGGGGAAGATGTTTGCCGCAAGGCAGTGTTTGGCTGGAGATCTCTCCTGCTCCAGCGAGGCTGGTCAGATGTCTGACCTTCGTTGTCTGCAAATGGTCACCCATCCCAGTGTCTGCTCTTCCCTCTGTGAAGTTTGTTTTTCTTTTGGGTTGAAATAAAGCCAAGTGTTGATTTGGCCAGGGCTGTCTTTTCATTACTAGTTTTTTTTTGAGTTTGTCCTCTGCTCTGGTTTTTGTATACAATTTCAGGAGTAGTGTGATGTTGGAGGAAGAAGGGAAAAATGAAACATTTCTTGTGTTTTTGTCTGTAGGATTACAGCTTGGATTCCTGCATCTGAACCACCCGTACCTTGTTGGACTTCTCGTCTGTCCTTTGGTTCTCTAGTTAAACTCACTGTCAGTCACAGATGAAGAACTTTTTCCTTCTTTATTAGGGTAATTTAACAAAATAGAGGAACAGAAATGAATAAACTAAGATTTTACCATTTCCTAGTATGATAAAGGTGAAAACAGAGGAGGAATAAGTTTCTACTAGGAGGTGGAAGTGAAAGACTTACTTCCTTGTAGATGTTACTGATAAGCAGAGAAGTATGCCTGTAGCTCAAGGGCTGTATGTAGTATAATTCAGCATACGTGGTTTTTTTTTCAGTGGATGCCAACTAGTGAAAATCTCTTGTCACACAACATTGAAAGTAGAATGCTGAGTGTACTACGGAATACATAAAGCAAGGTCTTCTGTTTCTGGCTTTGTCTTAGCTAAAGCAGTCTTTGGGATAGTTGTGGTTCATGCATGGCCCTGCTGCATACAGATGTTCTCTTGTGTGCCAACTGCTTTTTATTTCTTGTGGTTAAACCACAAAGTGTATGGTAAACTGGGCTATTGGTTTCCTTCACACTTAGAGAAATGTACTGTGAATATTTTACTGCATAAAAAGTAGCCTGCAAATTAAGAAATGTGTTGGCTCCCCAAACCTTTCCTGTTCCCTGAAGACATCCTCGAATGGGAAGAAGTATTTTGTAGGATTGTGTTTAAATCCTGTCTGGAAAATAATGAGTTCGATAAATCCCGACAAATGTGAATGTCTCCTGCCCTGTCTCGAGTGGGAAGACTGAAGAAGCTTGAAGTCTTTTTGTTTATTGTGCTGTCTGAGATTGAATGAAAACTGTTAAGAGCAAGTTAAAGCCTAGTAACTACATTCACAGAGATAATGACAAGTATTCATAGCTGGTCGCGATAATTTTCCTTCTGACAGGAGTTTTTGTATTTACTCTTAATTCCTGCTGCTTTCCCATATGTGGTTTACCTGAAATGGCGTTAATTATGACGCTGGATAATAAACATCCTGAAGGCAGTGGTGTGGTTGTTCTCTGTTCCTGAAAACAGCGCAGATGTAGACCTCCTCTACGACCGTTAGCTGGGCTGTAAAGGGGTCGGTGCCTTGTTCAGAGAAACACCATTTCTTCTCACGCCTCCTGCCAGGCAGTCAGCTGCTCCAGGTTGAATGAGATGAGTTTCAGCAGCGTTCGGAGGGTCTTGGGGCGAGACCACCGTGCTTGCTCTGTTTTAGGCTTCAAAGCAGACTCTCAGCAGTGAAATACCTTTCAACCCACACAGCCCCCGCTGTATGGATCAGTAACATTGCGCTTTTTAGGTTATTAAGGTAATCCAGAGGAGCTAGTTCCACTTATTTTTCTCTTTCAAATAACTGGCCCCTGTGTTTCTGTACTCGGTGTTGCAAAGTGAGCACTAACACACTTTCATATCACAGACTGTTCTTCGTGCTTGAAGGTGCTTTTCCATTTACATCTGTAAACTGGAATTTGGAGTTAGTACCTCAAGGTTGTATAAGGTGGGTAGATGCTCTTTAGTGACCTCTTTATTCCTCAGTAGCAAGTATGAAGAGTACAGAGTGTTAGTGGCCTACAGAGAACTTCTTGTACATTTTGAAGTCTTCTGTGAGTTACATATATATAATGAGTGGTTTAATTCAATTTTTTTTTTGTAACAACAGTCCTCCCTCTCCTCCTCCTCCTTTTTTTCATTCCTTCTTCTCCACAAGCTTCTGTTGTTGTCAGATTCTGCATTTGATTTTAGTGTTGCTTTGCTTGTGCATGAGAGGAACCAGTTTGGAATCCTGTCATATAGATTGAAATTCAATGCTTTCAAGGCTGGGTGCCTGATACTAGTCTTTTAAATAAAAGGAGCCCAGTTACTAACAGTGTGCTGAGTGTACATTGTTTCTGTGGAAGCTTTATATGACCAGCATCTTATCCCTCTTGATTTAGGATACTAATCTTAAGAAAGCTTTCAACTTCGCGGCAGCTTGTTATGTTTATGTTTTAATGATAACGGCAAACATATTTTTGTTCTCATTTTTAAAATGTATAAATACTACAAAGGCTGTGCTTTTAAGTCATTTAAAGCTTTCTCTGTGATGAGATCTTTAATCGTTTCACTTGTGTTACCTAGATTTGGTAATGAATCTCTGGGTTGTTTGGTGGAGTCTGCTTAAATGTTAATGTGCAGCAGGGGCAATATATGTAAACTTTTACGAGTCATAATTTGTAGGCTATGTCAGGGAAGCATGGACCTGCTTCTGCAGAATGGGACCAGGACGTCACCTTCTGTTCTTAGTCTGCTGTTTCTTTGTGTCTAATGTGTGGTAGTGGCTTTGGTAAGCAGTCTGCCCTCAACATTACAACATAAATAACTTCATTAAGACAAAAGGAGGAATAGAATTACAGCATCTTCCGTCTATTCATGGTAACATAATTTGGCAGTTACAGTTCTTTCTTAATGTGTAGTCAGCTAGGAAGGTCTCCTGATGCCCTCTGCAGCCTGGGAATTTTATCTCGTGTCCTTTCTCATGATGGATTAATGGAAATGGGCTTTCCAAGAGCTGTGAAACAGATACCAAAAATGCAGCAAAGAACAGTGACAAAGTCTGCCCTCTGCATTTCTTGTTATCGTTGGATCTCAGCATGGTTTCAAATCAGGATGAAAGAAACCACGTCAATATAACAATTCCTTTTGCTTGTGGTGGGTGTTTATTCTAAGTGTTGCCTTCAGAATATTTTTGGTACGTTCAGAAATAGATCTGTTGTAGCAGCAGGAGAAAGCTGGTTTGGGTGCGTAGCTGCAGTGAGCGGAGGAGTCTCTTGCCTTACATGTGCTCATGGGTATGGTAGTGTGTAAGAAATCAAAATGCTGCCTGCAGTTCTCCAGCCTTGCTTTCTCCTTGACTCTGGAAATCAAAAAAGTCTTGGGAAGTTTTTAAAAGATATTAGTTCTAAATTAAGTTAAACTTTTAATGTTTGTTAACAGCTGTCATATACAGAAAATTGAAGGTAGAGCTCAGGTCTTAAGGGATTTGTTAGTCTGGAAGTCTGCAGTTTGGAGAACACATGCAGAGATTAGAAAGTACACTGCAAGTTTGTCTCACTGGGAGAGGATGCTTTTCCCTGACATCCTCTTCAGGCTAGTCTGTTCTGTACGTACTATTCTGAAGCTAGTGTTTCAGGGTTGGGGAAGAGGGAAATAAATATCACCATAGAAAGACTGCAAAATAAAAACAGTCTTAAAAAGTATTCATGAATTGTGTTCTGCTGTGAATAGCCTGAATTTGTACAGCATCTTGACTTGTGGAACATTTGCACATACGTTACAGTTACGGGCTAGATCACTGAAAGATGTTTTTTATCCTTAGAGTCAATATTTAGTGTCTTGTTTCTCTTAATAATATTAGAATGGGTGAGCTGTTACAGTGAAATATATCGAAATAGAGAATTCCTACAGTTGTTCAGTCGCTTTATTATGTTCCAGCTAAAAGCAGCTCCATTATAATTTCATTTCTTGCCATGACTCTGTTCTCATTTACAATTTTTTTCTTTGTTTTTAATTAAGATGCAAGATTTTTTGAGCCTGTACAGTTTGAGTGGATTTTTTTTTTCAATTAGTGTCAATCTGAGCAGGCACAGGCTTTAAAATAGTGTTATGTTTGATGGAAATCAGATTGACGTTAATTTACCAAGAAGAAAAAAATGCTGCAGATGTTACCACCCATGCTGACTCTCTGTAGCCTTTGACTGAAACAGAACCATGCCACTAATAGGTTTGCAAAGATTTTCAGAGAGTCTGCAGAAACACTGGATTATTAAACAGGTTGTTACTTGTGTCATGGAAGTCAGTGGCTGCGGTCCTGTATTGGCACTAAGGGATGTGCCTTGTATTTCCAAATAAAATAAAACATCGGTTTGAATATATGGTATGAAGGATTTTTTATATACATTACTTGATTTTTTTTTTTAATTAGTTTCTAAATTCCTGCCTTAAGAAATAAGGTTTTGAACCTGTGTAGCACAGTGAAGTAATGCCAGTGGCAAGTGCATGGGAAGGAACCTACTGAAAGTGTCTGCCGACTCTATCGCTGTTGTATTTCTAAGACCTTGAAGCCTGGGTGTAGGACCTACCCCTGCTTAGTCTTTCCTGGCAGGGATTTGACATAGCGATGACTTGATGCAAATCGTTTAGGGCTTCACTGTTGCTATGCAGATGGCTGAGGTATTTTGAGGTGCTTTTTCCTCAAGCATCCCGTACCACGTGACAGGCTCTGATGTTTGGAGGCAGCGTAGGAAATCCCTCCATCAGCTGAGAGGTCAGAAAAACCTGTGTTGTCCACAGGTATACTTCCAGTGTGCAGTTACAACTGTAGTACAGAAAAGTACTTCTAAGTTCGCATTATTTGATGGAGAAAATTTTGTGGAAACACCATGTTCAGGTGAGTTTGAAGCAAGAACCTTGCTCGGATAAAATGATTTGTTTTGGTGCTATGCAAATCCAAGCACGTGTCGTCATATATTCAATTTTTTCTTTGTTGTAGTTGAACAAAACCAAAGAAAGTGTTTACCCTTAAATTATATTTAGACATTCAACTTCAGTTTGAACACTTAGAATAATCACCACATCAATAAATTTCTTTCATAGGTTAATTATTCTCACAGTTAAATGTAATAACTTTTATCTAAATGTATTTATCACTGCTTCCAGCTGTTAGGTTTTTCTCTGGCTTTAATAATACATTATATTACGTTTACTATGTCTACATATGTGCCCCTACGATTTCCACTAATATTTTTTTTCTTTATAATCTAGCGCTCATCAAAATACTGCTGTCAGTGCTCCTTGTGCACTGCACTTGCTTGCATACCAGCTCTGACTGGTCAATTTAATCATTGCTATAGTGGTAAATTATACTTTTATTTCCTAGTCCTTCATTCCATTAACTAATCAGTAATCAGGTTGAAACACTATCAGTGATCTTCCCTATCCAGCCTGTTTATTGACCTGCTGTTTTTCCCTGCTCTTCCAGAAGGAACTGGCTGTATTCGGCTCTTTTTTCCCTCCTGTTTGTGCACTGCTCTGGTGATTGTAGAGGGGAAGTGGCCTGTTGTATGGCCTCCGGGACGTAATTTGGCCATACTAGGGCTTGTCTATACTACAGCTCGTGACAGCCCGCACTTCGTATTGGTGCATTATGTCTGCCAGGTATGCTGTAAACCAGCGAAACCCGAGAGAGCCTTGACGGTGAGAAACCAGTCCGACATAGTACTTCCTCGTTCTTAAAGGGAGCTGAAGGCGGTTTTCTAGAAGAATGCGTGTCGGTAGCTGTGGAGGGGTGGTGGAGACAGCCAGCGTGGGAGGGAGCGGCCTGCCTGCAGCTGGCATGGCGAGGGGTCGCCTTTCGGTGTGCGGGTCGTGGCTGCCATGCGAGGAGCTCCCGTCTACCGGGAGGTGCCTGGCGGCGGGTGTCGCAGGACGTTGGCGCGGTGCGAGCCATGAGCACCAGCGTTTGCCATGGCTTGGCAACGCCAAGGCCGGCCGGGGTCTGCCGTCCCTCTTGCCAGCGCCAGGGGCCATTGGCGGTGTCCCCCGCTGGCTCCACTTTCCGCAGGGGCTGGGGTGCCGAGGCCCCGGGAGGGCAGCGCGGGGCGGCGGGCTCGTGCCCCGCTGCTGGGGAGGAGAGGGGTGGGCGCTGGGGGCTTGCGCGCAGCCCAGCCAGGAGGTGGTGGTGTGACAGGGTTTCTCGCCTGGTTCTGGATGGAGGTGGTGTTCGTAACTGCCCGCCTGACCGGGGAGGAATTACTGTACAGTTAAATGCAGTGGTACTGAGACTACACAGCTTGTAAAAAAGGAATAAAGAAATTGAAGACGTACACAGTGCTAATTTGGCCTGAATTTTTAATTTTCTCGGGTGTAGGTTTTTTTCCTTGTCACTTGTTTGAGATGCTTTGATTTTTATTTTTATTTTTCCAGCAAACTTTGGTATATGAAGAGTATGCAACATAGACAAGCTCAAAGCTTCGTGCTTTTCCTAACCCTGTGCAAGCTTATATTAAGCTTTGATAGTGCTTTGGGATTAATTAGTTTTCCTCAGGAAAAAATTAGCTACGCCTATTACATTAGGTTTGAATTTTGCACTGAGGTTTCATTTTAATAAGGTGACTGAGGTGTAGGAGAATAACATCTCTGACATCTGTCCCTGCTATGTTTGCTGTAAATGTGGCTTTTACAGGGCTAAGCTGTAGATGGAGGCAGTGTGTAAGTTGGATCTGCTATATCAGCTGTCTCTTTTTCATTTACAAAAAGAACTTAAGCAAGAGTTAGATTTTTCTCAGAAGTTAAAGCAAACTTCTCCATTCTGAAAATGCTTTTTTTAAAATTTTTGTTTAATTTTGATATTTTCAAAATGTCTGTGGTTGTATATTTGGAAGATCACGATACATAAATAAATGATATTTTACTGTTCTGTGATCTCTTTAATGTGAGGCTGATTTGTGCCCCATGATGATGCTGTTTTGTAAGATGTACATCAGCTGCAAATGGCGGGTGGTAATTGTGGTTTCTGTTACTTTCCTTGCAAATGTCACCTCGGGGTGCTTTCTTACAGTTTCTCGGTGTTGCCGCTGGTTGCACTGCAGGTGAGAAGGGCGAGGAACACTACCCCTCTCATGCTGGGAATTTCTGTCCTGCTATGTTGGGTATGCCTGGGACTGAGGACGTACCTCATTTTTGAGAAATGTTCGTCTTCTCTGCTGGAAATGTTAGACCTTGATACATAATGTTCTAGCAACAGTTGCCTTTCTGGTAAAGACAGATAAAAGGGGCTGTGATTCCTGAGGAGGACAAAAGCTATCGTAAATCCCATTAAGATCTGAACAAATGCTTCTAAGTGTTCTTGGAAATTAAAAAAAATAAAATCCCCCATTACTTACCATGCGGTATTGTTTTAGATCTTGCTGGGAGGTCTTGACTGTTTTGTTTCAATGACTGCATACCCCCTGACTTCAGAAGCTTGTTCACATTAGTAGCTGACTAAGGGAAGCATGGACCTTTATCTTCTTTAGAGTGTGCAAACTTTAGATTTTAGCTTTAATGAGTTTCACAGCAAGAATTCCAAGTAGCTTTCCTTCTCAGCTTTGTTGCTGGAAGCAGGGGACTCTTCATCTGGGTAAGCAATAGCTGACTTCTCTTTTTTTAAGCTGTGGATGGGCTTTAGAGTATTTTAAGAAAAATTCAGGGTCTGAGATTTCGAATTTTTTTTCCCTCTTTTTAAAAGTGGGATAACTTATTTGGAGAAGAGTGGACATAAGGAATGGCTGGTGATTGAAGTTTAGCTAAAAGAATGAGAGATCAGAATGGCTTTTGTAGAATTATTACCTGCTAATTGTTTGCTCTGCATGATTTTAGATTATATATGAGATACAGCCTAATATTAGCTTTTTTAGAAAAGCTGCTAATAAAGAGGTTTTTGGTGTTGGATTTTTTCCCAAACCTCTCCTCCATTTCAGGATGTTAAATCTGTCAGGACTGGTATGCTTATCTGCCTTGGGAGATGCTGGTCATAATTTTGAAGCTTAATTAGTGAAATATTTTTTTAAGGATTCCCCCCAGCATCTTCTCTCCAGGTTTTTCACTATACACATCTTCTATAACTTAGGTAGTATTGGGAGTTGCCCTCAAGATTTTTTGGGGCACAGAATAGGAGGATATGAACTCCTGCAAATTACTACGTAACTATATGCCTTTAAGGGTGCAGGAGATATGGGATGGGATTTAAGAGTCTGAGAAGACACTGCACTAGCTGTTGCATTTTTTGCTTTTGGATTGATTGGTCCTGTGAAACGCAGACAAGGTGACTTGAGGGGGTGGTGAAGGTGGTTTTGTGTGTGTGTGGGGGTGTGATTTGTTCTTAGGTGACATTTAGTATTACTTCTTTTTTGTTCAGGGAGGTAGTCTTTGCTTCCATAACACAGATGCACATCAAAGCAGCATTCTTATTTGAAGTAAACTTACTGCATTCTTGATTCACTGCAGACTTTCTTGTTGCTGGATTTTTTTTTATTACAATATTTTTTTACCATAATATTTAGCAGTGTAGATATATAATACATTTTTACTTTACAGTGTTGGTAAGTCTGCCACTCTGACTCTTGTTGAATAATTTCCTTTCTCAATAAGAGTAACTTTTTTATTTAGTTTATACAGTTTATGTGGTAGAAATACTTGCGCAGTAAAATACTTTCTAATGTGATTAAACTTGTGAAAAATAAATTCAGTGGCATATGGGGGAAATATTTCTTACAGTTCCACTCCTACTATCGCAGCCTGCTTTTGTTATTGTAGTTTATCGATTTCTGTAGTGCAGTTTCATGATGCAGATTGTTACGGAGTTACACTCTGCGTCAGTAGGGTTCTCCTCACCTCAGTCACTGCCAGCTACTGCGAGCCTTTCCCCAGGTGAAAAATACAGATCATTGCATGAACATCAGTAACAAAGCAGGTGAAAGACAAGGGTCGATGTGCCATGGGCTTCTAAAGTTGCATGACTGGACTTCTTAGCCCAATGCTAAATCTATGCTTCCGTCTGTGTCTCGTAACAAATTATATTATAATCCTCACTGGCCACCAGCTTGGATCTAGATCTAATGCAGAAGGTTGTGTAGGTGGAAGCTTGATTCTGAAAATGAATTAAATGGGCTTGTCCACTACCAAATGAGACCAGATAAAGAGTATGTTACTTACATTTTGGGACTGAAATCTGTGTTTACTTCCCTAGCAAGCTTCGCGTTTCCCGATTCTTCAGGCCTGGATTATTTGAGGTCCTCATGTGTACAGCATGAATGTGTCTGCTTTTGTGTCTTCTGTCCTGAGAAACTATTTGCCAACACCAAAACACGGGCTGGTGGTTGAATCGATTTCTTGTAGCGGAGGTTCCCCTTAGCATGTTGTGCTTCCTAATGCGTCGGGGTTCATGCTATTTATACTTAGTGACCGAAAAGACAGACAGAGGTTAACAGTTAGTGGAAATCTTCCTGATGTAACGGTACACAACATCGTTGTTACATCACTCCTGGTGTGGTGTCCTGTCTGCTCTGGAAAAGAGCCGCAGCCTTTTGTAGCGGCTTTGTGTTGGACCTTGACATCTGCTAATCGAGTCGTAATCTGTGAATATTGCCGTTGTATTTGTTTTAGGCATCCGAGAATACTCTGTCACCTAAGTAATCCTGATGTGGAGATTTTATCTATTTTAGCTGGATTACACAGTATCTTGAATAAGTGTTCATCCTAAGGAAGCTGTTTTTCTTCTAAAATATGGAATTGTGGACAAAGATCAACCTCGGGCAACCAAATATGACAGCATCCCATCTTGTAGACCAGAATGATTCTTCAAAACATTCAACATTCTTTTTAAATTTCTATCTGTCTTTATGACAGATCTTTAAACTGTCTAGAACTGATAAGGTTTTGTGGCTTCCTGTGCTTCAGGATAAAGTACAGGTAAATATATAAACATGATACTAATTTCTGTAAGACAAATCTTAGTTCTGTATTCTGCAATCTGATTATTTTCCCCTTCTGTAAGGGTTATTGAGGTAACTAATCTTCCTTTCCTTCTCCGTCCTCCAAAATGAATCTAATGCTGGGAGAAATGGACTGTGTACTGGGTTGCACACGCATCCTGGGACTTAACTGAACCCACTTTTCTCATTGGGTAGTTATTATTATTAATATTTTAAAGAATGATCAAGAATTGGAGGATTGGAAACATACACTTATTTGATTACGGAATCTGCTACTCCAAAGAAAATTGACCTAATAGCAAAAGAACTATATTAACTATATTAAATCCCTGATATTTATAAATAATCATTTACAGTGGAAACAATCAATTGATCCCAAATTTTTTTCTTTTTATCATATCTTTTTGGGGCAGTTGAAAGTTGTTAATTGGTTTGTATTTATGTTCTAATTTTGTGTTTCTAATTATTTTCATTATCAGTTTCTCCCTGACTAAATCACTTCATGAAGTATTTCTTTCCCCAAAGAAAGTGGAATTTTTACCTGATATCCATAAATAAATGTTTTATACATGAATTCCGGGCCTGAGTAGCTACTCAGTTCCGTTGGCTTTTGTGCATTCGTGGCAGTTCGGCAGTGGTATGATGGTTAGCCCCGTTACACTGCCAAGGGACAAGTGGACCTGGAAGGTCCTGAACTTCTCTGAACTTGTGTAATTTTTCTGGTGAACTGCTGCTTTCCGTGCTTTAATCAGAGCGTTTGTAGGTGAAGTCTTACTGCATAAAATGCATGGAAAAAGAGCAAAGTGTGAGGACTCGGTGGGCTTCCTGAACATTTACTTCTGTCCTTCAGTTTTCCCAAAACCATTGTTGTTCCTGGATGGAGAAGTGACTTGCGCGGCAGTGAGCGTGTCCTGCGTCCTGTGGCTGTGGTGCCCGGTGTTGGAGCTGATGGGTGGGAATGGCTTCGTTCACCCGGCTGGTGCCTGACGTCGGAGCCAGCATGCGCGGGCAGGAATGGCTTCATTCACCCAGGTTGGGGACCAGTGGTGACGGGGTGTTCCGCCTTCTCCACTAACGGGCTTTGGGCTCCTGGGTGTGGGATGTTATTTTGGTCTCATGCTCCTCTATGGAGAGAGGTGTGCCTGTTGTGGGTTTCCAACAACTATTTCCTGTAAATACTTGAAAAAATGTTGTGTGTAACCAGTGTCCTTTTTATAGCTGCTCTTCATTCTTTGGCCATGACAAAAACCTGCTCGTCTGTTTTGGCTTTGTTTTGTTATTTGTCACCATGTCTTCTGAATCTTCTTGGAGAATTAGTGAAGTGGTGTTCATAGAATTGGGTAGTCTGTGTCTTGGGGTTATGGATTGGGCGTGCTAGGGATGCTACATCCGTATCCCTTCCAGCGTGGGTTCCTTGTAGGAGGGGGGAGCGCTTGCCTAGGAAGATGTCCCCCGGAGAGGTGGCGTTTGGGCACCGCTGCAGAAGCTGCGCCGTTTGGGAACTAACCCTGCTGACGGAGTGAGACAGAACACTCCAGTTCCCTAGTGATGCCAGTCATCACTTGAAAATTTTTAAACTAAAAAACCCCAAACCACCCACAGTGTTTTTGGCATTGTTGTTCTGAAGCCTTAAAGTGTATTTATCTTCGTTTCCACCAGCAGAAGACCTCAGATGGAGGTGTTCCTTCAGGGCAGCACGAAGCCTCTGAAACATCGCTCCCCAGCTGCCCGTCAGTACTCGCATCTCCCAGCTCGCGGGGTCTCCTTGATCCGACCCTTTCTTCCCTGACTGCGTTTCCCCCCTGTCTGTATGTGTGGGCTGTTCTTTCCGTCTCATGTTCTCCATTTTCTCGCTGGTGCTCCCTGCTCCGTGGAGTGGGGCTCAGCAGAGCCGGCTGGAGAGAGCCGTGTGGGTGTTGGCGCTCTGCAGCTTACTGCCACAAATACGCTTTGAAACATTGACTTTCTGCTGCAGTATGGGTTCACTTACCCTTGGGCATTTTTCCGTTATTAGAATGTTAATGGGAAAACAGTTCCTGTCCTTTCCTGGTGGAATTGGTGTATCTGGAAGTTATACGTGTCTTTCCTGCTTCAGGTTTTAGTGAGCAAAGGTTTAAACTCTCTTAAACTCTTTCCTGCTCAATGAAATTTTCTGTGCTGTCTTTCTCTGCTTTTCCTTAGAGGTCTCATTGCTACCATTTGCTCCTTGGTTTCGGTAGTGTAGCTCTGTCTTAGTAAGAAAGTGACCTCTCCTACCAGTAGCCCCGGGTGTTCTCATCTACATCTCTTTCCTTGAGAAAGGATGTTTAATTTTGCATGAGGATTATTGCGAAAATAAGCATCACGTTTCTGTGGATGAATTTGTTCACTTTCTTGCTATTGGTAGTAATTCCACTTCCGTAAGATGCGAAATTACATGTTGTAGTGTTGTTCTGTTTTGTTACTTTACATAATTTCAGTAGTACAAGGCTCAATATTTTTCTTTAAAATTTATCAAGATAATTTTGCATATTTAATCTGTTTTATATTCGAAGATGCTTCTCTTCTTATTCCGAGTCTTCTCAGTAGCAGAAAATTACCTCAAATATGTATCTGTGACAAAGATCTTGTGCCTGTTTGCTTTCCTCAAGCTGTAGCATCCTATGGAATGGGCCATGGTCCTTGTCAGCTGGCAGAGACCTACGGAGGTTCAGTGATAATTCTGATGAAAAACATTAAAAAAAAAAAAGCTGCTCATAGGAGGGAAGGTGATAAGAGCTAGAACAAGAGGAATTGCTGGCGGGGTAATACATCTTTTTCCTCAGTTTGCCTTGTGGAAGCAAGGGCTTGTCCTAGGAGTTTGTGCCCACTGTATGAAGCACGTGTTCCATACACCTGAGGTCTGGTTTCATTTCTGCCTTTGGTTTGGTCAGTGTGGACCTACCCAAAGGCGGTGCATCCTGTGGAAGCACTGCAGGGGGACAAACCAGGTCGATTTAGTCGTTTTAAATTTGTGGTCTCCCTTTTTGCATCTGATATGAACTGTTTTCTTCCTGTCTTTCAAAATCAGTATCTAATTTGTGTAGGAGTATATTCCCTTTTCAGCTGAAAAACCTGCAAAGTCTCTTTTGACATCATGAGACAACTGAGCTAATTAAATTTGTTTTCTCCCAACTTCAGGGGCACTTTTAGCTCATTAGGGATATTTTTCAGGGGTTTAACACAGGGATTCATTTTGGTCTCTTACTCGGTTTTAAACAGCCAGAGCGCGCGTTTCGAGTAACATTGGTTCTTACCTCCGTAGAATAGCAGATGTTTTATGGTTCAGTAGTTAGTGTCCGAAGAATAACAAATTTGCCCTTTCAAGTGAAGCTTGGTACAAGGACCAAGTTAAAGGAGTAAATTAAATGAGATAACCCCCTCCTTTTTTTTGTTTAATTCAGCAATCGAAATGATTTTTTTAAAAAATACTGCAGAACAGACTTGACTGAACTTCAGTACACTCAAAGCTCGAGTCTTCGAAGATGAGCTCTCTGAAGCAGTAAATTTGTCCTCTCTGTATGTGGTTCTCACTACTTGGTGAACACTGACAGCGGGCAGCCTGACTTTTGTCAGGAAAACTAAAGATTAAAGTGGTTGGTGACACGTGCGAAGTAGTAACAGAAGATGAGTAGAATGAAGTTGGAGTAGTACAAAACAAAAATATTAATAGAAACTTTAATAGGGTCTGCAAAATGCCTACTTTCAAGGCTTCTATTTTTGTTTTTCTAGTCCAGGACGATGTTTATTGTAACTGCCTTCTTGAAGTGTTTTGTGAGGTGAGGTTCTTAGCTCTGCTCTTGGGACACAGCTGCCACCGAAGTGTTGCATCACCCCCGGCAGAGAGGTAACATTACACAATCTTGGCATGTTGGATTGCTGCTCTGGAAGGTAGAAAGTTCAATTGAAATTGCTGAAAAATTTATTTGATGCTGCAAAATAGTATTTTGTGTCAGGTGGAAATTCTTGCAGAACTAGGTAACCTTCGGATCAATTTGTTGAAAGGTCACTGGGCACCGCTCAAGGCAAACTACAGCGGTAACGTGTGGCATTAGTCTCTGCTGAGCTTCCTCGCTATTGTAGGGACCATTTAGTGCAGGCCAAGGCTGCATGTGTACTGCCTCCTATGTAAGTGAAAATGCAATTTTAAATGTCTTTAATCGTTTTGCTGGCTTGTAGTTCCCCTCAGGAGCAGAGAGTAAGAGTGGTATATAGAAGGGTCTCCTGCACCCAGTGCTGTTGAAGGGAACAGTTAAAACCGCATTGCTAGGCTTGAGGAGAAGGACTGGGACATCTCCTTTCCTTTATTTGGCCATGATAACCTGTTAATATATTTACTTTGTCTGTCAACAAGCTGTTACACAGTGACGTTTCTGGCTTTATTTCCTGAGCAGTATGGGTTCTGGATAAACTTGGGTCTGGGTCCAGTTTTACAGTGCCTTGAACTTCTGTGGGATATTTGGGTCCGAGGTTTCCAGCTGGTGTTTCCTCTTTGCGATTTTCCACCAGTGATGCTGTCTAGGTGAGGTCGGGTAGGGAAGGCTGGTTTGGGAAGGCATCACACGTGCTGACGTGCTGTTTGTGTGCCCGTCGAGGGCAGTTAAGTCCCAAATAAGCAAGCATGACTGCTGATATAGTCTTTTGCAGCCCAGGAGGAAGAAAGTGGGATAAAGATTGATGTTAGGCTGCTGGATGTACATTATGAAGTACATAAATATACCTCTAGCAAAAAAAATAGCAGAGGTCCCCTGGAGCTGTCAGCTCTTCGTCACTGTTGCAGGGTCACTTTGGGCTTGCTCTGGGTTTTTCCCCCGATGGATCTCACCTCTCTCCTACGGAGAATACCTGTGGGACAGGACTGTTGCTGGCTCGCCACCCTGGCAAGTGACCTGGTGACAGTCCAGGGTAGCCATTCTGTGATGCTAGTGTTCAGTCCCTGCAGAACTGGCCTGAGAATGGAGGGCTCATTTCATGACTGCTGCTGTGATCTTTTCGGTTGGGACACTTTGTTCTTGTAGTTGCCTGTGCCGTTCCATTTTAACCCTTCGGCTGAGTAAAGAGGCTCCTTTTCAGTACGTATGGTATGACAGCGGTCCTGCTAGTATTAATGCTCTAGTTTCATCTAAGCTGCTGACCAGCCACTGCAGAGCTAATAGTTGGGGTTGAATTTCCCTCATAAATGAGTACGGAAATACAGAAAACAAACAAAAAAGCTTTTATTTTTAGGGGAAGATCTGAACAGGCTGGATTTTTTTTTGTTTGTTTTCTTTATAGCCAAAGGTTTGCCCTATTTAGTGCAGAAAGACAGTTGACATTTACGTGCTGGTACATATTTTTTATAACTTTTTATTTTTAAATCAATGGCAGGTAGTTTACCAGCTTTTATGCCTGTATTACACACCATAATGCAAAGCTTCCCCATCCCTTGGACAGCAACAAGAGAGAGTCATAGGGTAAAAATGGTTTAGAACAGTAATTCCTCTTAAAGATCTGAAACTTGCCTATTAATACAGTGTTGAACATTGTTTTATCAGCTCCTCTGTATACGGAAAGCCATTATTATATTGCATTGAGCTCAAAATTCATAACTCTCTCTTAAAAATAAATTGTGGAAAATATCCTTGCAAGAGGTCATCAGACCTGAATTCATCCCACCTAATGAGGTTGCACAGGGGCCTCTGTCATCCCTAGCACTACTTGTTTTTAAATGCACATCTGCCTTGTTCAGAGAATTTTTCTCCCTGTATAATGGTAAGCAAACATTTCAGGCTGCAGAACCTTTGCTGTTTTTATCAGTAACAAAGAATTATGTCACACCTATATGTATCTCTTAAAAATTTAACTACTAATTTAATAATGAATACTGCCTTACAAAGGTGTGTACCTTTCCTGTTAAAGGTATTGTGACCCATTTTAGTCATTTGGAGGAGTGTCAGTGTGGTCTTAAACAGAAAATAAAATTTGAACTGTGTATTTCAGTATTTCAGTGGTTATTTCATCAGGGATAGTAGGATCTGTCCTCAGCAGAGCTTTAAACCTGACTAAGGTGTTTGTTCTTCTGTCTTTATAGTGATGTTTAATGAGCTTCTGTAAATACATTTTTTTCACTAGCAAACACATTGCAGAGTAGTTGTGAGCTCACAGGCGGCATGCGTGATGCTTCTTTCCCTCTTGTGCCAAGCGTGGATGATGCACGTGTTAACAGGCAGGAGAGATGGCAAAAGACTCATCTCCCAGACTTGTGTTTCTTAATTTGTTTTTCTGATTGAAGGTTTTGGCATGATAATGTACAGCTGAAATATTCTGCCCAAACAGAAGTTTTCATTCTGCATATGTTTTGTGGTATGGAACAGGGGAAAGTTTCTGGAGCTTTAGAATAAACCTAGGCCTGTCGAAATTCAGGGCTGAGCGTTACTTGCCCTACAATTAGTTTAGAATCCTTGTAGGTGTAACCCTCTGTACTGTTTTCTTTCCCAAAGCAATTAGTTGTTGAGTACATGCCTTTTCAAATGTGCCCCTGATGAGTTCGCAGGCTGTCTGCTGTGTGCATGAGCTTCTGCCGTGTTTGTACCAGTGGCTTGTGCACAAAGCAGAGAAGAAATCAGTACCAGAACGTGGGACTTGCAGGATTTTTCTACGCCTGCATTTATGAGGCAATTTATTTTTTTTCCACCTTCTGTTCAGTGTGTTCCAGCACTGAAAGTCTGTGGAGACTTAAATAGAACAAAGCGTTTTTGTCAGAAGATCCTGCAGTGATAGGTGCCTCGGACATGTGGATAGGTATTCTGCAAAAGTAACTATCACTCAAAGCCATTTCGTTCTGCTCATTCAGTGGTGTAACACCGTTAATTTAGCCTGATGTTTACGCTTGCATCTTGAATGTAGAACACTGGGAAATACTGTTGCTTCGGCTTAGCGCTGAGAAAATCATGAGGGTTCTAATAAGACGGCAAAATAGCAGTGAGTTGAACACTGACAAAGTTTTGGATGGCGAAAAAAGATCTAGTGCTTTGCTCTTTGATGTCATTTGTAACTGGAGTGATGCCTGTGGAGGAGAAAACCTACATCTGCCTACTCTCTTATTTATTTCTTCTCTCTTTTGTCTGCCTCTTTTTCACTTTCCCTTGAAATTTTTGAAGCTAGTATCTACAAGATGAAAGTCTTGGTCTAAGTGGGCAGTGTATCTGATGGTGTATAGTGGTTCCCATCCGTAGGCTCAGATAAGTAGGGAGGGGAAAAGCACATGAGATGTTTCCTGAACCATCTGTGTGAAGTTCTTACCAAGACAGATGACCAATAATAAAATTTATATTATCACATTATAGTAATTTTGATGCCTGTCTCCATTTGTGTGAGACATATGAATGATATAAAGTATATATGCATAACATACACACTATTAAATCAGATATGCAGCGTACCATCATATTTTATATATTAAACATCTTTGTCTTCCTTTCCTCCTTTCCTCCTTTCCTTCTTTCCTCCTTTCTTTCTCTCTCTCTCTTTTTTAATGTACTCATGCATTTTTGTTTGTGTTACTGCACGGAACATGTGAAAGGGACACACGTGTTTAGTGGGTGTGTTCTCCTAACTTGCCAGGTATCCGTGGTACCAGTGCAGGCAGGGTGGGAAGACTGGGAGCTCGCTGGAGAAATCGGAGATGAGGAGTAGGCAAGGATCAGTCATATCTTCTTGGAAGAAGGCAGAAGATGCTGCCAGCTGTCTAGGAGGCATTAAACCATTTGCAGGGCAGTGAGCATGTGGAGATCGGAGAAGCGACAGACCACATGTGAGGGAGAACAATATACTTAGAAAGACTGGAGAGCAAATCCCATTCCCAGCCCCACACTATTTCAGTTTTAAACACGTTTTAAAATTCACTTGCTGTCTTTTTGCCATTCTACAAACACACCAAAAGAATCTAGTGGTTTAATTATGTCTTGGAGGATTTTTTTTTTTTATACTGATTTGAATTTTTTTAGGTAATTCTTTTCCAAGTGGAGTAAATTTCTGGTTTGTATCTCCATGTTGAAAGGTGCACAGAATAATGCATAGGCATTAGATTCATCTCTGTCAACTGTGCAGGAGGGTTGAGATGATTAGCCTGTAATTTAGGTTTAATTTAGCAAGCTGGGTTGAGTGTGAGCCTAGCAAAGGGATTTTGTTCCTTTTTGGGAAAATTAGTGATATTTAAGTGCCCTTTAGTATTATAGTGTGTTCTCTATTCCCATGCATGTTCTTACTGTTCTCATGCAGATCCCTTTAATCTTCCATTTTTCCAGACCCCGACCCTCCTTTAAGCTGCTTTACGCTTCAGCGCGCTTCCCCTGCATGGCAAACTCCTATTTTAGCGACTGCACTTCTTGTACTGAAAATACGAATGTAGCGTGGCCTTTCCTTGTGAAAGAATTGGTAAGGCTTCCCTTGTTCCACCCAGCCTTGGCATTCATGTTGCTTTGCGAAGTTACGAATGCCGCGGCCTTTTTCAGGGTCAGTCACGGTCTACTGGGTCATCGCATCTCCTTCACCCTGGGCCTTTCTGGCTACCTGAAGCCACCTGGCCCCTGCAGTAAGGGCACTGCCCATCGTCTGAGTGAGCACGTTGTGCCTGAGGAGTCACTGCTGCTTCACCTCTTGCGTACTGTGACCGTTCTGGCCGTTCTGCTCTGTGTTGCAGCCCGTGAGTGAGCGCTGGCAGTTTGTTTCAGCCTCTGATTTTGGTGCCGCGGTAATGGAGATCCAGGCAGCTCAGCCGCTGTAGCCACCAGTGCAGCTGCGTCGTGCTTGCTTGGCGGTACGTGTATTTCTGGAGGGATGGAAGTGGGTAAGGAAAACTGAGGAAGTAAGTGAACCTAGTGAAGAAATAACTGGTGAGTTCTCAGTGTTGATGTTAGGAGTGAAGTAAGCTGGAGGGCTCCAGTTTTTCTTCTGCTAAGGAAGAGGAAAGAGAGAAAATATAAACAGAAAACCAAAGCCCTAGGGCAAAACAAATAAATACAAAAAAGGGCGAAGGCAAAATAATGAAAATTTGAAAAAATGTATCTGGAGCAGAAAAAAATCGAGCTCGGTGACTACAGGGCAGGAAACCTAAATTCAGGAAAGGAGAAGATGTACGAATAGATATTGCTGTATATTACTGTAACATGAGAGTTTGTTGTGGAAGAAAATAGAACATCTGGATAGCGAAGGAGAATTAGGACCAGGAGCAGCTTAGGGGGAGTAGGTGCATGCCGGTGTGACTTCCCAGTTGACGATACAAAAGTAATTTATGGTGGTTACCAGCAATAAGGCCACCAACACAGAGGAAAACCAGATGCCGTTAGTTCAGTTTTAGCCTGTTGTTGCTTCTCATTGTATCTGGAGATTTTTGTGAAGACAGATCAGTTTTATGTCCTTCTTCCTACAGGATATGGGAATAAACCATGTAATTGCTCTTCGGAATGAACATTTGTATTAAGTAGCCTCATGCAATTTACTGTAATTTTTTTAATTCAATCTGAACATAATTTGGCCTTTGTCATAAAACTATTAGTGCCAAGGGACATATTTTAAAGATTGTGAGGAGCACTTAGGATCATTTTAATCAAGGATGGATAAGTCCCATTAAACAACTGTACTAATCTTCATGCTGTGACAGAGCATCGCATGCTATATGCAGGTGTATAGATTGTACAGATGTATAGATGGTGTTCCATAAACAGCAAGTCTAATAAAGTCTCTTTTTTTCCTTTTTTTCTTAATAGATGCTTATTACTTGCAGCCTGCACTGCTGTGTCCCATCTTCCTCCCATTTTCCTGTCTCTTTGGTTGGACAGGAGTGCTGTCCCTGGGCTGGAAGTGGCAGGGTGCTGGCTGGCCACTGTCCCTCCCTCCTTCCGCGCAGCGAGGTCTTGGACGCGCTGCCTCTCCTACGCCTGCCTGCCCGCCTTCCCAAAGCGCGCACCAGGCTGTGCATCTGAGATACTTAGCCTTTTAGCAAAATTTGTTGCAGTTCGTTGTGGGTTCAAAAAATAATAGGAGAGAGGGCTGAGTGTTAACACAGTTGCAGATGCCTGATTTTCTTAGGAAGTTGGCTAAAAATAGTATTATGGTTTAATATTTATCTAAAAGCCAAGAAGCTCACATCATCTGTTGTCTGAGCCCTGCTTGTGGACAGCAGAAATAAGCAAGTACAGTGCTTCTGTATGTGTGAATTTAGAAAAGAGAGAGCTGAAATTTCCTAACCTAGGTAGTAAGACTGTCAGTACTTTCGTCCTTGATTGTTTACCCAAATACATCCTACCTTTTTGGTTTTGCCTTTTTTGCCCTTCTTTCTTCTTTTTCTCCTTTTTTTTCCCTTTTTTTCTTTGATAGATGAGAACTGTTTTGATGGAGTTGACTACCTAGAACCTGAGTTGTGTAGTAAAAATATGTTAATGCATGATCTGTATGTGCAAAAATTATGCGAGAACTAATCTAAATACACATCCAATTAGAAGCACATCTAGAAAATAGTAAACCAGATTGCGTAGGGAAATTGTTGCATGTATAAAATACCCTGTTATCAGTGTTTTTATTTTTTGGTAGACTGCCAGGGCCCTTGGGGTAGGTAGTGTGCTCTGCATGCCAAATAGTACTTCGCCAAGCGGCCTGAGTTTCACTGAGCTTTGATGAACGTCTCCCTACGGCAGCCGGTTTTAGCAGTGTAATAACAATGAAAACTCTGTGTGCAGGTAGTTCATACCTCTCCCTGTTTGTGTTGCCCCTCTTTATGTGTGTGTGCCTGCTTTATTACCAAGGTGGATGAAGACAGTTGCTGTTTGAGCAATGGCCCTCGTATAAAATGCTTAGGTTTCCATGTAATTAGGCTTTTTGTCAAATATCCTCTGTTAAATACCTGCTAGTTAACCAACAGTGGAAAAACTGGTCGCTTGAAGGGCAGCTCTACTAGTGTGAAATGTAGCAAGTACTGGACAAGCAATAACGAAATATTGTATCAGAGACAGATTTGTCATTTGGGCACTTATTTTTATGCCCAGAATATTACCTGCATTTGTTGTTCCAGTTTTTCTCTGTTGTCAATGTCTTTTTGGATGATTGTACAAAACATTTTTTAAATTAGCCACATATTTTGGCTTTAAGTTTTAGAAGAAGGCTGCTTTTTACCAATGTGATAATAGCGTTTTGTGATTTGAAGTGTGTTTCCGCAGTGAAATCTGCAGAAATACAGCACCTGTTTTCTCAAAAGAGCAACTTTGTTGTTTATTTGGTCACTCTTTTGATGTCAATCTTTTTCTTATGGATTCTAGCTTCTCTTAGTAATGCTTAACAGTAAGCATAGGGCACATTACTTTTAGCTTTTTAACCCCAGTACAGGCAACAGCTTTCTAATTTGATTAGAAGTACTTGCAGTACAACTGGGAGATGCATTTAAAGCCCTGCGCATTGCTGTTCAATCTGGCACTCACCACAAAGATGCAAAACAGAACAGTGATAATCTTGGTAGGGTTACAGGTGTATTTACACGAGATAATATTAGTAACGTAGCAGGCTCTGCTGTGCTCCGAGTGGATGGGATGCTGACATAGTCATAAGGCCCCTGGAGAGGAGGTTGAGCAATTCTGCATCTGCCTAGAATGTTCTGTGTAGGTAAGCACAGTTTTCAGTGGAACAAAACTCACAGGGAAATGAGCACTGCTTGATATTTAATGAAGAACTAGAGATTAATGAGACCAGCAGCTTAGCTACTTTATTTACTTGGTATAAACACACCGTAGTATGAGAGCACAAATTAATGGGTTTGAAAATAGAGCATTAAAAATTGTTCTGATGGCATCATGGTTTTTGTTCTTCATTGCAGACCAAATGACACTGGGCAGACATTTGCCTGTATCAGTTGATGCTAAGACTTGATTTACTTAGTGTTTATTCAGAATAAGGATCTGTGTAGTTACTTATAGCATAGTATGTTTTATCATTTACAAACAAGTAGTTCACAGGCGTTCTAAAGGACTGTGTCATTTATTGCATGCCTGGGAAGCTGGCAGCCAAATAGCTTTTGTTGCTTAAAACCCTGCTGTAATGTTCTACTCCTGAATACTAGAGCAGGAACTACTCATTGGCTTGAACATCATCTTGCACCTGACAATAAAAAAATATGTATTCATCTCCTACATCTTGCCTTCTGGAGACAATAAATAGATAATCCAGAATGAAATCAAGTTTAAAAACTTCTTTCAGGGTTGCACTTGTAATGAAAGACTTTGAATTCACAGTAGCTATTAGAAAATTATTTAAATTATCTGTTAGTAGTGTACATTCCATTTTTTTCATAATGCAGTCAGAAATTATTTATTTATTTATTTTCATTCTCAGCTGAGAGGTTTTTATTTCAGGTGGATGCTTTAATAGAAACAGTTGCTCAGCTGGAAAACCAAAAGAGAAGAACCTGCTTTTAAAATTGCATAGTGGTCAGCTGTGAAGCACAGTTCCTGTTCCTCTAAATTTTTTTTGCGTAGAGCAAACACAACATTTCTTGAACAAATTATGAAGCAGATGGGCAGTAGACAGTCTCTGTATGAATTGCACCATAAATGGTGTGTTCAAAGAATATTAAGATCCAAAAATCAAACACTTGAAAAATAGGAAATGCCAGGGGTTAAAGCTGCCTTTCAGACTTAATTCATCTTGCTGTTCCCCTGTTGTTACGCGAATTCCAGAACCACGGAGTCTTCCCTGTCTTACTGGGTAGTATTGGTCACATAATGGACAGCTGCTCAGCGTTGCTCTCATCCGTTGTTCACTTTGTGGGCACAGGTCTTGCACTACTCAAATCTAGTTCCAAGGTGAGCTACACAGTAGTGCTTGTGGACACAAGTCCTTTTTCTGGTCTTTCAGGAGTTTTATCAGGTTTATCCTTACATTGCAGACGGTGGGTTGATATACAGAGCAATTTCGAAAATGCCTGCTAATGTAGTGCTCACTTTTAAGTGCCAAGGAACTCTTTTTTCCAGGTACTGAGCATTATGTAGTGGTTCATGTTCTTGGCAAAGCTCTTGTTGATGGTAGAGGGTTGCAGCTCTTGGTTACTCTGGCAGTCTCTTAATATCAGACCGGGGGAAGAGCTGGACGTGCGGAATGCGGGGAGCTTGCAGCTAAGGATTGCCTCTGTAAAGTGTGGGTTTTGCCTAGAGCAAAGCAGCCCTGTCTGGAGCCAGAGGAACCTTTTTTCCTGCCATCATGAGAGACTAGTTTCTCTTTTTAGTTTACAGCATACCTTGTTTTCTGTGATGAGAGGAAGAGATCCTTCAAATAACTGTTGTCTTCATTCAGTTCTGCAAATTTGTTCCTACAGCTGGCACGTTTTGTGCATTGTGTCTAATTCTGCTGTAAGCACAGGGGAGAGGGAGGTTTTTACTTGGGGTAAGTAAAGGCTGTCAAAATGAAAGAGAGCTGACCTAAGTTGCAAGTAGACCAAACTGCTTTGGCTGAACTTCCCAGGTCTAAGAACTGAGGAACCCGACAAAGTTCAACAAGGGCAAGTGCAGGGTCCTGCACCTGGGAGGAACAACCCCATGCACCAGTACAGGCTTGGGGCGGACCTGCTGGAGAGCAGCTCTGTGGAGAGAGACCTGGGAGTGCTGGTGGACGACAGGTTGACCATGAGCCAGCAGTGTGCCCTGGTTGCCAAGAAGGCCAATGGCATCCTGGGGTACATCAAGAGGAGTGTGCCCAGCAGGTCGAGGGAGGTTCTCCTTCCCCTCTACTTTGCCCTAGTGAGGCCCCATCTGGAGTACTGCGTCCAGTTCTGGGCTCCCCAGTTCAAGAAAGATGAGGAGCTACTGGAGAGAGTCCAGCGGAGGGCTATGAGGATGATGAGGGGACTGGAGCATCTCCCCTACGAGGAGAGGTTGAGGGAACTGGGCTTGTTCAGCCTGAAGAAGAGAAGGCTGCGAGGGGACCTTATAAATGCCTACAAATATCTGAAGGGTGGGTGT
>Ga0065711_1033222_pt1 | contig 25897 bp, 17 predicted proteins | sample Hoacrofraction12_FD_59098 | JGI IMG/M metagenome (GOLD analysis project Ga0065711, IMG submission 59098) | Hoatzin crop microbial communities from Cojedes, Venezuela - Epithelial fraction 12 v2 (version 2) | ecosystem: Host-associated > Birds > Digestive system > Esophagus > Crop | place... | reverse complement strand
AGTCCCTGAGCCACCTGTTAACCAGGTGAGTTTTCCTGCCCCTTTCAGTGCTCTTCCCTGCCACTGATGGGATGGAGGAAAACACCACCTGCGCCCCTGATCCCTCAACCAGTATTCCCAGTGCCCTGAAGTCCCTTTTGATGGCCTTAGGACTTCCCTCTGCTATGTCGTCCCCGCCAACCTGCATTACCCAGAGGGGGTAATAATCAGAAGGCTGCACCAGACCAGGGAGTTTCTTCACAACATCCCTAACCCAGGCCCTAGGGAGGCAGCAGACTTCCCTGTGGGATGGGTCCGGTCAGCAGATCGGGCCCTCTGTTCCCCTCAGAATGGAATCACCTATGACAATTACCCTTCTTTTTTTCTTAGCTGAGGCTACCTCAAGCAGTAATTATTCCCCTCCTACCCTCTATGTATAGGGACAGAAGAAATGTCATAACTTGCATGGATGCAGCCCAGGGGATCGGGTGGGCACAGCACACCTCACAGTTTTAAGTGTTTAATGAGAGCTGCATGCTAGCTTTTTTCATTCCTGTTGAATGTGTGTAGAGGTGCCAGGAAGAGGCTTTAACCATTAGAGAAAACAAATAGGGCGTAGTCTGAAAAGTTTGAGAACTGCCATTGAAACAGATTTCTTATGTCACTGCTGAAGGTATCGGCTGTGGAAGTCAAGGGTGTTTGTAGCTTATCTGCCCTTTTGGCATCACTTTGGGTGATTCTCCACTGGACTCTGCTATTTGTAACCTAAATAGACACAGCATCTCCTGGCATTCTCCGCTGGAGATGTTATTTGTCTTCCTGGGCTCAAATGTTGTGAAGTGGCCGTGAAGAATCGCCTGGTGTTGCCATAGGGGTGTCTATGTTTTAATAATAACAAAGTGATTTCTGTCCTTTATAGGACGTATATCCCTGTCATTGTCACTGATAGAATAATGGGGGAGGTTATCAAATGAAGAGGACCAGGCTGACTGGTTTTGTTAGCTGTAATTTTCACTGAAATTACACAAGAGATGCTGTATATTTTGCCAGAACTCCTTTTGAATCACGTCTTTAGTGGAGATCCTTCGTCGGAAGACCCACAGGAATATATTTATTTAGAATGAAATTTGCTTCTGCCTGCACTGGCCTTGGATGTTTTCTCCCTCAGAGGCGGAATTTTTACTTCTGATGGTATTTACTGACATAAAGTTTTGTAACATTTAATTTTCTTTCTGCTTCTGGATGGAGGTGGGATGTGAAGGGAAACATAGTGATGGGGGTAGTTACGTGACAGCTGCCTGTGTATTTTGGGGGTTGTCCATCAACAGAGATTACCCATTGTGGGACCACTCTGTCCAAAAAAGATGGTGACAAACTGGAAGGGTCCAGCAGGAGCTACCAAGGTTATCAGAGGCACAGAGCATAAGACCTATGAGGAGAGGCAGAGGGAGCTGGGCTTACGTAGTCTGGAGAAGAAGAGGCTTAGGGGTAAGTTGTGACTGGTGGCCAAATGAAAACTTCAAGATCTGAGGTTGGATCCTGCTTAGGACAGTTAGATCAGGCTTCCACATAACACTGCTAATATGTTTCTAACAAAAAATGGATCACATATAAAAGCAATCGTGTAATATCTTGTAAACCTGTAGTGGATGAATAACTCCTCTCAGCTCTGCAGTGTGTTTTCATACACTTCTTTATGGTGATTTTCATTGGCAGACTCACTCTCTATTTTTATCAAACTCTACTGAGATTTTTTCCTGGTCCATTGACTTTTCCTGCCCACAAAATGCTGGCTTGCACTACTCTCTCATTACTCATTCATTAATAAAGTTAGCAGATCACATTGGTTTTGGGATGGTACATAGGGGTATTTTGCAATCAACCTTATGTGACATAGAAAAATTACTAAATATTTCTATTCTTTGTTTTCTGTCTCTGAGCCAGTTTCTCATTGACTGGTGTCCCCTCACCATTTCTCTTCAAAAGTAGCTTTTTGCCATGAGAATATAAATTTCCATGAGAATGGTGATACTAATTTTCTGATCTCTGGTATTTGTACTGACTCAAGGAATCACAGAAGACTAGCAAAACATCACTTGCGCTAAAAAAGCCGTGTTGTGTAATCTCAGGCATAAGCTCCATCTTTTTCAGATCTTTAGGTGGTGAAAACTAGCGTGGCTGCACTATTTGTGATGGAATAATGCTGACTTGTGTCCACTGAGAATCCCAATTTTTATGGGCAATGACCATAAATGGGTAGGAGTTACCTAAGAGCTGAGACAGGGGCACTGGAAAGGACAAGTAGATGTGGTGCTTAACAAGAAAGGATATATGCACTTTTTCTAAAGTTTTCTTCTGTGGACATAGATTTAATATGTTCTGTTTCTTACTGATGCTCTGAGAAGAGCATCTTTGCATTGGGAAAATAAAATTGTCTGCTCACAGCTTCCCACAACCAATTAATTATTCAGTATTTGAGAACTTTGAGATTTCCTAAGCAGAAGTGATAGGGGCAGGAGTAAAGAGAAGTCACAGCATGTGATGAGACAACTCCTGTAAACTCAGGCATGAGAAGAATTATTTATTTGAAAAGAAAATGCAGTATCCATCCTTTTATTTGTGTTTTGCACATTTACTGTGAGTCTATAGGACATAAATCACCTGTAAGATTCATTTTCCATTAAATTACAGAAATTACAACATTCCCACTTGTGAGTGTATATGTTAGAAGCAAATGACAAATTTTAATCATGGACTAAAAACTCAGTTGATACAGATTGCAACAGGTCCTCTGAAATCAGTGGAGTTATATGAATTTATCCCACCAGAAGTTTTGGACGGGTATATTTTAAGTAGATCCCAAAGTGGTAGTCAGCTTGACTGTCCTGAAAGCTGAGCTAATCTAACCAGAAAGGTCTACTAGCTGACAAGGAACAAATAATGAGTATTTTATATATCTCTTGCTGTTTCTCCAATTTGATCTATTCGTTATTACGTACGGTGACTGGCAGGTTTACAGTCACTGCAACAAGACTTCCAGCAGATGTCCTTTTTTCTTTTCCAAGCAGCAGAGCAGTGGCTGTCACACCAGCATAGCAGGGGAGCCGTTACCACATCCTGGCCTTGGCTGCTACCCGGATTTTCAGGGCACCGTACATGCTGGCCTGGCATGGGCTGGGGAGAGTGGCAAGCACCAGCCTGGCCCCCTGACCTCAAACCGTAGCGGCTTTTGTTCACCGTCAGCCTGAACGTATCGTATTTGGTCTGGTTCGTTTGGTTGCTGCCATTTACAAAGATCATTTTTTTTTATAGGATAAGCAGTTTGCCCAGTTAAGTATTCATTGCCAAGCTGGTTGCTGCCATTCAAATTTCATTCCTGTGTGAGGACGAGGACTATCTTCTATTTGAGGATGCTTCTCTGATGGCTGTCCAGCTTCTTTCATCTTTCGCGTATCACAGAGGACTATTAACATGGTGTAGTTTCGTAGACAGACAGAATCTACTTTCTCTGTGTCAGGACGTATTCTGAGTCACCTTAACAAGAAGTAGAATGGTTGCACTGGAAAAGGGTTGTTAGGTTGAGAGCTCGGTCACAGAAGGTTTTTGCTGCAGAACAGTGAGAGAGCTTGAGCCTGTCTAAACCTATAATCTTTTAATGTGCTAAATCTCTGTTACCTAAACTCAAAGTCTTTTCATATTATGGTAAGCTTGTCATAACTTACAGATGTAGGGTGGTAAATGGTGCATCTTATATTTAGTAAATAGGAAAAAAACCATTAAACCTTCCCTGTAGAATTTTTTCCGCTACAGTACTTAAGCTTACTGGCAAAATCCAAGATGGCATAAACTGTCAAGTGCTGAGACACAGCTAATACAGTGCAGCTTTTTCACGGGGATGAACATTCAAGGACGTTGTAGCCTTTCTGCTGGAATTCTGAAAAAGATGCAGGCAAAGTAAATATTAGGTTTGTGCTCATTTCTCCTCTTTGCACATCAGATATCAAGGCTCTTGCCAGTTTTTGTTTTGGCAAGCCTGACTACCAGGTTTGCTTGCCAGGGCTGTAGAGAAACATCCTCTGTTGGCAAGATGGACCAGATGACCTAATGCGCAGAGTCGTTCCTTTTTACAGCTTCTCTACTTCTGCTGAAGATTGCGGCACCGGAGTTTCGACTCACTGAAATCCTGTTGCTGCTATTACTTCTCGAGGACTGAAGTTAAAGATATTTGCCCATAAGGAAAGAAAGTATGTTCTATTTGAAAGACATGAGCATTTATCAAAGCTCTGTCATGGGGTTTCAGTGTCTGTGGGCCACATTTCCAAAGGTACGTCAAGGTGTAATAAATATCTAGTGAAACGTGTGAAGTGCCTGAGAAGCAACGTGATAGTGTGCTCCTTGAACACAACCTCTTGGTAATGAACGTCTCCCTATTGAGCAAAAGGACTTGGAGGGACAGATTTCCACCTATTTTACTAGGTGAGAAAAATCTATTAATCTCTCTCTTCCCTCTGTGGGAGTGCTATAAATGCACCAAACCATGAAGTTAAGTGTTTTTTATACCCTGTAATGACAAATTGTCCATGTTACAGTCCTCCTTTTAAAAGCAGAAATTATGTAAGGCACTTCTTCAGGAAATTGGCTTTCTCCTCATTAAGCTAATCTTTTGCCCCAGAACACAGAGTATTCCACACGGTCACAATTGCTGAAATGTGCTCTCACCATAAAGTCATTAACGAAGGCAGCTAAGTAAGAGATTAGAATCATTACCTAGTGACAAGATATAAAATTATCCTGACATCTCATGTCATAGGCTGAAATCTGTTCTTATTTGGTGTTTCGTTATCAAGATAGGAATTAAAATAATAAAGCCAGAGTTTAGCAAATTGGTTTCTGATCTTGAAGCCATGTGGTCCTACTGCATGATGGTAACTGCTGCAGCCTTCATGAGTAAGGTAATAGCAGAAGAGTGACAGTAAATAAAAATGTGAAAAAATTCCTATGGTTATTATTCTAAAAGACAGGAAGTAGATGAATGCAAAATGGCCCAGACTAGAAGTGGATAACCACCATTTACCTTGGCTGTCACTGGGCCACAGGATCGTATCCTAATCCGCTATCTCTGCAACAGCATCATCTGAGAGTTGGATCAGGCCAGGACCTGTGCTGCTGTTATCTTCTCAACGCACCAAAATTTTCTTTTAAAAGTAGTTCCATATGAGATTTTTCTATGTACAGAAATGACAAATCATAAATATCTGACTTTGTATCTGATCAGAGACCAAGACAGAGAGACTTGAAGTAGCTGGCAGAGTAGACACAGCCTCTGTTTTATGACTTTGCTTTCTGTTTTTTTTTTTTTCTTTTGAGGACATGGGAGATGTATTTAACAGGTAATACTCTGCATGGTTTTTAAAGCAATGTGTGCATGTGTTCAATGTGTTTATTTTCTTTTGCTTCGGCTTCAGTGATCAGCAAACACAAATGCAAAGCAAAGTACAGTTGTGTAGCGGCAGGTATATTGTAACGTTAGTAAATGGTTTGCCAAAGCCACGTCACTGCGAGGAAGCGGTAATGCCAGTTTTTAGCTAGAAGCAATTTTTTAAATAGCATTCCATTCTAGCAGAAGGGAGCTCGATCGGCTGCAGGAGGGTAACGTCTCATCTGTGCATAGCACTGTGGGCTGCACCAGCATTTTAGTTTGGCTCGGGAGCGTGCTTTTGGAATGTCTGTCCCAACTCTGCCGCTGTCCCATGCTTTGGGAGGTGTCACAGGGCAGTCTCGCAACACGCCAGCTCGTTTCCCAAAGGATGCGCTCCGAGAGGCAGCTGTGGCTCCGTCACCTTAGCTGTTGTCCGGTGCCACCCCGGACCCCCCACGTTCCTGCCCACCACGCCCCAGGCCAGCAGCACGACTGTCCTGTCAACGCCTCGCGCGGCAGGCCGCGGCACAGCCGTCCTGTGATTTCACACAGCGAGTGGGAAAAAAGCCAGCTCCTCGTTGCTGTCATGATTGTAGTAAGTAATAATAATAGTAATAATAGTAATAACGTTGATGATGATGTCTCACAACAAGAAGGGTCATCATGCAGTGTGGGCATGACCTGTCCAAGAGGGAGAGAGCCCTGATCAGTATGGACACAAGCCAGCCTGTGTCTCCAGGAGCTGGGAATCGCTGTCTGGCCACATTTGATTTCACAGTATGCACATCTAGCCTGTAATTCAGAAGAGGAAATACTTTCCCTGAAACTTAGGAAGGACAGGCTATCCAGAAGGTTTTGCAGCACAAAATGCCACGGTGGTCCTGGTTAGGCCATTGGTGATAAAGGTGAATTTTGTTCAGGGTGACTGTGTGTTGATATTTGAAAATTAAAGCAAAGATGACAGAAGTAGAATCTGTGTGTTTTGGGGTTGGGTCTTGGAGAATATTTGCAGGGCTGGAGAATGATTTGTGGAGTTTGTGCGTTTGCAGTTTTGCAAGCACAGCATTTGATCAAAGATTGGGGACTAATCACAAGCAAATATAAATTAGTCAATCTTAAACAGATAGGCAAGAAAGTAATGACAGACTGAATGCATTCTGGAATTAAAAGAAGAAAAGGGCAAAGTAGGATCAAAAACAACCTAAAGAATGACAGCGGAGGAAAGACATACCAACCAGTGTATAACCAGCGATTTCATATTTCTAACTTTTGACTTATTTTTTCTTCCTCGGTTTTCTATGGTTCTTTTATCTCCGTTTTGATCCCAGAAACATTGTGGTAGTGTAGAAATCCACTTGTGCGCAAGAGCTTGCATGTCTAAAGCTAAGATTATAAATGCTTCAGGGCTAATGCTGTGTCTGTTTATTAGCCTAGACAGAACCAAGCTCAATTAATAAATAACAATAGTTTCTCCTAAGGAAATTGATTTGGAAATAATTATTCAGTGGAGGAAAGTGCCAATATTTCAGTGCAACATTTGCACAGAATATTATTTGCAGAGTATTTTTCAAACATATATTGAGGTACTGAATAAGGAAAACATTTATCTGTAATAAGTATTTGATAAAAATATTGCCCAGATTTGCAATGAATAATTCAGTCTGCATTAGTAACATGCGCGTGACTGTGCACGTTATTCATCTCTTTATAAACGGTATGGTAAATTGCTACAGGTTAATAGATACTTATACCCTTTTCTGTGTAGAATGCTATTAGGTACAATTTTTCAGAGGAGCTGAGCCAACTAGAAGTTTAAATATGATAATGAGTTGCAGATAGTAAGTGTGTCTGTAAATCAGGCCATGGCAACGTTAGTCACAGGGAGGCTGTTTGGGACTGGCACAGAAGGAGAACACAGCAGCCTGAACTGGGGGCATGTTCTGTAGGGCTCTGTGGAATTACCCGTGTATTAATTGCACCCTAAATATTCTTTTCTCCTCAATACAAAAGACATATTTAGAATGGATAAAATTAAGTTTTTAAAAGCTGATAAGGAACTGAAGAGATTGCTGATGGAAAAGCCTAAAAGATGGACAGGACTGCTTACTGAACCTTGCGATGAAAGATGACAAACCCTTGTGAAAAACAAGACACAGTAATCTAAAAAGCTCACTGCAAGAAGATCTCCCTACCATGTTTCTACTTCTGCTTCATTATAATTGACATTTAGGAAGGCAGTGGGAGTCAAGCAATGTAAATAACTGTGAATCTGGCATCCCGTTGTTAGGTTCTGGACAGGTGCTGAGAAAACCCCATGCTCCAAGCCAGAGATGTGCATGAGGCATGTGTAAGAGAAGAGTGAAAAATAGAATGTGAAACAGTAATAACATTTTCTTTAGATTTAGCTTTTTGCACTGATCCAAAAAGCTCATCATTGTAAAGCAAACTGGAGTTGTTTGATACCATAAAATGTGTGGTTTCTGAGAGGATTTAAAGTTAAGCTGGTTCAATTATTCACCCTTTGACTTCAAAGAGCTCTCTGGACTGTATCAACCCATATGTCTGGTTAAAAGTTCGCCTATGTTGTAAAGCAGTTTTGGTAACACAGCTGTAATATTGCCATTGCCAACAGATATTAATAACAGGTCGCTAAGAAAGCATTGTGTCTGTTTACATCACACTCTCTTTGTATCTTTATACACGTCCTAATGGGCCAGTATTTCTGTACATCGAGCTAGCCAGTGATCCTAGAACAGGGATGTACGTGTGACAAGATTGTGCTAATAAAACATCAGTTATTTTATTATGAAGCCGTGCCTTGAGGTCTGCTGAAGAAAAGCAGGGGATTACAGTGCAGGCCACTGAGAGCAGAGGAACACCACCATAGCAGAGGCCTTGTGCCGGTACAGGCACAGGACGTTATCAGGAGCCTTAAGCACAAATTGCGAGTAATTAATTACTGACAGCAAGAGAAATGCAATCTTGAGAGCTGGGTAGAACCAGTTTTAGGGCCAAAGTGGGACATGTGGTAGGTTGTGTAACAGCCTCCTGCAGCTGGCTGGCAGCACAGGTGGAGACACCTTTAGATGGTACACAAGATTGTAACAAAACCAACTAGTTGCACAGGAATCTAGTTTCAGAATCGGGTATGCAAGTTGATCACTCTGATATCCTGTATTGATACATATGTAAAATTATCATCATATTTGCTCTAGTGTTGTGTTGCTTGTGCTTGGTTTGAGGCTTTGGTTGTCATTTGGGTGGAACACACGGAAAGCTATACATTTTGGTTTTCCTGGAAAAGAAATGTTGACATTAACTGCTGTGTTTCTTAAAACACCTTTGTTTTAAGCAAAGCTTGCAGGCCTTCATCATCCCAGATGATGCCATTCCATATGTCCAATTCTAGCATAATCTGGCACTGTAAATCTCTGGAAGAGACCTCAAGAAGCAGATACGTTTAGACAGAAAATACGGACTTAGAGCCTATAACTGTCTTTGCAGGAACAAGGTTGTGGTCTTGTGACTGATCTTTATGCTAAAGAAAGCTGATCTGCCTTGTCTGCCCGCTGTTATTATGTGCTGATGTAGGCTGGTAGAGCAAATGAATAAATAATGTTTACACAAAGCTGTATTAGAATCATGTGGGTTTTATAATATGGTCACACCTGAACAGCTTGATGATGTTGAGTACATAAATTAAAGATGTTCCTGGTGCATAAAAATATGCTGCATGCGGTAAGTGAAAAAGCTGAAATACTGACTGACAAACTAGCCGTACCATCCAGTGAGCTTGTTGAACAGCATCCCTCCAGAAGACCGCGGTAAATGTGAACAATCAGCCATGAATACACTTAGTGGATATCCTGTAAAAACAGATTTTGAGCCCACATTTTTTGTCTGCAGGCAGTTCTTAAAAACAGCATTTGTGAAATGATTCCTTAGTGCAGACACTTGGTAGAGGGCTGGTGTAACAGCTCCAAGACCACCTTTTCCTGACAAGGACAATGAAGGACTTCACTGGGAAAATGAGTGGGATTCTCACCCACCGTACGTTGACAGTGCACATCAGCTGGGGGTCATGGGCAGCCAGCCTCCCTTGGGATCACACAGGACTCTGGTTAAGGCAAATCCACTTTCCTCCTTCTCCTCCTCCTCCTTCTCCTCCTCTGGGACAGAAGTTTCAACCTGCAGAAACAGCGAAACCTCATTCTTCAGCTCATATTCACACCTCATTGCTAGAGGCATTACTCTTTCGTTTTGAAACCTTCTTATCGCTTTTCCAGATGTGACCTGCTTTTTCAAGAGCTGGTGTTACAGTGCTGTTCTGGAGGTGGGAGAACTACCCTTAAACACTCTCTGAGAGATGCCTTCCCAGGTGGGTCTTTTCCTGCGTTATACCTGATGTTGTCTACACAAGTGCTCTGCGTTTTTAGGAAGTCGTTGATCTCTGCTGTATCAAATCTTAGCATCTCCCTTAAGGACCAAGAGTTTCAAACAGACAGAATCCTCTCTGCTTTCCTGTTTGCTTGATATCCTCAATATGTGGCTTCCAGCTCCTGTATTCTAGCTCCCCATGCTGCCACCCTTCCCTCAGCACACTTCATTCTGGAAAGCTTTGCTTGTGAGTACCTGGCTTCCTCTGAGGAGCAGGAGTGCTTTGCTTTTCCCCTCACTCTAGGAGAAAATGAGGTGCTATTGGCAACTCTCAGGAATAAATAGCTGCAGCCTCCATGCTGAAGTGGAAGGCCAGAGTGCCTTCAGACCAAGCTCTGGGGTAGCTCACGCCGTGGATCTGAGCAGGTCTAACGCTCTGATGGGAGACCACAGTGGCCAAGTCACGGTTCTGTGTGCCATTTTACTACTAACACTCCAGTAAGTGATGGTTGAAGTTAGTCATTTCAGATGCAACAGCTGTAGGCTGCGTGATATAAAAGCATAACGCATCCATTTTGCTGAATATCTGAGTGGTTGTATTTTAAATATGTATTTTCGATATATATTTTCTCTTGAGAGCGTATTAATGCAATAATTACCTGGATTGGTTTGTACTGAAAAGACCTAACTTAATGCCATTTTTCAGCTTCAGAAAATATGTTTGAGCCTTATTCTAGCAGGATCTAATTCTTTATTTCACTGGAGCAAACCCAAGCTGTTCAGGCTCTTAAAAAAACAAACAACAAAATAACCCCCAGCCTGGCAGTTTCCGCAAAAATTAGCATCATTAAATGATGCATTAGCCAAGACTTCATTACCTTTACCAGATAAAGCATGGTGCATTGTAGGTACTATCAAAACTGACCTTCCGTTGTCAAGTTAATAGATGGGAGGCCTGTTTGGCCAAAGCTCTGCAGTGAGTTTGGCCAGGCAGAGCCCTGGGCTTCTCCGAGAGGCGCAGCCCCGTGGCAGTGCTGCCGGCGTGTTGGAGCTGGTACCCCGGAGCTGGGCTGGTGCCTCCCGCTCCTGAGGAAGGGTGTGAAGTTAGAAATTGCAAGGGGTGGGCTCTGGGCATCACTCTGCATGGAGCTTGTTCCAGGATTAGTGGATTTTGGGCCAGAGGAGGCCACAGGAACCAGTCAATCTGGCCGTCCATCTACAGTATTTCACCCGCTGTAGCTGGTAAATTCGTCTTGTAGAGCTCAGATTACTGCATATTATTGCATTTAATTGTATTGGGGGGGGGAAGATTTCTCTTTTTATTTGAGGCTCAGCTTCTGCAAATCACTAAGTGGCAAAAAGCTGCAGGAAAAACATTGTGAGCCTTGTGTTAGAAGGCAAGAAGTGTAATTACTGGTGTGCGCAACAAGCTATCGCACGTGTGGTGAAAGTGTGATCCTGGCATTGATTTTTCCATTGCTGTATCAAAGTCCACGTGTGAAGCATTAACAGCGCTTCAGCGAGTGTATACCAAAATCTGTCACTTGCTACAGCTGCCTCAGTGCCTGCCCTCCGACAGCCCCAAGCCTGCCCCGTGCCCCCGCCCGGTACCTCACGGGTGTGAGAGAGGATCGCTCTTGACACCCGAGAACTGGATAGAGGGGGGGGGGACGGCAGCGCATCCCATCTGCGAGATTGCACCTGCCACAGCGCCCTGAATGATGTGGGGAGGGGTGTCGGGCTTTTGCAACGCGAGCAGAAATTAAAAGGAGTAATTTATACCCCGAGAAGAGGAGCTGCCGGTGCGTGCATGCCAACACGCCCCGGCACTGCGGTGGGAGCCAGCAGCCGGGGAACAACCTCTGTCGCTCGGGCTTGTGTGAAGCACTCCGACTTGTCCTCATTAAGTCACAGATCCAAGGCAGAAGTGAAAAAGCCCTTCCGATTTGAAACTTCCCACAGTTCCCAATTCTATACAAGGACATACTCCAAATCGCCAGGATAACACTGCTCTCTCACCCACCTGGTCCACCTGCCAGCAAATTTGGTTTTCAAACGCAACTGGTAAAATGGTTGCTCCATGTGGTGTAGCCATCCTGCGCAAAGCCTTTGCTTCCCTCGCTGCCCCACCTTCAGACACTCTTTGCTGTCCCTAAAATGTGGGTGAGGTGCCTTAGAAGGATCCTTGTGGCCAGAAGAAAGGACAGCAAATGGAGTCAGAAATGGCACACAGAAACCGCCACCTTTCAAAAGATGGAAATTTTGAGAGGGAACTAAATGTAACAAGAGCCGGGGAGGTGGTGTCAGAGGCTGTGGTTGGAGGGGTGGTAAGAGGAGGTGGGGGGGGTGCATCGGGATGGATGAAGTGTTTGGATGAATCAAGAAGTTATGGTCTTGTACCAGCCCTACATCTGCTCAGTCTGAAAAAACTGATCCGAGTTCAAGAGGTTACAGGCAAGGAGATAGTAAGGAAAAGTTAGAGTGGAACTGGGAGAGAAAGGGGGAGGATCGGGGGAGCGAGAGGGAATAATGAGGTGAGTTGTCACAAAAGCAGTGCAGTGTTTCTCTAAGGTGTGATATAGAAAAGACAGTGAAAGCCTGCTGAGGTTTTAAATCGTAGGGTCAGGCTCTCCGGTTGGTTTTGTCGCTGTTATCTTGGGTGGTTAACTGGTGCAAAGAGTTCTACCTAACATTTGGGGTTTCTCCTTCCAAATAGTGAGAACGAGCTCCAACCCAGAGACCTGGGAAAACTAAATATCTCCTCCCTGGTTTTCCTTAGCAAGCAAAATTTCTCCACCCATAAATGCTCTGACACTGTCCAAACAAAGAAGCTGTCAGTAAAGGGAATATGGGAGTATTTTGCTTTGTTTCCTAGTACTTGCAGACAAAGAGTAATATTTCTCTGCACCCTCAAGCTTCTTTGAACTTTTACAATGCTCCATCAAACTCGTACTCCTCCCACCTGCCTCCTTGGCAATGAAATGCCACAAAATTAATTCTGTAACAGTCGCCCTGTCAACTGAACCCCACTCGTGCTCTGGTGAGGGAGCAGCATGTCCCTCTGTCAGTCTGGCTCCACGGCAGTCGCCTGCCTGCCCTTCTCTCTCGGAGGCACCCGCAGCTCTGCCGAGGCTCCCGGCCCCACGCTTGGTGCCGTCTCTCTCTGGGCTGTCAGCACGAATCGCGTCTCACCGGGCAGACCTTGGAGCCGGTCCTGTACCTGCAAATGGTGCTGCTCCACCGGCCTCCGGAATACTGAGGTCCTCTGCCAGACCACCAAAGACGTGTGCTTTGGAAGGCGGACATGCAAACCACCCGCTGCCCTGCTGCATTCGCCTGTCCCCATGGCCTGTGCCTCCGGTACGCCCCTGGCTTGGCCGGGAGGTGTTCTCTTTACAGCGACTTCCCAGCCTGACCTCTCTGTTGCAAGGCTGACAGCAAAATTAGAAATTAATTTCAGGTCTAGTGGTGGTGTTAGGTGATGCAGCTGCTTGTCTGCTGGGAACACGATTCGCTCCCCAGGTACAGTCGCTGGGCACTGAACAGGCTGCGCGGAATAAGTTTTCGATCAGTGCTGACCCGAGCTGAAGATGAACCCATCCGCCAGAGACAAGAAGCTCTGCAGAGCTCCCATTTACAGTTCCCTTTGGTGAATCCCTACCAACGGCAGATCCCGGCTTTCCCAGGATCGTTACAAAGCAAACTCCATTTCATTCAGGTCATGACCTTTTGTTTCATTTTTCAGAGAATTACGACCTCCTTGGTGGCAGGGCTTTGTGCTTGGTTTTAGCTCTTCAGATGGAGAAACTGAAAAGTGAGTTAAGTACCAGAGGACAAGCATGTATTTTTAATACTAGCTTCTCAGTGTAACCAACCATAAAATATTTAGGGTTCTTCCTTGTAAATCTAACAGCTACTTGTTCTGAATCTGCTGCTTTTTCTCCTGACCTTGATGAAGTCTCCTGTACCTCGCTGCGAAGTATTACGTGAAATTCTGCCAACATGAGATCTCTGGCCTGAAACACAGTGGAGCGTCCATAGCTGAGAATAATGCTGGCTAGACTGATCTAAACATTACCATATCTATAGAATAAAGAATAAAAAAGAGATTTTTTTTTTCCCCTTGCTCTCTTAATCTGCCTTTCTCTATACTGATCTGAAGATGAGCTTCTGAGTGGTCAATAAGGAGGCTGGGGCTCAGTGACCGTTTGCTGAGCATCTGGCCTAGGTCCTCAGCTGATGTGGATCACTTATATTTTGAAGCTTATCACACCAGCAGCAGATTGAGTACCTGAACAGTAAATATTTACTTCTGTAAGGCCCTGTTCAACTTTAACAAAACGTAATTTTCTGTTCCAGCTCTTGCCCCAGATTAAGTCCAGATAAGCAAATTAAAGCATGTTACAGCAAGACAGGGAAACACAGCAGTGTTTTGAAGCCATGTTTTGATTATTGCTGAGAAGGAAGCATGTCACTGACACTGTACCTTAACCAGGTCATTGTGAAGTTTCCCCAAATTGTATTTGCCCCCTTCCTAAACCAATGAAAGCGCTAGCAGTTGGGCTGTAGCACACACTGCATTTCTGAATAGCGTGACAAATGGCAAGCTGTCTATAATAAGCAGACCTCTAGGAACGTGGGGCAACCGAAGACTTGATGCAGGCACAGCCCTGAAGACTTCACTTCACTAAAACTGTCTCCGACCTTCACTTTGCTTTGTCCAAGTGGACACTCCAAGACAGGCTGCAATGCATTTATCCAATAAACTTGTTGCACAAGAAAGGCTGTGCAGAAGTGCTTGGTGGGGCCCGCCTTCGCTGAAAGGTAAGAGGACCTCGGATTGTTTACTGGAAGGTATTGCACCATTCGCATTTCAAGTTAAAAACCAGGCTGGCAGGCTCTGTGGGAGCCATACAGGATAGCGCTTCCCCAGCTGCCTGGGTCAAAGGCTTGTGTAACATCAGGAAAAATAATGTTTATCTGCAATATTATTTGAAGTGCAAACTTCATTAAAAATATCATCTACTGTAAGTTTTTTCCAGTTAAATATATGATTTTGGATTTCTAAGATATAAAGGGAAAAAAAGGACTACCTCATTGTATTGACATACATTGTTGAGTTAATTTTAGATTTTGTGGCACTCTTTTGGTAAATCGTTTCACACATTCAGGTAATTATGTCATGCAATTGCATGTGACTGATAACGCCAGGGCGCTCCGTCTTGCTTTATCGCTCTTCCGTGCAGCGCCAAGCCAGGAGCAGGAGCTCTGATGAAGTCAGGGCAGTTGTTACTCCAGTGTGAGGTGCATTAGTCCCATCCTCACACCGCACAGGTGCATAAACAGAGCAATGCTGTCACTGTTTTGTTTTAAATGCTTTATTCCGCGCTGAGTCTTCAAATTTGTGTTATTTGACTCAATAAATGTTTGGTGGTCTCGGTGTAGCATCTAGTGGAGAAAGGGTAAATAACAGAAAAAACGCAAAGCAGAAACGTGCCGTTAACCCTTGCAGACTGCAGGGATGAAGATGTGAGCTGCTGGGGAGCGGGAATACTCCGTTCCCCACACCATTCAGCAAAACACTTCAAGGGTTACTCCGGAGTGGCCGCAGTTCACTGGGTACAACGCGAGGCTTGTACTGCTGGCAGAGCAAGACCGTATCGCTGGCTCGCATTCAGCTGGGGAAGGTCTCTGTGTCTGAGGTACGCAATCGCTGTGAAGGCAAATTGGCCTTTAGAAACTTCCCTACTTAGTTTAAATTTGCTCTCGCTCCGGCAGTAGTGTTTCTGTCCTGGCTTACAGTCAGGTTTGCGTTTCTTCCGTTCCTGCTAACGCTGTCTCCAGTCTGACTGCGGAGACAGAGCTCCTATTCCCCTGGTTCTGTCCTGACCCCAGTGCTGTGAGGGTGCTGCGGCCGCTGGCTGCACTGGAGGCACCGCAGCCGGGTCTGGCTCACAGTGGACTTGACTCAGGACTAATCCTGGGCCCGCGGCGCAGCCAGACCTCGCGGGGCTTGGGGAAGCTGTGAATGCCACAAGCAAAGCAGGAATTGTTCCTGCTGCCTTGCTGCAGATTTGATTTGGGGTTCAAGGGCTTAGCTTTCACGACATATCAACTCTCAGCAGGTCCTGAAAATCAGAGTCCTCTGTGTACTTATTTAACAACAGCAAAGAAAGCTTAGACTTAACATTTTTAATATGATTTTTGTTCTGAATGTCATTACTATATCCTTTTTATAAACAAATTAGAGTAGAATATCCGTGGCAAAAGAGAAGAAAGCTTAATTTTCAATAGCCATGAACTTAACAGAGTGAAGACTAGAAGGCTTGTTTTACAATTATTTTCTTCAAACTTTATTGGGATGTTTTCACGTGCATAATGTCTTTAGTATTTTATGGGGAGGTGAACAAAGAAGCACAAATCCATACACCAGAATCTGCCTCGAGGCACAGTTCATAGTGGAGAGTCCTCCAGAAGCATGGCTGTTAGGGGAGGGCGACAGCTATGACATTAATCATGGGGTTGCAGAGCCAGTTCCTCATGATACAGCATGGAAATGTGCTGCCTTGGGCAGGAATACAAAGTAGAGGGTAAGTATGTCCCTCATTAAGAGTACCTCTAGAGAACACTGTGATTAATTCAAAATTATCTGAGATACAATTTCTTTGCAATTCATGAGGACACTGTATGTTGCCACTGATCTGTAGTAGCAAGCAATTAGAGAAGCATCTGCATTAACCAACACGTAGCAGGAGACCCAAGGGTTACCCAGTCTGTATCTGTCCTTGCCCGGTCTTCAGAGCAAGGCAGAGGCGCCTTCCGATCTGTTTACTCCTCCATCCCTATCAGCCGAGTGGGGGGATGCTCGTGTTCCCGTCTCGGTGCGGAGTCCGGCTGCCAGAGCTGCCTGCGGGCCCGGAGGCTGCCGAGCTGCTCTCCCCAAGCGCCTTTCAGCCCTGCCCGCATCTCCGGCGCATTTCCCTGTTCCTCGGAACTGCTGGGGGTCGCACCCGCTCATTTCAGAACAAAAGCCTGCTGGAATCGGGGTGAATGCCCTGTTTTCTGAGAATTTATGAAAGGGCCGCAGATGTCACTGAAAAGCTATCTTGCAGCGGTCCAGTAAGTGACAGAGTCTGGAGCTGGAGAGACCGAGCTCCAGATTTTCACCTTTTTAAGTGGAGAGGAATTACTTTATGCACACTTTCTGCTGTCCTAAAGGTGACCAGGGAGTGTCAGTAGCAATGCTATTGGTAAAGCCAAGCATTCAAAAAAGAGTTTGTTTCCAAGACTGTGAAATACAAATCATAGTTGCATTTTAATTTGCATTCTGTTCTTTTTCTGGCTTTTTTGACTTTCGTATTTCCAAGTCCCCACAACTATTGTGACTAGAAACACTGTCATTATCATTCTTATCATCGGTACTATGGCTACCTATAACAGTAGTACCTGAAAGCCAAGATTCTTAGACAATAAGCAAATTTCATGAGCTGTGGGCAACATTACAGACCTGCTATAGATCAGATAGAAGCCACATTAAATCTGCAACTAATTGGGAGCCTTAGTGGTGGTATCACCAGAGAGACGAAGCACTGAGCCATCCTGTCCTCAACGTGTGGTCCCTTTGCAGTCGAGTAAGATAGGTGCAGGCAGAACAGCAGCGTGAGTGCAATGCAATGCTTTATTATTTTCAATGCAGGCTACAGTCCATCGAGCTGACAACTCACCCTTTATTGGCTGCTCTGCTCTTGTGTGTCCCAGCTAACCCAGAGGCCAATATTGTGTCTGTGAAAGCGTCTTTTCAGGGCTCTGTCCACGTAACAGCTGTCAAATAGCTCGAAAACTTCCGTGGGCTCTGGTCCTCTTGTCTTTGCTGGTTGTTTTGGAAGATGTCATCTGGTACACTCCTCCATACTGTTTTTAGGACTATTTTAAAATAAAAAAGAACACATAAAACCTTTTTGCAGTCCTGATCTGAAAATATTTTTTTTCACCCTATTAGAAACCACAGAGAGCTGAATGTTGTGTAAGTGTTGATGCTTTTTTATTATAATTAATCTGGCTAATTTCTATGTGATCAGCCCAAGCCTTCTAATAATTTTTGCTATTTATAACATGAACTGTGGAACTACTTCAGGAAGCCAGAAAGTGAACATTCCATGAATCAAGAATTCAGAACGAGTTGTACAGTTCCTGGAAGAACTTAACCGGTCAAAAATCTCTCTTGACAATTTTAATTACTTTGCAGGGAGGCCAGAATGTGGGTGTACCAGGAAGTAGTTTGCACATATGTTTTGTTTAGCTGAGTTGCTGCTGTGCCGTCTTTTGTCTTTTTCGTAGGAAAGGTCAGATTTGGCAGCTTTCTGTACTGCACACTCAAGCAGACGGTTAATGCAAGGTACAGGCAAACCACAACAGGCAATAAACACTCTTTTATTTTTCTTTTTAGAGATATTTGTAAAGCACATTTACTTTTGAAACGCATCATGTTATACTGCAACAGAGAAAGATGTTTTTAGGACTGGAGTTACATTTCTGGCTATGGCTTACCAGCGGGGCAAAAGCCTTTCACTGCTGCTTGCTGTTGGCAGACAATGTTGAGCTCAAAACCTCAACTGTGAAACTGTGGAGCGGTGAGAGGTGGCATACAGCCTCCTCTGTGTTTCAGATGAGTGAGTAGTTCTGTGCAAACTTTTGTAAAGAAGCCTGTGAAAGGCCAAAGTAACCAAACACGACAGTATTTTTTTAAATCCCCAGCAACAAAATGGGAAGGGATGACAGAGCAGTCATCTTTCTTCTCCCTTCTTTTCTATCTATTTGTGTTTGTCAAAAGGTTTCCCAATGTTTTACTGGAAACACCTGAAAGATGAAAACTGCCCATCTGAAAGCTTGAGCTCATTCCAGTGCTTGCCTTGCAGATCAAGGGAAAAAAAAAAACAACAAAAGCAACTTCTTTAAAGATGTGGAATGTGTATTGCTTATCTACACAAGCTGTGTCACCTTAGAAAATAAAATGCTGTGGCCGTTGCTCAGAAGTGGAGATCTTAGCAACAGAAATGTAAGTAGCATCCAGTACAGACCGCAGCAACATGTGCACATAGGTGTCCTTATTACAATCACGGCTATCTGACTTTTAGCTTTGAAAGACAACTATCTACCTGCCTGAAAGTTACCTATAATTCAGCCAGACGTAAGTCAATGTAAAGTTAGGAAAAAAATATTAAATAAAGCATGTAGAGTTGGAATCTGCATGCCTGAGCTGCTTATTTCAAAATATTAATTGGAAATATTTTTTTCGCTGTAGAAAGAAATCAATAGCAGAATTAAACTAATTCCTTACAAATTGAGCCCACCGGTACTCTCGTTTTCTGTGTTTCTTTCTCTTTTCTCAAATACTCAAATACAGAAATTTTCTGACAAGTTGCAAATCCAGGATGCTTTGGTGGCAGTTCTTAGTGCTGGATTGCTTAATGATGGACCCAGAAAAGGCAAAAACTATTTTAAAACATGCAGCATAGCTCAAACCAAAGTTATAGGCTTGCTGCAAAAATTACTGGGTGAGGTTCTTTGGGCTAAGCCAAAGTGGAGGTCTAACTAAATGGTCATTTTTGGCTTTATATCTATGCAACTGGTTTGCCTAAAATAAAATCACTATGGATCTCATCTCAAAGCATTGATCAAATCCCTTTGAAGGTTCTAAAAATGTTCATTAGACGTTTCACTCATTAAAATGTTTTATCAGGGTTTCTCATGTTCAGTACCCACAGGATATGATAGGAACCAAAAGGCTGAGACAGATGTCTTTCTGCTCCAGCTGTAATGTAAGAAAGACTGAATGAAGTCACACCAGCCAGGCCCAGATAACCTGGCACCCCGCAGTTGCCTATAGTAGAAATATGTGGACAGAGCAGTTACAGCTTCATTTCTCCTCCTATACAGCATCTCAATTTCTGGCAAGCTAAGGACAGGACTGGAGGCTCTGTCCATCTCTCTGCAAAGCAGCCTGTTCTTCCCTTAATTTGTCTAGTTACTTCTTGCAGCCCTTAGTATTTTTGGCAGGACAATGTATTACCCAAATTAAGCAGATGTTTAAATAGTACTTCCTTCTGTTTGTTTCACACCTCCATCTAAAAAAATGTTATGTCATCCTAGTTCTCATAATAAATGAGTAATTGTTCCCTGCTCACCCTTCTCAGGTCAGACATGGTTTTTGATACCTGTCTTCTGTTTGTCATCTATCTTCCAGGTAGTCCCAGAGTACTTGATCTGTCTTTCTTAGAAGACACTTCGTCTTTCTTAGAAGACATTTCATCTTTCTGATCAATTCAGTCACTCTTTTTTCTGTCTTTTCTTATGTTATTCTGATGCTTAAGGTGCTACCGCATGTCGGGGTGCTATAAGCAGAATTTTGAGTTGTATTAAATGAAAGAACATACTTCCTGATGATTTATACAGTAGCATTGTGGTTTATATTTGCTTTTTCATTCTCTTTTTTCTTTATAAGTCCTAACTGCCTCTCTGAGCACTGAGATAACAATTTCAGAAAACTATCCATAGTGACTTGAAAATACCTTTGCTGACCGATGTGAACTAATTTAGAGTCTGCTCTGTTGCATGGGTAGAGAGGTTTTCTGGTTTTCCTTTCATGGACATCTGTGATCTATGCATTGTAGCTGCTATTTTATCACCTACTCAGTATTTAACGTGAATTTTTTTGCTACTTTGTGCCAGCAGTCTTGGTTTTGGTTTTCCTGAATAATTGTAAATCACTGGAACACACTGTCAGCTCACTGTTCAATCCTGGTTCACTCACCACTTGTGAACGTGTTTTAAAGCACAGGCCCCTTTGGAATCTCACTGGTTACTCGCTTCTTTCTGATCACTTACCCATCCATCTTCCTTCTGAAGCAGTTACTGATCACAAAAGGAGCTCCCCTCTTGTGCTTTGTAAAAATGTTTGGGGAAGCGTGTACACGATTGCTTAATCTAGGCTGCATGTTAAATGTTCTTCATGTCATGTCTGGAGTCCCCTTGTTGTTCAGACTGAGAAGATACCCGGAACATGCTCTGTTGGATTTCTTTTCTGTGGAAATCGGACTGAGAGTAAAGGCAAGCTGGGAAGAGAAGGAGAGGAGGCAGGAGATAGCAGAAGATTGTACGCACTTGGTCTTCTTCCAGCCAGGAGCTGGATGATGGCTGAGAAGGACTCCAGTGTCCCAGTGTTTATACAGAGTCTCTGTAAGCCAGTTCCTCTTTATCAATGTTTGCTGACGTTGCTGGCATTTTTAAAGCACTTCCAGATTTGCAGTTTCCATCTCTTCCCTCTATATGGTGATGAGCCATGTGTTGGACTGACTGGTCTGTTGTTTCCATGTTTTCCCTGAAGTCTTTCCTAAAAATTAGAATGTCATATGCCACTTTCCATTCCTGCAGAACAGAATTCATGCCAAGCCATAAATTACAAAGCATAGTTAATAGTTTGGTGATTTCAGATCCAAGTTCCTTTAGAACCCAGGGGTGAGAAACACGTCGTCCTGGCAGGCAGGTACTGTACAATTTACTGATTGGCTCCAAACCCATACATACTAAGTTTTTGAATGGTTTTTTTTTTTTTCTGACTGTGCCCCTAAAAAAGGTTTTGTTGTGGCAATCACCTCAAAATCTGCCATAAGGAACAGTGGTAGAAAATACATACTTAGCTTCTCTCCTGTGGTTTCCTTGAATGCTTCCGTTATACCTCTGTTGCCTGCTAGTTCCTCATGTTCTCTGGCAGATCTCCTGTTCTTGATGTATTTGGAAAAGTTTTTATTCTTAAAAATATTTTTTTGGCCTGCTTTATTATGGTTTTATATTTAACTTGCCAGAGTTTATGCTATTCCTCTTTTGGACAGAAGCAGAAAGTAACAGTATTCCACAAGTGAATGCGCAGATGGCATGCACAAAAGGCTCAGGTGTTTGCAGTGGGTATCTAAAAATGCAGCCTTGTGCTACTTTGATGCGTGTTAAAGGCAGAGGAGTTTGTTGAAGACTGGCTGGAGAAAAAAGGACTTGGCAAAACATGGTCCAGCGACTGTGGCTACTTGTGTTTCCATCAGCTTTCGTTCTCAGTGTATTTCTCGAGAGTTATCTTTCAAATCTGTTTTTCAGAGAAATACAGACAGCCTCCAAACTGGGTAATAGCTGCAGCAAGCTTATTAACACAAATTATTATTTCATGGTATTCTAACAACGGGCATTGTGGAGCCCTGTTGCACCAGGTATTGCAAAAACGTAAAGAGAACATTAGTCCCCGCCCCAAACAGCAACTCTGTCCCCGTAGATTACCTAGGACACTGCTGAACAAGCGCACTCGGTATTTATGTCAATACTACATTTTAACCGTGATCCCAAAGCCGTGTTCAAGCACGAACTTGCCTGCCGTTCACACTGACCGGTGGCATGCTCCACGTGGGATCTGGCCAATCTCACTTTAAGGTTGTGCCTCTGCCCCTGAAGTTTCTGCGAGCAAGACGTGTATGTCTAAGTGTTTTGCTGAATCAGGAGCCCACTTTATAGAAAATGTATCTGCTATTAAACATGCATTATGCTTGATCTTAGTGTTAAGCGCCTTGTCTCCTGCCCCTTTCCCAGTTAAACTCCACCTGTGGTGACAGTCATTCATCTTGAATTGCTTTAATGCAGTGTTTAAGTATGTCATCTTGGCAACAAAGCCGTTTGCATGGTGTTTCAGTGAGAGGTTTAAAATCCCATTCACATTTTTAATATACACTTCTCTCACATAAATTATCACAGCTTGGTTGGCAGGTCTTGCATGAGTAATAAGGTTGTTGGCACAAACACATACCACAGATCTATTGAGTAAAGGAGACGCTCTTATTTGTTCCTACATTTATACAAGAGCTGTGAGGTTTAGCTTGTACAAAATGGTTTAAGATCATGGCGTTTTACTAGCAGGGCATTACTGGTTATGAGATAACATATCCTCCCCAAAACGCAGCAGCGGCAGTACAGACACATCCCCGGGCACTGGTTTGAAAATTAAGCTCTTGGTGTGTGAAGTGTCTGTGCAAAGGGCAGCTTTCATTGCTGAAAGGCGCAGGCTGACTGTAGCCAAAAACTTGCTCGTATATGAAAGAGCCACGCTACTGAAAGAGAAGTGAGCTGAATGCACTTTTTACATATGAAAGTGTTCCCTTTCGAGTATATGATGACAGAGTCATGTTTCAGTTTGCTCTCTCTGTTTCATTCATAATTTTGGGAAGTGATTGCTCAGGATATCTAATACGTAAGTTGGAAATCAGAATTCTGCAAAGTAACTTCTCTGCCGAACTCCACGTTATAAGGTCTGAGCAAAGTCTGTACGCAGATGTCCTGTGGTGCGGTTTTGCTCCAGTGATGTTGTAAGAGCACGAGCTGGAGAACTTTGTCTCAGCATCTATTTTTAAAACATTTAGCGCTCTTGCAATGTAGGCCTGACCTGAAGTACTTTGTGCACGGTGGGAATCTTCCACTGCCTTTATTTAGGGCTTTGAATCAAGCCTTCTGTAAACAAGGAATTATAGAATAATGTATTGCGAGGAAATAACTTTGGAACGCCCAGCCTTTAATATCTGTATGTGTCACCAATTTTCTGTTAGATTAGCAAAACATATCCTTTCATAACAGCTTAAGGATACAGTTGCCAAACAAATGTTGTGTAGTTCTACAGTCACATTGAGTGGTTTGGATTGCTTCTCTATTACACGCTCTGTGTAAAGTAATGTATTAATTATTGTTATTCTCAAATTGAACAGAACTGTACGACATAAAACAGGCACAAGTAAAGAAAATCACACGAAAATGTGAGGCAGACTTTGAAGCTTATGTGCAAATGGATTGAAACGTATGTATGCAATTTGTGAACAAATTTGATCTGAAAGAGAATTATCACGAAACCAAGACAACTTTGCAGCTCAGAACCCCTTTAATGCACAGAACGGATCTTGTCCACTGCTGGACAGGCTGGCAGGAGTTCAGAAATGCAGAATGCAGTTACTGGAGGTCACGAGATGCACCGCAGTCAGTTTGTCAGTATAACTATAGAGATGTTCGAGCAGAGCTGGAGCAACGTGGACGCAATAAGGAAAGGCATTACCAGTGCTGTGTGTGCTGTTTTGGGGCTTTATGAAATCAGCCTAGGAATTGTTCAATCCAGGGGAAACGTTCCCATTTCAAACTTTGTCATCTTATTTATAAACTTTCATTAATAAAATTTAAATAACAGGAATTTATGAGTGTTTTCTAGTCATAATCATTAAAAAGTCTATTATTTAGAAGTGCTCTAGAGATTGTGTATTATCTAAAATTCCTGCATGAGTGCCTTCCCCAAATTCAGTCTTTCAACCCAATTCAACTTAGTCCTGAAAGAAAATGAGACGACTGGAGAATCCTGTGGGTCCCAATACTCACTCAGGAAAAGAGAGAGGAGGCTAAAGGAGCTTGGATTATTTAGCCTAGTAAAATGATGGGCGCATGACTGCTTTCTTAAAAATAATTGAGGTAAACACCTCTAAGAGAGAAGGGCTATTTAAGCAAAAGAACAAAATTGGCAGAAGAACAATTTAGGTTCAAAATGTAAGGTTAGGTTTCCAAACATCAAAAGAATGTGATTTTAGAAAGCTTCGTGATTAGAACAGTACCTGCAAACTCCCTTAGTATTATTCTGCATCTTTCTACGGTTAGGAATTTAACGGTGAAATCAAAGAATTCATTCCCAACCATATATTCTATGCATCTGTTATTTGGTAAAGGGTTCTTTGTGTGAGGTTGTATTTTAATAAATGGACATTAAAAGGCGTTTTTAACTAAACCCTCACACGTAGTATAAATGCATGAAAGCACCAAGATGTGTTAAACAAAGTCTTGCAAAGCCAGCCTTCCCATGGGCCACATATGACAAACTTTTTGCGGCCAAGAGGCGTAATACGCCTCATACCTTGGAGAACTCTGGCAAGGACTCACGGGCAGAAACGACTCTACAGGACGGTTGCAGGGTGAGGCTGGGTGGACACGCAGCCAAGGCCGAGGGCTACGCCATTACTACAGCCCCATTCCCCCTCTCCGGCTCATTTCCTCCCACCGTAGGGACTCTGACTACCTGGCAGCCCCCATGTCGGCGCGGGCTTGCTGTCACTGAAGTGACACTGCCCTGGCCTGGCAGTGCCACTCGAACTACTTAGGAGCCCCCTGAAACCGGGCGCGCTGCCGAGGCTCGTTATTGCCGCCATGCAGGCCAGCAGCAGCTCACCGCCCCGGGGAAGCGCTTCCCTCGGCTCTGCTCCTTCCGTACGCTCCCGCGTCCCTGCCAGCCCCGCTGCGCCCCGGGCCTGCCCTCAGGGAAGGCTCCGACCCCGCCAGGGTCCCCACGCTGCACCCGAGGGCGCGGGGCCTTTCCACAGCCCCGCTTCTGAGGAGGGGGCGTCCCCGCTCTCCCCGGGCGTCGCTGTCCGCCCAGGCCCGCGGAGCTGCCTGCGCTGCCGACGATGTTCCGGAGTCACGTCCCGCGGCAGCAGCGGGGCCCAAGGGCCCAGCCCGCGGCTCCCCCTCATCACCGACCTCTGCCCCGAGGGCCGAGCAGCTCAGCGCGCGGCCGTGACTGACAACTCCGGTCACCAATCCACGCTCACGGGCGGCCGTGGAGCGCCGCCTCCTTAGTTGATAGTGGATCTACCCAATCACGCTGGGGAACAGACTCTCAGTCCTGCCTTCTCTCCTTTACGGACAAGCAGTTGGGCCAATCGAAAGGAAAGAACACCGCCCCCTTCCCCTTCCACTCTCGCGAGGTTTCCTGGGCTGGCTCCCGTCACCTCTGCCCGCCGCTGGGTGACTGCGCAGACGCCATGTTGGTTGCTATGCTGCCAGCGCTGCCCGCGTGAGGCGGGAGGGCGGCGATGAGGGGAGGAGGCTGCCCTTCCTCCCCCCTTCTCCCCCACAGGCGCTCGCTCACTCGCTCGCTCACCGGCGGGGAGGGCGCTTCTGCAGAGCTCCGCCGCCTCTCCCCTCCCCGGCCCCCTCCGCCTCCCGGCCGGGGCTCCACGCGAGGCGACCACCGGTGTGCGTGAGGCGGCGCCGTGCCCCGTGAGGGGG
>Ga0065711_1005082_pt1 | contig 25898 bp, 10 predicted proteins | sample Hoacrofraction12_FD_59098 | JGI IMG/M metagenome (GOLD analysis project Ga0065711, IMG submission 59098) | Hoatzin crop microbial communities from Cojedes, Venezuela - Epithelial fraction 12 v2 (version 2) | ecosystem: Host-associated > Birds > Digestive system > Esophagus > Crop | place... | reverse complement strand
GTAACTCAATTAAGCAAGACTTCCATCTTCAGATTTTTATGTGTTAGGATTTATGATGGCTACTATCCACACACAATGAAATGTACTTAATATAGGGCAGGAACGACTATGCAGATACATCAGCAGCATTTTCACTTGTTTAATCCTAGTAAACCAGTGTTAGGCATACCACAGTGACAACAGATAAATTGCCTGTGCTTTCTTCCTGCTAATGAGCCCCGCATGTATATGAAACAGACCAGAAAATAAGATTTTATAGTCCTATTCACCCTCTCCTCCCACTTCACTTTCAGCTTAAAAATCAATATGATCACACAGCTGTCCACCACATCACACAGAACAGTATTAAGAAATTTAAGATCTCTTGCATTTGTTCAAGGGCAAGATTTGAACAGTTTCAGTTTGCCTATTATCACATTGAAGTACAAAAACACTCATCTATAAATAAAGCAGATAAAATTCTATAAAAAATAGCTACTTCATTATTAATATTCACAAAAAATAGTTTAGATTGTGTCACATAACTTTTCTTATTTGAGAGAGGTAAAAACTCAAGTAACTTGAATTTAAATTGGTGATATATCTTTCTAAAGATGGTTTATTTCTTCCTTTTTCCCTCAGAAAGGTGTTTCCATTTACTAATTGATTTTCTAAACTGAGCTCACTTTTTAAGCCAAAAAAAATACAAAGCACAAATTTTATTTGCGATTCAGAGGAAATAATACTGCATTAAAACTATCCTTTAAAATATAATATTGAAAGACTGTATTGTTTTCCATTAGGGCTTGCAAATATCCAATACTAACTGGATGACACGCAAATATTTTAAGTGTTGTTCTGCTTGAAATTCAGTCCTGAAAACACATTCTCATATAACCAATTTTCAACTGTGAGAGACAATTGTGTGCTTTACCACTTATATAATATTGTATTTAGGAACATTAGAGCTTATTTATAATGATTTGAAAAGAAAATATTTCTCTTGTAAGAATCCATCATTTATGATAGATATGAAAGCAGATTTAAAACACACAAAGACTCTTACCTGCTATACTTGCAAATATTTCACTGAATCCAATCAGCACATATTGAGGAATCTGCCACCATATTGGCAAATCTGCAGCATAGTATGTAACATTTCCAATTGTCTGATTAATTGTTTTAACCTTTACAATTTTCAGTCTGTTGCTTTCCAGAATTCCTACATGGAGGAGGGGGAAAAAAAAGATTGACCTAAGATGCAAACACTGTTTCTTCATACTGAGAATTAAATTAGGATTCAGTCCTGCATTGCAATCACAAAGTATAAAATAGGAATATGTATTTCCTTATTTCCTAACATACAGCACTTCATACTATTTTTGCTATTGTTATTTCAAGACATACAGTCCTTCTGCCATAGAATTAGTGATTATATTCTCATTCAGTAGCAATAATTATACAAATACTTAACCCTTTTCCAGATGGATTAGCTGAGAGCTCTCCAACTGTGTTGGTTTTTTTTAAAGGCAATCTCATTTTCACAAACTACTGCTTCGTAGTGTTGAACCATTGCATTTGCCACCATAGTATTAATAAATTAGAAACTATTTTGTTTATGGAAATGGCTACGCTAATCCTGTAGAACTACGAAAAGCCTCCATGAATATGATCATTACATTTATATGACATTTATCATCCCAAGAGATCCAAAAGCTCATTAGAGCTTGACTTACAAGCAATACATTGCATAGGAAGTACTTCATGTAGAATGAAAAATAGACAGGATAGTGTAAAATATAACCATTTTTAGCTTGCTCAATACAACACTTTAGAGCAGAAAGTGAATAACAAATAATGCTGTAGGGTTTTTGTTGAAGTCATCCAGATTAAAGTATTTGCCTCACTGTTACATCAAATGCACAGAATAGCTAATAGTTAATAAAACTCCCCACTTCACCCAGAAAGAACTCTCAATATCCTTGGAAATAAGGTGGATTTATTCATCATCAATTCAGGGGAGCAGGGCTGAGTCAATGACTCTACTTCCTATAATATGTATTACACACACGTGGCCTCCCATTTAGTGCCTGCCAGTTTTGGTCTCATTCTACTTATTAAACCAAGGTCGAACCTAATCTTGGGGCACAAAGTATCACTCCTGTTAAAAAAAAAAGAAGTACAAGGCTTAGATGACAGACACGATGCTTCATGGATATCATACCATGTATAAGTCATTACTCCTGCTTCCTCACTTCTAGCAGTTTCTTTCCTATAGGCAGCTGAAGGATGACATGGACATTTAATATAATGTTGACTGAAGCTATTGACAGCACTTTTCATATAAACAAGCACAAGCAATTTGTAATGAACAATATAATACCTGTTCTCCTATTTCTGCCCAAATCTGTGACATATAAACCTCAAGGGGGCCAACCAGATCACTATCTCCCTGCTAAGTGACAGTGTTTTCACGGGAAATGACTGAGGTTCGCCAAAACCACCTTATGCCACGACATGCAGTTTCTTATTAGTCCTGGTCATGGCAAGAGACCCAGCCTGTGAAGAAAGCATGGGGAAAGCTCCCTGTAGTCCCTATATATAGTCTGTAGGTGAGGCTGTAACTAAACAAGAACTTTTAGGAATCAAGTTTTGTATTTCATCATTGTAGGGAGTCAGAGCCAGAGCTCTCAAAACCAGACTGAGGGAGCACACATTAAGTGACTTATGAAGTACTTTGAAAAGGATGGAAAGCTGCATTTGTATAATCCACCTTTATTCATTTACAGCAGTTCAGAATCTATGCAGGTATGAAATCTTGCAATAGCTCTACAGTCTAATCTTCTGAGACACAAGAGTTGTAGAGGGAAAACAGGCTAGAATTACTCAAGTTTGTTTAAATACTACCTTGAGACCGCAAAATGTTTCTTAAAAATGGTGTTTTCCTTAATAACAGCTGCTGTTGACTGTTCTGAACTTAGTACCTCTTAGTGCCAGGCCACCACATTCTCTCTACCTTCCTCATTTCTTTTTCAAGTGGCCACTTACCCATCTTAAGTATCCTTACAGCCACCTCAGTGCCCTCTGAACTATGAAGAGCTGATGTAATTAAAATAAAGCTGGATATCTTGATGTTTTAGTTTTAATATAGCTGACAAACATTTTAGGGTGGAACTTGATTAAAATGTAAACAGTACAGTCAGCTAAGAACTCAGATATAATAATTTCATTCATACACATTCAACACAAAAGCATTGCACCTCAAAACATGTAGTGATCCTTAATGTGTTTGATACTCTTCACAACATAAGCAGAATTAGGAGGCCTTTAGCCACTACCATATACCAAACTTTGCCATAAATTTATCTTCAAAGCTGAGTACTTCGAAATCTAGTGATTTCTTCTTAGCCTTTGATAGACAAGCTTCAAGTTTAATCTTACAGTTTTAGTAGTTAAAAAAATCTTAAGTTCTTGTTATAATTGTTTAAACTCTATAAATGAAGTAGATTTTCCAGTTGAATAACCTTAAATACTGCTGCTCAGAAATTACGATAAAATGCATGAAGCACAGCAGATGTTCATTAAATCTAATCAAGTTGTATTCTCACACAGTTTATAAGATATTTAAAATAATCTAAACAATCTAATAGGCAGCCTAAGTAGTGTCCAGAACTAATGCCAGTTAGGTAAGTTAAAATGGACATATGGCATAAACAAATCATCAAGCTACTTCCAAGATTGCAAGTAAAGATACCAACATCTTCATACATTTAGGACTTTAATCAGTATCTCTCTCTAAGGCAGAAATGGTTGGAAGTCATGTTGTATTTTAAGAATATTAAAATATAGCTTCGATAAATGTAATTTAATGAGAAAATAAAAATTTTATGGAACATATATACCAACAGCAGTTTTCCTCCCTGCTAGATATTACAGTTTCCTATGCACCCAATTTGTCACAACTGAAGCTCTTGCATTATGTTACGATGGAGGGATGTGAAGTTTCTCCAAAAGGTTAAACTTCCCAGCCAGACTGCAGATAACCAGCCACGGAATTCACCTGCTCAGTTTCTACTGTGGAAGAGTTCGGGGAGGATCAAACCAACAAAATCATGTGTTACGTTTGCAGGTGAATAGAAAACAAGAAAGCATTTGAAATTGCTAAGAATTCTGCTATATGAAACCATTCCCCAACTCAGCTATCATAGCTCGATATGCTTTTTTTTCTTAGTACTAATAAAGGCAGATATTGCTAGTTTTGAATTCACTTACATGTGAGCCAGCAGGTTCTATTTAAAGAGCTGACATTTAACTGTTTTACATCATTGTCTTTTGCTGGTAGCAGTGTCTTAAGTAACACAGAATACTAGAAACATTCCTATTTTAAGTTTAAATGACTTTGCTTTAAGAACTTTACTTGCCCACATACAAAGTGACCTTGGCCTAATAAGGTAATTATCTTTCTCATCGAGAGAAATCTTAATAGCCGTATAAAGTGTCCCTCTCTCTAAAATGCAGGCGATTACAAGTGCTGAAATTAATTTATTTAATGCTATAATGCTTTATCAATATGTTCATTACAGTGATACTAGGTGAAGGCTATAGGTTCTATGAAGGATTGCTCAGAGATGTTCAGTTCCACATCAGCAGTGCTTAACAACTTTAAATCCTCTCAAAAGCAGCTGATTTATGGTTGGAACAGAGTTGCCATCTCTTTCCTTTCATGCTATGGCTAAGCTGTTTTACACTGCAGTAATTCCCAAACATTAGGGAACATCAAGGTAGGGGCAAAAAAAAAACCCAAAGTGGGGGGAAACTCCTGTTCAGACATAACCCAACTTTATTCTTTCAGATAAAGGGAAAGGATTTTTGGTAAACTTTCACTTTTTTCAATACTTGAAAGTCAGATTATATGAAGGAACATGATTATTTCTGAACTAATTTGTTCTTCAGGAGAAATCAATTTTCAACTTCAAGATAAATGGACATGGAATTCCATAATACCATAAAGTTTATTTTAGAAGGACTAAGAGCCTTGCATGCAAATGCTGGACACTTTGTTCAGGCAACCCAAACCTTGATCACAAAGCTAAGGTATTTGTTGAGAAAATATGATCAGAAAACAAACAGTTCTCCTCTACCAAGCATACTAGAAATTAGCACTGTATGTTGAAACCTTAACCAACAAGTTGGTTTTAAAAGGTCTATTTGAAGTATATTTCAGGCAGGAAAAATGGCCCAATTTTATCACAAACATTCAAAACAGTAAGTTTTTGGATAAAATCTCTTTCATTGTGGGAAATGCATCCATGCAGTTGCATTCTAACTATCCCACAAAAAAGACTTCTGAATAATCTTGAATTAAAGATTCACAAAGATTTTTTAAAAATGTTGTTCCAAGTAGCTGAATAAATAGCTATGTAAGTAGATTGCAAAGTTGTTTTCTTACCTGCAGCAAACGCAGAACACATTACAAAGAACATTCCAACTGCAATCCTCTTCAGTGAGGATGGGAGCAAGCCGTTCCTCTTTAAAATGGGGTCCACCAGTTTATCTTTTAAGGGTATTAAGATCAGAATAAGCACTGCATCGAACATAGTCAACCAGGCTGCAGGAAACTGAAAAGATAGATCATTTAAGTTAGCAATTTCATACTTAAGGTTGATTTTTACTATTATTTAACAAGGAAAAAAAATTTTTCCCCAAAACACTGAGATGTTACACAAAGGCAAATTATACTGCACATAGTTCCAAGGAAAATGAGGAGTAAGAAATTACTGGGCCGATGAAGTGCGTACTCTGAGAACACAAAATGTAGAGCTCAGCAAAGATGTTTTGCAAGGGATTTTTTTTTAAGATGTCTGAGTTTCAGAGGGCTCATATTTTAGGTACTTACTCGGAATTAAGTTTTGTTAAAACCAAAGTTAACTATCTAACTAAAATTATATTAATTCCTTTTGAAAGATGAGATGGCCATTAGTATTACTGCAAAATCTGAGTTTTTCTGCTTACGTCCTGAAATATGTTTAATGGAAAAAATCACTGTCCTTTGGGAGCTTTTCTGCTAAGATTTTTTTAGTCCTAGAACACTTGTCTGAGGAATGACTGATTGTGCCACTCAAATCTAGTAAACAAAACTGCGCCGATTATTTGAACAAATACATCCCAAGATGCATTTTTTAAAGCATTCAAAGTCAGTATTAATGACACACAGGTCAGGAAGTGATTTAATGCAATTAAATAGTCCCTACTATTGTGCTTCAAGTGATACACTCTAGTCTGACAAGAATTAAATTTTTTTCCTACTTCAGTTATGAAAAGTATTTAATAGCCAGGTTCTGTAGATCTTCTATTATTAGGCTTAGAACTTTCAGAAACATGCCACAGAGCAGTAGAAATAGAGTTTTACTAATGTAATACAAAATTCAACTAAAATTAAATAACACTTGTCAAATGAAGAAAGAGTATTGTGTAATACATGCATCCTTTCTCATTTGCAAGATTCAGTAATTGACAATAAGATTCCTGTCTGTATGAATGAGACAATTTCTACCAAGCTTAATAATATTTAGCATCTGTTCTGAGCTAACAAACCAAGACAGTACAGGAAGATTGATAAAAGTATTCTGGTTTGGGGATATTTTTTAAAATTGCATTTAGAACAGTGTGATACTGTACTATGCATCGCACTGACTCTTTCACCCAAAATACAAGCAGTGCTTGATCCGTCTGTTTCAGATGCAGATTCAGTTTTTGACACTGAACTGTTTCTCTGTGTGTGGAAACTCAGGGTTAGAACAGATGAATATTTTCTAGAGATTATCCAGGATGACCAAGGGGCCTGTGACAATGTAAAGCTACAGCCACAGTAACAGAGGAAGACAACCAGATTCCCTGGCTACAAATCTCAGCCAGTGCAACCATCTCAGTGACCCAAGCCCTCAGCCTCTAACACACCGTGGGCATGCACCTCTCATCGCAGATGAGAACGCTACTGCACTGAGTGGTTGAATCACTCCAGTATGGCTGAGATGATGACGAACTGCCAAAAAAAAAAGAGCAAAACGCGAACCTTTAGTTCTTCATAATCAAAGCAGGAGTTTGTACCAAGAGCACAAAGTCTTTGACTGACATCAAGTCATGTCCGTATTAGGTTTTGTCAAAATCTCCAACTAGCTTTAGCATATGTATGTGGCACATTTTTAGCACACTCTGCATGCCAACGTGTTGTAACAACAGTCATTAAAAATACTATTACTTTCTTGCTCTGCATTACAAATTTCATTGCAGTTCTCCCAAGAACCCAGGCAAATGCTTTCTGATTCATAGTGTGACAACCCCAAGAAGTTCTGATGATGATGGTAAAACTGAATTCATCCCAACCTCTCCTTAATGTCTCCCAGGCATTTCAAGATCATGGATTTGAAAATGGAATAATAAGCTGATTTGGCTATATGAAAATATTCAGTAGTTTGATACATAAGGTTACATGCATTGCTTAGCAATCTTCACGCACTTTGAAAAACGCACAGTGAATTCTGCTAAGCTAGTCAAATTCTTGCTTATTTTGAAATAGTTAGCAAAACTTTCAGACTGTCAATTTCCCTCCATCTCCCATTCACCTTCTCGTTTGCTTCAAATATCACACCAGCATTAACCTGTGTAACAGTTTGTACAAATACCGATTTCTGTAATTAGTCAAGGATGTAGAAATTTTCTGTCATTGCTGAATTTGGTATGAAAGATGAGAAATACCAAATGCCTCTGGCACTGCTGTATTTCATACAATCAATCACTTGCGGGTTTTTTTTTGTTTAAAATGTATGCTTTTCCATTTTCTACTCTATCAGGACCCTGCAAACTAAAAGGGCACGCGCATATTTCACTCTTTTCACATCAAGAGAAAATATGTCTTTATTAGTATTGGGCAGAGGTGCCTAGAAGAGCTTAAGGAAAACCTAGACCTGATGAGGTATAATCCTGCTCATGTAAAATGTTATATTACCGCCCCTTTTCTTAATTATCTCACATCAATTTGGAGAAACCAAAGTAGTCAGAATTGCTTTCAAAGATACTACCTACATAATGTAGACTACAGATCAGCATCCTTCAGGTCGGCCACATACCAAGGAAGACAGCAAAAATCAAATTAACTTATTTAACTTCTGCTGTTAGATCACAGCAAAATATTCAAAATAAAACAAGAACATCACAACTGATGCACTGCAGAAAAAGGAGCCAGTCACTGTTATGCAAGATAGAAAATCAGTATTTAGAAATATCAAGACAGACTGGGATCATTGTTCCATTATCCTTGCCTTAAATTCTGCATACTTTAAGGAAACACTAAAAACAGCTGACTAACTTCTAAAGCCACACTTGTAAGTTAGAAAAAGTGGCTACATGGCATGAGTGGTATTTTAAAGTCTTTTTAGCTAAAAAAACCAATGAAAGCCATTATTTTTTGAACTAATTTACTAACATAACACTCTGAATAACATAACAACTTGAAAACAATTCTAACACCCAAGAAGGTGTTAAGAAAAGCTCAGTTTGATAACCAAAGCTCCATGTTCATTTCTACACAATAAATATATGGACTGACAGTGGGACTGTGAAGTTCTGTGTGCACTTTGTTAGAAGAAAGAAAATTCACTTCTCTAATCCAACAACGACAATGTTCTAACAAGACAGTCACGTGGTTCATAACAACGGGGTGGGGGGGGAAGTCCACTCACATGTGAGCAATACAGAAATGTGAAAAGCTCATTGAAAAGAGCAAAATGGGTTACATATCAAAACTTAAATGTACTAACCCGTATTAAAGTAGAATTAGGTATATGTTATAAAAACAATCACCCTGAATGTAGTCCACAATTAAAACCAATGCAACTAAAACAGAAGCCTTGGACTAATTAGAATTTTTGAATAAGAAAATATTTTTAAATGAACATGCAACTCAAACACCATAAAACTGAACCTTAGAGTGAAAGTGGCAATGGCTTTCCGTGCCCAAAATCTATGCAAAATCCCCCCCCCCAAAAAAAACACAAATTGAGAACTTAGTTGAGGAAATTTCCTTTGCATGCTTGTATTGATGGCATGCACTTAACTGAAGAAATCTCAGACTATGTTTTTTTAACTGTGCAAAGGTAAGTAAGTTAAAAGAAAAATTAAATACAACATTTATTTTTGCTCTGTAAAAAAAAAGCTGAAGAAATTCTCTTGATATTAATTTTAAATAAAAGAGAAGAAACTTAATTTTAAAAGAACATTTAGTAAGGCTGTTAATAACTTACATTCCTACTTTTTGTTTTTATTTCTCAGTACCGTTTCTGCAATTACGTGATGCCAGCCTTCCTTGAAAAATATTGATTGAACAACTTCCTTCAATATGCTAAACTGATTCAAGGTAAAATGAATATTGATTAAGCAGTATGAAGTTACAAATGTATCTCAGGCTCCAAACCTGCAAATACTAATGTTTCAGTTAAGTATGGGTATTCCTACTGAGTTTGCAGGAATGCTTCTGTACTACTTAAAACTTTGAAAACTTGGGACATATAGATTTATAAGCTTTCTTCAAAGTTCACACTTTGTCTGCTGAAGGATAAAGACACTGTTAATTAAAGCAGTGAAAATTATCTGAATACATTCAAAACAGGATAGTGTGCACTCCGTATACCGGTAGATATGTCTAAATTTCTGTATTATGCACCATGATTCTAAATACCTAATGTCCATGGCCAACAACTCGCTTTAGCCACTACCTTAGCCTTCTGGAATTTGTGTACAATACTTACCTATTTTGCATTTCAGCTGAAGAAAACATATTTTTCACTTGCTTTGCCCTACTTACCGTATGAATAGAATTGGTGTCATTTGGTATTTCAGGAATTTTCAGATGGAGACTTTGCAATACATATGTTGTCTGCATCTAGCATTAGGAGAGATGAGTTGAGATTACTTGGACAAGGAGTACTGAGAGCAAGGTACTTTTATGTTTTTAATAATTAACAAAGATTATACCAGAGGTAAAGTGCTAATATACCCAAACAAAAAGAATTATTGTTAAAATAGCTTGCCATGTTCTAACCCCTACATTTAATTTTACTAAAAGCACAAAGAAAAATTCACGTGACTTTAAAAACAATTTCTGTGTTTTTTCCCCCCAAATATATTTGCCATCCTAATTCATCTCACTAAGACATAAGAACCAAAAGGAATTAATTAAAATGAAATCTAGACCACTTAACCTATCTGAATCAACTGCAAGATGAAACAGAGCACAATATTTAAGATATGTTAATTTGTACAACTGTTAGTTTTAACTATCATTTTAATGACTTTATTTTCTTTTTATTATTAAGTCAAAATATTATTTGACAGTATTCTTAGTAGCCATTTTTCATCTCTCAACTTCAGGATAAGTTTCATACTTATGAAAGAGCCCCCAGAAAAATGTGAAATTAGATACTTTGGTGTACTGGTAAGCTAACACAGCGTTCCACAACAATTCTATCTAGGAAATAAAAAAAAAAAATCAGAAGAAGCTATACCACCATGCAATACTATTTTTTCTAACAAAACATTATTAAAATTATTTTTAATCCCAAGTGTGTGAAAGAAAAGTAGTTAACATTATTGAACACATGGGTATTAAACAAGTGAAACAGCCAATACCAGAGTTCTGAAAAATCCTCTTCAATATTCTTCTCTAGAATCACAGCTACTGAAAGCTAACTGTAAGTAAACCTTATAGAACAGTTTCCCTATAAAAGCTTTTGTGTGTTTCCTCCAGGCAACCGCTCTGGGGGATAATATTCAGAGCGGAGTTAGATTTACAGCACAGCCTCAGAACTGCAACTTGAAGCTAGTGCCCCAAGACCTTTCAAATGCAGCTGGGAGAAGAGGAAGTTAGGGTCCTTACATTAGTAATTACGTTTTTTAGAAACATAAAATAAATCATGTGGAACTACTCACTTGAAAGTACACTGTCCAGTAAGGTATTAAAGCCAAAAAGACAGGGATAATCTTGACGAGAGCTTTCACATCTTCTACTTTATCTTCACTGAATGGGCCCCCACGAGACAGCTTGGCCATCTCAAAGAGGCTTTGTTTGCGAGGTTGCTGAAGTACTCCCTGGCCTTCGCTTTTGAAAGGAATTTGAAATGTTCAGTTAAACAACAACAAAAAAATTACTTAACTGGCAATCTTGTGTCACTTCTTTCCACTATAAACAGCTTGTGCATTTCCAAAATAAGTTACTCTTAACAGCAAAACAATTAGGCCAGAATGGATCATCAGCAGGTGAAAACACAAGCTGAGAACTTCCATTATAAAGATTTCCTTATTTCCCATCCTCTCTCCACCATGCATAAATAACTGGCACTGCAATATGCAGAACTTCATAAACAGTATCAGAAAATCTAGGTTATTTTAATTCATGGAATTGTTTTGCAATCTGAATACATGAAAGCCCATTGCAGAGGAGGCACCTGACATCTCTTATCACCCGTGACTAAATTTGGCCACCAGTATTCCATGGGCATCTCTTCAGAGTGGAGTTACCACTTGGAAAGCAAAAAGCCAGTACATATTTTTGGCTGCTCATCAAGCCACTTACAACATTAAAAGCAGATGATACTGTTTTTCAAATCAGAAGGCATCCTGTAAACATATCTAAGCAGAGAAGAAAGTTAGCTAATGATTAAAAACAGCATACTTAGGCTACGTTACACTTTCAAAAACTCTGAACTGGCAAGACACAGCATTCAATTGAAAACAGCAGACTTGATCTTGCAGCATGGAGATGCAGTGATCTCAAAATGTCCCTCTCTTCCATCCCAGAACTCCCAGAAAACATCTCCAGGACTCCAATTTTCCAGTTCTCAAAGCAAAACTGCATATTCTAGTGTATTCTCTGGTGCAACTTGCTGCCAGCTAGTTTGAACTAACTAGTTCCAACTCTTAGGCTGATTCACTGAATTCAGACTGTACAAAAGAGCTCATTACAAACCTATTAGTTGAACGGTCCACATGCCTCTTTCTTGAGCAACAAGAATATGCGAGAATTTTAAACATGTCTGTGAAGGCACTACCATCAGGTGGTTTTGTGATGAAGAAACTCTGACCACATAAGAAAACCATGAATGAAATCCCAATGCAAACTGTTGGGATACTATATCCAATAACAAAGCTCACATTCTGTTGAATATATGCAATTCCTCCCAGAGAGAGAATAGCTCCCAAATTAATGCTCCAATAAAACCAATTAAAAAATCTTCTTGTGGCTTCTGGACCCCGATCTTTGACCTGGAAAAGATTAAAAAAAAGCCATTCAATTTCTGAAGAAAATGAAGTCTGTACATTAGAATTCAATCAAGTTCAATGCACTGAAGAGTTTAGGTTTCATTTAAAGTCATACTGAAATGATTCAGGTGGTTTGGGCTTAGCATGGTATTTGACAAAATGACACCTTACTGAGCTACCCTATCAGATCTGTGACCTTCTAGAAGTTCAGCATAGGGACAAAAAAGTCACACAATACTAAACTACATAGCTTCCCCACAGAGGCCGTTATTGTTTCTACTGCACTGTCTCTCATTTGCTCATTTCTCTAGACTAAGCTCACTCAGATTAGTGTCCCATAGTCCACACAGAAGTTGAAATAACTAATTTTTTTAGTAAAAAAAAAAAGTTACGCTACCTAAAAATTCATGTATTAATAGTATCACAATTGCATCTTCTAACTGTATACACATAACAATTAACCATATTCCATTTTCTAAGCCTTAAAGGACTACTTGGTAATTGAAGCACAAATCTAAATTTGAACACAGTCCTAATGCCTCTCACCAGAACATAAATTAAAGACTTGCCATTTTGACCTTTAAAAAACTTAAATTTGGGTTGCCAGAGGTGTCACAAGGCCCCAGTAAACATTTATTCCTCTATCAAGTCAGTGCTGCTCACGGTGCTATTTTTCTGCTTGAAGCTCTCAGTGTCTCTCCAGTGAAAGTAAAGACATCCCTGGTGTATAGAGCTATCCTGTACAGTTTTTGCCATCACTCTTTATTCTGTATTGCCTACCATAAGTCACCCCATGTTTTGTAATTAAGTCACAGGAACCCAGCATCACTCTTAAGATGCAAGGGAAATTATGCAAGTTAAAATCTGAAATACATTAAAAAGATCAACTAGTCTGTAGATGAATCCATAATACTGTATTTGTCACTGTTTTATGACTGAAAGGCCATTAACAGGGACTAGCAAGTCAGTGTCATGCACCAGTCTTGCTGAGTCAGTTGTTTTTGATTTCTAATTGCAAGTTTCCCTTCCTCATTTGCAAGACCTTCAGAAGATCTGTGTTTAGTTTGCAATATAAAAAGCAAGCTATGTCCTGAAATAGGTTTTTAACACTGCTAGTTCTGATTTACAGCTTCAGCTTTCTCAGTGGTGCACAAACCCATCTGTATCACTTAACCAAGCTTAACAAAAGAAATATTAAGGCACCTATTTCTATGCATAGTTAAGAGCACTGTTAGGCATTCAAGTAGGTCTGTTAGCATGTCAAATACAATCTCGGAGCCTAAACCTGAGAAATTCTCCCCTTCCAGTTTCAACTTGGTAACCTTTTTCTAATTTTAATAGTCATCACCTGCAGTAGTGTAACAAGCTAGGAATTCCTTCTAAATCCCAAATGGCAGCAGGATATTAGCAAACAATTACATTGTAAACACAGTGCTCCAACATATGTAAAGAGTTAGCAATCTATTTTATGAAGTTTCTACTTCTTCGTCATAAAGTCTCAGCTCTCTTCTACTTTCTGCAAGGAAGATGACTTCCCATCCTCCCTCTAACAAATGATCTTGCTCACATCTATGCAAGAAAAGCTGGGAGATGAAAGCCAACTTTGATACAGGGAAGAACAGGGCAAGCACATCATGATGCTTCTATGAAGTACTATCCCAACCTCCAAACATTAGCCCCTGAGAAACTTTCTGAACCAAGGATGGCTTCTATCTACTTAATAAGTGCAACAGATCTCCTCTCCATGTACTTGCCCAGCCTGCCTCTGAACCCAGGTCAGCTTTTAGAATCCATAATATCCTGTGGCAAAGAGTTCCCCAGCTAATTATGCAGCAGGAAGAACCATCTCCATTTGTCTGTTTTGAACCTGCCCTGTACTACTCACTCATTTTACCCAGTTCCAGGAAACAACAGAAAACAGCTGACCTTTATCCCATCCCCAGTCCAATTCTGCCTCTCTCTCCCCCTGACCATCGTTTCCACAAACCATTTCCTTCTAGCTGCCTTTTCAGGGATAGAAAGTTGTACACTGTTTCATAATTCCCTACATGGAAACTACCAATCCTGTCTGTGGCCCTTCCCTGAAACTTCCTTCTCCGTCTCCAGTATCCTTTTTGAATCTATTTTCTGCTTCCTTATTAAAATATACATACACACTAAAAACCACATCACAGCTATGTCTGAAATGCCACTATGGCATTTTATTGACAAACATTAATAACTTCCTAAAGATTCCACCAGCTAGTTCAGTGTGATAGCTTGTCAAAAGTGGAAGAACTATGAAGATGTCTTACCACAACCAGAAAACATGGTAGAGTTAAAAGGCAATCCTTACAGTTACTTTCAAGCATCACATTGACTGCCCAGAATATTAGCTACCTTACACCTACAGCGGACTACTCAAAGTTTCCCCCTGATGGCTATTACTTCAGCTGTGTAACAGCACAAAATAGATCAGTTTATTCTCTTCATAAGTAGATGCTACATTTTATTCAGGGACCAAGAAGAAGAAAACCATGTTAGAATTTTATTATTTTATTTTTAGCAAGGAGAAGTATTTATCACAAAATTGCAGGAATTCTCCTTTTCCCCTTACATTTGCATTATTTTCAATCACCCAAGCAGAATGAAAAACCTATCACTCCCACTGCTCAATTTCATCTGTGCTCAAGCATAGCAGCACCCTCCTTGTGGTGCCAGCACCATCAGCTTCATTATACTCTTAACATCCTACCAGCAACTGCAGCAGGAAAGGGATGCACGTAAACCACACAAGTATGATGTGGATCCTGGATCGAACCTGTCCTGCGGGCTAAGGGTTCCACACGCCTGCACTGAAAGTCAAAATAGGTATGTTTAAAAGATTTTGTTTCCATCAGAACAAAACAGCTTAAAAAAAGTAGTGGCACTTAAAAGGTAGGAGAAAGGTCACCTGCTTAGATTTACCAAGTTTTAGTCAAGCTCCTTACAATAGGAAAACACAAACAGTATCAGTGAAATGCCACAGCTAGAGTGCAAGGCTTCCTATCACTGGACTAAAACGTTGTAGTAAAACCGTTTCAAAGGTGCCCTGACTCAAATGAACATGAGCAAGTATCTAATACACACCATTTATTTGCTCTAGGTAACATGCTGGTTTGCAAATGAGCTCAGAGTCAAGACATTTTCCACAGAATTTACCAGTGCTGGACAGCTGTCACTTATTTAGATCAACTCCCATTGCATAAATATCCAATCCCAAGTCGCCAGTTCACTGTTCTGCATTCTTCAAACCTTCCACAGCTTTTTTTCCTACTAAATGGGATAGCACATCATTCTCCAAGAACACTAAGAAACAATCCAGTAGCGCTTCTCCTTCAATAAAAATACCGAATGACCTACTGTACTGTACAAGGAGCATCCCAATTGCCCTAAATGCTCCTCTATTAAACTATAGGGCAGATTTTAATTGAAAAAAAAAAAAACCTCAAACAAAAAAAACAGCCCCCCCCCCAACTAAACAAAAAAACGACACCAAAAAACCCCACCAACAAAGACATGAAGGAAATGAGCAACTCTAAGCGTTCTGGCCACAGCTGCTTTGTCAGTCATTGGCCACATGTCAATGCTGACATTTCAGGTGGGCCTCTAAAGAGGAAATAAAATCATCTTGCTACTTTCAAGACATCTAACATAACTTTTGCAAAAGAAAATCTAACCTAACACTTGATTTTTTTATAGTCCAAAAGGTGTTTTTCTTGATATAGCTATCCTTTACGTATAGTTAACCCAAACGCAGAAAGAACAGCACAGTGACGCTCTGAGTTTTATAACTGGGACCTACACAGCATTTGATTTCAAAATATTAAAGGAATAGTTTTCAAAATCAAAATTTCTAATACAAAACACATCAGACTGATTATGGTCAGATGAGATGTGGTTACGACCACAGTTTTCAAGATAAAGAATCCTGAGTGCCTGGAACACATTATGGGAATTGTGTAATTGTTAGATTATTTACAGCCACTTTCAGCAGAGGACACCTCATCTGTGTAACTCGGCACTGCAGTACTCTAAGCTCATTTAGGATATAAGTTTAACATCTTACAATCAGAACAAAATTTTAAATGCAACTAAAACAAAGAAAGAGTAACTAGATCTTTAGTTAGAACAGTTGATGAAAAGTCATTAAAAATATCTGACCAACAGCAGCTTCCACAGCACAGCTGTCCTTAAGGTTAATACTTCGTTAGACCTCATTCTGACTTAGAAGAAAGATGATCACTTGCTGAATTATCCCTCCCCTGGCTTTTTCAACACCAACGTCTTTTGCAGGAGATGTTCCAAGTACTAACCAAAGCAGCTCGTACAGCTTGAAACCAAAAATCTCACACAGCTCAAATATTAAGATTCCATCAGATTCTCCTGATATTTTTGTAAAGAGCCAGGAATCTATACAAGCATCGTTGCTTCTCCATAGTTTCTGTGTTTAGATGCTTTGCTTTGTCACAAAGTAATTTCCTAGCTCTCTGCAGCTAGGTTAGTTTCAAAGAAATGGTTATCCACAGGATTTCTTGGTGGTCTTGCCGCAGCTAGTGCCTATCTGGTGTCTACCATTCCACCGTGACATCTGATTGCCAACATCATCTGCCAATGCTCTCAAGTATTTCCTAGACCCCAACGTTTCAGAGTTCTGGTATGTCATAAACTTCCCTCTCTCCGTCTTCACATCATGACAGATCCAAAGCTATGACCTCTTATTTGACTCATACAAAAGGAAAAAGATTATTTAAAAGTTACTGACATTAGCAGTTTTCATTTGTTCCTGCAATCGACTGACAGTCACAAGTGACAAATGTAACAAAAACCCCCAAACTTCTCCCAGCCAGCTATGTGAGCAGTCACACAACAGAGCAAAGATGAAAACGCAGAGGCTTGCCTTTGTCCTTAGCCTACAAAAGAAAGAGCAATGACAACAGTTTTCCACAGACAAATTTACTCTTACAGAATTCTGACCTTCTAATCCACCACTACAGCCATCAGTTGATCTCTGAGAGCTTCACAACAGAGCTACACAGTACTACTCAGTTGCTACATAATTTCAAGTTTTTATACTAAAATTTGGCAAGTCCACTTTTAAAGTCTGCTTTCTCTCACTAGTGTCATATCTATTCTGTTTCTGTCGGAAACAGAAACAAATTAGTACAGCCCACGTGAATGCCACAACTTCAGTTTTCAAACTGTTACCTGCAGAATCTTAGACGTCCACAGTCCCCTAAGATGTTCAACAACAACAACAGAAAAGTAATTTGCAGTTAGTGATCTTCAATTCTTTACGCATGGTCCCTCATCCTTCCTCAGAGGCTGGAAAATCTAAGTTCTACAAATAAATAACTAAAGGTTGAAAAATCACTCTAAAGCCATCTTTACACTAGCAGTTTCCAACAGCGTCCCGCCTCTGGCGATGCTACTGTAGCAACAATGGTTTTAGCAAAGCTAGAAGATTCTTGCCAGGTTATGGACTGATAGATTTAATGACTATGATGTCGACTCAGAAAGAAGATACGCTGTGGGTTAAAACTAGCATCTCTAATCACCATAACCCCAAAACAGATTCATCTATAATTAGAACAATGATTATAGCTGATACTAGCTCAGTAGTCTACTACTAGTGTTGGCTTCAGTGCTGAAGCTAAACCATCTTTCACAATAACGAGGGATGGTCATATTGTTTCCTAACTGCAGAAAGTCACCAACTGCTACATAGAACAGGAAGTGACTACAAAATAAGTGGCTGCACTTAAAAGGGGAACTGGAAAGTGCCAGGTTATGCATATCACATGATTATAAACACTATTCTGAGAACCATCAGTTCACATTTAGACCTGTATGATGGATCAGTCTGCAACTTCTAGAAAAATGGTTCTTATTTATAAACACAGTTAAGTAAAGCTGGTCTATACCTAGTTTGCAGTAACTTTTTTTGCAAAGCTGACTGGCAAAAGTTACTCTATACTAAGTCTACTTATTCAATTGTAACAGCACTTCTGAAAGCATCCATTTAACAGAAATTAAGAAACTACATCTTTTTAACTTCAGAGGAAAATAAGCATTAGAATTTAGTTTCCCATTTTCCACAAAGTGATTCTTTTCTTCTAAATAAAAAAATACTCATCATATTTGAGTTCACCCAAATTATACATCATCTGTTAAAACTGAAAAATTTACATGGTAATTTTTAGGCAATCTGCAACGAAATGTAATTACCAATATTTGAAAGGCGGTTCATGTCAGCTTAAAGTACACAATATACAATTCCTATTTTCCTTTGTTTGGTATTCAAGGGAAAGAGGACAAATCTTATCAGCACTCCTCCAGCCAAAACACGTTTGAATTGTATTCTGGCCTCCCAAGAATCTGACTCTGGGAGGCAGACTTTATTCTCAGCAATATATATCCATTTACCCAGCAGTCTGCTACATTCCTATGCAGGGAGAAGGCACCCAAGAGGGCCAAAAACTGCACGACAAGGTAAGTGGTATGCTGTAATATATTTAACAATAGATAAGCCTGAAAAACAGAGAAACGGAAAAATTCAGTTCTCAGCAGAGCTCTACTGATTATTATGAACCAGAAAGGAGTATTTCTTTTGCTTCACCCTACATAAATCACTGTGAATTATCTGCAAACCTAGCCAAAAACTGCTTTCCATGAAATCCTGGGGGGAAAACCTTTAAAAAATCCAGCTACAACAGCTACACTTCCATTGGCAATGGTTCTTCTTTTGCTCTGTCCCTGCTGTTATTTATCTCTTACATTTAACGTTCATAGTGTTCTGGGGATAAGCAGTCAGTTTTGAAAAACACCTTACAAGATAAAGTCATATTAAAGCTATTTCACTTGATGGGCTCATGCAGGCTTAAACAGAACCAATACACTGGGGACACACAATCCTAGGCTATAATAATGTTTTACATTTATATACTGCCTTTCACCCAGAACCCCAGAATTTATAATATATGGAATGACAAATGTAAACGGCACAACAGAGAACAGAGGTATGTTTGCCAAAGATAACGTGGTACCTCCTACCTCTCACAAAGAATTTCATGGCATTTCTGACACCTGCACTAACTGGAACTCAATGGGCCAGTAAACAGACATGTGACTGGATCAGAGGTATTCTCCTTGCTTTGTCATCAAGAATGGTTTAGTCTTGTATCTAAGCATCTGAAATTCTCAATTTGTAAAGCAGAAATTATACTCCAATTCAACATCCACAGTCAGCATACTACCTTAGCATAAGATTGTTAAAAAAATACATGCAACAGCACATTTCAGTTGATATTGAACTATGAGCTGTCTCTCAGATATTTTCAGTAAAGCCGCTTGGTTCTGCAGTGATGATCCAATGAATGATATCACCGAAGTGGATCTGAATAAGGTCATTTGGCAGGACATGTCCTCACGAGAACAGCCCAGGTAATATGTTCACCATGTTCAGAGTACCTTCCCATCCATCATCTGGCGCAACACTAGCCTGCACAAAATCAGCACTCAAGGGCACAGTGCAGTACAGAGAGAATACGTAAAGCATAAAAAACTGTTTGTTCTCTAGCCTTCATTTATCACAGGATGATAAAGGCCTCTAACCACTGCCCTAGAAGGCCCATGCTATCCTTGTCAAAGATAAAATGTACATCAGGTATTTCACCTGATGAGCTCTGAGGTCAAATTGACTCGGTATAAACTCCACAATGAAGGATAATTAACAATCCACTTAACAGCCATTAAGTATTCAACCCAACTCCTCAAGATGGTGATGGCTTAGCCAAATCAGGCACCACACATAAGGCAGGGCTACCCGGAAACCAAGGGTCATAAGAGATCAGACGCCACACAGACATCAAAATTACATCTAACAGGGTACAACTTAACACCTTGCATTACACAGGGAACAAAGCTGGATGACCTGAGACTCAACACCTACAGAGATGCGAATCAGCAGACGTGCTGTCCACCCCCCCCAAGGCAAGCCCCTCCGCATGACTGACAGCCATCCCCTGCTTCAGATCGGCACCCACGAACAATTTGGCAGCTGCTAAACAATACTTGACCTGGTCCGCCCCAAAAGGGGTGATGTTGGCCTTGACTGACCCGACGCCCAGCCCCACGAGGACCAGTCCGATGAAGGTGGCAGTGGCACAGTAGCGGGTGGCTCCCGCCTGGGAGCAAGGTGCCAGGGTGGCGTTGGCTGCCGGAGAGGAGCAGTTCTCTATGGGGAACAAGGGCATGTCCCCGCAGAGGCCCTGGCGGGTGTGCGGCGCAGCGATGACGGGGAAGGCCAGCATGCCCAGCAGGTAGAGCGCCATGCTGAGAAGGATGGTGCCAAACTTGCCCAGGAGGGCGTCAGCCAGCCAGCCGCCGAAAGGCGACACCAGGTAGGTGATGCCCATGAAGAGCAGCAGGGCCTGGCTGGCCTGGGCACCCTCCCAGCTGTAGGGAGGCCCGTTGAGGAACAGCACCAGATTGGAGGTGATGCTGTAGAAGGCCACTCGCTCCAGCAGCTCGGCCAGCAGCACGGCGGCGCAAGCCAACCGCCGCCCGTCGAAAGCGCTCCTGGCTGCCCGCCCGCGCTCCGCGCTGCTCAGCAAGGGGCTGCGCTCGTTCGGCTCGGCCTCCTCCATGGCGGCGCCTCCTTCCCGGCCCCGCCGCGGGCCCGCCGCGCTCCCCGGCCCACCCTGAGGAAACTTCGCCGCGATCGGGCGACGGGGCCCGAGCCCGCCCACGTGGGGAGCGGCGCGTCGCCATTGGCTGAGTGCGCCGTCGCTCCGCCGGCAGCGCCGTCACGTGGGCAGCTGGGCAGCGGGGAGTGGCGGCTGAGGCGAGACGGGGCGGGGCTAGAGGGGGGGCGGGGCATGACGGACCGGAAAATGGNGGGTGGGTTCGCTNGGAGGTGCTGGCCGCGAGGGGAACCCGGGTCGGGCTCCNGGACCGAGCAGGCCGTGGGGCCCGTCCTCAGCGCCGGGGCNGGGCCGAGGGTTGGTTACAGCTCCGGGTGTGCGGGGGGGAAGGGAGGCGGTAGCTTTCCCCCGTGGGCGTTCCCTCGTCGCTTCCATTAGGACGCCAGGCGGGGTGAAGAGGGCAGGGGGGAGGCTGCAGCGGGGAGGACTGGTTTTGTGGTTGTTGCGGGCGTTGGTTCAGGCAGGGAGTTACATTTTGGGCGTTAACTGGAGCTGTGGGACTTTATTAACGACGCAGGCTCAGCGCTGGCTCTCACGGGAGCCCGCGTTTTCCCCTGAGGTTCGCCCAGCAGTAACGACGACAGCGGCAGTAGAATGCGGTTCGTTTCCCTCCTTTGCTTCTCGAGGGGAAAAGCGACAGCGAGGATTGTCCCCGTGAAGTGGCCATGCTGCAGGAAAACACGCCTGTGTGCTGTGGGTTACTCTTTTTGTCCGTGTTACGCTGCCGCTGGTGAAGGCAGCGGGCGCGCCTTGGGCGCGCGGAGCTGCACCCCGGTAGCGGAGCTGGCCGGGTGGGTGGTGGTCGCAGTCAGGTCGGCCTGAGGTGCACCGGCAGTCATAACCCATCACAGGGGCGTGTCGGAGGATGGAGGCTCTGGTTTGAGTGGAACAAAGTGCACGATTAAAATGAGAAATCTCACTTTAGCGGTTGCAAGATCAGAGCACTAAGATGTTCTGTTCTTCCACCGTCACGTGTGCTGAGGTAAAGGTCGTGCAATTACATAATTATCTTCAACAGCAGATCTTAGTCGTATTTTTGGCCAGAACAAAGTGGGAATGATATTCCTGGTTGTGTGTTTTCAGTGAAAAAGGTAAATTGATTGACATCATATAGTTACACCCAACGTCTGGGTGTGACTTAAATTTTTGGAACAGCGTTGGTAATTGAGCAAGCAATACTTGTAAATGTATTCATTTAATGATGGGTCTTTGTAAATAACCTATGCCATAAAAATGACTCATTAACTATATTTGCTCTCTTAACTAGTTAAACTTCATGGCGAAGGACAATGAGGAAAGTGCAACTGCCTGTGCAGAGATATCTTTGTGAGCTACTGTAACATGACTGATTCTGTAATTTAAAAAATTACATTTCACCTTTGCCCAGCTTAATACAGTATATCATGTCAATTAAGATTACATTTTCGAAGGGGTCTAGTAGTATTTGCTAGAGACTACAAAGTAATGAAGCACATTTTGCATCATTGTGTGTTTTGGTAAATGCAGATATCGCATTCTACACCCTGCATAATTTACCTTAGTGAACAGGGTCAGATTTTTGTATCGGCCTACTCAACAACTGTTACAAACACCTCACAGTCCTGAATAGTGTTTGAAATGTACTTTGTAAAATGTGATTTAAATCCTCAGGTATTGAGAATTAGGTCTTCTCACTAAAATTCAAAAGCTATTGTTGTAACCCGAACACTCTTCTTGAAGTATAGCAGTTTCAGGAAGGTGATTTTTAGTTTTCCTCCAAACAAGAACACTTAGCTACAGTATATTTAAAACTTCTATGTGAAGATGCATCCATGACCCTTTGTTTGAATGCAGTGAATGCACCTATGTCTATACAGGGATACATTAGCACATGTACATGTTTTCAAAGACACAATACTTAACACTGCAAATACTTGTAGATTTTAGTTTTGTCAGTCAAGGCCTATATAGCATAAAACCCAGAGTTACAAGAAAGAGTAATAAAATGTTAAGACCTTTTTGAATGTTTCCTTTATCTCCTCTGTATTTCCCAGGTGACTGGTTAAGTTTCCTCATTTGTCTCATGGAGCAGGACATGTCTTACTTTGATGTTTGCACTTTTGTCTTTTTTTGTGTTATACACTGAATGTGCTGGATAGCTTTTGTCTGCTTTTAGGGCTAGTAACAGTGAAAAGTTACAATGGCCAGGCTATTCGTAATTAGGTTATCTCATGCAGATAATCAAAACTGCATCTTCCTTTTAACCCAAAACATGACTTTCTGAGCATCGTCGTGTGTCCTTCTTTAGGCCGTGCAATGGGAACGTCCCCATTTTGGATTGCGTAGGCTGGTTTAGTTTTGCAGCAACAGGGCAAGGTGTGTTTCTCAGCTAGTGCCCGCACTGCCAACGTTTTTTGGTGCGATGCAGCCGGACGGCTGCTGGATGAGCTGTGCCGTGTGTGGGAGATCTTGGAACCAGAAGGGGGGTCTGTTGGGAAAGGATTTAAGAGTAGCAATCCGTCAGGAGACTGAAAGGCCACTGCATAAGCTTCATGCAGTCCATGTGATGCATTGTAAGTCTGTTATGGTGGTGGTTGAGCAGCAGTGACTAACGGAGATGGCTGGTGCTAGATTTGAGGGTGGGAAGCACTCTCAAAAGCCCAAATATGCTTCGTATAGGGCACTTACAGTGAAACAATCTTCACAGCTAGAATCTGGGCCGGACCAACAAAAGCCCTCCAAATTTCAGTGGGGCTGGGATTTCATGCCAGAAATGCTTTCTGAAATGGTAATGAAAACAGCTTGTTCCTGCCTACCCTTAAATTAGCATTTATGCCAGATTTGTTGCTCTTCTAAGTTGTAGCCAGCTTTTTTAGTTTGGATAGAGTTTAAAATGGCCTGAACGATGTTGTGCCGAATTATCTCTAAGAGGTGACTCAGTGAGATGCAGACAGTTGAACATAGCTCTGCAGTATGAAGACCCATCAGCAAAATTTGAGGTATGGTACCAAAAATGCTTACAGTTTGCCAGAATACACACCATATATATCTTTATTCCTTCTAAACCCTCAATTCCTGAATACCTGTCATCCTCAGAGATCCACAGAAGTTATTTGAAGCATTACTGTGTTAAAAATTATTAAATATAAGAACCTTTCTCTGTATGTGACATATTTTTCTCTCTCTACCTGACATTAAGTCTTGAGTAATGTAAGCCACAATAAACAGGTGCTGCAGCTTGCAGACCACCTTTCCCTGTCTTCTACAGCCTTGGGGAAACGTAAGCATTCATGTGGCCTTGTGGTGAATTACATCAGGGAAACAGACCAAGTTATAAGTCTAGAAGCAAAAAAAGTGAGTTTTCTGTTAGATCAAGCCCTCCTTCTCATGTGTCTCATGGCCACAGATGTCCTGCACATGTTTTCAATGATTTTCCAAAACGTTGAATTGAGTTCAAGGCCATGGATATCTACAGTCAGCCACCTGGCCCCTATCAAGTCTCCCAGCAGACTCCCCAGGCTGGCCTCTTGGTCTTACTGCCTGCTCCCCCACCCATCTGCTCTTAGCTGCTCACTGTGTTTCTGGTCCTAATTGGGGTTTATCTTGAAGGCAGGCTTGATAGTTTGTGATACAGGTTTCTTGGTCCTGAGTTCAGGCTGCTTGTTTCTCCCTTCCTTGCTTTGTTGTAACTCTGGATTTGGCCTGCGGCTGTGGTTCCACGCCAGAGCTTTCCCCTGCTCTTGCTCACCATTGGCTCTGCTTCATCGTACAGCCTTCCTGAAGTTTAGTGCAGCCTTTGACCATCCTGTTGCCTTGTTCTTAGGACTAGCACATTCTTCTGGCTTTTCTGGTTGTTGGCATCTGATCCACGTTTAGTTTTTTCTCTGTCCCTGTACTGAATATGTTGTCCCAAAACTGGGGGTTCGTTTACCCCATGTGCAATACGCCAAGGTACACACAGAGCAGAGATATTTTACTGCGTACTTGTGTAGATATGGGTGTCTGTCCCAGGACAGCACACCTCGTTCACAAGTCAACACTCATTTATACACTTATCGTTACCATATTGATCTTCCTAATGCATATGCATTGTTATTCTATTAAATGATTGGTTAAAGTCTCTTCGTCCAGCATGTGAATTAGTGCGTGTGTGCAGTTTCTCCATCTTTGGAGTCTGGGCTGTAACTGGGGTAGGTGGTCTGTGGGTTGGTGGTCGGGATCTCCTGCTGCCGGAGTTACCTTTCCCTGAGTTACCTGTTTCTTTTGGCAATCTTGGCAGCATTTCATAGCTCGTTAGCCATTCTTACGATTCATCGCTCTCTGAGCTACATCCTTCTTACGAAGCAAGAACACATTATCCAAAATCCTGTTTCTTATTTTCTGTAGTTATTTTTAAACTTAGAAGATTACAAAACTTTTAACTTTAAATAAGGGTAGGGCTTTACAAAAAACACCTACAGCAGCAATAGTCTGGTTAACGTCAGTTATCGTTTCATGTTTTGGTTCCCATCTTTATCCTCAGCCTAACAAATGTGAGCCACCTCGCTCGTGGGAGATGCGTGGTGACTGTGGCGGGGCTGAGGTACTCCCTCAGGAGGAACGAGCCCGTACAACCTTCCCCTCATGTACTTCTCAGGAGGCCTCAGCACCTGAGGGTGCACTCAGCACCTGTTTGATGCAAACACACAGCGCTGTTCAGCGGTGGGGGGGAAGGGACCCCAGCCTGGCACAGGACCGGGAGCTCGGCTCCGCAGCCGATGCCCTCCGGCCAAGGACAGCCGGCCGGGTCCTGCCCCCGAAGGGGCCGCGCTCAGCCCCCGGCGCTGGATCGGGCTTCGCGGGGAGCGGCGCGGCCTCCCCGCCCCCCGAGGGCGGCAGCGGGCCGGGGCTGCGGCAGGTGGCCCC
>Ga0065711_1003894_pt1 | contig 25898 bp, 15 predicted proteins | sample Hoacrofraction12_FD_59098 | JGI IMG/M metagenome (GOLD analysis project Ga0065711, IMG submission 59098) | Hoatzin crop microbial communities from Cojedes, Venezuela - Epithelial fraction 12 v2 (version 2) | ecosystem: Host-associated > Birds > Digestive system > Esophagus > Crop | place... | reverse complement strand
TCTCCTATTATAACACGCCCTACTAAAAAGATTGTCCCCATCTTTCCTATAGGCTCCCTTTAAGTACTGAAAGGCTGCAATCAGGTCTCCCCGCAGCCTTCTCTTCTCCAGGCTGAACAAGCCCAACTCTCTCAGCCTGTCCTTGTAGGAGAGGTGCTCCAGCCCTCGGATCATTTTTGTTGCCCTCCTCTGAACCCGTTGCAACAGTTCCATGTCCTTCTTGTGCTGAGGGCTCCAGAGCTGGACATGGGACTCCAGGGGGGTCTCACCAGAGCGGAGCAGAGGGGCAGAATCACCTCTCTCGACCTGCTGGCCACGCTTCTCTTGATGCAGCCCAGGCTACGGTTGGCCTTCTGGGCTGTGAGCACACATTGCTGGGTCACGTCCAGTTTGCCAAACACTGTTGACAAGAAGCGGCAAAAGTACACGGGGAAGGCACCAGGAAATATGAGAGAATTTTGTAACATCTTGGGTATGGGCTGTGCAGCAGACAAAGGACACTGATGGGGAAGGACTGCAGTCACAATGCTAAGAAAAGGAGGGAGCACAGAATTGCAAAAGCTTTTGTCAATAGAATTTCATACCCAATTATTGTCACGGGACTCTGAAATTTTATTTCCTGCAGTTGTTCTGGCAAAAGGCCAGTTCTCACATGACCTCTGTAATTTTTTTAATCCTATCAATGAAATCACCTTTCCTTCAAGGCAGCCCATTTTCTTCCCTTCTAAGAGAGCTGATTTAGCTTAGAATTTGGAACTGTTTCATAGGAAAACTACCATAAATAATAAGTTTTCTCTTACAGAGACGAGCTAACATCTGCAAGCCTTTGATTTTGTTACAATTATACTAGATGGAGCCCACCCACAGAGGAGGCCATCCAAAGAGGCTTCTTTTCTTCCTGGGTGAGGAAGAAGCCAAAGAGGCTTCTTTTCTGGGTGAAAAATGGTTGTGCCAGGTGGCAACTTTGAACACATGTAACAAGTGGACAACACGCACCAGCATGGGATCCTTAGGAGATGCACGGCCTCGTCTGTGTGCTGCAGCTGCTGGGTATCGGCTGTCTCTCTGGGCAGTGATCACAGTCCCATTTCTAATCCCATGCCCGCTTCTGGTCTGGGCTAGCAAGACAAAGTCAGAGGTGATTTGAACCTACCAGATAGCCTAAGAAGTAACAGGTTATTTTCTTACTTACCAGTCCAGGTGCTGGGATCAGCTCAGTGGGGCTCTTTTCTGCATAGCAATGCCAAAGGCTTTTGATCTCCCTGCCCATAACTGCAATCGGCAGGGCGGGTGGCGGGGAGCAAGAGCCTGGTTCAACAGCAGCTATTGCTCATTTTCTTTTCACACTACAGGTCGCTGGCTGGCAGAAATCTCTGAGGAAATGCATCTAAAAATATTTTGAAAACTTGACCTCCGCTGATGAGAAAATTAAGTGGTGACTCACGGTCCCATCAGCTCCAGACTTGATTACTGCAATCTGAAGGACTGAGAAGCTGATATTCCACCGAGACTGCAATTTGCTTAGGGGGGCAGCCGAGAGGCCTCATTGGCACCAACTGCTTCCCACACAGCTCTCTTGTCCCTTTAATCACTAACAAATTTAATTTCACTTCTCACTGAAGATCGCACTCCCCATCTTTCTGGCGAGAGCACAGTTTAGAGGCTGCTTTCATGACCTCTGCTGCGGCTCTCGATGCCTGAAGCAGACCCGCCCGTAGCAATGCCTCACGCCTGCACGTCCCGGCACTGCTTTCTTGAGCCCTGCACATCTAAAGCCGCTGGCCCGGCCCCATCCATGCTACTCCGGAAGATTACTTACCATCCTGCGGGGTGTTCTCTGTTGAATGAGAATTTTACAGGAACCGTACACATAAACTTTAAAGAATTTAATTCAAAATGCCTCCTCATGAAGTCACGGTTTAATGATCACGAGTGGTAAGGCGGTTAAAGCCAGAAAAGGGCAAAGTGGAGACAACCTCCCTCTTCTGGCATTGTTCTGAATCGATGCTGTAGTCTTGGTCTGGGAGATTGGGGCTACCCGTGGAAACAGGGACAAAAGAGATTCTGTTTGTTAGATGCCGGAAAGGCCAGGCCATCAAATCTAAAGTAAAATACTCTTCATTTACTCTCGTCATGTGCTACATTATCAGTGAGCTTTGTTAGAACAATGGCAGGGCTTTTCAAACAGCTTCCCCAGGGAGACCGCTGTGCAGCTCAACAGCCCTTTCACTGGAGATGTGCAAGTGTAACCACGGGCAGAATTTAGTCTCTTGTCTATTTAACATGTTTGCAAGGGACTCTATGTGTTTCTGGCACTTTATAATAATAGCAATATAAATGCATTCGGATTATAACAAAACGAAGAAACTATGATTTAGCCCTTTAACTGCGTGGTAATTCCCAAATGCATCAACATCTATTTAAGTGCAAAATAGTCTACAGTTTACAAATACAATGCTGCGATCATCTGCTGTAAAGGTTCTGTATGAGATTATGGTTCAGTACAAAACACAATTCAGTGTCTGAAATTTCATTTTTAATGTCAGAATAACATAAAAAAGTAGCTCTTTCTCCATATGCAATCTTACAAAAAAAATGTATACCAGGAACCTGGTCCTTTCTAGTGATTTCTACATATATAACGGCTCATCTCTTATGCACGTATACACTTGCACATAAATAAATGTGCTTGCAGACAGACAGTATTTCATCTTGCCTTCTAACCTCCTGCTGCCAAGATATTTCCACAGAAAACCGTACACAAATAAAACTAACAGCTCCTCTTTCCCTGACTGCCAGAATAAGTAGGGGACTAAGTCTGTAAAACAAAGCTGCGGGATTACTCTCCTTTTTCTCTGTGAACAAGCACAACTGCGCAGCTTCTGCTGAGATTGCCTTTTCTGTCATATAACCTTTTCGCACTAACTAAAGGATCTATAAGAAAAAACACAACCACAATTTTGATTTTAACTACATAAAAAACAATTTACCTTGGACCTATTACTGGAGTCATCAAAAGCTTCTCAATTTAGAGCACAAAAAGGGAAATAAAGTGTTTGAGTAACTCCATACAAAGTGCTAAGATTCCCTGTGACCTCTGAAGTACTCTTTTATTGTGTGGGCTGTTTTTTTCCTCTGCTATCATTAGATGGGATTATAGATATGCAGAAGACAAGAAGTGTTGGTGATCAAGAAAATCCTTATGTTTTAACATGGGCAAAGTTCTCGTTTGCCATCAGTTTTGCCTGATTATGTTCAATACCAGATATCGCTCAGTTAAATTTAAAGCCAAGAAGCTGAAAAGATTCAGAACTGTTCTAACCCTCTACTAAAAAACTGCTGGAGTTCAGTGAATTAATTTTCAGTTGATGATAATTTGCAGTATTCTGAGGACTTCCTTTCTCCAAGTTTAGTTCATAAAATATTTCTGTACAGTTCACAGATTTATTTTTTTTAAAGAACAAGCAAAGAGTTTAAAAGCTTACCCACAAATGAACAAAACGTAGGTAATAGATGTTAAAAGTTGACCTAGAGGATAAGTAATTTTATCTTGTTTTTCTATTAACAAAATTAACTTCAAAACAATTCTGTTTATTAAAGACATATAGGCATAATAACAAGTCATAAACAACAGTCTTTAAACATAATAGGATTGATATGCATAATTAAGTTTCATTAAGTACGGATTTAAAATATGTATTCCCTGTAGACCAACACCTCCAACAGTCATACACAATATTTAGGCTGCCCCAAGCAATCAACAAGGACTTTGTAAGGCTCTAACAAAACTACACCTTAAAAGAGCTTGAAATATTCTTAAATGTAGAAAAACAATTTAACAAAGGATGTATTCAGTGGAATCTAAGCAAGTTGCTGGATGTACTGAAAGCCAGAGATTCAGTACGTAGAGGTAGCTCAGTAAGGGTACTTGCAGTGTTCTGACTATTTAGCATTGGTACAACCACAGTACGCTACTGTATGCTTGAACTCTTCCTACATATTTAAAAAAAGCGAGCGCTCTTTCTGGGCTTGTTGTTTTGCCATTCAAAAGCAACAGAAAGAGTCATTGACTGTCCTGAGTCTGGACTCTCCTTTGCAAGCAGGGATTTTAAGCCCAGACAAAGGAAACTGTTCCCACATGGAGCCAGCAACCGGTTAGCATGCTTAAGGAAGGGGAACCTTGAATTTGGCCGAAGAACACGCAGGCTATTCTCTCCAATTACCTCGCAGGTCGGCCCACTGATGGACCTGACCATGCTATCTAGGGATGCGTGGACCAAACCTGTGAGCTCACTGCCCGCTGCCCTTTGCATCCCTGGCTAGTGAGAAGAGAGCACAGCCCTGGGGGCGCGGCGGCGGACGGACGGTGTCCCTCAGCCCTCCCGCCTGCTCGATGTGCAGAGCTTGGCCCCCCACCTCCAGGGAATGAAAGAATTCAGCATGTTGCCACCTCAAGTACCTTCCCTACGTGGTCCTTTTACTGGTGATGACAATTGTGAACAAAGTGATGCTGCCAGCTCCCAGCAGTTTCTCATACAGATGGCAAGAGAGCAGTCTTGCACGACTGACCATCAGGTAAAGCACCGACGACTAGTACCGGATTACTTTCCTGTTGGTCACAGGAATAACAGACCAAGTAAACCAAAGCCCATTTTTTTTCACTAAGGCAAAAGGATATGAATTTCACATGCTTATTTTCATACAAAAGATCTTTAGCTTGCTTAAATGGCTATATAGCCTTATCAGAGCCACGATAATTTACATCTGCTAAAGATCTGCTCCTAGGTGCTTGCACTCAGTTGCACCATCAACTGCAATGTTAACAGTGACACACATGAAACTTCTGCATTTATATTGATCCCAGTTTGACCTATTTCTTTCATTCCTTTTAATGTTTTAATGCACAATTGCCAGCACAGTTTTTGCAGATGGGTAAACCTCAGAGTCTAGACTACAGTATGCTTCTGAATAAATGCCAGTGTTCCTTTCTCTTCAACACTCCTCTTAGAAACAGTATTTTGTATTCTTTTTTTTTATGTTTGTTAAAAAGAGTAACATTTGATTTTTTAAAAAGTTGCGACTGATTGTCAAATTAGCTAAGATAGTGTTTGTGTTACTATAATGATCCTTTTAATTGGAAAAAAAAAATTGTCAACTCTCTTATCCTCACAAGCTATTATTCATTACCAGCACAGCAATATAGAAAACATAGCTTGGCTTACTGCAATAAAGGCTCTGTTTCAATATTAGCATCCTAAATTCTGTCACTGCAGATCTCTATGCATTGCACTGGGGGAAGGAAAAGAAAAAGGAAACCAAAAATTTGTGTTCTTCAGGGGTAAATTATAAAAGATCTCCTAGCTGCAAACACAAATACTTCACTCCTAACCCAAGCACCAGACCATTTCTTTGAAGAAGCTTATGAGGCATTTAAGATATACAATGGCACAATATCATACAATGGAATTGAAAGAATTTTCTTGAGAAACCATTAACTTTGAAGGAATGTCTAGACAACTGTGTCAACAAATGCAAATAATTCATGCTTCTCAGCTTCCATCCAATGGATGGCCCCATGCTGAGCATACACAAACTCAGAAGAAAAAGGCATGTCACAGTCATATGACTAGGGAGTGTAACAGAGTCACACAGAAATTCAAGTCAATCTTGGAAAAAAACCTTCAGAAAGCTCTTCCCCAGGGTAAGCCAGCAGTGGGATAGGCTTCATTTTGGCTAGTTTAAAACAGAGACTTACAGCTGGTGCACCCTGGCTTCAAAGCAGGGGCAATGGAAGAAACAGCTGTTAGTCATGACCATTCACTCGGTTAGAAAAATAAAAACTAAAGGACTCCAAAATACTGTACAACCTCTTGCAGTAACCAACAAAGTGGCTTCTGGAAACAATGCTTTTGCCAAAAATGCATCTGTAAGGCACTTAGCAGGTATCTTTTTAATATATATATATAAAAAAATAAAATATGCACCAAAGCAACATTCACAAATACCCAGTTGTTTCAATTGTCCGTGTGTACAGTATAGTACATATATACATTCACTGTGACACAGGCCATCTCCACAATTATACCTTCACGGGCGCTTTGGGCTGCCTGGTTAACTTCAGTGCCTGTGAACAGTAAACAAAACAGTCACTTTTTTATATTCTTAAAAGACAACCAATGGCACAAGACAAGATTTTTGTTTATAAGGGGCAACAAGAAGTGTACTTCTGGGAGGCCGAGGGAGGAGTCAGCATGCAGCTGACAGGCCACTCGGAGTTTTGTGGTGATGTTTTTATCTCTGATATCTCTGATAACCCATCACAACCTCCTTGTACACAGACAGCCTTAACAGTGGAACCACAAGCAATACGGCTACAGTGCCAGTGAAGGAAGTGGAGGTGGTCTCAGATATCTGTCTTCTAGAAAGCAGCTATCTGGACCCCTCTCAAACCACTTGTGGCACAGACACAAGAGCTTCTGACCCGCTTAGGGAAAGACTGGGAAGAAAATTTCTGTCAATACCTTTGTGTTCAAAGCAGACTCAAAGCCTGCTCAGAGTATAGTCACTGCTGCAGTGGTGGATGTCATGCACACCTCTGAGGTTTCTACCTTCCTTTCTGAGGAAAGGTAAGAATAAGCCAAAGTCAATCAGTTCAGAGGTGATTTTATGCCAGGGGACACCTGACGTCTTTGCAGCTCCAGTCTACTCTCACTGAGGAGGAAAGAAACCCCACGCCTCTATCTGATGGCGGGGTCCAGCTCTGTGTTCCCCACAGGGCTGGCCAGCTAAGATAGCTGAACTATTTATTCAGTGTGTGACAGAAGTTCAACTCGAATGAGAAGTGATCGTGCTTCTAGTTTGGCAGGAGGCAGCCTCTCTAACTTCAGAGGCAAACGTGACAGGCTTAAAACGTGTTGGGTTTTCAGCTGCTCCTGTATACCGATGCGGTCACTGTGAAGGATGCCTGGTGTTGGTGTGCTCTGCAACAAAAAAGCTCACTGCTTTCTTGCGCGGGACAAACTTGCCTGAGTGAAAGGGAAATCCCTGAAATTTGTAAATCCCTGAAATCTGGAACCTCTGTTTCCCTTAGGCTTTTGGGTGAAGTGCCCTGACAGACTGGCATTCGCCTGTCAAGTGAGAGACTTATCATTTCTGGAGGGTTGGCTAAACAAGCAATTTTCAGTCTGAGAGATGTCTGCTGGGTCTTCTTATTGTAGCTATTAACCTTTAATATTGTACATTTAAAGCTTGTAAGCACTGCTTGAAAAACGCTCCAGCACAAATGTAAACCCTAAAAAAATCCAAACCTTTAAAAATAAATAGGCTATATTCCCCTCAGAAACACCAGCTTTCAGAAACACCAGCATTTAACTATTGTTAAATCCAGCCGTTTGAGATTAGTCTTTTGGATATTATTCAGCAAGAGACTTTGGAGAGAGACATCATTCCACATTTTGTTTGCGGAAACAATTTTTTAACTTTGTAGTTTGGCAGATTCTGCTCCCATATTTACAAACTAGAAATACCTTAGTGTAGATGAACCTCTAAATATTTAAATTCAATCTGATACAAACAGATCACATGTACTATCATAATTAAGAAAGAATGTCACTGCAGTTGAGTACTGTGACTGGATAACCGTCTCCCCCTGCAAGAGAGATGCCAAAATGAAGCCAAGGTGTTTACAGAAAATAAACATCAAGGGTGATGATGACATGTTTATTTTCAAAGCAGGAGACCATTATCCAGTCACAACATTCACTTCTATTATACTTATTATAACTGTACAAGACCCAACCTCATTGATTTTTTTCAAAGAGTAATTAAAATAACATTTGTGAATAATACAGAAGACCAACTGAAGAAGCTGCTGCAACAGAACAACAATCCCCCAAAGTGGCTGTACGGTAGCATTACAGTCTGATTAGCACAGAAGGTTCAGTTGATGCTTAATGAATAAGAAAGTAGTGCTGGTGAACTGTAAATCTCTCCAGAACTGGTTGACTTTTCTGATGCCGTCTAAAGGCTGTGTTAACTTGCAGCAACTGACAGCAGCCCCTAAAGCCCATGACCGCCCCTGAGGATCAGGGAGGTGTGGATGAGCTCCAGCCCTGCTCCAGAGAGCAGTTAGGTGCTGAAGAGAAGCCAGCACTGCAGGGATCATTCTGTCACTCGTAGTGTCAACTTCAGGCTATCTTTCTGCAGGAACAGCATAGAATTTTCTTTACACAACCTGTAACATTTCCTGATAATACCCGATTTAAAAAAATCATGACTTTCAGACTGATGGAGAAATTACATATGATCCTCAAATTTCCATGTTCAGATGCTAAGGTAAGTATGTCTTAACAGAGTCTGATTTCCAGACTCAGATCCTGAAAACTGAGTTTTCCCACTTTTTACAACTCAGGTAAACAAAAGTGGAGCCACATAAAAATCAGTGATTTGGGGAACTTTAGCATTCAAGTTAGCAAGGTGACTTTAGTGGAGTGAAGCTAGTAAAGCGGCAGCCTGTTGGGCTCTGCTGAAAATTGGAAACATAGACGTTATAAAAAAAAATTTCTCAACTGACAAGTGGAGAATGCAGGGTACTGGTGGTGCTGGGCTTCCCACAGTTGGTCTCAACCTTCACCTAAAATAGCTGTCAAAGACTGCTTCAGTTGCCACAGCTTCTTGATCCTTATTATCTCACAGCATTAAAACCAGTTGCACGGACTAGCTTTCTGCGAGGTGGTTACTACTGTTCTGAGACCCTGAATAAAACCATTGCAATTGTTTCATACAGATCACAGAACGGCTGTCAGATCTCAATAGCTTCAATTTGTACTGAAATAAGCATAATGTGAATCAGTGATGTCAATGCAAAAACCTCTAGGTTATGGTCTATAGTCCTACAAGCTACCCCATGCCATAATTTTGGCATTAAATGTGATGCACCAGACTCCTGCAGACTTCTTGCTATTGTAAAGAGTGACCCAGTAGGAGAAAAAAAAAAAAAAAAAGATGTTTTCAGCCTGCTTCAATTCAATTCAGAAAGTGCCCTCATTTTAGCCGATTTCCCCAGCTCTCCTTCCAGTGGACAGATCTTTGTCACTTCTCCACGAGGGAGATCCAAAGCTGTGATTATTAGCTACAGATGGAGCCATTCTTATTGGGCATAACCTGAATCTATAATTTGGATGAATTCATAATTTGAACTAATTGTACAGGCCTAATTTCAAGATTTGAACCTTTTCAGAGCCAAGGGGGATAAAGTTTAGTATTTTTAATTTGATACTATTGTGACTATCACTCTCACAAAGCAAGTAAAGAAACAGAAAAATCCCTACCATGGGGATCTCCAAGAAGGAACCTAGGGAGTTTAAGATGCATTTAGTATTTCTTTCCTCATAGCACACTTTCTATTATAAATCAAACCCAGCAATTCTTACCTTTTGCCTAGAAACCATCCAAGATTTTATTGTTGGTACCAACAGACTGCCAAGAAGAATCTGAGCAGGATGATAGATGAGTAAGGGGACGGAAATTAAGGACAGGTGCTCATAACCCGCAAATACTATCTTCAGCATTGGAATCCCTGCAGGCAGAAAAACAGGAGACAGACCCTCACCTCAGACTTCGAACTCCAGATAAAAGCAAAGCATTTTGTGTTGCATTGACATTTCACCCAAAAAAAGCCCCAAAAGAAACAAAACGAAGACTCAGAAGTTTTATATAAAAAAACCAACCCAACAAACCAGCAACAACATGAAAAAAAAAAACATGGCAGAGAAAGTTCTGTGGCAGAAAGGAAGGAGTAGGGGAATGCCATAAAAGATCTTTTCTAATTATGTTAATAGCTGTCAAACTCCTGATGAAGACTTGATATAAAATACATTCTGCTATAGCATGAGCATTCGGTTGCTGAGCATACTTCTGTACTGCTTATTTACTGCTTCCTCTCACTGAGCTCTGTTTCATGTTTTCAAGACTGTCCTCCATCCAACCTGCCCAACTCCTGCTCGTAATCTTTCCTCAGTCCCTTCATCACTGGAGGAGAGTTGCGTTTTCCTGGCGTACTCCCTGCCAGTTGGTGAGTACCCAAATGACAGCCTTCCCTATTTTGACTGATTCATGCAGTCAAGGTAGAGAGTCAAGTACTCTGCAGGTGAATGCTCATGTTAGAGAACAAAACACTCTGCTCTACCTGTATGTTTCAGAAGAGATACAGCATGAGAGAGAAAAGGTTTAGTAAACCAAGTGACCTATGAAGTGGTCATGCCTATGAAGAGTTAGGGAGTAGCTGGAGTACAGAGGTTGCTAGATGCTGGAAGAAGTGAGTGTCAAGAGCTAGAGATGAGCCATTTATCCTAAGAGTTTGAATATGCACTCAACGGTGCTAATTCTATTAGACATCTCCATGCATAATCTTCCCACTTGATGATGTAATATGTAAAATTAAATTTTATTTAGTTTTGCAGTAATGAAACCAATTACATTTACTTTTAACATGTTATTGTTCCAAATTATCTGTTTAAATCTTAGAACTTCGCTACTACGCTCCACAAAGCATCAGTGTGGGCAAAACTTGCAACTACCTCTGTCTTGCTTGACCAGACATTTGCACAGTGGCCAACAAGAGCAGCTGCGACTCCTCAGGAGCCCCCTGAGAATATACCTTATTTTCATCCTCATCTTAAATGTCATTCTAGGAATCTTCCGCCAGCACCAACCTTGCAGCAAAGCAGAATCCACAGTTTTCACAGAGTTCATCTGTGTGTCTCCTTTCTTAGCAATGACAAAACACTGAGCTTCAGGCCACATGCCCTCCATTCCCCCATTAGTAGATGTTTCAGATCAGCCAAAGTTGCCATGTTCACATAAACTTTTGTCTACGTCTTGGATAAATTCCCGTTGTCAACACCCTTTCAGGTTTCCCTTAATAAAAGCTGCCTCCTCCCTATGTGAGGAAATAGCTTGCTTGTTGAATATTTACTGCTCCACCAGTGCCCCACTATTGCTGACACACGTCCAGGCTTGACGAAATCTTCATGATGTTTCCACAGCACCATTTCTTGTAATTATTTTTATTAGCTTCATCACATTACACCACTAACAATCTCGTTACCATACAGGTAGCCTTCTCTTCTGTGGATATTTCCATGGAAAGATTAAGTTGAATAAATAAAGGCTTGCCTGCTTAATTTCAGTATTATAATTACCTTCAAAACAACACCACTGACCTATCACACAATAGGGCTGCTTATTATTAACACTAATTTCTGGGGCTTGGGAATAGATAGTATTTGGATAGAAACTAAATGGGCATTTGCATTATATTAAGGAACGTAATTTACTTGAAATGCCCATCATACTGTTTTCATAAACAGATACAGGTTTTATTGCTTGTTTGGAAGTCTCAGCTTGGCCCTTGTGGATCCTGTTCTGTTCTCTAACCACAGAAAAATAAACGAGTCCCAAGCTAAGAACATGCTATATATATGTTCATAAGACAGAACCTGGTGTTTTGGTAGTGCAATTTCATCCATAGATCCAAAAACACTTTAGTAAGCTGAACAGGACTCCTACAGAGAATCAGAGAACACTAAAACAACTAGCCTAAGAACACACAGAAAACTAACGGCAGAGACACGAACAGAATGGATCCAAAGTGACTGAGACATGCTTTAAATGACTGTACATTTTCTGCACTGAAAGAAAAGATGAGAAATTCCAGCCTAAAAGGTAAATTGTCTAGAGGAAAGCTATTTCAGTAAACTAGGAAAAGAAAATTAAAGTTGTCAAATATAAATACAAAATACTATAATTAGTGTGACAATATAATTAGATCACTGGATGCAAAGAGGTTCTTAATTCACAGCTTGTTTAAATACATGTCACAACAATAGGTTCCAGTAAGCCACTAATGTGCAATTAAAGTTCCTGTTATTTACCACGAAAAACTAACTGGTTAAAAGAAAAATTAATAATAATTTTTTGCAGGTAAGCATTCATTTAATGGAAAGAAAAAGCTCTGCTGCCTTTTTATGTACTGATTTTTATAATCCCAACTTTTGTCAGTATGCAGCTTTCAGAAAATATTTCGTGACAGAGATCCACAGACTACAGTCACAAATGCTTCTGTCAGTAATACTACCACAAAGCTAAACAAAACAGCGTAAGTTTTATTTATTTTTAAAAACGTTGTCTAAACTTTTTTGTAGCAATAGATAGTACCTGCAAGCATCGGTATGACTGCTAAAGTTTTCCAAATAAAAATTAAAAAATAAAAAATAAAAATTTCTAAAAGACAAAATTTACCCAAATTCCTAATTAGGAAAAACTAATTTCAATAGTTACTTTTCCTTCTCTTAAAAAAACCCACCTGTATTTTTTTTAATACGTATAAAAAAACACTTGCAAAAAAACCACCCCAAACAAAAAAACTGAAAACCAAATCCCAGCCTAAGGAAGAAAACTGACATTATAATGCCTGGGCTGATACTGGATGCTGTATCTTAGCCTGTAATGTATTTTCAGGATGAGATTATGAACTAGCACTAAGAGAAGCTATAACAGAAACACTGACTGAAACAGTAGTGACATAAACAGGTGCCGCTATAACAAAACTAATAAAGTGAGAGAGATGAGTTTAAATCTTTCAGATAGATAGCAAGGAATGAAGGTGCTAAGCAAAAGGGATATGGTTATCTTTGTTTTGGGCTGTCCACTCCTCTTTTCCTCATCTTTCATAACATACTGCTTCCAGTGCTAATGGAGTACGATAGCTACACTAGGTCTAAGATAAATCAAATTTTGCACAGGATCAAATCACATATATCAAAACCCAGGCCACTACCTTGGTCTTAAGTTTTCTCAAAGTACACAGCAGCTCCTCCCCCTCCCTCCGCACCCTAATATTACTAGGGTATTTATTTGCCATCTGGAGCATGAAGGCTGTATTCACACATATAAAGAATAATGCCCGTAAGGATTTTTCATTTTGTTTTCACAGAGGCATTGATCATGCTTATCTGCATTTCAGGGTAACTGGACTGACTTCTACGGGTCTTCATCTTGATTGACACTGAAGGAGGAACACTGGCATTATCAGTTTATATACAATCTTTTTGTTAAGTTTTAAGACTGCTCTCATGGTTTGAGGGCTCATGCTGCAAACACCCACTCACATTGCTGTGGTTTATGATGTTACAGGCTTCCAGCAGCTTGGTTCCATGCTTCTGCCAAAGACCCTGACTTACTACGTATCACGAGAGCTGAATGACAAAGTGCTCCTCTGTGGTTTGGGGCCAACTTTGGCAGCTTTGCTCGAAGTAGGGGTGTAAGAAGCTGTGGAGTTGCCAAACCCTTTTAAACAGCCTTATTGCATGAATGTATGTCCAATTCCTAGATCAGAGCTGACCAAACACTGTGACAAGTGCATGTCAGGGTTGTATCCCATCCTCCTCCGAAGAAAGAGGAAATGGGGTACCCAGGTGAGAAAGCGGCACCTCACCTGACCAGGACTACAGAGGGCTGTCGCAGAAGGGAGGAAGCACTGAGAGATCATCCCGCAGACATCCCTGACAAACAAGATTATTGGTATTCCTAGCTTTTTACCCTAAATTTTCCTCTTTTCCTTTGTTTGTCTATGTTTCTCCTACCAGTGCTCCCCACATTCCCATCTTCCTTCTTGCTCTTTGGCTCCGGTATTCAGAGCCTCTTTTTTTTTTTCTGTTTATATTTTCTTCCTTCCTCCTTTTTCTTTCTCTTCTTCACACCCATGCTTCTATCCTGCTTGGTTTTGCTTCCCAAGACTTTTGACTCTGCTCACTTACAGCAGTAAATTATGGGTACTTCCACTAAAATCACTAAGCTCGGATCAGTGCAGTGGGCACTAAAATCACAGTCCCACTGCAACCGAGAAGCAAGTTAGGACTGTGATACGGAGTACTTTTTATTTTTCTCCCTGTTTGCATCCTCACTCAGCCCATTTCATGTATGAACTTTGCAAACTTGAGGAAGAGCTGGCAAGAGAAAAGCTGTTTATTCGTGACCTTCAACAACGGCAAGGAAGAGCAAGAGGACTGCACTTACAGACTGCCATAGGAAAGCCCTGTTCACTCTCCATTGCTCCAGGGTATTCCAGCTTGGCTCCAAGGCTGTGGTTTATCAGCCCTGGTCAAAGGCTACTGTTTCTCTCTCAGTCTGCACAACTGAAAGCTACTCACCCTTCCTCCAGCTTTTCACCCAGTCTAACCTCCCACATCCTCACCTTTCCCCTTTGCTACTTTCTCATTTCGTAGTCACCTTCTTAAAAGGCCCATGAAAATATTATGCTGCACTTCACTACATTTAGTTAACTGTAAAATAATAATAATAAAAAATCCTAAAAGATTCGAAGGTATTTTTAAGATAATTTAAATATAGGACTCTTTTCATCTAGCTATCACTGCAGTAATATAAATGAAGCAAATTAATTTTAATGCTCCAAGGTACTGATTCTGTGTCACTGTCACTGACAGGATCCAACTAGACTTTATGAGATGGCATTTGACTTTATGAAAGTGAGCACTATGCACGCATTTACAATTTTACAGGGACTTTAAGCTGTCATGCTGAAAAATGTTTATAAAACATTAATCAAAAAATGCCTCTTTAATACAATGCATTGTCTGAAAGATGTTAGAAGGCACATATTGTAAATGGATTCTTTTTCTGACTAAAGTAATTTCTACCAAAAGCCTTTCCCCACTGCTATACAAGTACACAGTGTGGAGAGATAAAGAGCACTTTCCCAGCACATTACTACCTGATCCAAACACTTGGGAAATCACTAATGTACCGCATGCCATATTTCCATGTCACGCATGACACATTTGTCTAAAATTACCCAACAGAGTTTGACATTGCAGCATATTCCATAGCAGAGCTTTCAACTGACATCTGCCAAGTAAGAACTTCAAGTAGGAGCTTTCTTCTTCTAACAAGCGAGTAAGAGTTTTCTTTTATCCTATACCCATGATGGAAGTGATAAAACAATAAGTACTGGAAATCAGGGGTTTTTTCTATTTTAATATGTTTATTTTATGCTCGCTGAATGTGTATGCTTCCCTCAAAGCACTGTTTCATCATTTGCTGTTTTCTATCATATGGCACCGGGTTCAGAAAACTTAATAGAACATTTTTATTACCACTGAAACATAGGCTATTATCTCTCACACCCAAAGCAGAATTATTGCTAGATGCACTGCTCACATATTTTACTGTATAGGTTTTTCCCCTTCGATGTCTTCATAACAAACAATTTATCCTAAAACTTTATTGCTTACATTACTAAAACACATTCCAAATCACAAAACACTGCAGCATTTCTTAGGAAAAGAGGTTTCGTGCAAAGTAAAGAGGTCATCACTAGGACGCTATGGAACCACCAGGCATTCAGGAATCAGAACAACCCCCACAAACAGGCAGTGAAAATACTTTGCAGAAAAGCCCTAGCTCCTGGATTTTCAGTTCTCCCTCTACTCATCTACACATTTTGGAATTCTCAATTGCCATTATTTTCAAGTGCAATATACAAAATGAATCAAGTGTATGATGGTAGCTTCTCTGACACTCTCCATGCTACTCTCTTTCTGCAGGATCCTCTCAGGGGTTGATATAAAGGGAACATTAGGAGGCCAAATAGCTATTTCTTTTTTTCAATTGACAAAAGGCCAGTAAAGAGGGGCATATATTGCATTAAACCCCTCCTAAGCTGCCAGAGCAGGGGGGTTCTGAGCTTATTCCTACAAAGACAGTGCCAAATGAGCACCTGAAATTTTACCACCAAGTTTCAGAATAGTATTGCATGTGGCCCAGTGACTGCATGGTAGGGAAGGGTGGTGAGATCTCGGGAAAATCCAGTTTCAAGGATTAGAAAAAGGCTGCTCATGCAGATAGCTACCAGAATGGCAAGACGCTGCTAATCTCGTCTGAGAACTTTCTTAAGAGTTTCCCTCTTTCCTCCCAGGCAAATCACATTGCTACGGTCAGTTTTGAGGAGACAGAAGTTTATACACTATGCCTATCCTCAGTGAAGGCTAGCCAGGGATACAAGATGTTTCTTGCTCTTGTTCAGACTCTGTTATGACATACTGAGATCATGATAAAAGATGCTTTTGACAAATCAACTGGTTAAGGATTCTTTTTGCTATATCCGCGCCTCTCCAGGGCATGCACTGAACTCAAGTTAAATGCTCTTCCCTCAGGACCGGTTTCTTTCAGGTATGGGAATAGCTGAATGATATCTGACAACCCATAACAACACACATAGTCACTCCCTATTGAGTATTCCCATTTCAGCTGAAGAAAGTACCTTCCAATGTAATAAGAAATCACATTACATTGGATGGAAAACAGATTATTTGAAGCTGAGCCTAAAATAGGCAACCAAAGTCTAACCCAGGTGAAAAATTCCTCAGAGGAAAATTTGGTAGTCCTTTTCCAGTCCCACTCCAGCTGTAACTCTGAGATTTCTTTTGCTCTGACCCGTAACCAAGAGATCCTAACCCTTACAGTCATTTGGTACTCTGCAAAGGTAGCAAGGCTGAGAGAAGGAACAGACAACCTTTGCTACTCTCTTGTAGAAGGAAATAACAGCGTCAAGGTAAGATTCCACCTGCAGTGGCTAGACAATGGCTTACAGTGGTACTATGGTTTGTGGCACTACTGGTTCAATCACACCCTGGTGACAAATCCTAGTGTTACCATGGAAATCTGACTTTTGCCAGTAGGTATAAAGAGATCATCCATCAGTACACTCATAACTCTCTCCAGGTGATACGACACTTGGTCTCTGATAGAGAAGGATCTGCAATGTTTGTAGCAGTTGAGACTACACTCCCCTTGGCTTTTTGCCCACATACATGCTGTATGAAGACTTATGCTTAAAATATTTTCAGGGAAAAGACACAGTTTTTTCAGTATGTTTTCATATTTCGGGTCAGTGATAAGTGCAATGGAAAGCCTACTGTAGGTGACCCTGCTTCGGCAGTGGGGTTGGACTAGAGGACCCACAGAGGTCTCTTCCAACCCCTACCATTCTGTGATTCTGTGATTCTGTGAAAGCAAAAAAGAGGTTCACAAAGTGGTAAAAACAAACATACTGGTGAGGCATTAAGGGAATCTGGAAGAGCTGCAGGGGAAAACTGCCAAATGGAGGTCTATCCTAGTTCAGCTCGGAAGTCTGCATGGACCCTAATCTTCAGAAACATTTTCCTCTTCATCCCTCTCTTTGGCAAAGAACAATGATTTACCAGAATATTCAACAAGCCCTCGCATTATATTAATTGACTTACCTTTTTTTGAGGACTAGAATTATTGGGAAGGCTCTGTACTGAACCAGAGTGATGTGGTCACATATTGGCCATATAGTTATGCTAGGATGCAAGAATGTCGCTGAGACCCACACTATGTGGTAAGACACTGGACTGGTCTAATATTTAAGCAGAGAAAACGACTGAGGAAGAGAAACAAATAAGACATTTCTTTTGCCCTAATTCTAACAAGAATAAAGAAAAGAAGAAAGCCTAATATGTTTTGAATGCTTTTACTAATTCTTGTTCTTCAGGTAACTGGCTCATTACACTCATCACAGAAATCAGTAATTTAAGCACAATGTAAGTACAGCTACTAGTAAACAGCACATCTTGATACTACCAAAGTTAGAAGTAAATAAAAATGTAACAGGCAGGAGGAAGAAAAAGAAAGTATTGTTTGTCTATTTCTGGGTTTTCAACGGGGGAATTCAGATGGGAAGTGATGTTTAATGAAGAACACAGGCAAGCTTACCAGCTGCTAACAATGAAACATTTAACACCAACAAGTGAAGACTAGTGCCTTAGACTCCAAAACACCTCCACCTGTCTGACAACATAGTACTAGTAATTAGTTAACAGGGAATTCAAGAATGAATTGAAACACCGTAAGTCATATTTTAAATGTGACATCCTTAATTTGGCACCACAATGGAGGCATAGCAATGTTGTAAGTTAGTCCTCACACTTCAGTGCTTCTTTATTGCTTGGATATCAGTTCATTCTTCACACACCTAACATACTCAAGGCACCACATAAATTCTTCCTTGTAATTCATTAGCAATATCTAAGCTATGAAGTTTGAACGAATGAAATTTAAACGCTTCCTTCCATTCTCTGTAATTCTTGTAGCCAACATTTTTTTAAGATTTAATAGGTTAGACCTACTAATGAAAGGAATTCTGGACAAAGAGATTGACAAATGTCCTAAAAACACGAAGCTGAGACGTGATTAATTTTATTATTTCCATGAACATTACTGCCCTTTCCACACATAGCTGAGGCTAAGATTTCTCAGCCTTAAAGTTTTTATTATGTGTATTTTATTTACACATATCATTAAAAAAGCCATTATATTTTATAGTTGTTCTTATTATATTTGTAAACACAAGCAGGAAAGGATTATACTCCAAATTGTTTTATGCTATGTTATAATCTGTTTTTTTAAAAGCTTTTTCTCTCCTTAAACCTTAATGCAAATGAAAACATGATACACAAATTCATTACAAAGGGTAAAACAAGAAAACACTTCTTTCAAAGAAAAAAATATTTGTTAAGAATACTAGCATAATTTTTCCTTTAATTCTTTCTTCATCTGATTTCTGTGGCCAAGAAAAGAAGATACGTGGCCAGAAAGGCTTTAATGCTCCAGTCATTTGGGAAAATATTTTGAGAAAACAGCTCACTACCCAGAAATACTGAAGGAACCTATTTCCTATTCTAAAACTCCATGGGCTAGGGTTATGTGCTTGCAGTGGTCATGGCAGCTTTTAGAGGAGGTTAAGACTACCCCATAACAGGAGATTTCTAAATTTTGCTGCTGCTGTTGATTTTTCACATCTTTGCACCCAACATTTTAGAAGTGTCTGGAGTCAGCAGCTCAGACTGGCTGCCAGAAGGTGCACTGAGAGCAGCAAATGTAGATGCAACTCTCTCAGGGAGACTCAACATCATCTTCAATACTTGCCATCTTTAGTATGGGTGACACTTGTAGCCTCTGCCAGCTTGAGGTAAAAAAAAAAAAAAATCTTGAGTCATGTCCAAACATGGATCTTCCCAAGGGTAACCTGTCAGCTGTCTGCTGAATATAGTGCAGTTTCTTAAAGTAGATAAATTAACTTTAACTGGTTTTGGTGGGGAGGGAGGGCTCTTGTGTCATTATCATTTTACAGATGGATATGTGTGGGTTTTTTTTTTTTATTATAAAGAGGTATGAGCTTGCTGTCATTAAAAACCAGCAATCTGGTTTTTAGTGTCTGATCCAATTACACATACATCTGGGAAGACACACAACCAAATAAATAATTGGAGAGGTGCAACTCTGAAATGACAATTGTTATTCATCGATCTCTTTCTGCAAGTTGAGATAGAGAGATGTAAACTTCAAGTGAATGAGATCTCCTGGGTGAGATTCTTCAGTTCAAACACAGTAAACAACTGTTGTCCTCTGATGCACATTTTAGTACTGCTGGAGGCAAACTTTCTAAATATTAATAAAAACCTACTACTGGTGGAGTATACAGATGAAAAGGAAGCCCTGGGAGCTGGTACAGAATTTCTTGCCACATTCTAAGTCTAATCAAAGACACAAACATTTCAGGTCAGAAAGGAAAGGAGATTCCCTAATTCACTCTACTATTTCCCTTTCTGGAATCACAGAGAGGGCAAAATTGAGTAAACTGCAATAGATTAGACATGCCATTTTGTGAATCTTGTGATAAAAAAAAACAAAGGAGAATCAGGTACTCTGTGTCCAAAAGCCACTATAACTCACTGGATTATGCCACCTCCTACTTTCAGATCAACCTGCCAGAACATTTCCTTCCTGAAAGTATAGCCCCTAGGGATGCTCTGGTCTGAAGGAGACAAATAGAGGGTGCTTGCCCAGCCACATATACAAGGTGCAAGGGAACATAAAAGAGATGTTCTGGCACAAACTACCCCAGTGACCACAGCCTACTCAAAACTGTCAGTTTGACTTCTTGTGGAGGGAGCCCCTTCAAGTGAGTGGTGGCCTTAGCATTATAGAAATGCTTACACATGCAAAATGGCATCTCACCTCGGCTGGATTCATCTGTGCAAGCAGGAAACATTCATACTATTCCCAGTTACAGAAATCTTCACTCTATATTTGGTTTTGCTTATGTTCTGATATGGCAGCTGTACTGGAAATAGCAGCATTTCCCAGGCTTTCTTTGGGGTCTACTGAGAAAGCAGACATGCCAATTACATGGTAATAACCTGACTGATAATATTGTTTGGTAAGAACCAAATGTTGGTTCTAGAAGACTGCTGAGCTAGGAAAGGCGAGCCACCTGCCCTCAAGTTGGGCTACAAAAAACAATGCTAACATGAGAGAAGTGCAGTAGATCCAGGTGCTTCTGCTCTCCCTGCCATCATGTAGCTCGGTTCTTATTTTCTAGAGACAGAGAGAGAGGACAAAGAGAAGAGGAATCACAGAGCAGACGAAAAAGCCCAGCCAATCACTTGCTGCTCCTTCCAAGCAAACGCTGGGCGAAAACTGAAGAGATGAGAAAAACTTTTCATTTTGGCCCAGAGAATCACAGTATCAAAACTCATTAGTCTCTAGCAGCCACTATGCCCCCTAGGATCTCAGAAGCAGGAATGGGACAGTTTCTAATCCTCTGGCAGTAGCGAGGGGCACATCTTGGCCCAAACACGGCCTCCACAAGACACTCATTCTTTCAAGTATATTCCTCCCATCAGCTGCCCTTCTGCCCCAAGGCTCAGCACCCACCAGTTCTAGGCAGAGGAGCAGCCAGATCACTTTCACTTACATCACTCTGTTGGACACCTGGGGAAGAAAGACTAAAAGTCTGTAACAAATTCAAGCACTAATAACACTAAGTACGACATGATGCCAGCAGTCACGCCTCCTCTTCAACACTCACAGGAAAATTTTGAAAGTGAGAGACAGTATCAACAGCTTTACTCTTGAAAACTTTCACAGAGCAATTAACTAGGACTATTTTCTGGATCTTTATGTAAAAGTCAGAGGAATTATTCACAGTTAGTACCATGATGAATAATAGCCTTAGAGGACAATTCTCTGCCAAGAGCAGAGAAAACCCACCATGTTTCAAAAATACCACAAACTATAGCCTGAATACCCAACTCAAGGCAATGCACCCAATTTGACCATCTTACTTTCTATTATAGAATTATTAAGAGATGCCTCCTTTTTAAAATCAAAATGATCTACCTTTTATATTAACACAAGTTAGAACATTTTAGCATTTTTCTATCTAAAGGAGAAAGGTGATTATCACCACACAATAAGAAGAGTCTGCGCTTGATCAGTACAGCATTTCACAGAGTTTGGGTACAGGAAAAAACAGGTAAAGGAAAAACACAGCTAATATTAAGCAGCAATGGTATAGGCTGTGCAAATATATTATTTTATTCTGAACTAATCTTGTAAGGAGCTATCTTTAGAAAACATGAGCAAACTACAGATAGCTGGGAGCAGACTGGAGCTATATGCGAACATGATGCACCCTGTCACACTGTACAGCTGGGGAGCTCGGGGGAAGGCATGGGCTAATTAATCCACAGCTTAGATGATCCGCTCACAGACAATTGAGTTGTCTGGGAATCTACTTGTGCATTACAGCAGGCTTTTAAGAATTGTTCAAGTACACACCATCAGTTCTGTACTCATGCAGTGAGCAGCTGAGTATTTAAAAAATAAATTTGAATGAAATTAAAACAATACAAAAGAAAGTTAGCACTTTGGCATTTATTTGCAAAATGAACTCTGTTCTCTCCTGATAGTATTTTGTAGTCTAGAAACTTTGATTGCATTACTTTAAGAATTCCATGGTCAAAGAACTGCTACGCTGATAAATCCAAAGGAGGAAAAACGCACTCTGCATCACAAACAATACCCTGATTTTATTATAAGATGGGGTTATTTTTCTTGTTTTGGTTTGTTTTTTTTACCAGTCTACTGTTCATCATAGATACAGTACTAACACTTGCACTTGTGGTAGCAAAAATAGGTAGCAGTACTCCATTTTTTGCTAATAAAATAATTTTACATAGCAAATACAAAGAATTAAAGTGAAAATATTTTCTGGCAATCCTGCATTTTACTTTTGGAGTTGTAACTTCCAGCTAGCAACTCACTCTCTGCGAAAAACAAAATAATCATTGTACTTGGCTGCAACTTTTGTGTAAGTGCAAGCAACAAATTCAGTATTTTTTTAGATGAGCCACACTGATAGCTTTGCACTTTCTTGAGGCCTCTTCTCACTGAATGAACTCCAGGGAATGGCATCATGTCGGGCTTTCCAGATGGATTATGTGAAGCCATAGCTCAATGTCATTTTCAATAGCAAGGCTCATAATTAAAGGTCAAATAGTCACTTCATCTGCAATCAATCAATAGAAGAAGTACTAATACTAAGTACTAATCAATCAATGGCAAATGCACTAATAAAAGCCATGCATCAAATGTCCATATATGTGTGTGCTCACATGTACGGTGCATATATGTGAGCAGGGAGAAGGAAAGAAAGAGAACAAAGTGTGAGTGAACATGCCAGAGGGCATTGTGAATACTATATTTAGCTTTGCCACTTCTAATTTTATACCCTCTTTCACTCATTAAATGAAATACACATAAACATTAGTTTTTCTGCATAGGTGATGTACAGTACGTATTCAAAAAACTATCAAAGCACCCACCTCTAAGCAGAAATATCAGATTGTGTTCCTAACCAAGAAACACAAAGGCACCTACCCTGTGTAATTTGTCCTTACACAAACATACTCTGCACTCTGATCTTTGAGACGAAAAGTGTGTCAACTGTTCTGTCTACAAAATAAAACCCAGCATATGGGAACAGCACTCATCTCTGTGCAGAGCAAGCACTTCTTCATGGATTCAACAGTGGAAGTGGCAGTTGGCCTCATGAGCATGCACTGCATGGGAATTAGTTGGTTTCATAATATGGTGTGGGAGAAAGTGACTTATAAAAGTACTTCTCATGCCTCTCCTATTACCACTTCTAAAGCTTTAAAGCTGTCAGCTCTTCTCCCACTTTAGTTGGTGCCATTCTAAGCTCCCCGAGGAGTCGGCCAGACGTACCTGTTTGGAGTTTCACCTGCCAAGCTGAGAGAAATCAGTTTCAAAGCGAAAGAACAAGTGTTGGGGGGTCATTTCTACACTACCACTGAAATCTTGAAGACAAACAACGCACAGCTCCGCAACGGATGCGAAACTAGACCCTGAGCTGTGTTTGTGCTTTCAGGCATCGTAATGACTGAGAGGCAAAAACTCTCTCTGCTACAAGAGAACAGAAGGTTTCTCGTTGCATGGTACACAGTAAACACCTCTGGACGAGGAGAAATGTGACAGAACAACAAAAGAGTAAGGGCCAAAATGCCTACATCTGTTCTTGTTTCTGCTAAGATCAGGGTGGACGAGACTGTGCTGTGGACGGATTTAACTGTCATTCATAAATGGCTGATCCTTAAAAACGAATTACATCTACTCTGCTTCCCCCTTCAGTGAAGGAATAAATGCTAGCTGCTCTGGTTAGCATTCCTGTTTACACCATCAGCTGAGGTGTATGCCTCATCACCCCACAACTTTACAAGACCTGATGCTCCTTATTTACATAGAAATGTGTGTTTATGCAGCTCTATCGTATCTGGACCTGGTACTAATACCAAACAGACTAAAATACCAGTGGTCTCAAAAACAGCCAGCTTGAAACGTATATGCAGTAGGGACACCTGCGTAGTGCACGCACTATGCAGGGTGCACACAGCAGCAGCAGAGCCCTCAGGCTGACCAAAGACGGGCTCCCAGGGACTGCCAAAAAGAGCAGTTCCCCATCAGGGGTGGTGCTAAATTCAGGACACGCTGCTGCTGGTCCCACGCAAGACAAGCCTGGGAGCCTCCAAGAAACCTTGACAAAGCTGAGACCGAGAGATGGAATACAGCAAGGGAAGCGCAGGTCCCAACCACCCAGCGATCTCAACGCAGGCTCTGAGCAGCAAGGAAAGACAGTGCAACAGTGCTAAGCCTAAGAATGAATTACATCCTATGCCTAGCCTCCTAGGAGGCAAACTTGGTTTCCATGAGACACCAGCTCTTCAAGGATGAAGGTAAAGCAGTCTGTCTTGAAGCTGACATATGGAACAGCCTCTAGCAGAGAAACAGTCCCGCAATACTGCGTTCCACCATCTACCTGTTTCATTTCAACTTGCACACTTATCCATAAGACATCTGTATTAGCAGGGCAAAACTATGTATGGCTGGGGAGAAGCTGTAAGAGTCCTTGAAGTCAAGGTGGCCAAAATATTTCTGTTGGTGTGCTTGAGCAAAGAAAGCTGCAAAATATAAAGCTTGACTCATCAGGCTGTGCTAATCACAGAATGGTAGGGGGATTGGAAGGGACCTCTGGGGATCACCTAGCCCAACCCCTCTGCCAAAGCAGGGTCACCTACAGCAGGCTGCACAGGACCTTGTCCAGGCAGGTCTTGAATATCTCCAAAGAAGGAGACTCCACAGCTTCCCTGGGCAGCCTGTTCCAGTGCTCCGTCACCCTCAGAGGGAAGAAGTTCTTCCTCATGTTCAGATGGAACATGAGAGCAGTAACTTGGAATTGTGAAAATGTGATCCAAAACGTCAAGCAATCTAGGAACCTCAAACTAGGTTCTTCTAAAGGAGAAAATAAAATATAAAAAAGGAGACTGTACTAGCAGAAGAAAAGTGAACCATCTCAGCTGTGTTAGAATGCAGGTCAAGACAGGCTGCACGAGGATGCTTGATAGAGTGAGTAAAAGAAATGAAGAGTCCTCATTTTTTTTTCTGGGTGATAGCAAGCCCCTCTAGGACTTAACTATCAAAAAAGGCTTTGTGCTTATTTTCTTAGTGTTATGGCAAGCTGCAGAAGTATTCAACAGATCGTATATAAAACTGTTTTCACTGTGCAAGGCATTTGACACTGTCCCGCAGGATGTCCTTGTCTCTAAATTGGAAGGACATAGATTTGACAGATGAACCACTCATTATATAAGGAACTGGCTCGATGGGCGCACACAAAGAGTTGTTGTCAATGGCTCGATGTCCAGGTGGAGACCAGTGACGAGTGGTGTGCCTCAGGGGTTGGTACTGGGGCTGGTACTGTTCAGTATCTTTGTCGGCAACATGGACAGTGGGACTGAGTGCACCCTCAGCAAGTTTGCCAACAACACCAAGCTGTGTGGTGTGGTTGACGCGCTGGAGGGAAGGGATGCCATTCAGAGGGACCTTAACAGACTGGAGATGGGGGCCTGCGTGAACCGCATGAAGTTCAACAAGGCCAAGTGCAAGGTCCTGCATGTGGGTCGGGGCAATCCCAAACACAAGTACAGGATGGGTGGAGAGTGGCTTGAGAGCAGCCCTGAGGGGAAGGACTTGGGGGTACTGGTGGATGAGAAGCTCAACATGAGCCGGCAATGTGCGCTTGCAGCCCAGAAAGCCAACCGTATCCTGGGCTGCATCAAGAGAAGCGTGGTCAGCAGGTCGAGGGAGGGGATTCTGCCCCTTTACTCCGCTCTCGTGAGACCCCCCTGGAGTACTGCATCCAGCTCTGGAGCCCCCAACATAGGAAGGACATGGATGTGTTGGAGCGGGTCCAGAGGAGGGCCACAAAAATGATCAGAGGGCTGGAGTACCTCTCCTACGAGGACAGATTGAGGGAATTGGGGCTGTTCAGCCTGGAGAAGAGAAGGCTCTGGGGTGACCTTACAGCAGCCTTCCAGTACCTGAAGGGGGCCTACAGGAAGGATGGAGAGGGACTTTTCACAAGGGTGTGTAGTGAT
>Ga0065711_1033220_pt1 | contig 25902 bp, 15 predicted proteins | sample Hoacrofraction12_FD_59098 | JGI IMG/M metagenome (GOLD analysis project Ga0065711, IMG submission 59098) | Hoatzin crop microbial communities from Cojedes, Venezuela - Epithelial fraction 12 v2 (version 2) | ecosystem: Host-associated > Birds > Digestive system > Esophagus > Crop | place... | reverse complement strand
CCTCTCCGTTCAACTCTCCAGCCTGTCCAGGTCTTGCTGAATGGCAACACAGCCTTCCGGTATACCAGCCACTCCTCTCAGTTCTGTATCGTCAGCTAACTTGCTGAGGGTACATTCTAACTCGTCATCCAGGTCGTTGATGAAGAAGTTAAACAAGACTGGGCCCAGTACTGACCCCGGGGGACACCACTAGTTACAGGCCTCCAACTAGACTCAGTGCCACTGATGACAACCCTCTGCGTTCTGCCATTCAGCCTGTTCTCAATCCACCTCAATGTACACTCATTCAGCCCACATTTCCTGAGCTTCCCTAGGAGGATATTATGGGAGACTGTGTCAAAAGCCTTGCTGCAGTCGAGGTAGACAACATCCACGGGTCTCTCCTCATCTACCCAGCCAGTCATGCCATCATAGAAAGCTATCAGACTGGTCAGGCATGATTTTCCCTTGGTGAATCCATGTTGACTACTCCTGATAACCTTCTTTTTCTCCACATGCTTAATGATGGTATCCAGAATGAGGTGCTCTGTCACCTTTCCAGGGATGGAGGTGAGGCTGACCGGCCTGTAGTTCCCTGGGTCTTCCTTCTTGCCCTTTTTGAAGACTGAAGTGACTTTGGCTTTCCTCCAGTCCTTGCAAACTTCTCTTGTCCTCCAGGACCTTCCAAAGATGATGTAGAGTGGCTCAGCAGTGACATCCACCAGTTTCCTCAGCACTTGTGGGTGTATCCCTTTGGGGCCCATGAATTTAAAGGTGTTCAGTTTGCTTAAATGATCTCTCACTTGATCCTCCTCAACCAAGGGAAGGTCATCCTTTCTCCAGGCTTCCTCTCTTACCTCCAGCTGAGGACCAGCCTTAGCAGTTAAGACTGAAGCAAAGAACGCGTTCAGTAACTCTGCCTGCTCTGTATCCTCCTTCATCAGGGCACCCACCTTGTCCAGTAGTGGCCCCAGATTATCCCTAGCCTTCCTTTTGCTGCTGAAGTACTTGAAGAAGCCCTCCTTTGTTTTTAACCTCTCTTACCAGCTTTAATTCCAGATGGGAAATGAGAGAATGATTATTCTGAAAAAAAGCCCTTTATAACTTGTTTGTAATGAAGCAAGACAACAGGACTTTCTTTTAGAATGTTGCCCAGAAATGCAAGTTTGCCTCTGTATGTGCACAGTGCAGGAGGAGGTGACTGTAAACAGGATTGATGAACTATCTAGAACATAAAGCTCTCAGATGGTCAAAATACCACTTGAGTATAGCTCATATGCCAAACGTGTACCTCCTAACACAGGGCAGGCAAGGAGCTAACTTAATATAATTAGCAACTGAAGGTCTAGTCTTTCTACAGAAAACTGCTGATATGAATAAATGACTTGTATATTTCAGTCTGTAACATATTACCTTCCGTATCTATTGTTAAAGAAATTATTTAATTACTTTAGAATATTAACATTTATTCATAAATGATTTTATTTATTCTGTAAGTGTTTCTTGGAGGTTTAGGGTTGTTCTTTGTTTTGGTGATCAAAGATCAGCGTGCTTGAATTCTAAGAAAAACTTGTCACATTTGAGACAATAGAGCAGAAGAAAAAGAAACAGAATATTTTCACCTTCACTGATTCTTTTTTTTTTTCTGGTGAAATCAGAAGAGATGACACTTTTAAAATACTTTTTACAGATAGAATCTCAAAATCCATAAAGCACTTGTATCCCATCAAGTTTAATTCTGTTTATACACAATTAGAAATCTGAGTTTCAAAAACTGTCAGTAGCAGCCTAGTTCATCAATTAACTAAGAGCTTTGAAAAACTCCTTTTTAACTTGAAAATTGTGTAAAGGAAGGGGGAGAAGAGGAATGTAAACTGAAGGCATGACGTATCTACTATGAAGACTTGCCTTAATACTGTTGAATAGAAAACTATAATTGCCTCTAAATCTGTTTAAGTACTTGCTTCATTGTCCACCTTCAGCTACCAAACACCTATTTTCATGTTACCTCATACATATCTATCATCAGACATGCAAACATTCTACTTCTTTCCATAGCTGTAACTGGGCCATTAGGTCTCAGGAATAAAAAGGGATGGTGATTTCCCCGTGTAAGTGCCAGAGAGTGAATTCAATATGCTTTTCAGAGCATTGTCTAGTGACTTTACCACTCTGAAATGCATGTTTAAAAAGATATGATTGTGAAACTGTTTGCAAGACAAATGACATTTCTGAAAAAAATTAATTAGAGTTTCATGAGCAAGCAAGCAAACAAAAAAGCCCATATATGCAGGGAAAATGTTGTTCACATCTTTCGCAATCTAGGAACAGCTATGGAAATGTCTTAAGACAAATATTTAAATCTATTGACAGTAGTTATCCAGATTATATTATTTACCTCTACAAGGCACATCAAGAAGTATTGTCTAAATCTTCCTTTCTCATGAATCTTAAGAATATTTGCAGAATCAGGGTTGCTTACAACATTTTCTAAACAAAAAGGGAAGTTCAGAAGAGACCTGATAGGAAGTTGTTACTTTTAAGCAAGAATAGGTTGAGATATAAAATTTTTTTTTAGAATTTCCTAGTTTCAATAAAAAATGAAGGTGTAGAGCAAAAACATCCAGGTTTCCCATTGGTAATATCAAATGCTACCAAAATCTACAAAACGCTTTCTTTATATTTGTGACTGAAAATGCTCATTACATTCAAGCTATTCTAGGCAGAATACATGCGGGTGCATTGTAGATCGATACTGTAAATGGTATACCACTAAAAGACATACATTTTTCAAGAACCTGATACTAATGTCAAATTCAGACTAGAAAATAGACCTTGGTATTTTAAACTTCTTTCCACAGTTTAGGAAAAATAGTAATTTATTAAAGGGGCATTACATTAGTTGCTTAATGGCTACTATAAAACATAAAAACCCCTAGATTATAATAAAGCTATACTGTTAACTTGAGGTTAGCTGAGATTGAAATTCATCCTACTGAACTAAGAACTGACCATTGAACTAAAAACTAATGATTGCTGGGTATAGAAGATTATGGTTTAATTATATTTCCAATGTGATAATAAATACATATCATATCAGTAACAGATACAATTGGCATTCTAGAATATCTCATTTTCCAAAATGTGAAAGCATAGTGGTTCCATAAATATCTAGGGGAAAATGGGAATCCAAGCAGAACTTAATTATAATATTGTCCAGGAAACTTTAATGAAATAAATCTAATGAAGTCACACATATACTTGGCTAAGAAGGGAAGCTAACTACAATTTTTATTAGATATACAATCTGAATGATGACTCTTTTACTTTATTTCTAAGTCTATAGTTCCACTCGATTCTAGCAGCCAACAAATTAAAAACTCTACAGAATAAATCAAACCAAACAAACATACAAAAAAAATAAATAGCAACTTTCAAAACCACAGAAATTTGTATGCAGTTAGGAAGTATAAGTTGAAGTCTTAACTTAAACTTTTGAATTGTGTTTGTGTTGAAGCTACTTGCTTCATGAGTTACATATGAACTGTACTTATGGCTGAAGAGTAAAATGGGTGTAAAATCTCAGTCTGCCATAGTTTTGTATACATATGAATGATCTTGATTTTTTCCTTGCATCATTCACACTGTTTTATTTCTTTCCAGCTGTGGGCTGCAGACCGTATTTATGGTCTTTAATTTATGATACGTGACATAAGTAAATGGTATCTATGTTATATGATATAAATACAATATTTATGAAGAACTTGGGTCTCAATGGAAATCTAGTTTCAGAAATATTGGAATTTTTGGGCTTGTGCTGCTTACTGCATTATCTTCTGTGTCATGGTTTTCTAGAGAAAACATTTTTTTCACCAGTGTATATTTTACAGCACTGTTTTACTCTAAAGTATCATTCCAGCAGAGGTTCACGGATTTCAGATATTTTATATTATGCTCTTAAATTAGACATCTTCAATTCTTGCAGAAAAACAGAAACTAAATTTAAAAAAAGCCCTCTTACATAATCATAGGCAAGTCATTTTTTTATCAGTTGTCTCAAATAAACTAGATTTGGTTTAGTTCAGGATAAATCCTCAGCATCTGTCGACGGACTTTCTGCAGAGCTATACTGTTCCAGTCCACAGTAGGCCTTAACTTTTATTCCTTCTCTTTTCCAGTGAAATAAGCTCTTGATCTCTTTCCTTCAGTTTGTGATATGCCATTTTCTGCCCGTCATTTAGAAGCCTTTGTGTGGCCACCTGCCTATTTTCTAAAGTGCTTTCTCTCCTTGTCGAGTTATCATACTTTGACTGTTCTTTCTAACTTATGGAAGAAGGACTCTTCCCAACACGTTGAATTCTTCTTGATGTTGGAAGACCATGAGAAGGTTACATGAAGTTAAAGATGCATTTGATGTGGTTGAATTTATGCAAAAGGATTCTTTCTCTCTATATACAAAAGAAATAAATTGATTTGGGTTCTAATAGTAAGTACTTGGAAAAACTGAGAACTGGAAACACTCTTGATCAAAAAAGAGGAAGTGAAGGAAATATTTTCTTTGGTAATTTTAACAAAAAATATTTAGAAATTGTTGTTTATTAAAATTATCTGGATTTAGGTGCACTGTCAAGGAGTAATAGAGTAATTTTATGCCTGTAAGTATCCCTTGATTTTGATTAACTGTACATTAAGCAAGTACAGACTTTTACACTAAGCATTAAACTTCATACACCCATGGGAATTTAATATCAAGATTTCCATTAGGGAAGGATATGTGTAATTATACATATCCAGATAATATACATTCAAATATATGTAAACACATATATTTTCTGGATGCAGGAAGTATTGAGTCATTTGCGAAGCTGATGTTGCTTCAGAGGAAGAAAAAAATTATTTAATAGTTCAAATAATTAAAGCCTCAAAAATGTGTGATTTTTTAACACACAGAGGAAGTAAGGGACAATTCATTCTCACTGAATATTCCGAAAATATTTTCGCACTTAACTAGGCACTGTTGAACTAAAGCATGGCCAATTTAAATAAATATTTATATATAAATTAATTTCAGGTATTATATATGCTACTTAATCTCGCCTTCACCTTTTCTGATTTTAGAGTGAAGATTTCCAACTAAAATAATACTCCTTCCTATATGAAAGAAACAGAGAAGCAGCAGTCTGTCTAGCAGATATTACAGAAGAAACTGAAACTGACTGTACATGAAGTGCTATGAAATGCATAGAGTAAGCACACTGAAAAAATCAGATTATGCTCTGATCTCCTTTCTTTATAGAAATACAGTCTGCTTCTTGTAAGTTATAATAAGAGCAAGCACGACATTTTCAAACAGCAATAATTTTTGAGATGATAGTGTTCCTTAAGACACTGATCTATTTGATTATGTTATCAAACTCAGAAAAATAATCTGCCACTGCTTCAGAATTGCAGACAAAAAAATCAACATTAGAAAATAAGAATGGACTCAGGAATAATAGTAATAAAAACCAAAACAAAAACATAACCTATTTTCCTAAGCAGGGAAACGCACACACACAGGAGGCCAGAAAAACTGCTTTGCAGCACAGAAAACACATATATACTCTACTTCTTCCTCCGAGCAAGAGAAATCAGCTACAATCACAGAAGTATTTAACCTGTTCTTCTTTTGCAAAGAGAATTAGCAGGCACTATTAAAAAAAATAATATCTTAAAGTTTTTTAAATATTTGTAAATGTTTTAGAGTATTTTGAAAAAAATATTAGTGCAGAAGAAAAAAGTACTGTTAGCCAAATGAGTCATAAAAAGCAAAAAACAACACTGTCTTTCAAGCCATTAATTTCCAGAACCAGACTTCATCTGTTTACACAATCACAATTTCTTGTGCAGAAAATCAGAATTATCAGTTCTTTTCGTGGAAGTGATGTCAGCCTCAATTGTTGTCATGAAACAGAATGATCAGGAAATAAGATCATCCATAACTGAAAATAAGTTTGGTTTCTTCCTGACTTCACAGTTGACTTCTAGGTGCTGAACCAATGTGTGAGCAATGCTAGAAAAGATATATATATGTAATTTTACAAACAAAGACTCAAAGTTTAAGAAGCTGAGGGAAAGAAGGAACTTTAGAATATGTGACACAACAAGCTGAACAACAGCTAGGCACAACCTTGCATGCTCCTAAAGCAGATTCCTAAAAAAGAAGTGTGGAAATTTTTCTGGAAATATGGGAAAATATTAATAGTACAAGATAGTAAATTTACTGTCAGACAATCACACTTTGTAGTGTCTTCTAACACATGGAACCTGTAGGGGTGTGGATACATGAAATGATAGCACTTGTAAACCACAAGAAAATAAAATTAGAGCAAATAGAATACCATTTCTGCAGGATAACCTACACTCTAAGAAATAAAGTAAAAAACTTTCTCTTACAAACACTGCAGATATCCTTGGTTATGCATACAGCCTCACTTCCTACAACGTGTGATAGAATCAGAAAAAAAAGTGAAGAAAAATTATCTTCATTTAGGAATATTACTTAACTTAAAAAAGATTTTTTTTTCTTTGACCCCTCTACACCTCCCAGTTAACTACATTTTATCTACAAATGCAGTGCTTACAACCTTATCATTAAAATTATAATATAAGCAACAAGTTCTATTTTTTGCTTTGTCTCAGCCTTTTGTCATTTAGGGAACTAATTCAATTCTTCTGAATCTCCAAATGAGGGACTGATATTTACATAATCCATGAACATGCTCCAACAGGGAGATTACAAAAGGACTAGACAGCATTACAGGTATATAGACTGTACTCCTTTAGATAGACCTAAAGATTTTAATGTTAACTGTATAAAAGTACCACAATGTGTTACATGAGACTTTTGCTTTATGACCATCTTTTTAAGGGTGTTTAGACAGTGTTCCATTCTGTGGAACCCAAATACTTGACTGGGCTGTCTAGGCAGTCTGGTGGCATTAATTGTAAACAATAGCAACAGCTGGGAACCACACTATCTTTCTTTATATGTCAACATTATCTACTGCTCTGAATAGTGAGTAATAACCAGGGTTGGTGGTGTTGTGAATGTGTTAACATTAAACAAGGGAAAACAGAAAGGGGAAAGGCATACAACAGAACAAAACAAAATATGTGCTGTAGATTGGAAAACCAAAGCATAGCACAATATGCTATGGCCACTTTCTCTGAATTCTCTGAGTATTGCATTTTCCATGCAAAGGATTTAAAACCTCAGAACTATGCTCCTTTCACATTCATTAGGAGACTCTTCAAAGGTTTAATGTGCACTGGGGACGATTTAATTTTTATTTCAGTTTGTAGCAAGAAAAGTCCTTCTGGGATTTTCAACACAGCAGGTTTGTGTCACTTCTCAACAGGATGTGTCTGTGGTCAAACTTGTATTGCAAAATAAGGAAGCCTAAACATAAGAAGCCACGAAATTCCAAACCAGTTTCAAAAATATTGCTTAGAGTGGTAAATAGTTTGTAACTGGTTTCCTCCATTTGAATTTACAAGTAATAAGATAATCTAAAAGAGAATAGTCTTCCATCAGATAGAAATCCCCTAAACTGGAAATAATAATAAAAAAGACTGTAATCAAAACTTCAAGTAGGAATGCATATTTTACAGTGGTCATAACTTTAGCTTTTGCAGAAACTTGTCAAATGAGTAAAATATTGTTATTTTTGTTATTTTATGAAGAACACATTAATACATGTAATGGAATAGAAAGGGTCAGAGATTAATTTTTTTATTTACTGGCAGATGAAGTTGTCAAGACAATCTCCATCATATTTGACAGGTCTTGATAGTCTGGGGAGGTCCCCACCGCTTGGAGAAGGGGAAACATCACCCCCATTTTTAAAAAGGGAAAAAAGGAAGACCCGGGGAACTGTAGGCCAGTCAGTCTCACCTCTGTGCCTGGCAAGATGATGGAGCAGATCCTCCTCAAAAACATGCTAAGGCACTTGGATAACAAGGAGGTGACTGAGGACAGCCAACATGGTTTCAACATGGGTAAATCGTGCCTGACCAACTTGGTATCCAACTTGGTGATGGGCTTACAGCGTTGGTGGACAAAGGGCAGGCAACTGACATCATCTACCTGGACCTGTGCAAGGCATTTGACACTGTCCCGCGTGATGTCCTTGTCTCTAAATTGGAAGGACATGGATTTGACAGATGGACCACTTGATGGCTCGACGGACGCACTTAAAGTGTTGCAGTCAGTGGCCTGATGTCCAGGTGGAGACCAGTGATGAGTGGTGTGCCTCAGGGGTCCGTACTGGGGCCAGTGCTGTTTAATATATTTGTTGGTGACATGGACAGTGGGACTGAGTGCACCCTCAGCAAGTTTGCTGACGACACCAAGCTGTGCGGTGTGGTTAACACACTGGAGGGAAGGGATGCCATTAGAGGGACCTGGACAGGCTGGAGAGGTGGGCCAGCATGAACCGCATGAAGTTCAACAAGGCCAAGTGCAAGGTCCTGCACGTGGGTCTGGGCAATCCCAAATACAAGTACAGGCTGGGCGGAGAGTGGCTCGAGAGCAGCCCTAAGGAGAAGGACTTAGGGGTACTGATGGATGAGGAGCTCAACATGAGCCGGTAAAGTGCACTTGCAGCCCAGAAAGCCAATCGTATCCTGGGCTGCATCAAGCAAAGTGTGGTCAGCAGGTCGAGGGAGGTGACTCTACCCCTTTACTTTGTTCTTGTGAGACCTCACCTGGATGACTGCGTCCAGCTCTGGATCCCCAACATAAGAAGGACATGGATGTGTTGGAGCAGGTCCAGAGAAGGGCCACGAAGATGATGAGAGGACTTGAGTACCTCTCCTACGAGGACAGGCTAAGAGAGTTGGGGCTGTTCAGCCTGGAAAAGAGAAGGCTCTGGGGTGACCTTATAGAAGCCTTCTAGCACCTGAAGGGGGCCTACAAGAAGGATGAAGAGGGACTTTTCACAAGGGTGTGTAGTGATAGGACAAGGGGGAATGGCTGTAAACTAAAAGAGGGCAGATTTAGATTAGATATTAGAAAGAAATTCTTCACCATGAGGATGGTGAAACACTGGAACAGGTTGCCCAGAGAAGCTGTGGCTGCCCCCTCCCTGGGAGTGTTCAGGGCCAGGCTGGATGGAGCTGTGAGCACCCTGGTCTAGTGGAAGATGTCCCTACTCATGGCAGGGGTGTTGGAACTAGATGAGCTTTAAGGTCCCCTCCAACCCTTACCATTCTATGATTCCAAGATTAATGTAAGCAGATCTAAAAAAGTCATAGCAAAAATTGAGAATTGCAGGGTGACAGAGAGGTGTCTGAATCAGTATAAAGTTTGAATCTTAATATCTGCTTTTTCTAGCAGCTTTACCATGGTTCATATGCTGACAAGAAATCTGCTGCCCTTTGAACATGACATTAAATATCACAGGAAGTAAGCTGGCATTTTGTCAGTTCTCTTCTTCTGTCTCCTGGATGTTTGGTAATGGACTGAGATTCCCATGACGACAGCAGTAGGGGAAGATGGCGCTCTCTAGTTCTTATTCCAGAGAGTTTCGCAACTTATTTGGCCAGAATTTGAAACACTCACTGTGCACAGTCTTCTGGAGACACTGTGAAAAGCAGATGTCTTCTGAGAACTTCAGGCATTGAACAAACAGTGATCTGCATGCTGAAGGAAAATTTAAAAAAAGCAGCAAGAAGAAAAGGGAAGAAGAACTGGATTTAGAGCATGTAAAGAGTAAGTAAAGAATTTTTTTTAATAGAAACGTAACATTTTACTGGAAGCATGGCATTTTACAGAACGAAGGCAAGAAGATTTTCTCGGTTCAGTTGGAAATCAAACACTTTCCTTATGCAGTAAAGTATCTTACTCTAGATGTAGATCGTAAGGCAACTACAAGTTATATGCTCCATTCTCAAAGCTGAGATATTCATTTTGGAAGAATAGTCTTGAAGTACTTTTTGACTTAGAAGATCCTTCCATCTACCTATGTCAGAGTAATACTTCTGCCTTGACAGATCCTGAGAAAAGCAATACAGTTTCCTTTTTATAAATGATAAACAAGGTAGAGATTAATGGAATTTATAGATATCTATATAAATATGCATATATACATATGTGTGTTGCTCAGTATATCAAGAAACTTTACTGAGTGTTGATGTGTCAGGTAGTTAACACGGGAGTGTTCAAGGTCAGGCTGAATGGAGCTCTGAGCAACCTGGTCTAGTGGAAGATGTCCCTGCTCATGGCAGGAGGGTTGGAACTAGATGATCTTTAAGGTCTTTTCCAAGGCCAAACATGCTATGATTCTGTGATTCTATGATTCTATGAGAATCACATTTGAAAATTTTGGAATAATGGACATTCAGGAAAGAAGTGACAGTCTTCATTGTCCTGATCATTAATTGTATTACCATAGCCACAAAATAAAGTAATATTTTCTGTCTTTAAATGTCAATATTTTTCATTTTCTCTACTGTGCACAAAACATATTTTTAAGCACTCACATTGAAATTTCTATTATTTTTTCTGACAGAAAATTCTCACTTTTAGTCTGAACATGCTACAATGTAAAATAACTCTGCGTAGTAAATGGATGCTCAGAAAGTCAAAGATCAGGAGTTTATTAAACCAGACTAAAAGAGAAATGCATATTACTTTTTTTTTAAAGTGTTGGCTCTTATAGATTTAAAGCTTAAAGTGGCTTTTTATGCTTGGGATAAGCTAAGAAGGAGGAAAAAAATGAAGAACCTGGTTAAAGTGCTTACTGTGTAAGAAGCACTGCAGTAATATCAGCTACGAATTTTAAGCGTATGAATTAAACTTATCCTTAATGGTCAAATACCATATCCCGTTAATCACTATAAAGAGAGCAAGAAACTTGTTTAAAATGGTCTTTTCATATACAAGTTTCAGATGGACAGATGTGAATGCTGCTGAGGCCTAACTATTTTAACATTTTTGCTCTTTATTCATACACAATTACAGGTAATCTATAAAATTGAGTTATTAAAAAAGAAGTAGTCAGAACTTTGTTAGGACTTGGCAAGATTTCTGTCCATTTCCATGAATTTTAAGAGCCATTGAAGCAGTCACTCGGTCACAGAGCAGGAAAAGAGCAAGATGAAATCAACAGGCCGTGATAAACATCAAGCAGGAGTTTCCAAAAAGCCCTTGTTTAGCGTTAGCATAGCGTGGCAGCAGCTCCTGATTACCCCAGAATCTCTGAAGGTGAGATCGAATAAAGGAGAACAAAGATCTGTAAGACATTACATCCAGGTAAAAGACAGAAAGTCTAGAGCCAAACTACTCAGAATGAAATCATAATTACTCTCAAAACATTATGTCTGTGTCCAGTGTAGCATTAACTACAATGACTATGAGCTGTTGGCTGCTCCGTAAGTATGCTTTACCACCATACTTAAACTGGCTGTAGGAGCGGATCTCATATATAATACGCTACGTGAAACGGAAGACTGTGACAGTGCTTCATATACATTCTAGTAAATTAAATGGGATTGAAAAAAAAAAGCAAAGAGTGAGAAATTTGTAAATAGAAAATGAGTATTCAGTGTTCACTGTGCCTTTAAGTACAGCATACTGCCAGCTGCAACAGCTCCGATTTAGTGTTTCTGTTGGGAATCAGCATGTTGCAATTCCTCTTTTGCTGTTTTTTTGTTTGTTAGTTAACTTCCCTCAATCTAGAATAAAGTAAATCAGCCTGGAAAAAAAAAAAGGTTTGCTCTATATGTATAACAACAAAACCATCACAAAGAGATCGAGGAAGAAATAAGTGAGAGAAATCATTTCTTGGTTTTGTTAAGGCTGTGCTTGCTGTTCTCTTTCTAAATACTTCACAGTACAATTTTGGGTTTGAATCAAAAAAGGGAAAAAAAAACCCACCCCTCATCTGGCAGCGGAAATATAAAGCCACAAGCAGCCAAATATTTAGTTCCAAAAATCATAAAGAAAATAGTATTCATGTCAACACCCAGATGCAAAACAGACTATAGGTTCAGTGATCAGAACCTTTCCATGTGAGTACCTGACAGACTCATTGAGACATTGCAGAGAATAAAAAAATACCTTCTGTGGTTTATTAGGGTTTTTTTGCAATAAAGACGACCAGCAAGTCATCTTATACTGCTTGCCACATAGAGAGCTGCAGCATCTGTCATAATGAACAACTGAGAAGATTCCGGGTATCAAAATTTTTTTATAACTACGGATCAAATCAAAAAGAAAACATCCGTGGTGCAGTTCAGATATTTGGTTACAGATGCCCTTCCTCTGTTTGGCAGTGCTTCTGTTATGCAACAGTCACTCAAATGAAAAAATTGAAACTGACATTCCCTTGCAGAAAAACAGGGGAAAGCGCTCCAGTAAAAATTTTCAAGATTTGCCTTTTACTACTTAAACTCCTCTAAAACAGTTGACTTCAACAGATTCTGAATCTGAAATGCATCTGTCAAATGAGTATGAAAAGAAAAAGAAGAAGTAGAAGAAGTAGAAGGAGAAGAAGAAGAAGAAGGAGGGAAAAGAAAGATTTCTAACAGGAAGTAAACCTTGTTGCAATTTTAAAAAGTAAAACAGTGTTGGCGGTGAGTCATAAGAAAGGAAGTAAATACAAATTAACATGCAAGTAAGCATTCATTTGTTATCAGTAGTATAGCCCCTCTACCCCTTAGACTGTAGGAGCCTCAGAGAAGGAACATCAATGCGAGTGACCAAAGCTGCACCACACTCATGTTGTACAATTTGAGGAACAGTAGAACTGATGGTCTGATTAGACTGCCTAGCTGAGCCCAGGTAGTTTGGACAGATCTATATATAGTCATGATGTTCTTTTGAACTGGCTGAATGGCAGAACTCAGAGCCTTGTTATCAGTGGCTCTGAGTCTAGTTGGAGGCCTGTAACTAGTGAGGTTCCCAGGGGTCAGTACTGGGCCCAGTCTTGTTCAACTTCTCCGTCAATGACCTGGATGAAGAGTTAGAGTGTACCCTCAGCAAGTTTGCTGACGATACAGAACTGAGAGGAGTGGCTGGTATACCGGAAGGCTGTGTTGCCATTCAGCAAGACCTGGACAGGCTGGAGAGTTGAACGGAGAGGAACCTGGTGAATTTCAACAAGGGCAAGTGCAGGGTCCTGCACCTGAGGCAGGAGTAACACAATGCACCAGTACAGGCTTCAGGATGACTTGCTGGGAAGCAGCTCTATGGAGAGGGACCTGGGTGTCCTGGTGGACAACAAGTTAACCGTGAGACAGCAGTGTGCCCTGGTTGCCAAGAAGGCCAATGGGATCCTGGGATACATTCAGAGGAGTGTGACCTGCAGGTCGAGAGAGGTTCTTCTCCCCCTGTACACTGCCTTAGTGAGGCCCCATCTGGAGTACTGTGTCCAGTTCTGGGCTCCCCACTTCAAGAAAGATGAGGAGCTACTGGAGAGAGACCAGTGGAGGTCTACGAGGATGATGAGGGGACTGGGGCATCTCTTCTGCAAGGAAAGGCTGAGGGAGCTGGGCTTGTTCAGCCCGAAGAAGAGAAGGCTGCGAGGGGACCTAATAAATGCTTATAAATATCTCAAGGGTGGGTGTCAAGAGGATGGGGCCAAACTTTTTTCGGTTGTGCCCAACAACAGGACAAGGGGCATCAAGCACAAACTGAGACATGAGAAGTTCCATCTGAACATGAGGAAGAACTTCTTCCCTCTGAGGGTGACGGAGCACTGGAATAGGCTCCCAGAAGCAGTTGTGGATTCTTCTACTCTGGAGTTATTCAAAACCCACCTGGACGAGGTCCTGTGCAGCCTGCTGTAGGTGATCCTGCTTTGGCAGGGGGATTTGACTAGATGATCGCCAGAGGTTCTTTCCAATCCCATACCATTTTGTGAATCTGTGATTCTGTGATTTGTGACAGTAATGTATAAAAACTATGAAATATTATTTTAATAGCTCATCCACTTTGAAGTACTGAAAATTTGTCACAGAATGAACGGTCCTTGTTTTATCTGTTTTATGCTTAATCACATTGATTAAGAGTTACAGTTCACTGTCGTGATTACCCTCAAACACATTGTCTGGAGGCTTTTCATTAATTTTAATTTAGTTTTAAACACCCATTGATTTTTCCTTGTGGACCTTGAAATGTGCAGTAGAGTTAGGGGAGTCTGAAGAGCTGTTCAGAAGTGATATGATTGCTGCATGATTTATAGCAGAAATAGGAACCCCGTTGAAGAGGCTTACCTAACTGCAGATATGCTCAAATGCCTGGTTAAAATACTCTGCAGAGTTTTAGAGAAAAAAAAACATGAACAAACACAGAACAAGGTGAGACCTATATTAACCCTACACATCCTAGCTTCAAGTATTTTGATAGTTTTCTGAAGGTTGAATTTTCCAGCTAGTTAAAAGCAATAACAACATCACTTACAATTTTCTCCTTTAAACACAGAATAAAAAAAGGTTAGGAAATGTCATGCAAAAATATTTTCTTCAGTTGAGCTTTAGAAAATGTGGTCTTATAAGTGCAAATCCATTTCCAACTTTTTCTTATGTGGATTTTACTCCTGACAATTTTAGTATACAGCTACAGGAAGGTAGGTAAATTGTCAAAACGCTTTTAGTAACCAGGGCCTTCGTTCATAGATTTTCCTGAAAAATTAATTTATTTGCTGCTGATAGAAAACAGCCTTGCATGTAATAAAAACTTCTTTGTGTTTGAACATCTCAATTACCTAATCATACAGAAAGATCACAGCCAGCAGCATCTCGGAAGTAAAAAAAATTTTTCTCCTGAATCTTCAAGGCACCCATACAGCATCTTGTAATGCTTTTTGTTGGGCAGAAGCCAGAATGTAAGCAGAAACTGAGCTTTCAGTGCTTTCTAAGATACAACGAGAGGATAAAAATATTTGAAAATAAGATCATTTGTTTCCCAAGAATGTTGCTGTAAATAAAAAGGTACTATAAGAAACTACCAAACAAGGAAATACAGAAGTATGTCCTGAAAACCACAGTTCTTCAGAATGCAAACACCACATTAAGAGACTAGATTTCTGTCTACTTTTTTTTTAATTCTCCATCTTTTTTTTTTCATTTCCTTTTTTTTTTTTTTCAAATTACAGCAGCAGGAGATATACAAATGATCTTAATGTTTTAAACTAATTGTCTAGGTGTTAAGCAGTATTAGTTCTATTTATTTAGCCTAAAGGAAACCAAATCCATGATTTGTGGATACCTGAACTGTAGTGTTGTTTACTTAGGTTTGAAGGGAAAGATACCTGTTATTGAACTAACTGGTACTAGTGAGCAAGACAGTCAAACAAGAATGTTCTTAGGCTCTCTTTTTCAGATAACAGGAATAGAGAACACAGTGAACTGGTAACTGTTCAACATTTGCACAAAAGCTGTGACAGGTGTCTTAGTTTAACCTGGTAGCCGGCAACTTAGCATTAGACAGACACTTGCTCACCCCTCCCCTTGCCTCTCAGTGTGATTGAGAGGAGAAATCGACAAAAGCTAGAACTCAAAAGTTGTGATAAAGACAGTTTAATAAGACAACAAAGGGAAGACTAATATTACTACTACTAATGATAGAAATGAATATGCAAGACAAAGTATATACAATACAATTTTTCTCACCACCTGATGACCAATTCACAGCCAGTCCTCGAGCAGGGATTGCGGAACCCAGAACTCATGGATTTTGTGAATATCACAAAATTGCAGAAAAAGACTGAATTCTTGGAAAAATTTGAATTCCCAGACAAGACAGGATTCAAACTCATTCAAAAGAGAAAGAGAAAAAACTGTTCCTGCCCCAACTCCCTCCCCGGTCTAACCCTCATTTGTTAACTGAGTGTGATGTCTATGGTGTGGAATATTTCCACTGGCCAGCTTGAATTAGCTGTCTGGCTATGCTCCCTCCCAGCTCCTGCACACCTGCTCATTAACTGAATATGGGAGACTGGAAGAAGTCCTTGATTTCTTAGCAACAAGTAAAAACATCAGCATTATCAACATTCTTCTTTCACTAAGTCCAAAGCACAGCAGCTACTGGGAGGAAAATGGACTCTGTCCCAGCTGAAACCAGGACACAGGACATATGCAGGTCATCTTAAACCAGAAACAAAGGACTGAGCATTGTCAGGGATATACTTTATTAAAAGATGCTACCTCTCAGTATAGTAGGGTTACCAATTCCTCTGTATTGTTTTATAAGGAAGTAATTTTTATGCCTTTATCATGTGGTCTTATCTGTGCCTTGGTCTTACATTTTATCCCTTCTGGAACAAAATTACCATCTCATAAAACAGTGCAGCGGTAGTCTAATGGCATAATTAGAATTCAATGTGAAATACTGTAGACTTTTATCAAGAAGTGATTGTTTTGTTTTATTGCTGATTATAAAACAGTATTAAACACATCCATTGATAAAACTTTTATAGGCAAAGCATCATAAACTTGTGTGAAAATCATATATATTTTGTAATTATTAAGTACACATATGGACTTCTTTGATTTCATAGATCTTGCTAAATGTTTGGTATTCTTTTTCCGACTGTATTACAGACTCTTTTAACTCCATTAAGATAATTTGCTTCTGTAAATGCTTGAGGAAATATCACTGTCCTCATCCCCTGAAAAATACTGTACTGCAATTTTTGTATTAGAGTATCCTCTTTCACGGTGTAAAGGTTTCTTTGATTAAGGCTGAATGAATCTCATAGTGTCAAGACTGAAGTTGGCTGAGACTGAATAACCGCTAAAAATGTTAATGGCTATCTGCATTTAACTGAGAATACTCCAGCAATGAACTTGATGACTAGAGACCTTAACCTTCCTAATATATTTCAGTCCTAGTTAGGAACTAGATTATGAATTTTAATTTCTTTGCTAATCCTGGAAATTCAGATCTTGAGAAAAGGTTGAAGTAAAAATTGTCCTGGAAGTTTAATTTCAGTTTTCACAGACATGGAGTCTGCATCCTATTCACTCTATAATGCCATCTTCCTATTTCATAAAGGCTGTACTTGAAAATTAAATATAATATACTCCTCTCCTATATCCAAATTTCAGGATACCTAGCCTAACAGTTAATGAGAAAGTTTGTTAATGGTTGATTGACTTTTCAGTAAACTGTGAGTTTCTGTTACATTACATTTCATTATACGGGGTTGTATCTGTAATCTCTCTGAATTTTAGCTTGTGTCCCAAATTCATGAAGCATATTATTTTATACAGGTACGACAGCTGCTGTCTTGAATTATATAATAGGACTCGAACCACTGAACTCCAGAACTAAAAGCAGAAATTATTACTGTCCTAGCAAAATGCTCAACGTGCAGTTACCAGGGGCTATAAGAAGTTATATCTTCTGTGCAATGGTTCTGAAGAGTACATACAATATAGTCAAATTGCTTATTTCCATTGCCCAAAACAAGCTCAAACGTAGGAAAACATATCTGCAACAGCTACAGTAGGAACTTAGATAACTAACGTGCATTTGAGAATTTATGTGTAGACACATAAATCTGTGAGATTAAATTTTATGTTGAATTTGACCTTGATTTTGTAACTGTGAATTCTTCAGAGTGGAATAGTGTTATGGGTTTTATAGAGCCTTCAGCAGCCCATGCAGAGCTCTCTGAAGCTATGAGGTATTCCCTTCCCCAGCTGGTAAGTTGTGAAGAGATCTCTTTTAGTCAAAATGATGTTTTCTGTTACATCTCTCTAGTAGCCTTCTGAGCCAACTCAGTGAAATTCTATTGTCAGGAGGTAATCTACTGCAACTGAGACTAGATAGACTTAGCAGTTGTAGAAGGAAGGTGAGGAATTCATTCCATAAAAAAGAAAAATATCTTTGTCTAGAAACTAAAACAAAATCCTAAGAAGACAGAAAAAAAAGGTGAAGGAATTGTTTACAGAGCTTAAAGATTTTATTTTTCTTCCCCCCCCCCAAATTAAATACAGTGTGCTAGCCACCTGTCCTCATCATTGATTATAGAAAATGTTATTATAAGCAGAGGTAAGGATACAGAAAACACAGAGAGGTTTTTTTTGTTTGTTCTTTATTCATTTTGTTAGTTGCTTTTGTTTTAATTATCCACCGAATGAACCTGAAACCTCTGACTTAGTGAAACATGGCGGAAACTTAGTTTTATAGCCTTATGAAAACAAAGCTTATGACAGCATGCTATACCTCCTTGGTTAAGAACAGACTATCTCTAATCATTTGTCATGAATGAGTGGTTAGGTCGCTAAAATGATGACTCAAATTTTTGCAAGAAAAAATTTTACTGAAAATTTAGAAAATACGCTCTCACAAAGTTTGTTGGCAAGGTTCATTTGATTACTTATTGAATGAAAGGAATACAAAACTGAAGCAGGTTTTGAGTGGAAAATAATTTACACAGAGTAGAAGAAAAGTGTCAGGGGTAAGGGAAACCCTCCTGTTGAGTCACCTGGTTCAGACTGGACCCTTTCTTTGAAACTCCTTCTCAGAGAGGAACCCTAGTTGTGAATGGATCCACAACCAACCTTAGACTACAATGGTTTATGACTAAGGAATATGTTTAGCAGCAATTCAGGGTGTGTTCACGGTTTAAAGAGAGAGACAATCACAGGAATTTAGCATCTATTAATCACTGGTTAACTTAGCATTTACAGAATGATTAGAAAGAATTTGTTATTACTATCACAGTAATAAAATATTATGTTTTGAATCGATTCACACAGAGGCAATAGTAAAAATTCCCCTCAATTTCAGTGAAATATTCACTTCAAATCAAATGATTTCTCAACCGGCAAAGGTTGAGTCTCAAGGAGATCAGCCCAGGCAGTTAGCGAGTTACTCTGACAGGCACCCTACCCAGAGGGAGTTACCGGGCTCAGCCCGCTGCGGACCAGCAGAGCTCAAAGGGCTGTCCTTGGCACTGCTTTTTCTAGGGTCTCAAGATGGCTGACTTCAGGCATCAGTGATTTTCCACACTGGTCACAGTCCACATGATGCAATCCTGATATTTAGACAGCAACTGTATAACTCCAGCAGTACCCAGACAGTACAGTTCTGACATTTACCAGGTGGGTGCAACCCCAGGCATCAGGGAACAGTCAGGGAGTGCCTGATCAGCCCAACTCACTGCTCTTGCACAAACCACAAGGAAAGTGCCATGTTGTCCTGATTCAATGCACACTGGCTAACTATTCCTGCAGTGCAAGCAAGAGTACAATGTTGGCTGGTTCTGGGATTGCCAGGTGTGAGGAGGGGGCTGCACCTCCACACCATTTGCTCTATTCTCAAAAAGTACAATTATCTTTTTAAAGAATTCCACTACTACAGATTTTGAAAAAGGATACTAGGAATTCTGCTTTTTTTCTAAAAAGAACTGGACTCCAAAGAGATATTCAGGTGATAAAACATGTCTGTGGCAGACTAAGTTGAATTCCTAATGTAGGCATCAATGGACTTCCTTCTCTTTGCTATTTTTGTGCAATGGGGTACCACTGTTTTCTTCAACTCGAACACATTCTTCTTTTGAGGAAGACTGTCTTATTCTTAATTATTTTCATTAGACTGACGAATCTTTTACGATTTTTGGAACCTGATTTTGCATGAAAATCTGGCCTATCTGGTAACAGTCAACACATTCTGCCTATCCCCTCACATTCTCGCAGCTTGATAACATTAGAACTCATTGATTAATTGAAGCCTAGTTTCAGAGAGAGGTTGACATCTTAATGTTCTGTTGATAATTGAACGTTGGCTTACGAGTTTGTGGCTGTGTTCCTGCTTATTTGCCGAAAGGCGCCATCAGCTGTGGCCCCTTTAACATCCAAGCCACTGTGTCTATTTTCTTTCTCTGGAACGGGGTTAGTGTAGAAGATTCTAGAACTTTTTCCTTACCTTTCCTTATTTAGCTTTCCTTCTGTCTCTTAAATTACCTCATAGTGTCAAATTTAAGAAGTAGAATAGAATCTGTCTATGAAAGATGTGGATATGCGGAAACAAATACACTGTATGAACAGTAGGGACCATAGCACCACTTTGAAATCCATAAAGGTGAACATCACATTTAAATTCAGCAAACAGAGTGTGGTGCAAAACTGTTAACATTTTATTACTAGTGAGTACTAACAAATAAAGACGATCTGCAGCTCAACTATCTGAGCTGAAGTAGAGCTGGTATGAGACAAACAGTTTTTTGCCTACTTTGAGAATGTTTGATATGAAAATTGCTGGGAAAGGCAGTAAAAATAGGATCCCTTTAAGTCATTTGTGAGTCCTAAAAAACAGCAGTGGGATACGTGTCCTATAGGCAATATCATTTGTAAATGACTTCTGTGGGAACTATTCATAAATAAGATGAGTGAAGTTCAGAATAAAAATTATGAAACTCACATTCTTTCTCACTGAACTTGCCAGTTGGAGGGAAGCATTCCCTGGCGGGCCATCTCTAATAATGAGAATACAGAGGTAACCGTTAAAGAGGATAATGGTATCGGGAGCTTTTTGGAGGTTTTAAGTGCCAATACATAATCTGCAGTTCTCCTTAACTGCAGGGAAAAAAGGATTCAGATCGATGGGGAAAAGACTTGAAAATGTGGCACTCTGTTCCTTGATTTAAGTTCTCAGATGACCATGCTAGAAAAAGGAATTGGCACAATAGATAATAAAAATACAACCTCAAGAGGGCAGGCATTCTTTACAATAATCAGAAAGTATGGGCAAGAAATTTTCAACGATAAAATTAAATATAGACCTATTGAAAAAGACAATAAGATCTTTGAGTTTAAGGTAGTGACTCTATTTCTTTTATAATAACATTTGGAAGCTACTCCATGCTTAAATCTGATAAATGATTCTTTGTACATTACAAAATTTCAGTGTCCACTTGCAGAAGCCCAAAGGGACAATAGTAGAAGGAGTGATACAATTTTTATCGAGCTTGCTAATCTCAAACAGAAAATAAAGTAAGGATTTAAATCCTCCTAAGATAAAGCTTTCAAAAGACTAGAGTTTTTTTTTCCTTTACCACACTTTAGAGAAAGTCAAAACATTGAAGAATTAAACAAGCGTGGAGCAAAAAGTTGAGTAATATCATATCCATCTGGATTTAAAAAAGGAGCTTTGAGTTTTTTTCTAGTCAAAAAACAGTCAACATAAGACGGAAAGGAAATAAAGTAGCAAAAGTAATCAATGAAAGTGTAGGCTTGGAGACCCTGGTTAGCATAAAGAGAGGATACAATTGTTAAAAGAACTGTGACAACATAATTTTCAAAATTTGACTCTGTTTTTGAAAAGCACTGCTCATCTTTGTTGACTTCTTTTGTTCAGAAATGTACTTCCCTTTGAAGAAAAAGATGAGTTTAAATCGTGTTCATTATACGTATGTATGTATGTATATATATAAAATGTATTAAAAATGTTGTACTATATTTTAATCCTTTAGAAGATACAATATATTTAAATATTAGATGTTATTCTTCTACTTCTGTTAAATTTGTAATTTTACTATACACTTTGAGACTCTGAGTCTCGGTCTGCCTTGCAAAATAGTTTCAGATTTTTTTTTTTTGCAGAGTTTTTTTTTAAGATTCCACTGTAAATTTAGTGCAATCATTCCTGCTACCAAAATAAAACTACATTCCCAACGTCACTTTCACTGGGACATAAGGCACACAAAAATAACATATTGTTGTTAATACCATCACTTTTCACCCACTGAGTAAAAAGAAAAAAAGAAAAAGAAACATAAGAAAGACAAAAAATAAAAGGTAAGAAGACAAGCAAGAGAACAAGAAAAAGGAAAAATAAAAATAAATAAGAAAAAAAAGAGGAAAAAAGCACAAAACCAAAAATAGCACATATGAGTGACAAGCAGAAAAAATTGTTTTCAACCTGTTAAATTGCTCAGAATGGAAACCTAGAGTTTTTGTTGTGGAAAGGGTAACTTTTTAAGAATCTTTATTTCTTTATCTACTTTTGCTTATTTAATAAAATATTTAATCCTGAAAGTCTTTCCTTTCTTTTAAAATTCAACATGTTCATATTGGGTTTATTTAAGTATTTTCAAGTGCCTAAAAATTATTACTAAAGCACCTGTGGCTATGGAAAATATTAATAACATTTTATTCAATGATTAACAAAGTCTATATAAAAAGTTTACTAGTTGCCCTGTAATTGTCCCAGTACTCCCATGGTGGGCAACTCAGTAATGACTTTTATCAGTTACTTACAGGTATTAATCGGTTGTAACAGCTTTGCTGTGTTCCTGAATTTGTCCGAATGCAAGTAATTATAGTTGTATACTCAATTTTGGACATCAAGTGCTCTGCTACCTAACTCACTTTTCAGGGTGTGATCAGGTCATATACAGACAATGAAGAAAAACTTCTTTCCTTCCTGAAGTGAGAAAAGCTTAAGGGATTTCTACCTTTTTGTTCCTGACCACCCGTTCATCTTTTAGACCACTCAAACTAAAAATAATCATGAAGACCATTCAAGAATTGAAAGGATCTAAAAATAAAGGAAGACACATTTAGAAAGTCTTTAACGAAAAGTGACAGCATGAACTTTGTTAAAGGCTGTGGCATATGTTAACATTACCAGCCAAGACCCTGGCACTTATGAATTTAGGTCTTTCCATTTTGCAGATGCGGGAGATCAGAAATGGTGATGACCTCACGCCAATTCTCCTGACAGGTGATTGCAGCCACCAAAGTTACCTCCCCCATTGGCCCTGCAGTTTCCTGCCAGTGTCAGAGGTCTGACCATAGTGCAGACCTGAGGGTAAATGACTACAAACTTGGGCTCCTCTGAAATCTAATGCAGTCCTACAGCTACAGATGTCTGCTCACGCTCCTGGCAGGCTGCTTCACCTGGAAACCAGGAGGAAACAACCGCGGCAGAGTCAGATAAAACTCCAGGACAAGGCACAGTCAGAGTGACTGGTCCAGCTGCCATCAGGTGTCAGTGCTGCAATAGTTCTGTGGAGCATGGTAGGTTTATGCAACAGTAGAAGACATGTTGAAACATTGATAGTAAGATGCTTACAGGATTAAATGAAGCAATATTTTAATAGCGCTATTGTTATGATTATTTCTTCTGAAGAAGGAAGCTGCAGAAAATTGTACCATTAAGCTGCTCTTGCCAGATACTCTTGGGATTGGCTGTTGTACTGTTCCTGTGCGTCCCTGATGTCACGCAGTTGTCTGCTGGCTTAGATTTGGATTCTATGCAGTTCAGCTGAGTTCCATATTTGCTCTTAGTCTGTGACCTCACTTGGAAACAATTATCACAGGTCGCAGATTTCTGAAACCAGAAAGCTGGCATTTACTTTTTTTTTTTTTTAACAAACAATCAAACCAAGTGTTTAGTTTTCTCATCAAGTCAAAAACCGCTAGCAGCTTTTCTTCAGTTGCTGTGTTACTTGTTTCCATATTTACATCCTTGTAGTCTGCTGAACAAGGAAATATGCTGCAACAAATCTCAGCCTTAAATGTGTCTTTTTCTCAGAGATATTGAGACATCTTAGTTGCTGGCACAATTTCATCTGTCTTTCCCTGCTCCCTTCCTCCTTCTTCATGTAAATATTATGAAAAATGAATATAAATAAAAAAGGAAATCCCCTTTTACACCTTATTACATTGTTAGCAGTGACAAACAACTATTTGCTGAGAGTATTCAACATTCTTCCTTTTAGCATCATGCCTAGAAGATTTTCTGAAATGGGATGGCTTCCTTCACTCTCACAGAAACTTGGAAGTTTTATATCCTTTTATAGCTGTTTAACTTCTTTTCTGAGTGCTTGGTTGCTAAATTAGCATTCGTTTTATATTTCTAGAAACACTACATTAATAACATTAACAGAGGTAACAGTATGGAGTTCTACCTTACTTTGCATGTAGCTACTTATAATATCTGATATCAAAACAAGTGCTAGTGCCTTTTCTGTTCAGCAGGAATGGAATGAAGCCAAAATCTCTCAGATTTCTTAGCTCTGAGCAATTCCTGTCTTATCCACCACACAGCATTACAAATGTGCAACGATAACCTACAGCAATCCTGGTGCCAGGGCAGAAAAACTAAAGGCATGGACAGGAAGCTGAAAGCTTTGAATGTTCTCTTGGAAGTCCCAGGCTTTTTCTCTTATATTGCCAGAGCTACAGATGAATTTAGACTGCTGATCCTACTCTGAACCTTAAATGTCACTTGTAGGTAGAATTTATCTGGAAAGAAATATTTAACTGGAAAAAACCAGAAATCTGAAAAGTAAACAAAATCACTGTGACTCTCTTATCCCTGGCTTATTGTCTTCTGACTATCAAACAGAAGACTAATAGTGTAAGTTAACTGCAAATGGTAAGTAACTTTGAATTCAACATGCTTTTATCTCCTCATCCCCCACTGAGTTCAAAGTCGTAAATTTTATCTCTGTGTCTTTATATGAAGAATTTTAAAAGATTTTCCCTATTTCATTTAGATAATATTGAGGACAGTGATTTTAAATCATCTATGAAAAACCAAAATTGAATACATAAAATCTCTGATTAGGTATGTGCCAAACTCTTGACAAAGCTCTTCTCTTTACCTTGAACATGTGCAAGCAGTCCATGAAAACTGACTATTATTCACCTCAGTGTTTTGATTGTACCTGTTATGTGATCAATAAATTTAAAGTGTAAACATTTAAATTAGTATTTTCCTATATGTGCAGGAAATTGTATATCAAACTGTTTCAAGATGAAGTTAAACTATCTGTCTGGATCATAATTCTTCAAATTTTCAGCCAATTTCACCTGAAGAACTATATTTGAAAGAAAGTTCTTTTGTCACACTGTTTGTCCCCCTGTTTTTACACCACTAGCAAAAAAAAATCTTGCTATATCTGTAAAATAAATTTATATATAAACATTAATATATATCTTGAATCTTAAAAATGTCTGCTTTTACACTCTATTGTCATTCTTCTCCAATGTCATTTTAATGTGAAGTATAGAGAGCTATTGATATAATTTTTATTTATTCTGAGCATGTAGTTGCACTTGAAAGAATGCATATGAGGAATGCTCAAGCCATGTAGAGGGCACAGATTAAATGTCATCAGTATTACTGAGTTCAAAAGCAAGGATCTTCATGCATTTCATCTGGTGTCTAGATTCATACTGATCCAGAAATATTTTCTTATTTTTACATTCTGTTCTAGTCTCACGCTACGCTTCCTGATTTTTCAGGACAGGTTACTGATTAAGAAGGCTCAAGTCTCAGCAAATGGAATATTAACATATAAATGCTTTTACTGAAATTATTACTTGCAGGGATTTTAAAAAAAGAAAAATACATAACATGTAAAGTATTTTAATGAATTCCTTTAAATTATAGGAGGAAGTGCAACACTTTCCCTTCATTAAGTACAATTAAGTTCATCAATAGCAAACAGAAGACTAGGGACAATGTGGGGCTGCTGCTGAATGAGGTGGGTGTCCTGGTGACGGAGGATGCAGAGAAGGCAGAGCTACTGAATGCCTTCTTTGCTTCAGTCTTCAGTTTCAAGGCAGGCCCTCAGGAATCCCAGGCCCCGGAGGTAAGAGAAGAAACCTACAGAGAGGACGACTTTCCCTTGGTCAAGGAGGAATGTGTGAGGGCGATCCCTCACACTTAAGATCGCTTAAGCGATCTAAGTGCCCACAAATCCATGGGCCTCAAAGGAATGCACCCACGAGTGCTGAGGGAGCTGGCGGATGTTATCGCTGGATCACTCGCCATCATAACTGAGAGGTCCTGGAGGACAGGAGAGGTGCCCAAGGACTGGAGAAAGGCCAATGTCACTCCAGTCTTCAAAAAGGGCAAGAAGGAGGACCCAGGGAACTACAGGCCGGTCAGCCTCACCTCCTTCCCGGGAAAGG
>Ga0065711_1033219_pt1 | contig 25903 bp, 20 predicted proteins | sample Hoacrofraction12_FD_59098 | JGI IMG/M metagenome (GOLD analysis project Ga0065711, IMG submission 59098) | Hoatzin crop microbial communities from Cojedes, Venezuela - Epithelial fraction 12 v2 (version 2) | ecosystem: Host-associated > Birds > Digestive system > Esophagus > Crop | place... | reverse complement strand
TTTTTTTTTTTTTTTTTTTTTTTTTTTCTGGGCTCTCTCCCCAGTCTGTGGGACTTCTCCCAAGAAGTCTGTGATTTTTCAAAAGCAAACACCTCACTTGGTCTGACTCGGATCAAGCTGTGTCACAGGTGACAGGTCCTCAAAGCAGATGTGACAGCTATGGTCAGGCACGTCACCCCACTGGTGCCACCAGGACCCAGTGTGACAGTCACAGAGCAGAAGAGCCCATGAGAACTTAGCGCAAAACCAGCTTCTGCATGATTGATTGTCAGTGCATGAGCACTGCACGAAGCGCTCACGCCAGCTTGGCTGAGTTTACTATCTGCTGTTCACCATAATGAACACTGTGGCGAGGTAAGGGCTGCTTACTGACCTGAGTGGGACAGTTACCGGTTGGCTTTGCAGGAGGGGTTTGCAGGATCCTGCCTGTTTCAGAACTTAAACCTACCCCTTGGAGAGTGGTGTGACTGTACCATGTCTGGGCAGATCTCATTTGAATCCCGCAAAGGAGGCGCAGGATCTGCCCGTCTGTCCTTGGTGTGTGGAACTCATTTCCAATGGGTTCTTTGCCAGGTGCTTGTACCACCTCTGGAGCGCTGCTGATAAATAATAACTGTGTGCAGAATCAGACTCAATCAAATGGATTATGCAGGCAGTGAGTGATAATCTGCCTTGAGGAGTTAAAGCCTGAAAGGGGTTTCTTGTGTATAGCTTCGTATCCAATATCTCCCTGTTACCTTGCTTTAATCAAGTAGGAGGTATTTGGGGGTTATGAGGCAAAGGGATTTAGGCACTTGGCTTCTCTCATGCAAGAAACACTGAATTGCCCTTTGGCTTCTGTCCTTACAACCTCAAAGCGCTTCAAGGTTTGTGTGACATCATCTGTCCCTCTGCATAATGGAAAGAAGCCTGACAGTTTGGATAGATGTCTCTTGGCATCAGGTGCAGGTATGAAACAGGATAACAAGAGTGTGATGAAATCTTAGGCTGTTTCCTTTGCCATCTTATGCACCTGGGAGGATGCTTTATTTTGATGTGTGTGTTTCCTGCTTTTATCAAAGAGCATCTCTCCTTCATTCATAACCTTCTGTGTTAGCAGGTCAAATGAGGTTGGCAGGCTACAAGCAGAAAGCAACCACTGAACTCTGGCTCTGTCTTGCAGTACAAGAACTACAGACCCATGCTGTATGGAGAATTTCTCCTGCTGCTGGTCCTGATTCAAATCCACATGGGCCCGTCTTTTGTAAGCCTAAAGCTCTCTGGGATATCCCACCTCCATCACCCTTGTTGCAGCTTCTGTGGGACAGGGTTTTTAGAAATCACCAAAACGCTGCCTGTTTGCATATCATTAAACACCGGGGGCACTGCGACTGTCAGCCTATTAATTCCAGAATACAGCAATATGCTGACAGCAAGCAGTTAGGAGAGTGGTAACAACAGCAGGACAAGTATGGGAGGATGTTATGGGCTGTATATGCACCGAGAGCCTTCACCAGCCAGCAGAAATTGCACAGCTCACCTTCCCCTTCCTATCTGGCAGTACTGCACCATCAGCTGAAAGCCAGGAGCTGTTTATTGATTATTACACACAGTCATTAACTAGCACACGCTGAACGGAGGCATTGAAGTAGAGAGTGAAACTCTGGCTTTTGACTCCTGGGACTGATTTTCCACGAAGGTGAAAGCAAACCTGTGACAGTCAACAAAATGGGAAATTCCTGATGTGTCACACATCACTGCCAGCCTGTGCAGCAGCTTGGGAGGATCTGATGCAGAAATGCAACCCACTAGCAGACCTCCTGTGTCGTCAGTATTCTTGTGCATGGGCCAGGGTGTAAAACTAGCCAGGCAATACAACAGACTCCAAGCCTGGCACCTTGGGAAAGTTCCTTTTCCAGAAGCGCCCAGGAAGAGGCGATGTTACTTTGAAAGTACAGCAACTGCTGGCCCAAAAGCCTCTTGGGCAGGGGTGACGTGGAGATGAGGCGCATGTAGACAGGCAAAGGAACAAAAACAGTTGATTTTGCTTGGAGAAATGTGAGCTGTACACCAATTAGATGAATCCATTCAGTGGTGGTGCAAGGATTTTAGCTTCACCCCTGTGCTCTCTAAGCCAGGTCCTGGGGCGCTGGGAGTGGCAGTTGCCGACCCTGTCACCTCTGCTTGCTGCACATTGCCTGAAGCCACCTTATTGCACTGTAATCAGCAAGGAAACGTGCCAGTATGGGCAGGTGTTAGAGCAGCTTAGTAATTTTTATCAGACGATAAATATTTTCATTTATTCTCTGTCGCAGAAGCAGCCTTGGTTACTCTTTGGGAAAACTGAGCAGATATAATAGGTTTCTGCTAATGCTCCTCTTCTATCTTGCTTACTCAGAGCTGGTCCCATCTCTACAACAGGGAGACCAGCTTGTCTGTTGAACATATCGCTGCCAGAGCAAAGTGTGGAAATCTAATGATATTACATATTGCTCTCCAAGATGGAGAAAACACTTGTAATACTCTGGCTTATCACTAAGCTGCCCAGTCATGAAAGAAGTGGCAAGCTGATGCATTCAAATAATAGTATAAAAGTAATGGAGGTGGAGAAAAATGCTTTAAGAAATCTCTGCCTGGTGCTAACTTTTCCTGTCAAAAAGACCAATGCTTTGGCTGGGTCAGTACGATTGTAATAACATCTCCAAGACGCAATTTGATGTGATATATGCGTGGAGGTGTTGTTTGTGAAGTTTATTTTACTTTTTGCCTATCGATCTCCTTCTCTGTTCCATAGTTACACTGAAAAAATAATAATTGGAGTGTGTATAATGCCTAAGATTTTATTCATAGCGACTATCCACAGGTGAGCTTTAGTAACAGTTATCTTCCTCACAAAGCATAGGACTGCGTAGCAAGAGATTAGATTGGTTTTGTGACTTTGCAATCAACTTTCTTTCTAATCTTGGGTGAACCTTTTGATCACAATTATGTCCTAGTGCACCAGTGTTATTAAATTTTATAATTTAAAACAAATATTGTGGTATTACTGGGTACTATGACATAAGCCTGCCTTTTTTTTCAGAAGGTCTCAACTCAGAGCTTTCACTGACCTTGGTGGCATCTGACCTTTGTGTTATGAGCTATTGGGTTACTTCATGCCATCTTTTTCGATTGTCTGAACCTGGCACAAGCCTTCATATGGCGGAGGCCTGTGGGCCATGTGCAACGTATGGGGCTGAGGGAGCCCAGGGCAGTGCATCTGCTTAGAGTGGACACCACATCTCTTGCTGCATCATTGCAGATGGGCCGAGCAGGGCTTCAGGGGCACCCAGTGATGGATTGCACCCACTTTGGTTCACTTCCATCTAGGGCTGCAGGCATGGCGTGGGAGCTGCTCTCTATCATGTCAGGAACAGTTTGTTACCCAGGATCGGGTAGTTTCTGGTGTTTAAGAATGAAGAGCCTCATGCTAATCATGGCTCTTGGTCAAGGTGATTTTTCAATGTCTGTGTTACCTCTATTGTTGGATTTGGTGCCTTCAGCCAGATTGAATTGGTGTCTTCTGCCAACAGAAAAAGTGAAAAGATCTCCAGGGTGCCCAGTGTGTTTGATATGACGCCCACACAGAAGAGAAATCAACCCTGGTATCTCTTATCTTTGGCCATTTCTGTCTCCTTAGTGCAACAATGTCCAGATAAAGTTGTCTAATTGCTAGGGAGATCTCCTTTCTGGGCTTTTCCCCCGTTAGCTAATGCACCTAACCTGGAACACACAAAGTATAGCCCAAGGGACATCCTCTTGCCGCACATCCATGTTTTGCCCCATTTCCCATTTTATGAGAGGACCTAAGGTTGCAAGGCGGATTCCCAGCAATGATCAGTCAGCACAGTGAATCCTGTTGCTTCCTCCCCATCACTCACTGGAAGGGGACACTGCATTCTAGATATTGGACTTAATTGCCTTCTGAATGGCAACACATTAGGTTTAATTACCCATAAAATTGAAGTACAGATACTTTAAGTCCAAAATAATTTTCCAGCTCAGTAATCTATATGTGGCCATCCTCTCGGCATGGTGGTTTCCAAAGGCATTTCAGGGCACTCCAGTTACACGTGCATCCGTCATAACACTTCTACCTGGAAAAGCTCCTTTTGTGTTTGACCGGTTTTTGGTTGCAACCAAAAAGCGAGAGTCTGGCTCTTGGCTAGCTTGCAACCGAAATAACATCTAGGATTGCTAAGTAGGTGTAAAATGCTACTAGGTCAGAGCAGTAGTGTTACCTTGTAGCTTTTAGCTGATTGCTTTTGTAAAAAAGTAAAAGTCTGAAAGCCCAAGCCCGTTAAAATAGATGACGTGCATCATCTTTTAAGTCTATTGATAATAAAAGAAATAAGCCAGATCAAATGCAGAGAGAATACGAGACACAGACTGTAATCTACCTACGAAGTCTTGTAAAATTAAAAGAAAAAATAGTTCTTGCTCCTGTATGGGAGTCATGAGCTCTCTGAACGGAAACAGGATGAAAAGAAGCGTCCTTGAAGATGCTGTGGTTTTTTTTGTTTCTATCTGTTTGGTCACCCTGCTTCCAGCCATTGTGTTCTCCTGACCAGGGTCTATCTGGGCACCATCAGCTGCGTGTGGTATCCTCAGGTTTTGTAACACCTTGTCGTCTGCTGTGCTACGTGAAGAATCAAACCGGGCAGCGCTTAAATTGCATTAAAGTGCGACTGAGATGAGGCTCAAGAGAAAGAAAATAGGGCCATTCAACCATTTCTTTTTGTGGTTTTTTTTTTTTGCCTCTTTTTTTTTAATTTGCTGCATGCAGCTCACAAATATCCATTGGAGCTCATCACTACAAACCCACATGCACACCAAAGGTTTCAGGAAGTGAATGTTCTTATTTATCTGAACAAGAACACCTGGAATTAGATGGCTAGTATTAGCAGTATTAAGGTTTTTAAAGAGACCGAGAGATGACTCATGTTTCAGGAGAAAAAAAAAATCCTGAACAGTAAGAGTTGTGAGCCAGGTGTCCATGAACAGGGCACACCACTGGGAGTCCGTAGCAGTGCATCTTGCACCCTCAGCTACTATGGAATAATTCCTCCTTTGTTTGTAAGGAAAATAGTAGAACTTAGTCTTACCTTGTTCAGCTGTGACTCTGTTCCCATTTCTTCCCCAGTCTGTGGGAAGAAAATGCAACAGAGCCTGTTATTCATGATGACTCTGAATTCAAGGAATTAAATAAGATAGGTACAGGCTAGGCGAGCTCAAGCACAAAAGCATATTAGTATTTCCCTGGTGGCTGGCTAAGATTCTGCTTGCATTGAGCAGCAGCTTTGCTTGTGCCTACTCTGTATCTCAAAAACATCATGAGTTTTCCTATTGCTTTCCCTATAAATCATTCTTTGTTGAGCAATCTACATACCTCACTGAGCAAAAGCTAAACATTCCCTCCTTAATCTGGAGTATATATTATTCTGCTAATGCTCATATGGCTACTTTTTATTTTTTTCAAGGTCATTAGTCACTCGCCACAATGGTAAAATGTGATGAATAACCCTATGAGAAGTTCAGTGAAATGAATAACTAGCTTTAAACTATTTTATGGAAAAAAAAAATGTCAGCAGTAAACTGGGCACTGTTTCATGTAGATGAATTTTCTATCATTAACCTTGCAAGGCTGAAATTCAATCTTCTTGCATTGTCCTTTAGATACCTTCATGAAATTACAAGAATGATCAAGAATTCCCTTTCTGTTTTCTTGTAATCTTTAGTTTCTCAGATAAGACATAGGTGGTAACTGGAATTTCCCTGACTCAGAGAAATAATATTAGTCCTGTTATGTATTTATTTTTAATGATTTCAGAGCTTTCACCCATAAGCCAGAGGGTAGATGGGTAATGAACAGGTTTCAGTTGGAACTGTTCTACTCAACACAAACATACTATGGTGAAGTAACTCACAACAGAAAGGGCTTATCATAGTGGCAGGTATCCTGATACAATGAGTTCTTGGTTCTTCAGTGGGAAATATGCTGTAAAAGTATAAATCCTGATGTTTGCATTTACTTCTTCAAGTGAATAAGTAAATAAATCGGGTGCAGCTGGTTTAAGAAAACAAATAGTTAGTTAGTTATAGTGGCCTTTAAACTGAGCTAAGAGAATGAGCTGTGGCATGGTACAAGCAAATGATTCAGTACCTTGCTATGAACACATTAATCGTCTCCTCTAGTGACACGAAGTATTAAAGACACGATAGCTGTGTTATCTAATGTGGAGGTGTCTGGTGAGACCTGATTAGTGTTAGCAAGTTGCTCTGAGCTTTTGGGTGGAGGTTGTTCGGGCTGGGTAAAACATTGCACTTATGAACAGAAGTGGAAGTGAATATTACTTTTTTCCCTGCTGTCTTTGAAGTCTTACAGATTCCAATGTTTTCACTTCTGCGAATTTTTGTTTCTTTAACTACTGTAATGCACGTAAAGGTGAGGTTTGCCCTGCTGAGAAGGCTGACCATGAGTACGCTAACCTGTGTGAATCCCAAGGGTTTACATGGCAAAGTCTTGTGTGGATCTTGATTCATCTTTGCATAGGAGGGAATTTCTGATACAACTATAAATGAGTAGCAGCTTCAATGTTGCCTGACTTTTTTTTTTTCCTTATGATTATATTCTAAATCTTATGTTATTTCACTTTATAGATAAAGCTCTTAAAACAGTGTTTCAAAACTGTGTTCTTCTATATCAATAAAATTATTTTCTGCCCTTCATGGTTACAAAAGGAGTCTTGAGAGCACCATCAGAGTGTCTCCCATACAACTGAGAGCCCAGAGAACAAGCAGAACTAAGTTTTTGCTTCTAATGTCTGAAGCCACTGTAATTTTTGGAATATGGAACGTTTGGGTTTTTTGACTGTTTATTGATGGCAACTGCTGTAACACTTAAATTCCTTCCAGTTAATGCACTGTGCAAAGGTAAAAAGGCACCTGAGCAACTTGTGAAATTATGGTGGACTATCTGGTGTCAACAGAGTTTGGGAGAAAGGAGGGATAGAAGGAGCATATCCTGGTCACTGAGGTGATAGCGTAGCTGTAGAGGTGACCTCCTCAGAGTTGGAGAGTTGTATCTGGGCTGGGGATGCCTGGAGCGATCACTCTGTAGCCAGACATCATCTCCTTTGAGTTGTATTACCCTCAAAACATTATGTGCACAATACTATAGCCATGTAAATCGATGAAGGATAAAAACCCTGATTTGACGGAGCCGATGTCCTAAACCAGCAACATTTTGGAGATGACTGCTCCCAGCCTTGGCGTGATCAATGCTGGATGGGGCCAAGTGAGCTGCTCTGTGAGCAGGCCTGGTGAAGAAATGCCTCTATTTGTTTCTGCTGTGGTTATAAGTGGCTTGAGTTTTCTAAAGATGGCTTCTTGTTGTCAAATTATCAGTTATTATACTGTTGTTGAAATGCTAGACTGAATATCTCAAGTGCCACTTGAGTTGTAGCGGCAGATTTGTTGGCGAGTGATGGAGACAGCGAAAGAACACAATGCTCGCCCAGGGAGAGGTTGAAACTGTCACTTCGCTCTTTAATGGAGACAGGAAAGGTAATTAACAGCTAGCATTGTGTACAGATTCGTATTTCATGGGGAAGATGACTCATTTTGGCTCTGAGCAAGTATGAGAATGAAATTAAACCAATGCCTGGTGCCATGCCAGCCACTTTGGCATTTTAAAAATATCTCCCCTCTGTGTCCCAAAACAAGCTGAGTATATTTTCAAAACCAGTATGTGCTTTGTGGGAGCAGGGTTTTCCAGGCTCTCACTGTAGGTGAAATATAGCTTTTGTTTTCCTGCTTGCATCCAAATTCATTCATTTAGTAACCTCACTGTGCATTAGCTGTGTGGTTTTTATATGCATCAGCCTGTTATCATAGAGTCTTGAAGTTGTACTAGCTCAAGGTTAGATTTACTGGGAGGACAGCCGAGGAGTTTGTAGAAGAGTGCGTTGGGCAGGGCTGGCAGAACAGGAGACACTGAATGTGTCGTGGGAAAGGCTACAATTATTCCTTCCACTGGGATCAAGCTACCTACGGGTTTCTCTTGCATCCCTGATGGCCAGGATGGCTGAACCATGCTGTGCCTAGAGCTTCTCTCCATTTCCAAAGGGTTGTGGTGGTTTTTTGTGTGTGTGTGTAATAGGTCAATGGGATACTCCAAGAGAGCGCTGCAGTTTATGCAGCAAAGTTTGGGCAAAAGTGCTGCGAATGAAATGCAACAAAGTGAAATATTTAGAGTAATGTATTATTCGCTCAGTGGTGTGGATTTAGTCTATTAGTTATCCTTTTTGGGAAGTGGTCCATTACAAAGGTCTCCAGTTAGACCTGCTTTGTCTTCGCTTCCCTGCCTTTTCATTCTGCAAGTCTTCTCTTTTTTTTTTTTTTCTCTGAGCAATATAATGCCATACATGTGCCTGCTGAGGAGGGGCTGGGTATCATCACCAGTGTGGAAAGACTCTAAATTCAGCATTCAGGTCGACCTTGGCCAAGGCTCAATGAGGAACCTTGTGGTCGGTGGGATGAGAGAGGAAGGCGGCAGTTTCCAAAATACCATGTCAAGATGGATAGGAAGGGAATTGCTGCTAAATGTGTCATGTGCTGAATTAGAGATGGGGGCAAGCGACAGCAGCCGGCTGAGGGATGGGTCCGTGCTCTGGCTACGTGCAGCAGCCTCAGGACTGTCCACAGTTTTTCCATCGTCATTTGTGTTGACACTGAGAAAGCGATGAGCAGATGAATTACAATTCCACTATGCTTATATTTACCTTTCATGGCTGTGAAGGACTATCCAGGGCCTTTTTACTACTCAAGCAATGTAATAGATAACCAGAAATGAGACATATTTTGAGATATTCTAATACATTTCAATGTTGTCTTTATGCTGTGAGCTTTTTGTACAAGGTGATAGAGACCTTGATATTTTAAAAATGTATTTATTAAGGTAAAAACTTCCATAAATAAACCTCTATTGATGGACTGATTCATTACCTCCTCCCTCACCCATTTCCAAAATAACAACCCAGATCCAGCTCCCCACCAGCTTTACCGCAGCAGGAGCAGAATTCAGATAATGAGGGCATGAGGAAAAGGTTACCAAACAAAGCTAAGGGAGTTAAATTTAGAGAAGGAAGAGCTAACAGGTGGCCAGAGAAAAGGGAGGGAGGAAGACTTTGGAGAGGCAGTGAATAGAAATGTGATTGCATTTGTTATGAGGTTCTTATAATAGGGAAAATGTTGGGAGTGAAATAAACTCTGTAAAGAACTATTTAAAAATGTATTGTTTGCAGAAAGCTGTAATCAATCTAACTGACAGTCAGAAAGGTCTATTTAAATTGTGGGGCTTTTCTCCCTTGCACTCTTACTAAAATCAGCTTCAACAAATTGGAAGGAGTAGAGAAGCAGATAGTGAACTCATCCACTGACATGTTAAACCATTTCTAAGTCTTAACTGCATTTTGTGCCTCTCCCTGTATTTTATGGTAAGATCTGACCTGATTTTGTTCCAAGGGTTCCTCCCGGGATGTTAACACCAAGATCCAAGAGCCTTTCAGACCTTTGCTTGCTTGTGTATCTTCATACCAAGTTTTTTCTTTGCCTCAAAGCCAACCTTTATCAAAGGAGCAGTGAAAAACCAGGAATCAGCAGAAGTCATCTACCGACTGCTTTCATTTGGCCGCAATAGCTTTGACCACAACTGTGCACAGTGAACTGACTCCTGAAACAAAGATTAATTGTCCATGCAGGGGACTAAGATGTATCTAAAGAAAGAAACAGAAGTTTGGCCTGTATTCTATGCAATGCCTTTGGGCTCATTTCTCGTGAGGCTGGAGGATATTGTCTGAAAGAAGGATTTGGTTCACTCTGTTTCACAAGAGTGACTTGGTGACTAACTTGATGCTGTATTTTTGTGAACTGGTACTGAGGCGTTCTTAGTGCTTTGTTTTATACAAATTTTGAAGAAAACTGTGTATTTTGGCCACAGAGCTAGTTTCCAGTTTTTTTTAGACTGGAGAAATGGGATTTATCTTTAGTGTTCGTCATCTGCAGTGCTGCGTTGGTCTGTCCATCAGTAATGGAATGAAAGGGGTTTCCCTCCAGAAGTATCTAGCTCTTCATGTGTGGAGTCTAAACGAACTTCCATATGTAAATACTAATGTTGCAGGTATTTGAAGTTGGACAGATGAATCCCACGTGAAATGCTCCCTATAATGAACTGGAATTTGGGAGTCTGTCACACTGCATTTCAGAGGTATTTGTCGGTATAGCGACAAACCCTGAGGTAATATATTATTGTTTATACTTAGTGGAAATCCTCTAAGGATTACTTTCCTTCTTCCTGTAGGGTTTGACTAGATTAAGGAGGTGTATTATACAATGCTGTATCACTACTCTGATTTATCTGAAGGAATAACTTACGTTTCTACTGTCGCTGAGCCCAAATCAGTTGTGCATTGGTATGGCCAGGGTGCTTTCACGTTACCTAGATGTGGCCTGTTTGTCAGAATGCAGCATTTTCCTGAAGACAATGTTTCTGTCTTTTTTTTTTTTTTCTTCTTTATGATTCAGGGACAACCTCTTGAATTTCTTCTTTGACACGATGGCAGCTGACACCATTTTCAGAAATATTGATTCTGAACAGGAGCATTTAGATAGTGCTACAGCCATTGTTACAAGGACAATAACAAGGTTTTTCTTTCTCTCTCCTTTATTAATCCCTGGAAAACATAGTTCTGACTGCCTCGGCCAGCTTTAAAAGGGAAAATGCAGCACACGGACTCTGTTCTTCACTCAGTGGAAATACTTTTATTTTGTACATCCTTTTTATTCGGAGAATTGGCCCAGCCTCAGATGGCCTTTTGTTCTAATTCTGCCCTGACTTTGATTGATGCTATCTCTCTATTTGGGGGTTGACTAATTACAGCTATCCTATCTAGAATCAGTTTGCTTTGCTGCTTGTTTTTTTGTTGGGGTGCTATTTTTCCCCTTGGTTGTTATTTGGAGTTTGAAAAGGAGCAGGACAGCCTGTTGTACCACTTCTTTAAAAGTGTTTTCTTTCCTAGTGCTAAAACCAAATCAGATTTAATCTCTTATCTTTATTTTAGAATTTTCCATGATCCAATCTACCTGTCCTTATTTAACCAAAGCACCCTGTTTCAGATTACCTTGTTGCTAATTATAGTATTGATTACCTCTCCCTCTCATTCATTCTTTTTTCAGGCTAGTGAACAGGTAGCTTGAAATTCTGCAAGGGAAGTTTGCATAGCATATCCTTGAAATTACACTTGGAAACTATTACTTGGACAGTTACTTTAGAGGCATTCTTGGAGGTCATTACAGTTTTTGTCAAGAACAGTTTAATTCTCTGCCATTTTCCACTTTTGTTATTATTGTGGATTGTCATGGGAGCCGGTTAATTTGGTCCAATTTCCTCCTCGTGTTCTGTCCCTCATCTCATGAATGCAAACACATGAAAGCTGGACTCTGCAGAAGATTAAACCTGTGGTGACAAGTAATTCCTGTGACAGGGGCTTTAATGAGAAGAGAAAAAGACCTTAAAATATCTTCTTTCACTTAATAAGGATAATCTAAAAAGTGGTATGAAAATCACTGGAGGACAGCTCTGACCTGCCTACTGGTCAGGTTATGAGCCATGCTGGGATGGGCCTTTGGGCATGTACATGTGGGAAGGTGACTCCATGGGCAGGTAAAATTAAAGCCTCTCTCTTTGAAAAGCGGGGGTGATGTAGGAGAAAATGGGTCAGTGGTCCTGCTGTCTGGAGGCCAATGCTGCACGTGAAGGGCTGGCTCCTGCAGCCTTCCCTTGCAGCAGCTTGGCTCCACACTGTCCTCTGTCCCCGCTCACTGCTAAGGATGACGTGGAAGTAGCCATCACCTGGCCAGCCAAGGTGTGTCTGGTGGCAGATGCATAGAAAAGGCACAAGAAACAAATAGACATTGAGCCTGTCTCAGATAACTCTTTCCAGTCTTTGGCAGTTGCTAGTTTAGAGGCTTTCAAGCCATACACGTAAGTACTAAGTCTTCATGACTTTGTCTAGTCCCTTATTAAATCCTTTTAAAAACCTTTGTATTCTGTAATAACTTGTGTCAAGGAGTTCCATAAATTAACTGTGTAAAAAAGCACTTTAATTTGTTAGACATGCTGCCTGAACGTTTCACCAAATTCCCACCCTCACTCCCATTTGTACTGAGTTGGGAGTAGTTGCCCTCTCACTACCTTTCCACCCCTGATTTTACAGACCTCCCCCTCCATCACTCTCCCACCACACTCGAGAGAGCCCTTAAGGAAACGCAGACCTGTTAAATGGGAGAGGGCAGCTCGGAGCTGCTCCTGGGGGTCAGATTCATCAAGCAGCGCTGTGGACCTCAGAGGGAGTGCTCTGTAGCGATGGATGTAGCGCTTCTATCCATGATACTGAGAGAGGCTATTTGCAATAGGAAGCGTTTACCATTGTCTTGCCTTTCACCTGTACTTTGTTCAGGCAGGCATAAATGTGTTTTTAGGGTAAGTTTTTTGCAATGGAAAGCAGTGAGTTTGCTGTCACTTACCAACAACACCTGCCCATTACCCTAGGGAGAAAATCATTACTTTACTGGAGTTTATTGGTGGCAGGGCTCTGATTGATAACTAATTCCAGCTCTGGGTTTCTCCTGAGAATTGGCTCGTCCCTTGACCCATCCCTAAACTTTTGCATCCTTTGACCAGAGGGGCAAAGGAAGCAGGATAAAAACAGATGCCATATTTTGGTGAAATTGCCTGGTATGTTGCTTAGATGTGCAGGTGAATTTCGCTCAGCAGGTCAGTCAGGCCTTCGTCCTGTGCTTGCATCTCATTGACTTCAGCACAAGCCAAGCACATATAAACCGTGTGCTCATGGTTCCTCCCTGGATCAGAATGAGAGCAGTCACCTTGCAGGTGGCTCAGCTGTAACCCCACACCTTGAGTCTGCTGGTCCTGATGAAAGTCACTGCCCTGCTCTGTGCCTCCAGGCTCCCTGGTCGTCAGCTGGAGCAAGAAGTGTTCTGCCTCCTTGCAATCTGTGGTGAAACATCTCTGTAGAAGTTATAGGTATTACTGAAAGACTGTCATGGCAGCAGCTTGGAGATTACATCCACTATCTGAGAGACTTTTGTTGTTCGAAACCAGCTCATTTATATGTGAAGAAATCAGGATTTTTATAAGCAGAATGTCTTTTCCCAGGTCTGGATGCTCCCAAAAGCAAGAATGTTTCCATCGGGTATTAAAATCTGGCTTTTGCTTGCAGCAGCAGGCAAGGACGTGTGTTATTACTGTACTTGGACAAAATGTCACTCAGGATAATACAGAGCTGCAGACAAGCATTGCTTTAAAAGCAGGCCCTTGTCTCTCTGTATTTCCTCAGCACACTGAATGTTTGGCTAAGCTCCAGGAACTTTCCAAACACAAACAAGCATTTATGTATTAAGCCTTTTTATCAGGCTACGCTCTGTCTGAGCTGGGATGTGGGCAGCCTTTCTAATAAGGTGTGTGCAGAATTGTTAATGGCTTTCCCATCAACTTGTGCAACAACAATATCTAAACTTTTAAATACTACATCACCAGAAGTTTTTTTAGTAGTAAATCACTGTCTTTCACTAAACAGTATTAGAAGTATAAGCTAATCATGGGTTTGATAAAAGACCCCTATTTTTTTTCCAAGTAGATGGATTGCTGTGTGTGTATGATGAGAATATGAAAAGCAGATTAAAGCTTTTGGATGTGGCTGTGCCTGGTGCTGGAATGAATTTTGACAGTGCTGGTCCAGCCCTGTCACCTGGTCAGTGCATGAGAGTCCCACCAACTCTTTGGTTCCTCCTATCAAGGGAGCTATTGAACTTTGACCAGGTTCCAGGTAGCAGATAATAACCAAACTAAGAACGCTTGTGCAGTTGCTGGCATAAGACAGCCAGCAAATTAGGATTTCTAAATGCAGTTCTAACAGAAAGAACATTCCCTTTAATGGCAAGGACGAGTGGGAGTTAAGCACGGTACAATGCTGTGTGATCTCTGGTCCACCACTCCAATGCAGTGGGTGACTGCCCTGGAGCAGTTGCAATCACAATGGCATTTCAAGTTGATGAAGTTTGAATTGCTGGTGCTCAAGCTGAGCTCGTTGCAAACTCTAGTAGAGGATTTCAGGGCTTTTACTCTGCTGTCTTTTCTTCACTAGACTCACCGACATGAAAAAGATTGATTTAAAATATGTATTTTTAAATATGTAGATATATTTTAGATTTGAAGCTGCAATCTGTTGTTTGGTCCTTAGTTTACATGTTTTGTGTCAGTGGAACAATCTCCAAAATAAGCTACTAGCTCTGAATGCATACCACAGCAAAATCTGGCCTCAAATAGTGCCTTGAAATACAGTCTTTTCAGCTGCAAGATGTGCTTTGTATTCACAATGTTGGTCATATTGACTCCTTTCCCATACATTTATAGGCCACATGGTATCCTCTCTGTCCTTAGACAGCACGAGATCATCCTCAAAAGAGAAGTGTAAGTGTAAATGTTTGCCTCTCTTGATTCAAATTTCACTTGCATCAAGCAGCATCTGAAATGATCTCGTTTATATTTTCATCAAATAGGTGAGTAGGAGTTATTGAATAATACCCTGTATCTCTGTGGGGAACCCAATACAAGTGAGCTGCATGCGCGCAGGTATTGAAGGGACAAGATCGGTGTCACACAGTTGCATTTCTTGTGCTTCCCTCAGGATCCTGAGCAGACATAGCTGGGAAAGGGAGGTGATGGTGGTAGGGAAAAGCTAGCGGTGAGCTCTGGAGAGCAGGGGTGACAGTGGTAGCTGTTCAGAAAGGTGGGTTAGAAGCCTCCACCAGGTCTTGTGTGTGTCCAGGCTGGAGGTTTCAAAGAGCTGTGTGGGGAGGACCTTTCCCAGTGAAGCTGCTGTCACAGAAATGGGTCCATGTGCTGAATGAAGGTGGCTTTGAGGAGTAGCCTTTGATACACCATGCTGTCTCTGGAAAAATCAAATGTTTGTGTTCAGCCACAGTTCATTTTTAAACCTTGAAGGTATACTGGAGTTCATTGTGCCTCTCTTTCCTTCCAGGAGTATTTGTTGCTGTATTTTTTTCTCACCCCTGTTTCTTGCTGGTCCCTGTTAGCATACAGCTCTCCTTACATGTAGAGATCAAAAAATCCTGTATATATGACAGAGCCATTGAAAGTGAAAAGGGGATAAAAGAGTGATAGCTGGGAATAAAGCCAATGTTGTGGTTCCTCAAAAAGCACCCTTCTGAAGTGCAAGTGCTCAGAAAAGGCACCAAATGTTTCGTGTGTGTGTGTTTTTGGTGTAGCTTTGACTAGAGGGAAGGGATAAAGATGGTTATCTCTAGAAAAGGGGATTTGGGGCAGGTAGGAAGGAAAGATGAGCTGAAGACCAAATGCTCCCCTTCATTTGTGCTTCCTCTTGTGAGGGAGGGGAGGAACATTTCAGCTGATCAATCTTTGGGCCAGAGCAGCTGTGGCTAGTAGACATCAGATACTTTAAACCACAAGTTTATTTGAACAATTTCAGCATTTCATTCTTAAATGAAGAGAAGATGCCCTTAGCATGTGCTGTGGCCTGGGATTGCTTTCTCTAGTGCACTGGGATCCCTTCACATCTGCTTGAGGCAATGAACCTCACCTGCAGAGCAGATCTCCAGATCTGCCAAGAGACAAGGAAAAAGTGACACTGTCAGCTCTCCCCGCCCTACTGTTTTGCTGAGACTTGCACAGGCATGCCAATTTTGGGAAATGAGGGGCTGCCAGGGTTCTCGTATAAAGTTTGGCTTTTGGAGGCCTCTTTGCAAGGTAGGGCAATGCTCAGGGCTGCAGCAGCGGTCAGATTGGTCCCTGCAGTCCCAAGATGATGGAGCTTGGCAGCCAGTTTCAGTCCTCCCAGGAACCTCTTCCTTTTCTTCCTCTTCCCCATTATAGCGGGGCAGGGGCTTGCTGATTCCCCCCAGCTGGCCAACGTACTTAGCGTGAGCTCTGTGTGTCTCTTCTTCAGCAGAGACCTAAGGCCAGGGAGAGCTCGTAGATGTGACCTGGGTCGCGCTGGTACAAGTACTAATGCTCTGCGCTAGCAGTCCCCATGTTAAATGGTTTGCAGCACGCACCTGACACGACCTCGCTGAGATCAGAGGAGCTGTGGCAGGAGAAGTTTCTGCTCAGTAGCTGTGAATTATGAGCATCACCAGTGCCGCGGAGGCTCGATTCTGTTTCTGAACACGTCTCTGCTGGCAGGATGAGCTGTGAACAAAACAAGGAAGGAAAAGTCAGCTCAGTGGTCTGGGAAGGCAGAGAATTTATCTTTTTGGAGTCATTTTTCTCAACAACTCAAATTACAGAACAAAGCTGTTAATGCCAAAGTAGCCTGACGACTTATACAGGGGCCAAGGAGCCACTGTGCTTCTTGGTGCCAAATCACTAATGCTCTGTGCAGTGGTACGTGAGGTGGGTCTCCCTTCCTGTGTCAGTCATTTCTGCTGTATGGTTAAAGGGAGCAAGAAAGAGGAGAAAGGGAAGGAGCAGGAATCTCCTGGAAAACTTGGGAGACTGCGCTAGAGCATGAGCCATCCTGGGGCACATTAGAAATCTCAACATTGTTTGTGAGTGTATTGTTGAGGAAGTGTTTCTGAATAACAGCTCTGTTGCAGTTTTTCTATGTAGAAAGCTTTCTTAAACGTGATTTCTCCCAGGACGTTTAGTGCTTTGCTTTTCTTTGTACAGACATAGAAGGATAAAATGGATTCATCCCCAAAAGTCCCAAAAGCTGCTGCTTTTACCAGCAGAGCTGGCTGTCACCTGGGATGGTCAGGAGCATCACTCATGGAGCTTCTCAGTAATTGGACTTCGCCAAGGAGGAAGTAAATAAAAGGTACCCAGCAAGGATTGCTCCAATAGCATGGATTTCACAAATTGAAAACTTATTAGCTTCTGACAGCTCTGGTCTTCTATAGACAGAACAACTACATTCCCAGGAGCTCTGCGCTTAAAGTTTTAAACCTTTTCCCTTCCGGTGAATTCTTTGTGCATCTAAAGAAGGCTCCTAAAGCCTGATTTTTACACTCTTTTGCACCTTAGTTTATCATTCACACCTATGCCAGGCAGACTCAAAATGTTCCTTTGCATCTGAATTGGCAGCATTTCACATCCACTTGGCACTGGGGCATGTGTCTGTGTCTCTTACTCCACTGGGTATGAAGCAGTAAAACATTTGGCCCTGTAGGTATTTCTTATAGTTGAACCCAGGGTTAGATATATTCTCTGGGGCTCTGCATGATTTTAAATTTTTTATTGTTTATTCTGCTCATCTTACCTCTGCTCTTGGTGCCTGCTGATAAAATTGAAAAGAACTTTCTTATAGTTCTGAAGATGAAAACTGTCAGATGCATCTTAGAAACAGTCTTTTAGTTCAAGTTCCTGGCTGCTCTGTCCTGCTAGGCTGTGTGCAGCGTACCCTGGACGAGGAAAGTTTGGGAGGAAGGAGACTAGTGCAGTGGTGGGCATCTCATAACAGCACTTTCTCAGGCTGGTAGAGAGAAAGCTCAGTGCTTTGCATCAGTCTGCCAATATATAGTTGAGTCAATAGGTGCCTTTTTTTCCCTCTTCACACGGATGAATTTGGCTCATGGCTTTTCCAGTAAATCACTAGAAAACTATTTATGACTTGGCCTTCTTTGTACAACTTCTGCTCTGACTGCCAATTACACCAAATAGAAAAACTGACAGCAGGGCAGATCTATGCTCCTTGCCTTGGTATAAATTGGGGCCATTTTTTGCCTAGTAAGGGGTCACAGCCAGCCCTTCCTGGTATCCACAAGAAGCATCACCCTGTTAACAAGTAGAGATGAGCGGAGCATGAAAGACTCGGGAGGCAAACATGATGATCTGCCAGGCTCTAGCTAGGCTGCTTTGGGGTGAGCTTTCTTTTCTCAGTTTGGATCTTGGCTAGCTCTTGAAGAGAGAGGAGCCCAGGGCTTGCATTGCTAGCTGAGCTCTGGCCTGCAGGGTCGGTGGCAGTGCCTGCGGGGCAGCGCTGAAGGCAGGACTTGCCTCTAATAGCAAAACTGAATTGGTGTCGGCTTTTGCACAAGCACCTTCGGCTACCTCTGGATAACCTGAAGGCACCAGACTTCCCCTTGCTCTGAGCTTTGCTAAGCCAGTCTATTTTGTCCTGGTTCTGCAGGTCAGATGGTTTGGGCAGAGTTAGGTAACCACCATAGGACAGCAAGCACCTCCCTGTACTTCCCACCGACGTCCTCCTCTGGTGTGGGGAGAGCAGGAGGGCCAGCACCATCCTGCTTTGCTACATGGCTAAACACAAGTCTCCAGCCTCTTTCAAACCTCCTCTGGGCAGCAGTTGGGAATACCAGAGAAAGGAAGCTGAGCTTCTGGGTCAGCATCACCTAGCCCTGGCTTTTAAGTGACTGTTCTCTAACGAGCGTGAAAAATGCATTGGGCAGACCCCCACCACCCCTCTTTCTTGGATGTGGGAAAAATCAGTGCAGTCTGTAGGGACCGAGAAAGCAGAGGGGAATGAATGGAGGATGCGAGGGAAGGATTTTGCATGACAGTCATGCACAGAATCAATTTACAAGCAGGTGCTCAAGATCAGTACCTTTAGGGGAATCCAGGGACCCATCCCCACATCATCTGCTGTCTGGAAAGGCAACTTTTGCCCTGTGGTGCACGAACAAAGAAGCAATCAGACCTCCTTCTGCTCTTCTAACCACAGTGTTCAGCTCTCAACACTTCAGCTGTGAGTAGGCAGTGTCAGCACAGGTTACAGAAACCATAGCATTTTTGTTCACTGCAAGTTTGCAGAGCCCTGCTCTGATCCGTGCTGACTGTGGCTCCACACCACGGTGGTGGCTCTGGAGAGATGGTATTGAATTTCATAGTTTATATAGTTTTGTGTGTTTTTCTGGGGACTTGGAGCAGTGCATGCTCAGGCTGCTGTTCATGATCTGCAGTTAGAGGAGAGTTGCAGTAGCTCGCCTGTGCTTGGAGGTAGCTGGAAGCTCTGTGTCCTAGGCTTGTTGGGAAGCCAATGTGCTGCTGTTAGGGCATCTTCATGAGAATGTCCCTTGAAAACATCCTAGCCTTGTGTAAGTCCTGTTTAGCCTTCAGTGACTAGATTCATGTCTCGGGAATCCTGCATTGCAGAAAGGAACCCAAGAATTCATTTTTATTGAGCGTTTCCAGACATTGCTAGTTGCCTTTGAAAACTTCAACTTATAATTATTTTTTATTATATCAATGTTTATATGCTAGGGTGAACACTATGGGCCAGATGGTACAACTGTTGTTACCTGCATTGCAGATGCAATTTGGCCCAAAGTCACCCCCAAGTGTCTTCTGGGTGTCAGAGTTAAATATTAGCATTTCCGAGTGTTGCTTTTCCCTCCTACATATGAAACAGGGAAAAATAGATATGGTGAAACGAAAAAAATGTAACTAACCAGTACAGCTAATACAAGGCTAATCCTTGGCTGCAGCTTTGGGCTGTTGCAGCACGAATGAGAGCGCAGCCTTCAGACTTCACTAGTCATCCCAGAAGAACAGGTTCGTCACCCACAGTAGGGTTACGAGGGTGCGGAAGCGTAGACCCCCCTGTTATTTTTGCAGTCCTTTCCATCCCTGTGAGATGGTCTGTGCAAAGATACCCTGTAGATGAGGCTGGCCAGGGAGACAAGGTTGAAGATGGAAGGAAGTTTCAGTGCTGCTTAAAGTGCTTTGTTCCCCGATTCTGTCTCGTAAGGGGGATTTAGTGTGGTCACTTTGAAAATAAGCCTGTGGGTCGGTTTAGCAGCTGTCGTGCTTGTGTGATACCCAATGTAGTTGACATCTAACGGATGAAAGGCGAATCAGGGAGGCGGGATGAAATGACCTGTAATCACAGTTGCTAACACCTGTGATTTTATCGAATGTAGTGGGGTATTTGGTCATATTTGAGACACCTGTGACTATGCAAGACTGTACCTTTGCAAAGTGTGTGGGGGGAAAGGCATTTCAAGAGCAGAGTATGATGATGTGGCCCGTAAGATTCAAACAGTAGGGAATAAAAAGAACATTGCGTGTAGCTTTTTGTTGTTTTATAAAAGCATGTAAATACCATGACTTGAACCTCCTGATTTTCTGGCCCGTGCATGAGCTCTTGGACTTGCTCATTCTAGACCTTTAGGAAAAAGCGTAATAGCAAGGTTTCAGTACTGTGTGGGTTTTCGGTATTTTGTTTCCAAAGCAGATAGTCCACAGAAGGGAGTTCAGGCACCCTTTTTCTGCTGCGGGATTAGGCTCTAAGCTTCACAGGAATCTAAGCTGTTTCAGGCTTACTCGCAGAAGTGTGGGTTACCCCTCTTGAGAATAAGCTGTCGTGTATGTTGTAACTGCAGCTCGTGGAGAGACTACCCTGGAAACCAGTGTAAAGCCTTTAGTCCTTTTTCTGCTTTTTGTTGCTTTTCCCCAGGTGCTGTGACTGTCTTGGGGAAACCAGAAACAGCTTTTAGAACAAATGAGACAAACAGTGAAGTAAAGATCAAGGATGCTTGAAACAAAGTGTAACATCCTCACGCTTCTTCCTTTAGCGTATTGGAAAATAAGTGCAAAAAGAGAAATATGTAGTGCAATGAATTTTGACTCCTTCAATACTTGCTGAAAGGAACAAACGTTTTTGCTGGGACTTGGATTTTGGGAGTAATTGCTTTGGTAATATTGCAGCATTAAATGTGTTTTCTCTGACCTCTTCTTGCAGTATAATTCTTGTATCGCTGTGGTCAGCTGCATTTCCTCTTTCTGCAATCGCTTTATGCTTCCCCTGCAATAGGAATGCTGAATTCAGGATCCGCATTTCAGAAGCAAATCAGAAAAAGCATCTGCATTCAAATGGCTCTGAAATAAGTGAGCTTTTCTTCTTTGGCACAGAGGTCTTCAGAGCTATAGCACTACTGTGAATATTTTCTTTGCTTGGTTTCTAGTAACAAGTAGGCAAGAGCCCATTTGCATTGAGATCAGAAGAGCCTTGTGATGGGACTGGATTTGGGAGTAGGATTACTGGAGACTGTGCCCGTCTGCGGTGCTGATGGGTAACCCAAACAATGGGGAAGTCGAGGCATGAAGAATTTAAGTGGTCAGTCCCAAATGCTAAGGACAGGCAGAAGTGTGACTCAGTTCTTTGAGTTGGCCCCACTGTCAAGCTTGTGTGTATAAGTGCTGCCATGTTCTCCATCAACATGTCTTTTCTTTGCCCATGTGTTATCTTGGGGAAGGCTGCTGTGTTTCTGAAGGGCAGGACTCCGGTCGCTTTCCTGGGCCAGCTTTGAGTCCTAGCAGTGGCCTGTGGTATCTCTGAGGAGCAACGCAGAATTGCCTCTGCTCCTTCTTTACCCTCACTGCCGTGTCTGCTGCATGCCCTGACGTACCAGTTGGGTTATTAGCTGCCAATGTTGTCTTAGTGTTTTGTACTTGATGTCTGCAAAGCATTCAAGTTTAGGCGGAGTCTTCTGAAATGACAGCTGGGAATTGAGCACCCACATTGCAGGATATTTGCTGGAATTTGGCATTATTGCAAAACTCTGTTTTGGTGATGCTTTTGGTGTCTGTCATACTAGTGGTATGGATTTTTGCTGCTTTTTCCCAGGTGCTGTGTCTGTCTTGTGGAAACCAGAAACAGCTGATTTCTACAGAGCCCAGGATATGCCTCTCCGCTTATGCTCACTGTTTATGATAGAACTGGATACGTGATCTGACAGTTTTTAATCCCAGTGGAACCACCTCTGCCAAGGTAGATGGGGTGACTTGTTGGAATGATTTCTCATGACTCTTTAGTGTCCTCTTAGAGACTCTTTAGTGTACATCCTGATATTTTTTGCTATCACAGTTGTGCTGAGCATAAATACATACCTGGGTGTAGTTGCCAGAGTCAAATGAGCTCAGTTCCTGAGGATTCCTGAAGACTCTTGCGTTTTCACAGCCTGCTTCTCCGTTTCCCCTGAGGTCTTCAAAAGAAGTCAGTGATTGCTAAATGTTAACGTGCCTTCTAAGACTTTGAACAACCAGACCCTCTGGGCAAGGGAGATGTTGCTGTGGTATCTGCACATCACCGACTGGTGGGTCTGGCTGCCTTGAGCTCCATGATGCAGTCCCTGATAGTAGGGGTTCTCCAGATTCAGGTAAGAAAACATGCGAGGGAACTAATGCATTCTCTTGCATCTCAGCTGCAGAGTTTCAGTTCCTGACCCTTCCTAAAGGTAGACAGAGATTTGAAATAGATGGAATTAGGTGGTTTTGTATCTGGATGGATGTCCTCAGCCTTTGGACCGTCAAATGTTAAGTCTACTCAAAGATAAAAGACTGATAGCCATTATAGTACACTTGTGTAGATGGGAGTCTATCAATATTCTTGTGAGCTGTACTCAAGACTTGAGGCCAGCACTTTCTCAAAAGTGTTTAAATAGAGTGGGGGCACTTAGAAACTGTATTTCACAGCTGTTCACTTTATCAAAAATGGACCTGGTTCAGCCCAATCCTGAGCTCCCACATCTCTCTGACTCCAAGCAGAGATGGTTATTTCTTGCAGGGTGGCTTGGGCTGCTTAGCTTAGGCTGGAGTTCGAGAGCTTCCATATGGAGTTTCAGAAAGAAAGTTTGTCTTTATGTTGTGTGTTTGTTTTTTTGTTTTTTTTTTTTTTTTTTAAATTAGCCTGTTGGGGGATATTTAAATAGACTGGATCTGCTCGGTGCATGCATCCTTTTCCAATTCTTTTTCTTTTGTGTAGCTCATGTTTTCCTCATGCTTCAAATCCATCCTAACAAAAAAAAAAAGTTTCTCATTTACTTAGACTTGCACGAAGTTTCGATACCTGTTAGTTCACAAGGCATGAAAAAGCTGAATGCTATTATATTTCCTATTTACTGTTTGCAGTTGTAATACCTCTCTTAATGATGTGAAATATAAATGAATTATGTGCCCTCATTTATGGCTGCAAGTTGCTATTATAAATAATGCAAATGGATGCTTGTGAGGTGGTATAGGAAAATTTTTAAGAAAGAAATGACAGGAAGAATGGAAGAAAAGAACGTTTTTTGGTAGGCTTATGGTATGCAATAACATTTGTGACTGAGGTGTGCAGAATTCTTTATAGACTTACTGGTCTCTTTTTTTTTTAAAAATCTTTTGTATTAAAAACTGCATCTATTCCAAAATGCCATTCTGGTGTTACCTCAACTTTGCTGTTAGAGATGAGAAATATGTTTTAAAAATAAATTTCATTTTGGAATTTGTTTGCTGCAGGAAAATGAGAAACTTGATACATAAATCCTTTGCAGGGACTATAGGAAGAAATGTTTTTTACAGGATATAGAGTACGGGACTGGTTTTGAAATTAGTGAAGCGACAAAGTTGATTTCTTGTACCTAGGATACCATAAATAATTCATTTAATGTTGTAATTTATCGTTACTTACAAATAAAAAAATTGTTTCATGTTTGTTTTTTAAGAAGTTTGCCAGCGCTGTTACTAAGAACTGCATCCTTAATTGTAAGTCCATGGAGAGTCAGATCTGCTTATATCATTTCTTTGTAAGACTTGGGTTATATCCCCCTCCCCCCAGCAAAAACTTACAGGTGCTTTTAAAAATGGGAAACAGACAGAAGACCTGAAAGCACCTGACAAAAAAAAAAAATCATGGTCTGAAATTAATAGAATTGGTCATGTGGTTCATATTATTCTCTTAAATGTTCTGTTGAATTGCAGTTCAGGTAGTAAGATCTTGAGTGATGGGAGTCTAAATACATTCTTTCTAGGTTTATTCTCTAATAACGGATCGTAATTCTTCATTAAGTGTTAAGTTTCAATAAAATCTTCTTTTTCCAGGAAATAAAGATATGTTAACAGCTTTCTGAATTTTTGCAAGTATTATATTAAAAGATCATCCTTCTTGTTATTTTGTTGTTTTTGGCATTGCATTTTTCTCCTATTTCTTTTATTCTTCATTGCCAGTTTTGACTGCTTGGCTCTGTCATAAGACTTTATCAAAATAAAAAATGTTTTGTTTTAGATAAGTATGAACATCAGCTGTGAAATGATTAGGTGAAAAGAGGAAAGAAAAATAGCTCCTTGAACATCAGCAACTAGAGTGAGTGTTGTTTGTTTGGTTGATTTTTTTGTGGGTTTTAAACTGCCCTTTGAGTTTGTATTAAAATATCCCAATTATCTGCTATGAGCAAGTTCTGCAGCCTTTCTTTGTGCTTGCAGCTTTGAGGCTACTCAGAGTAACTCAAGCCCACATTAGACATGGGAAGCACCAAGTTTGGGGTTTTGGAGTCTCTGGACGCAGACCAAGCCCTCGGTGCTCCGGAGCAGCAAGCCGTGGCTATGCAGCGCTGCGAGAGAGTCTTTTAAATCTGTGTTGAGTCCACGGTGGTACATTTTCTCATATCTAGCATTGAGATGATGAGTATGGTCTCTAGCATGCAATGAGTTTTTAGGTTTTTTCCAGCGAAACCGATTTGGTGCTGCGAGGCTCAGCTACGATGTATTTGGGGCTGTCGATGCGTCACAGCAGTAGACATGGGATGGCTTTTTGCCAGACTGGGTGAGTTTCAGGGACATTTTGTCTTCTGCTCTCTCTCTGACGGGCCTGCTGGAGAGTGAATTTGATAAGCGTGCTTTTCAGATGATGATGATAGAAGAAAAAGACTGCCATGAAATCACAACAAGGATCCTCTCCCCCTCTCTTCCTTGCACTCTACCTTCATTTATCTCGGCAAGCTTGAATTGCAGTCCCATTGCTATTAACCTTTCGACTGCTGGCATTTTACCCAGAGCGCTCAGCCCCAGCTGGCAGCGGGGAGGAGAGGATTTGAGCAACTCTGTAGTGATGAATTGGCGTTGCCGCTTCGCTCAACGGCCACTCTCTGGGAAGTGGAAAATGCACTGTGCAGCTCTGGGGTCTTAGTACTGTGTCTGTCCAGGTAGCCACCTGAAATCCAGGAGCAAACAAGAGAAGGGAGAACTGCGGCACTGGGAGGCTTGTTTTTCTTTCTACCTTTCACAACCAACTGCTTTGCCTCTGTACAAGGACACAAACTTTCTTGGCTCTTGTGGCAGCAGCTGGTGCTGGCAGGTCCGGCTGCACAGCTTTGCTTTCCGCTGGGTGGCCGTTGCTGGAGGGGAGTGTGGAGTTAGCACGTCTCTCCCAAGGGCTGCCCCCTGCTCTCAAATCCAGCACCCAACTCCACATGTGAGTTTTCTCAGCCGTGCCACCGGTTTTCAAGGTGTCCGGAGGACCGCGGTGTCGGTGTTAGGGTGGTCACGCTGACTTTGGACTTCCCCAGAGCCCCTCGGTGCCGTGGATGCGCAGCGCGATGCTCGGTGCTGTGTTGGCTGGGTCTTGGCCATGCAGTTGCCAGTGCTGCCGTCTGCTAGGCGCAGGGCAGGGAACACTCTGTACTGCCTTTCTCTGGCCCGTCTGTGGCAGGACGTATCGTAAAGCACGGAGGTGTGGTGGAGTCGGGTCGCGTCGCGTGGCAGGGGGAGGGAGGCTGCTTTCCATGGGACGGGCCCTGGGAGCTGCTGGCAGATCTGCCTGCGACATCGACTGTCGCGCTGCGAGTCTGCTGGGCCCTCGCAGGTACGTGGCTGGGCGCGAGCAGCCTGTATTCTGTTATGTTCATTATTCTGCTTGAGAGAATCGCGCTAGAGAAATGTCAACAAATGACTTGGTCTCCAGTTAATGAAGAGAGGCTTTTGTTTTAGAGAGCTAATTGTCCATCTCTTCTGCATAAGAAATGCAGGGCTTTTTTTTTTTTTTTTTTTTTTTTT
>Ga0065711_1004095_pt1 | contig 25904 bp, 10 predicted proteins | sample Hoacrofraction12_FD_59098 | JGI IMG/M metagenome (GOLD analysis project Ga0065711, IMG submission 59098) | Hoatzin crop microbial communities from Cojedes, Venezuela - Epithelial fraction 12 v2 (version 2) | ecosystem: Host-associated > Birds > Digestive system > Esophagus > Crop | place... | reverse complement strand
TTTTTTTTTTTTTTTTTTTGTCTATTTTTCCCCCCCAAAAAGCCTCAGATGATGTCTACTTCCTTCCAATGTGATGTATGAGTGCTTTTATTATGTGAGCAGGAATTTTCTCCTTCTGCTTGGTTGTCTGTAGTCCTCGCTGAGCATAAGGGTAAATATGATCTTGAATAACTGTGTTGGATTTGGGATAAACAATTTATCACCTTCATCACCTTAGTGCCGTGTAACAGAACTTTATTCTTTGATACAGTTTTGTTGTTTACAGAGTTATGTGTCTCCTTTGGACCACTGTCTAGTGTTCGATATTTCTGAAAGTGAGCTAGAATTTATCTTTCTTTTAAATGCTTAATTATGCTAAAATAATGCCTTCCAAAATACTTAGCCCTTTTGACTGAAGGACCACTTTTCCTTGAATTAATTGAATCCTTTGTCTTATACTCCTTTTATTCCTTTAAGGTGTGTACCGTGCATGTGGATGTTCAGGCTGGCATTACTGATTAAATAGCCCAGCGTATGGTGATTTTTCCTTGTTTTACTTTCTTTCCTTCACTGCTGTCTCAGAGTATCAGTGATTACATACTTTTCTCTAGAATTAGTTTAACATTGCTTTCTGAAGCAATGATGTCAGAGGCTTTAGATAGCGTGTCAACCATTAGCATTGCAGCTGAAGAATGAGTAGCTCTGAATCTTTCGGAAGCTGATGAACTCAAGCATTTATTTTTAAATACTGAAATCAAACACCACCATCATCACCACCAAGTTATTTTCTATCAATTTTTAATCCCTTTTTTCTAAAGAGTATGGAAAACAACTGAGGTAAGTTATACTGAGGTACTAAGACTGCTGTAGCACCCAAATGCAGCTGTTCCATAGCCTGCAGCACCACTACAAATTCATGACAAATGAAGAATATATTTGCAAAGTCTAATGGAGACCTCAGGCAGGCAGAATGTAATTAGCTAACTAGAATTTAAGTAAGGCCCTAGGACCACCTAAGAATGAAGGTGTTACTCGCTGTTAGTAGGGTGCCAGGCAGGGAACATTTTTAGACTATTTACTACATAGAGTAACCTACAGTGCAGTCATAATTTAAAACAATAGAATACTAAAGAGAAAAATGTACAGTGTCAGTAATTTTAAACCTAGTAATGAAGCGTAATGGAACAGAGCCATCATGCTATATTATGCAATCTGCATTTTATAGAATGTGTGACTATAACTTCAGTTATTTGCTGTCTGTTGGGTGAAATTGCACCAGCTTTATATGTAAAAACAAGAAGTACTTTTCAAAAGAAGAGGGAAGGAAGTAGCAACTTTTCTCTCTGAAATGGAAGTTTCATATAGGGGCTTGGACTAGCAGGACAAAATCCTTTTCTGCATCTATCTGTGGCATTAAATCTGAAGGATATATTAGAATACATCTCAAAAAAGAGTTGGTGCACTGTACAGGGGGAAGGTGGAGGTAAATATTGGCCATGGGCTGTAGCATGAAACTCTTTTCAGATGAGAGCCAAAACTTAATGCAAACAAGCCAATAAGATCAGATGTGATTTGCTTTGAAGGTATAGACAGGTAAAAGACATTTAATCTATACATGCCTTAGAAATAGGTATTATGTTTGGAAGTGGAAGAGATAAAGTAGAAGGCTTTCCCAGAACTGCCACTCATTGTTTGACTAACTGTTCACCTGGCAAATACTTTTGGTGCGTCCTAGATCATGCTCCAGACAAATGGAAGAGGTTTTATTCTTGTAGCCTCTGTCCCATTATTCCATTGGTCTTCAAACGTTCTGGTTTTCTAGATTAGTTAAGAAGCTGCATCAATAAATATAGCCAGGCATTTTTCAGACCACTAAAGGTGTAAAGACTTAGTTTGCAGAGATTATTTTAATTTATATACGCTTAGTATATATGCTTTGTGTTTCTCCTGGCCTTTGGTGAAAATTCTACTGTGGTCAGGATTTTCAGTTTGGAAGTATACCAAGCGCGGGAACAGCGGAAAGCTGAAAATTGTTTGGGAGAAGATAACGAGACAGGATTTGAAAAAGACCGAGCAAAAAAATAGATGGAAATTAATTCCTAATACCTGTAAAGTATGAAGTAAATAAGATAAGCAGTACTGACAAAGCATGTCTGAGAAGTTGAGAGGCATCATGTTGAGATTAAGTACACTTTTCATACCTTTATTTTAATGTGATTGATTGACATAGATAAAATAGATGGTGGTTTAATTTTCTCATATGTATAACCATTTCCCATCTTAATTAATCTGTAATTAAAAGAGAGGATTTACTTCCTACATCCACTTCTGGAAGAGAAAGGAACCATTCTATGCTGGCAGGCAAGTTCATGTAACATTCAACACAGTATAATGCTGAGATCTGCAGTACGATGCAGTAAACCACAAAATAACATGAAGATAAACAGCTTTTTTGCCTCCTTCTACTGTTATATTTATTACATCCTTCTTTATTTTTGACTAGTGGAGAGGAAAAAAATACGTGATTTAAAATAGTCATGACCACTTTTTAGCAATTTCGTGTTTTGAGACAATACTTCGTACACGAAACATTACAGTAAATGTATAGAGTTGTCCATGCATGATTTTTAAGTTACTGAAAGAGAGCACATCTTTCTAAAGGGAGGTCAGAGTGGGCTAGGAGAGGGATGATTTTATTCATACAATGTTTCCTGTAAAGATAAAATGCAGGTTCACAGTGAAACGTAATATACTATAGTCCAGGATTCCAGAGCAGTCTAGTACAAGTTTGCTGGGGTTTTTTTTCTACCTCTTCTTTCACATCTCCAGGAGTTTAGGCCAGGATCTAAAAATTCCTTTCCCAACTGTTCTGTCTGCACACTTTGCCTAATCGAACCCATAATGTTTGGGCAGGTTCTGGTTCCTGTTGATACAAACAATCCAAAATGTTTGGGCAAAACAGTCCAGTGTGATTTTTCTGAATAAGCACTGAGTAAAAATAGCCATGACTTTGAGTTTTGGCCTCATGAAGTATTGTTCTGATAGCAGTCTCCTAAACCAAAATCAGTGGCAGCAGCTGCAGAACATCAGCCTAACTTCAGTGTTCAGAACTTCAGTGTTCAGCTTCTGTTCCTAGTGTTGTGGAAGGAGATGGAGATCAACTTTCTTTGGTCACTGTTTGTTCTTTAAAATAGCATGACTAGCACTTAGTGGATTAAGTAGATGCTATGTTCTCTGTACACTACTGTAACTGTGATAAATGAAATGCTGTGCAAGGATACGATGTCAAAGCAAGGGATGCTAGCAGTAGGACCAAGGGAAGATGAGTGGCTGAGAGCTAGTGTTGATGAGGCTGTAACATTTAGTACTCAGCCTGTATGGACTGGGGAAGAAGAGAGAAGAACACAGTACTAATCCAGGCAGGAGAGACCCTGTTGCAGGGAGCCTGGTGACAGAACTTTCTGCAGCGAGCTTTTTAACTCTCACCTCTGTCAGACTAGATCAAACTGGCTGCAGTGCAGCTCTGCAGCTTTCCATCCCTGTATTCTTCAAAGAAGTGAAGTCCTTTCTGTGCTTAGACTAAAGCAACCCCACATCAGTAAAATAAGAGATAATTGTGACAGGTTGAGTTCTGGTTTGTTACTATAATCCTTTTGCTGAAACACCGATAATTTACAGAGCAGCATTAACAGTAAGGATTTTTTCTTTCTTAAACTTCAGTAAAATCAGCCCTCCAAAAGGAAGACTGTGTCTTTTAATTCTTGAAATAAAGCAGTTACATTTCAGGGACACTTAACTAATTAATAGATATTTTTTATTTTATTTTTTAAATAATACTTCTCTGTCCTATGTTATGAAATACTGGGAAAGATTTTTAAAATTACTCTCTGAAACATGCTTTACACACATTCTGCAAGAATCTGCACTTTCAGATCTGTAAAGACATGCTGTTCTTAGGCTTAAATGCAAAATTTCTTTGCCAGTCCACAATGTTTTAAACAGAAATCCATTTTAACTACTACATTTATTCAGAAAAATATGATATTAAAAACAAATCTCAGGATGCATGAACCCAGAAGAAACAGAAAAAACGTTAAATTGCCAACTAATAGCTTGAAGCATCAAATTTTGAAAAGTTCTAGTTAAAAAAAGTAGAAAGAGAATCAGGATGTATTTAAAAAGAAAAAGAACATTGTTTCTTTGCTCTGTAATATCTAAAATACTTTCACTAATGTCTAAGCTAAAAGGAAGGCATTTTCTTTCCTACCTAGGGTGCATAGTAAATATTGAGCTAGATGGAATGCTTCTTTTTTCTTAAATTGAAACTAAAACTGCAGAGCTTCACTCTTTTCCTGGATGAATAGTCCTTTTGTAGCAGATAAATTTGCATGTGGCCAGGGGCCACAGAGTAGCACTTGCAGGCATCTTTCCAGTTTTAACTTTGGAGCCACATCTTTGATTCTGGCTTATGAAATGGGTTTACAAACAAGGGACAATGACAAAAGTCTACCTTGAAAGTCTGCTTCCAGCCGGCGAGAAACTGCATTCTAGAAATCTGTTGTCTATGTAGGGGTTTGTACAAGTGTGCGGCCGCAGGGATTGGTAACACTCCAGTGTGGGAAACAGTGAACAGGGAAGGTGCCTGCATGTGAGGTTGGTTCACGTGCTCTGCCTGTTTTGGGTAAAAACAGGGATATTTTAAAGATACTGGTTTGATTTTAAACAAATGATTTAATACTTTTCTAGTTTCATGAACATCACTTTTGCTCTGAATGAAAAACATACCTGAAATATGTTAAAAATTAACTATCATAAAGAATGAAAGGTTTTTTCCATTACTACAGCAGATTTGTTCTTGGAATAGCCAAAGGAATTGTGATTCTTGGAAATTTCATTTATGTCGGTAAAGTGGTAGTCATCAAAACCTCCAGGTTTGATTTTCGGGTCAAATTAAAGGCTACCATCATCCGGAGTGCCTTATGTCAAGGGATTTTCAGGTAGATCAGTATATCCCATATAAGTTATTGAAACATTAACCTGACCTCTGTTAAACTAAGAATGACAGTTGCTGGTTACATGTAACAAAAAACCTGCCACTTCTTTTTAATTTTGACTCTGCATATAAAACAATTTAAAAGCCCCCAAAAGATCCTAATATCTCTTTGGATCTCAGTTAATTTTTTGTGTTACTCTTGGAATCTGTACAACTTGAAACAGTCATGTATTTAAAACTTGATGGCAAAACCAAGTGATTCAAAATACATAAACTTAATTAAGAAACTATTTTATTTACTTTGGGGTCAGGATTAAGGTTATAATATAATGCGTTTTGCTGATGGTATGTGGTGGGAAGAGAAGCCTAGAGAAGGATAACATTTTTTCCACAAAATGAATTAGCAGTTTTAGGAGTTGTTGTACTGGAACATTATGTTGAATTCAGATAGATCAACTGGAAAGCAGCTTAACAGAGCTCATAACCTCACTTTTTCCTGCTACCAGAAAAGTATCTAAGTCTCCATATATAAAATCAGTGGGATTCTATACAGGCATAGCAGTATGTTCAGAACTGATTGACAAATAGAATAAACGCTGCCAACCCTATGTTCTAAGCCAAAATATGTTGCTTGTTTCTGTATTTAACATGGAACAAGGCTAGCACCAAAGCTGAAAAAAATGCTACACGTAGCTTATTTAAGAGAAAAATGATTTTGACTTGTTCTCTCCCGCAAAGATTTGGAGTGATATATGCTGTATCAGATTATAAACTGAGCATCTGTTAATACCAGAAAAAAAATATTTCTTAACAGTCACTTGAATGATAGAGTGGTTGTTGCTGAACTTGTTCATTTGAAAACTCATGGAGTTGCACAGTAATCACAGAATCTCGAGTTTTATTATCCTTTATGCATCCTTTCTCAGCATCCTGGAGATGCTGAGAAATGCCTGCTGTTTTGTTGATCTGTTTTGATTTTCATCATGTTCCAAACCATAAATGTATCACTGTCTAAAAATGTGTTGGTAGGTAGTAGAGAATGGCAAGTGAAAGGTCAAATCTCTTGCAAACTGGTAAAACCACAGAACTTAAATTTAAATGGAAACCACATTATATGACCAGAGATAAACAGCTTATGGGATGTAGTATAATTTATAAAATAAAGAACATTATCATTAAGGGAGCCTGGGACTATAGCACTGATGAATAAGGCAAAATTCCCGATGACTTGCCTTTAGATATGTGCTCGGTTCTTGTTTAGTTAAGTAAAAGGCATACGTTTGGATTATCTCTGCTGCATCTAATACCTCTTTTATTTTTTCCTACTCTTCACAAAAACACGTGTACAAAACAAAAAGTCCTCAGTGGCAGACATGCCTACATAATGATTTTATCTTGCTAATGTTGCCATTATTCCCCTCAAATAGATCTTTCAGTTTTCCCACCTACCATTTGCTTTATATTTGCTCACAAAACAACTTAGTGTATTGTGTGCACTTACGTATACACAGGAAAGTTAGTAGAATGCTAAAGAAAGTGCTAACACCATGCTCTGTTTTCTCAGACTTGTAACTTTACCTCCAAAGGACTCTTAAGAGGCTGCTGCAGGTTCCCTTCAAAGTCTCATTCTGCCCCCGTTCCCTGGTTGACAAAAATAGCTCCAGAGATGTCACCACCGTACCTGAAGTTGCGGAAAGGACGCAGAGGCCATACCAGAGGTTGTGCAGGTGATCTTTGTCACTTAGAAAACAGGAGCTCAAATCATATCCCCATCTATAAACACATGGCTTGAGGTTGTGCAGCCTTAATAGCTCTGAGCTGGATCTTCAGCCCCTTTTTTGAAGACTCTCATGGTGTATGTCAATGAGGCTATGGCAGCTGCTGGCCGTACATGCTAACACACAAATACCAGAAGAGATCTGCCTTCAGCCCCACTGTTCCTCTCACATGGAGAAAGCAGAGCCTTGAACACCTGGTTACACATTCGAATGAGGGACTGTATTTGACTCTTACAGTACCACTGCTGCCCAAACTGCTCCTGTCCAACTCTCCTGTAGAAAGGGAGGCAGATCAGCAGGGTGCATCTGTTGGGTGCGCATGCTGCTGGCTGATCCTGGTGTACGTATTCTGATCTCTCACATCCTTAAGCCTTTGCTTCCAAAGAAGTCCAGGCAGGCAGAAATCCAACACTGGAGCTGAGTGCAACATTTTGAAAATCACAATGAGCTTGTATTATATAGTTTTTTAAAGGTGTGCTACTTCCAGTATAACCTCGGCTGTTGCAAAGACCCAATTCAAATACTGAAATTATAACTGCTACTAATTCATCTAGGAAAAGGTTTCTAAAGTTTTCTTGAGGCTTTTTTCAGAATGCTGTGGTGCTTCAGATGAGACATTAACTACTTTCAAATGTTATTGTAATTATTTTAAGGAATTTTAAAAACCATTGGTCAAGAACAGCACAAAAAACAGAGTTGCAGAAATAATCTGGTCTGGGACTGAAGTGGAAAGATGCATAGCCCGTGTTGCTGATGTATATGCAGAGATAACATGATGAGAAGTGATAGGCATCATCATACTTTTTGTTTAATTCAGAAAACCCAGTAAAGGATAAACTGTAGGAGACTGAAAGTAAAATCCTATTAATGTATGAGTCACTGCTGCTTGGATTTGATGACCTCTGGAATGCAATTTCCTATGAACAGAACTTTTGCAAGAAAATGGCAGAGAGGGACCTCACTGAAGACCTCTGCTGACGTAGCTTGGCCCTGCTATAGTCAGGATTTCAGAACACGGGCTATGCTTCGCCATCTGTCTTCTGGTCCATGATCATCTTTCTTCACACTGTCAGCAAACACAGAGAGGCAAGACACTCTGGAGATGCTGCATACTACCGCTTCCCTTGTTCTTTGTATGTGCTGCTTGGAGATGAGTCCTTTCTGAGACTGTGGGAATTACCACCTAATGTGACAGCAATGGCTTAATGGCTCTGCGACTTACTGCAAAGCAGCCAGCCCTCAGCCTGTGCAATAAAGGCCACTCAACCAAAGTAGAAAGTAACAGTACTTGCCCTCCTCAAGGTGGGGCAGAATTCTTGCCTTTACCAAAGTGTATGGTACAAAAGTAAAATTAAGTGTAAAACTCCATTGAAATCAACACGGAAGTTCAGTGAAACCAGTGTTTCACTGCAGTTATTTAACTGGACAGTTTTTCTTTGTTGTTGTCTGGGTGCGGCACATGAGCTGTGTTGCCATTTGCCTGCATAGCAAGCGTTCTGGGAATCTTTTCTTTAGCTACTTAAAGCTGCTGCATGAGTCTTGGTTATCTTGCTGCATAAATGCATCCTGATATTGAAAAATCCATAAGAAGCTCATATATAGCCTATGCCTCTTTACCAAGGGTAAGAAAAGATTAATTTAATGCACAAGGAATTGGGGGCAATGGTGTACTTCTTTTATTCTCAAAAAATGTACAATATATATATAAATTGCATCTGAAAAGCCTATGCTTTATGAATATACAGAGAAAAGACTGTTTTAGCATAAGTAAAATCCTCAGAGAGAAGAAAGTACATGTTACTGGCCTTGCAAAATATACACTGTTGGCCATTTATACACTTCATTCCATTAATCCTGTCCTCACACAGACTGTAAGGAGGCTGGGATACTTGTATTCAAGCATCTGCTTCAGGTTTTTACTGAACGGAGGTAAGTATCCAGCAGAAGGGGATGCCACCATCAAGAGCTCACCCAGACTGCTATTGTGTGGTAAAAAGAAGGCACGCAGATGAATTAAATTCTTTGCAGAACTTTTCTGTAAGTTGCAGATGCTGTTGCTTCCATAGAGAACTGAGAACTTGTGCAAGGAAGAGAACATTATCTTCACAGTGCAAACGTGCTTAACACAAGAGCAAAGCCATTGAGTAGGGTGGCTTAAAAGATCAAATTGAAAACTGGTGGGTATAAAATGCCTCTCAACAGAAATGTAATGACAGGAAAGAGAAATGCAGCTATATCAAGGAAATACATTTATCAACAGGCTTTGCAAAAGTATTTGGGATTTCTAGCAAACTAGAACAAACACTGCAGAAATCCTGGTTTTAGCTGTAGGTGGAGAACAGCTTCTTCGCAAAACCTGACTATATTTAAAGCTACGGTGAGACAGGACAGTAACAGGACAGTAATGGCAGGGCTGTGGCTGTATGCCTTGAGAGTGTGCTGTAAGGCAGTCTGTATGACAGATCTCTAGACAGAAAATCATCAGCTCTTAAGCAGAAGGTCAATCCTGGCAAGGGTTGGCAGTCCTCAGAGTTAAAAAGTCTACTGTTTTCTCTACTGAACTCCAAACATCCTTTTGAAATTCTCCAACTAGGTAGGCATTTGTCTGGGAACCTCTGTGTTGGCTTCTCCAAACGTATTCACTGATCCACTGGGCACTGTGCACTTTTCATTTCAAACCAACGTTAAAGTAGGCATCAGAGCTCTGTTTCCCATCAGCTGCATGAAAAATGGTGGGGTGAGAACTTTTTTTTTACTGAGTTTATTCAGCACTGTGTAGTGCCTTAGCCATGCATGGCTTTTGTGGATGGATTTAATTATAGCCTGTACTCTAGCTATAGGTGTCTGTTTGCATCACTGCAGAGTTAGCATGTAGTAAAAGGGATGTATGACACTCATGAAAGACTAATGCCTGAATCCAGGTTGGTGCCAGACGGAACTAGACAGCAGGAATACACATCTGGCATAGCAGGGACAAGGCTGTGTTGCTGTTCTTTGCTACTGTGAATTTGAGATGGTGAGAAATATTTCTGAGGTGTAATAAAATGTCTTTGATGGCAGAAGCCGGTTCTTCAAGAAAAAAACTTTACTCACAGGAAAGCACTGGTCTAACTGAAACTTCCCATGGGAACCTACATTTCAGCTCCACCATGGACACAGTAATGCAAGTACTTGATACTACTGCCTGGCTAGTGAAGGTGCTGCATCGAGCAGATTAATACTTCCTCTTGACTCTTCCATATTACGGGTGAGAGTCCTGGCCTACAGTCTAGCTGCTCTTGCGGCATGTATGAGGGTCTCTTACTTAGTTCTTAAGCGAGGAAAAAAAGAATTAAGAAGTTTTCATTCTGACAATATGTAGAAGAGGGCATTCACATGCGTGGGAAGAACCAGCTTCTGACTATCTGTGCAGCCACTGCACACACTGCCTTCTTAGTTTAGCTTCAGGAATTACCTGGCTTCGCAGATCCTCCTCAGCAGCAAATAAGTCGTATCATAGAATCATTAAGGTTGGAAAAGACCTCTAAGATCATCAAGTCCAACCATCAACCCAACACTACCATGCCTGCTAAACCATTTCCTGAAGTGCCACATCTACATGTTTTTTGAACACCTCCAGGGATGGGGACTCAGTCACCTCCCTGGGCAGCCTGTTCCAATGTCTGACCACTCTTTCAATAAAGAAATTTTTCCTAATATCCAATATAAACCTCCCCTGATGCAACTTGAGGCCATTGCCTCTCATCCTATCGCTAGTTACCTGGGAGAAGAGACCAACGCCTGCCTCACTGCAACCTCCTTTCAGGTAGTTGTAGAGAGCAATAAGGTTTCCCCTCAGCCTCCTCTTCCACAGACTAAACAGCCCCAGCTCCCTCAGCCGCTCTTCATAAGACTTGTTCTCCAGCCAGTTCACCAGCCTCATTGCTCTTCTCTGGACACACTCCAGCACCTCAATGTCCTTCTTGTACTGAAGCCTCTGACACCCTTTAGATGAAACAAGGAAAGGTTTTTATTTACCAAAGTAAGAAGAATAACTCTTAACAGCAGAGAAGATGGAGATGGAAAAATCCTGAAAAGGAATTTAGATAACCGAGCACAGTCAGACCGTGCTCACCCTTCTGATTCATTTTCCTAGCTCTATCCACAAACATATTTTGTTCCCTGTGACTGCCCCAGAAAGGTTTGTCCTCCTATTCACTGTGACATTTTTTCTGTTTCACATGGGAACAAGCATAGCCTCTTCTGCAATTTCAAACACTTATTATAAACTGAAGTATATTGTAGGGGCAAGTAACCTTGTTAACCCATGCAAAAGAGAACAGTGTGAGGCTTATATTAGAAAGGATAAAAAAGGGTTAGTGATATGAAGAAGCAGAAAAAGGGTGTTCCCACTCCGTTTTACATTGGTCTTTAAATTATTTACTTGGCACTTTGACAGTGCACAATTTAAATTTTTTCATTCATCTTAATATTTAATCACAGTCTTTAATTATATTAGTATCTTGAGGCTACTTCTTAACTCAGCAATAGCTTCATCTTCTATTAATAAATGGCACATATCCTTGGCTTTGACAGTTACTTGCTGAGAGTGTTTTTGCTTTGGTAGAACATGTAGTCCAGGACACCGTTATTGCCTCTTAAATCTCAAATCTTCTCAAGTTATCAGTACAATGTTTCACCCTGATGATGATAACTTAGCACAAAAATGTTCCATTTTCACCAAGGTTCTTAGTGCTACCGTTACTCAAAATACAGGAGATCAGAGAACAAGTGCTTTAAAAAAAAATCTTATTCTAAAAGTCATTCTTCCAGATGATTTTTCTTCTCCTTGATCTGGAGAAGGGACAGCCTGGTACCTGAGAGCTGTGGGTTAGAAGGATGTTACATCTCAGTGTGTGTGACTGAAAGGGTTTGGGACAAAGGTCTCAAGTTTTTTGAGCTGCATGCCAAACGAACTCCCATGCTGGGGTTAGAGTGCTCATGTGGCTGTGGGCTGCACTGGTTTGGAGGCTGCTAGGGAACATGAGACAACGGGCATGACTTTGTCTGGGGTGCAGAGGCCATCCAGCCCAAATCCACAAGGGAACAGTAAAAGATCTGGGACTTGCTGAGCTGTCCTCTCTCCCCACAGCTCTCTGAAGTCTACGTGGCTCTGTGAAGACTGGAGAATGTGGCTTATGGGGTCAGGAAGATTAACCATCTCTCCGCTGAGCCTCTGAGACAGATCTCCTGTTTTTGCAGGCAGCATGTCAGATAAATCTTTCTTATAAATTGACTAGCCTCTATTTTACAATGTTATGCTTTTGTTCTCAACCTTGCTATTGAGAGTTTTTTCCAGAAGCTGGCTTGTCTCATGCTTTTTGTGATTTCCAGCCAAAATTTATTCACAGAATGGTTTTGGTTTTGTGACAACATGGTCCGTTAGCTAAAAAAATCTTTTTGATTCATCTACACACAGCAATCGGATGTCTTCTCAGCCTTTATTTTGCCAGAATAAGTGAGCCGAGCTCTTCCAGTTTTCACTGGCACAATCCGTCTTTTTTGCTCCGCTTTGGGTAAATTTTTGCAGAGCATTGATGACTAGAACTAAGGGCACTTTTCCCACTGATGTTTCACTGGGGCCTGTGGGTTGGCGTGCAGCACTCTGATAGCACTTGCTGGCCAAATCTCACCTCCTATATATTGTTGATACTAGTAAAAATAATCGGTGTAAACAAGATGGTGGATTTAACAGGATTTCTAATAAATTTGGGTAAAACAGACTAGCAAGGCTCAGCTTCTTATGTGGCATTTCTTTGTATTCATACAGTGCTAACACAAGGATCAGGAACTGGAACGCACCGGCCCACATGGGTAGTGCTGTTTGTAGATGGGTCTGAAGGAATCAGTATCCCAAATGTGTGATGTTTGGTGGCTTTCTGCACATAGCTTATTTTAGACTCAGGCTGAAGCAAGGGTTTAAGGATAATTGGACCTTGAATAGCGTTAGGAGTGTAATGTTCCCTGCGCAATGTATTGCTTTGAACCAGAACAGGTCAACAGCGAGAGGAAGAAGAAGAGAAGCATTAGCTTCCCTCCCTCACAAGCTCCACTGTTACATATACCTGGTATATATTTGTCAGTCTACACGTTACAATTAGAGAGATTCATCACAGTTACAAGATCCAACCTGGGCATTTGCATTAATTACCACCAAGAGCACTCTGGTATCTGAAGAAGAGACAGAAAAAGAAACATGCATTCAGTGTCAGAAAAGTAGAAGAAAATGTGAGGGATGACTTGGAATAGCAGCTAAGGACTACAGCTATTGCATCTGAGGTTCTCAAGAAATGCATCAGGCAAAGGGACTAAAGGAGAATTTTGTCTCTTCAAAAAGAAAAGTTTCTAAAGAGAAAGGTGGGCAAAAGCTCTTTTTCTCCAGCAACCTCAAGCCAGAGGCAGTGGAAATTATTTAATAACCTACAATTAAAGAATAGCAGTCTAATTACCAGTTTGTGCTAAAAAAATGTCGAGAGAGTCACATTCTTTCAAAGAATGAAATTCTGAGAGGACTAATTGCATGTGAAATACCCAAAAGAGAAATTTATTTAATATTTGTAAGAAATCTCATACTTTTTTCCATATTTATAGGATCCTAACTTTCAGATCAGATTGCAGTAGAGAGACTAAAACTGAGAAACATCGTGTGAGATTCTGACTTATGTTTAGAAGCAGCTTAGCAGCTATGTTAGTTAGCCAGGCTGCAGAACACTCTTGGATGATAATGCAAGTTTTAGAAAGAAAAGAGGTGATGGCACAGTAGATTGGGCTCACAAACAAGTCTCATTAAAAAAAATGGATTGGCAAAGTGAAAAAAAAACCAACTTCAACAGTTCATTTCTCACATGGAGTGAATTAGCAAGAAGCAATGTGAAAGTTCACAGCTGAAGAAAATAATGGGGAACTTCGATAGAGCTACTGTTTTGGCAAGAAGAGAAACTGTCTGTGGGAAGCTGTACCTAAAAGGAAATTAAGTATAAATATTCTGCACAGTGATGAAGATTGTTCTGTGGAAATTGCTGAGATAGGGAGCCATTTCAGATGGCTGAAATGCCTCCTTGAACATGAATGGAATTGTTGTTGCTTATAAAATGGCTGTTGATACCCAGGTCAATATGAAATCTTAAGTCAATTTGAATACAAACAAAAAAGCCCAGGTTGTGCAGTGACAAGCTCAGTTCTGTAATAGCTGTATACAAACGAAATGTAGTTGCAAAGCAGTCTCTTGAAAACATGGGTTTTATTTGTTATTGTGGGAGGCAGAAGCTGCAAATGCGTGTGGTGCTTCATCTCACAGGGAGAATGTATAAGCTAGAAGGCCAGAAGCGCTTGGAGGTAGAAAGAAAAACAGATTAAAAAACCCCAAAACTAAATTAAGATATAGACAGCAAAGAAAATATTATAAGGCAGATTTCACAAAAAAAAAGAAAATTAAAATAGTCATTACAGTTGTAAGAGAACACTAAGGAAAATGTAGAACAAAGATCAGAAGTTGTTAAACGTACATGCATGATTAAAGAAACTTTCCATCCATGACCATGATATCCTTTATATGTTTTGGAGATTTTAGAAACAAATATCCATTACAAAGGAGAAAAATGGCCCAGTTCTCTCAGTGCACATTTACAGCTGAGAACACAAAGAGCTAAACCGCGACGTGTTAAAAATTTCTTGTCCACAGGGAACTCCCTATGTAATGTTGTAAAGTCACTATTTTCTAGGTCCCTGTGATAAAAATGAACATAACAGCACTTTTCCACCTCAAAGAATTAATGAATAAAGAGCACTTCACGAGGTTTAACATACATATGCTATCGTAATGAAGCCAATACACACACACTTCTTACCTAGCTAGACTTAGCAGTCTGTACTAGAGAGAAAATTTATGGTAAGGACTAAAGGAATAAGCCACTTTCAATAATTGGCATGCCCTCCATTCTAAGTTAATTGGTGACTGTGTTCATATGCTGATTTTTAATGTGATGCATAAGTACGTTTCTAGCACAGTTCCACATTATCCAAAACCAAGCTCCGCACACTTCTTTTCAGGTACACTTTTTTTAGCGTTTGCCTTTTGTGCTCTCCTGCAGTTAGCATTTTCAGAGAGCTGTGCTCTGCTGAATGCCCATGGAAACTTCTTAAAGCAGGTAGGCTACTTCTGTGTCATGATATGTGGGAATCCTTCCCGTTTCTCTGAGCTCAGAAGCAGATGCAGGCTGAATGCCACTGCTGTACTGGGACAAGACCCAGGCATGAGCCGATCCCGTGTCCCCACACCTCTCTGACCCAGTTCTCATGCCGAGGAAAGCTCAAGCCCAGAGCCTGAGCATGAGCCATGGCATGTAGCCGGGTGTTGTTCTGAATGCTCTGTGGAGCAGGACCATGGGGCGTGCCAAGGCATGCATGGGAACATAAATATAGACACAGCCACAGATAATGTGAGAACTGCATGCTTAGAAGTCTTTAGGCTTCCTTTGAAGTCGATGGGAATTTGCCTGAATAAGATCAGCGTCAAAATGGAATAAAAGTGTTGGCCAGTTTTGGCCTGTTAGGACATAGTTGCCAATAGTAAATGCTTTATTGTCGAAATCATAAGCAGCTAAATATCTGAAGATTAAGAATACTCCACCTGGATGTCTTGCTGGTTAAAGCATTCACAGGGAGGTAGAAGATGTGAGCCCAGAGCTCCTCTCCTGTCTCTTGGGTGGTTGTGCTGCCTTTTAGCTCATTGTTCTCTCCCTTTTCTTCCTCCCTTCCCACTTTTTACTCCATCCGTGTAAAGTACTTTAAAAAGCCCAGCAAAACAACATCTGGAATCTGAAGGGCGTCCAGATCCTCCCTTGAGAGATTTAAATCCCAGAGCTCGACAGGGTTTAGTGCACTACTTTTTTCTGTAGTGCTGCCCCTTGGCTAGTTAATAGCAGTTCCTGGAAGACCATTGTGAGTTCCTCTCATGGGTTACTGACTTTCTCCATATGTTATATGGGGAACTCAGGTTCTAACTTTGGTCTGCATCAGCTGTGTTTGAAAGGTGAGTAAAGCTAGATGCATCAGCATAAAGCATGGTGACTTTTAAATCACTGTGTTGACTAAACCCAAAGCCCATGAAAGCAGAGGTGAAATCACAAGAGATAATGACCAAAGCTTGCCTGACTTTATTTACAGTGATGCAATCTAAGTCAGTGCAATTGCTCCAATATGCAGTAACTGGACTGGAGGAAAGACTGGGTCTCCTACCCTTGTCTTCCATTATTGCAGGCAGCTGTCCCATGTAATTCCTTTCACAAACTGGTGAATGCCAGCTTGGCATTATAAATTCTGTAGCATTAAATGAATATGAGTCGAAGGAGCATAAAGGTATAGACTTTACTACTGCAGCATCTTGTATGTCAGTATGTTTGCAGTAAGGGGCCTTAAGGAACATTGATGGTGAGATAGGGAGCCCCATGCTGCAGGTCAGAAATTCACACATTTGAATGCCAGTAGTCTGTTCAGCTAAGTGACAGCTCTATCTTGGTTGCATTATAGGAGTGTATAAACAAGTTCATTTAAGCTACTGGTATTTATTTCATTATAAACTGCTTGCAATATACTACTAGAACTTTTTAATATAGTAATGATTAGAGCTCATAGGTAGTGTATAAATGCGGTATGTGTAGATAATACAGATGTATACCTATCTAAAATGCGCAAGTGGTATATTGAAGGATGCGTAGCTTTTTAGTTCATCAGTAATTGCTATATATGGCTTAAATGTTATTTACTTTTAGAGAAACATGGCTAGGTGCCACCACTTTAAGTAGAAGTTGTATTTTTCCATATACAGCTGTCTGTTAAATACTCTACAAAGCAACTACCATGCATATGTTGTTCCCTAAGTGGTCATTTTAAATGGCTAGTAGTTCAGCAGCTATTGACAGGTTGCTTTCTTGACTAAAAAAAGAGGAATGTGTGGATCCTTGTACACAGCGGGTATTCGAGTAATAACGAAAGTGATTGTTGATAAAAAGCTTGCTTTCTACTCTTCTGTCATCAACAACCTATTGGGATCAAGAGAACGCTGGGACAGAAATTAATCTTCCCTGAGTTATTCTAAACAGTCAACTGATCGGAGATTTCTTTGATCTCATTCAGTTGAAATTGATTAATTCTGTTAATTACTTTGTTTGAACCGAGTTAGCAGGAATTTTCTGTGCATTGCAGCATCCTCGCTGGTTTGCCTTCTTGCATGCCAAGCAAGTAAACTTAGTAAAGGATTTGAAGGGAGGTTGTGTCAGTGTAGTGTTTGCTGACTAAGATTGATGGTGACTATCGGTGATAAATATCTGCAGAAGTGATCAGATGTAATTTGTTTCTGTACTTGGAGTTTTCATTGAAACTGTCATTGGTTAAAATGCATAAACAGTCCTTGGATCAGGAACTCATGTCTTCCTCTGCCAAGTGAATACATAATCACTAAGCTAGGAATGTTTTCTCTCTTTCTCCCTCTTTCCTTTTCCCACCTCATGAATCTTGAATTCTACAGGAAGAACTGGGATTATGTTAGAGTACTTTAATGCCTGCTGAATTACAGGATTGTAATAAATCTGAGGAGGTCCCTTGAATCTCATGCTATCTCCTTATTATCCTGATGCCTGCTGAGTAGGTTCTGATTAATACTGATAGAGGGGGACTAATTTGCTACCTGGAGTTTGTTTTTTGCAGTGAGCAGACTGAATCTTACAAGCTAAAGGAGACACACTTGGGGTGCTTGGGACTGTAAGAATAGGCTGACATACGCTGAAGCATTTGCCACATTTTGAGGAAACGGCTGCTAAGGTTTGTCAGCCATCCTGAAATCCATTTTTGCTCTAACGAGCTTTCAGTCAAACATAAAATTATTTTATTATACAAAAATGTTACGATTAAAAAAAATAAATCAGTGATTGTTTCTGGAGAGAGGTATGAGAAATGAAACAATAAAACATGTTGTAGCTACATCTCATTCTAGTTAGGCTTCAAGGAGATCTGTCTTTCCCACGTAGCTACTAGGCACTTAAGCCAAAACAATTTCCAAAGTAATTGCCACATCCCTCTTGTGCTGGGATCCAGTTCTCCTGCATCCGGCCTGCCACAGGTTAGTCTTCGCTCTATAAAGATGCCTTTGGAATGCCCTTCTCTGACAGTGTAGGCTCAGCTGGAAGTCGGCAGCTAACTGACTCTGAAGAAACCCTTTATGCAATAGGAAGGCAAAACATAACGAGAAGCTCAGTTCTTGCTCTGGGAGTAACAAGGTCATTTACCTGTTTTTTAGTAAAATTCTTTCTGCTGATGGCAAGGAAGGTTAAACTTTCTAAACACCTATGTAGATATACTACTATTTATAATACTCAAGTGTAAATCTTATTTTGCATAAATATGCAAGTGAGAACAACAAATACAGCTCAGTAATATTTGCTAGAGACCAGACACGATCACAGGACAGCGCGCTTGAATCGAATAATGTGTTAGAATTGGAGCGCTCTAAGCATGGCTTGCTGGAATTGAGGGAGTCCCAGTGATAGAGTGTCTCCAGGAAGGTGAACGATGTGGGTTTAAATTCCTTTTTGCAGAAGAAATAATAAGAGTACTTTTTCCCCATATCCTGAGAGAGTCTTCCAATCATTGCACTATTGTGTAAAATCTGGTAGAGGTGTTTCTTTCATTTATGCTTTAAAAGAAAGTGGTATTCATCCCTACATTTTACATAAAGTTTGTTCAGCTAGCCTTCCCAAAAAGCCTACTAAATAAGCTCCCCTGAGGAGGTAAGTAAGGAAGGCTTATTTTCTGGATCAATTGGGCATAAGAATGCCATTAGTGTGGAGCAGCATGGTGGGAAGTGTATTTGTGTCCAGAAGCAGAAAGCTTGCTAAAACCCATGCTGAAACCCAAGCCACACATAAATTAAAAGAAATACAGTTTTTCAGGATCACAATTTTGCATATAGGCATCTCTGTCCAAGTCGGATGCCATGTCTGTCCCCTGCACAGTGATACAAAACAGAACAAAGTAGCTGACAGAGGTAACTCCAGAACTGGAGGCAACACAGACGTGCCACGTAAGTCCTGTATTTGAGCCAGTTTGCCATGCTGAGAGGTCAGAGTTACTGGCTTGAGTGTGCTGCTGTGAAGACCGTACCTGCATACGTACCTTCAGGAGCTGGCAATATTTTTGGCAATGTTTTTGTGTTATTGCTGCACAATCTCATGCACTCAGCAGCTTGCTCCGAATTCCCACACGGCTCCTTGTGCAGGGTTCTGCTGTGACATACAGGTGTACCCACAATCCCTCACACCTGAATTGCACATATTTCTGTAGATTTGCTAGTAGGATGCAGGATCTGCTCCCTGTGACACTGTAAGTTAGGAATAAGGAACATTTTTCCCACAAGTCTACTTTACTAGTTACAATATTGTGAGCATACATGACTTTCAAAAAAATTCTAGGCAATTTTTATGAGTAAGAAAAATCATCAGATCTTCCCTCTAAAATAAAGAAAGAAATTGCCAACGAGTCCCCAGGAATCTGGTGCAAATGTTCAGCCTGAGGCTTCCTTAATCACTGCTTCTGTTGTATTTCTTCCATTGAGATATTCTTACTGGATAATGCCTTAAGTGAATTTTTTTAGTAGCAATCCCCATAATATCTGAAGTTTTTATGAGAGAGAGCATGAGATGTTAGGAAAGCAATAATTTCAGGAACTGGTTTCTTTATGGCTTTTCTATTAACTTTTCTTGGCAATCATACTTCTTAAATTGGTATACTCCCATTTTTAACAAAAGAAATCACAGAAAGTTTACATAAATTATTACAAGGGATCACTTATGCTCTATCTGTTGGCAATGTAATAATTTAGAAAAATATTCTTTATTGAAGAATACCTTTTACACTAGCACAATGAATTTTTTTTGAAGCTTACTTTGCCCATATATGCAATAGGTCAAGTGAACTTTTGGGGCATCTTAAGAATATAAAGATGTTGAGGATTTTAGAAATAGAATAGCCTTCATGTCCAGGCTGCTAAAATGTCACGGAAAATTCATAATATTAATTTTAGCTGGTTTATGTGGAGGGGTCATGTAAAGTAACTTTCTCACCAGTCGCAGTCCTAAGTGCATCTGGTTCTGTTCGGTGCCAGGGTATATTTATATTTGCTGTGCAAAGAGGAAAATGCATGCTAGTCTTCCCCTTTATTTTGTATCTATGTTTTGCTTGGAGCTGGGGACCAGCTTTTGGTGTTGCCTCTACCAACTGACAATAAAATGGGAAACTGTACAAAACAGTGGATCAATTTCCTTGCATGCTTAGCATCAGTGGTGTGACACAACTGAAAGAGACATTTCTAGCAAAATGTAAAGATAGATTTGCAGATACTTTAAAGCTGAAAGGATAAGTATGAACCTTTAGCTTGTTGTCCTGCCAACAGAGTCCATAGCTGCCAGCCCAAGATTAAACCACCAAGCCCAGAATTTCAAGGTCTACGCTTTAAAGAAAATAGAGGGAAGAGTGTTCAAGGATGGAATTGCTGAGCAATACCAATGCACCGTGGCTGCGATTTATGTTTCTTGCTGTCCAAGCACCTCAAGAAAACTGTCTGTTCAGCCAGCTTTCTGTCTGTATGGTGCTAGCGGCATCTTTATCACAGCAGAAAGATTTGGTCACTGGAAAGGGCAGGGGATCTTTTGCAGATAAAGCTATGAAGTTGTGGTGCCCTGAGTATTTAAAAGCTGAAGCTCTATGCTTCTTTAAACTAACTAACCATTACTTACAACTGCCGTATTTTGACATTAGCATTGGTGCGCAGCCTAGATTCACAGTGTGATTTGTGAGCTCTGTGCCTGGCGTGAGGGAAGGAGAAAATGACAAAATAATTGAGGAGAGATAAAATAGGAGGTCTAACCTTAGAACTAGCTATGGAATTAAAAAAAAAAAAAACAACTACCAAATGCTGTCTTTCTATAAAGAATCTTTAACATCTTTTCCAGAAGTGTCTCCATGTAGCTCAACATGCAGCGACTGCCAGAAAACGGAGTGTCTTGTGCACATTTGAAAATAGTTCATAGATTTCATTGCACTTTCTCTTATGGCTACTGCCATGTAGAATAAGTCTGGTGGTTTTACAATACTTAATGTTCTCCTTTTTCATCTCCTCATTTGTGTTCTGTATTTCTGCTAGCAAGTTCTTTCATTATCCCTGCATGATACTTATAGCCTGGGCTATTTTCTCTTCTCTTGTGTTTGTCTGGTTTGCTTTGTTTTTTTTCTAAATTCTATTTGTGGATTACTCTACAAGAAAAGCACTAATGCTATTTTAGGTGATTTCCAGTGTCTTCTGTCTGTATTTTATTTTATTTACAGATTGTTGTGCTGTAGGTCTGTGTCTCTATTTCCAGAGTTCCCTAAAATGTGGATGTAGTACTTTACAAATACAAAAATCAAACCCTCAGCTCCTCAAGACATAGTTTAAAAGTAAGCACCTGCTTGCTTACTTGAGAAAAGCTTCCTTTAGATTCAGCATGAACTTTGGCCATTCTCTTGTCAGGCCTGATGTGTGCAATCTTATATGTATGTTATTTTTCTTTCAAAATACTCCATGCTTTTTTCTGGTCTGCACAAACAATACAGAGATTGTTTCCATCTCGTAAGTCATCCAGTAGCACCATGAAAATCTATGAGGACAGTTGCATGATTGGTACTAATGGGTGTGGACAGCCAGATATAAAATTCAGATATTCCCATTGTCCGTCTCCTAATTTGAAGAGACCACAACTAGCAAAAATTAAAAACAAATTATAAACCAGCAATTTTGTAGAACATTTTGATGATTACAGAAAACGTTTTGTAATCATCCCAAAGCACCGTTAGCTTTCCCTCAAGGAGATCAGTAATTCAAAGTAGTAGTAAGTTTTTCCTGTGCGTAAATAAATCCATAATAAAGGTGACATGTGGCAATTCACATTTATCGTTGATGAGGATGGCATTGAAAATTTAGTTGTAATCATTGCTTTTGAAGCTGTCCAAGCATAATAGATTCGTGAAAGCAAATACGAAAAAACAGTGGCAGAACATGTGACAAATAAATCCCATTAGGTCTGGTAACACGACAAAGGCAGGGAGGAAACCCACTGGGAGATTTGCAAGCCAGTGAAGAAAAATACACATTCACAATATTAATTAAAACAGCGAATACTTTATGGGTTCTAAAACAACTTTCCACTTGCTGCACGTGGATAAATAGATAAGAATTACTAGTGATGGGAAGAATTAGAACCTAATTAAAACTGACAGCTGAGCTGTATGAAAATAGATGGGCACACGTAAACATTTTTTCTAGTAATTGATGAGGTGAGAAACAATGGCTTTTCTGCTGAACAAATAATTCATCACACTGTAAGAGAGACACTTGGGGTAGGTGTAATAGCTTGCTAGTAAGATAAAACTCATTAATACATATTCTAGTTGCACCACATGTGTTTAACTCATTTGAAAATGTGAATTAAAAGTGATCACATATTTTTAAATGGGCCTGCTTTAAGGCTTTACCATTTTCAGAGGCAGATGAGGGCTGAGTATCACTTAGCTGCAAGTGCCTCCTGCCTGTTGCCTTCTCTCTGGCCTCCTACTGCCGGTGGGCTGGGAGGGTATGGTCTCAGCATGGTCACTGGGAGCGGCCCTGTGCCCTTACTGCCTGTGAAGTACATGGTCTCTCTTCTCATCTGCTGAAAGGAGAAACAGGCTGTATGCCATTAGTTTCTCGTTTAGTGTAAATTCCCATCACTGAATATGACTAATGGTTTAATGGCAGAATACAGTAACATGGCATGGCCTTAATGTCGTAATTATCCATAAAAGAACTGACAGAGATCTTTTAATGTCTCCAAAGAAGTCAAGAGACAAGTCATTTGTAAGTCCCGCTGAATAAGTAAAATGAGCCTGAAAATTAACTTACTAAATCAGTCCAGTAGTATTTCTGCTGAGCGGTAGCAAAGGCTTATCCTTGACTTTAACTGGGTGTGTGGTTTGGCCCATTCTGATGAGAGGCAGAGGTGTCCTGCTCTCATCTCATGAGGAAGTGTCGTTTCCTTTAGAGGGGTAGAAGCTGTGTCCACAGCAAAGGCCTGAAGCCTACAGCAATACATTGTTTGATCAGCGGCATGAGTCCCCTGCAGCGAATTAAATAGGCGCCCGTAGGAATAGTCTGAGGAAAATGCCCTCACTAGAAGCCTTGCTATAACAGTGCCTTGGAAATGTAGAAAACCTTGGCAACTAAAGAAGCGTGAAGAAGGTTGGAACCTGCGACACCTCCTATTACATAGCTGGTTAAAGGTGAAAAGCATTTACTGCACCCAGAGGTGGGGGCTTAGCAAGAGCCCCTTGCCCAGGCACAAAGCAAGTGCTCTTCATGGCCTTCCTGGGAGGCGATGGCTCCTGCGATTGGAAAGAGGCAACAGAAGTGTTAGTGACGGATAAGGGTACTTCTTATGTACGTTTTTTAAATTGGTCTTTCTAGGGTAGCATTTTTCTGGAATAACTATTTCCTTACAAGTGTGCTCCTGTCCTACCAAAGCCATGTTTAGATCATCTACAGCTGTTATGTGCATGAATATGTGATTGCTACGTTTATCATGCAACTTTGACTTCCTCTGCATGCTGCCTGCCTGTCTTTCTTGGCTGGGCCTGCTTTTAACATTTCAAAGAGTTGAGCAGCTTCCAGCAGCCACCGTCTGTGAGCAACGTGGCCATCCCAAACTCACGCCAATACACTTCTAGACAGCATTTGACAGTTCTGTACTTTGTGAGTCTTTCTCATGTTAGCATGAAATACACAAACCTACATATACTTAACCTTACAAGCACTTTTTTTTTTTTTTGTAAGTTTATTCAGACAAATCTCGTTGGCTCAGTAGCAAGCCTATTTGCTTGCAAGGTTGGAGCTCTGTATTGTAGCCCCTTTTACTACTTAATCTTGTCCGTCTTGGTTGGTGGTGTGTTTTGTCAGTGATACGCTGCATTTGAGTGTGTTTGTTTAGTAAAGCTCAGGGCTGATGCCTCAGACTGGTCAAATGTCAGTTCCAAATTTGAGGGCAAAGTGGTCCCACACAATATTCAAACAATGTGTGGTGTACATTACAATAAAAATATTGGAGGGCATGACTCCACAGAATAAATGCTGGTGATGTACAAGGCCTTCAGAAAACAGGAGTTGCTATACACAGTGGTTTTTGTTGTACACCACAATAAGAACTACTGGTCTTCTTGCTGGATGTGAAGATGCCTGTCATTAAAGGTACCCACCGTATGTGGAGTGTTTGTATCTGTAGAAGTGAGAAAGCACTGCTCAAGTCTGCTTTAAATAAGCGGTAAGCTGCAGCTGCGGATTACATCTGGGATCACAATAGGTGGAAAATACCAGCCAACTGAGAGGAGATAGTGGATTAATGGAAATAACTACTTTCACAGAGACAGCTCTTCAGCTGTTAAAGTTAAGGCACCAATGCAGTCATTCCTGGAGTGGATCTGCCAGTGGTTTCTGCCCATTGGGTGGAATGCCTGAGTTTATGGCCTGATCCAGACCCTCCTGAAGCTAACCGGGAGGCTTCCCACTGATTTCAAATTGTAGGCAATAGGTCTGACCCTTTTTCAACTTTCGAAACCAATTCCTCAGCTCAAAGAAAAACAAAACCGAATTCCAAATATGAAGAAAGGCACGTAGTACTCTTTTCCACAATATTTTACAGAAACACAGGTCAGCATGGAGGAGAATTTTCATGCCTGTTTTCCCATAGCATGTTGGAAGAAATCCTGTGAAATTATTCTTTTCCATGAGATAGGAACAGTTTTCACACAGGCTGATGGTTAAGAAATTCTTTTGGGAGAAAGGAGGAAATGTGATGATGTTTTTTTGGTACAAAGAAGATCCAGGTGTGAAAATCTTTCAAGAATCCCTTGAGCAAGGGGGTATCAGTAGACAGGAGCGGGCATTTCACTTTTCTCCTGTTGTTCGAGGGCTGGGACTACGCTGATGAGGTTGACCGTGTGACTGAAGGTCCGCTTGCAAAAGGGTTTGCTGGATCGGGCCCAACGGCTCTTCTTACTTGACATCTGCTTTGCTGGTTCACGGCGGTGGGGAGCGGAGAGCTACAGCTCAAACTGAAACAGCGGAGGCAGCTTCCTGCCCTATGCTGCATCTCGCGGAGACGTGTGAACCCACTGGGGAGGACTGGTGTGATTGATGTTGCTGAAATTGGAGTCCTAAGGAACTCGGTATTACACTCGTTTGTATTAGGCCACATAGATACGGAGAAGCATTAAAATAAGTGACTTCCAAAGTGTTTGCTGATGGTGCTGCAGATTTGAGCGGGATTATAGCCCATTAAACACCCGATGTATGTCTGACTCGAGCCATTTTACAGACACAGCCTTTGGCTTTAAATGCCTGTGACCTACACCCATTTGTTACGGCGAGTCATTTTTTAACGTGTTTGCAGAGACTTTTTAGAGAGTGGCTGAGGGAGCAGTTTTTGGATTCTCTTGGTAGATCCTCTTGTGTCTTCTAGGTGAGTATAGATGTTCATCACCTCAGTGTGCACAGCTGACCCATGGATAATGTCACAAGTGATAGATGGCCGGGAAACCGGGGACTTCGCGCGTGGCGAAGATAACAATTTCAGGCTTTTCAGTGGAAGAAGCCACAGCTGAGGCAGCGTTTCTGATGTGTCTATCAGACTAAAATGGAAGGAGGCTGTGCTCGGGCGGTGCGTGCGGTGGAAGAGCGGCTACCACCCCCGACTCCCGCATCCCACTTAGTTAACCCCTCGCAGCCAAAGGGGTTAAACGTCAGGCCAGGCCGGGAAGGACGGGGCCGCCTGGCCGAGGTCCCCCCGCTCCTGCTGCGGGGACGCTTCGCCTGGTTCTGAAGTTCACGGGGAGGCTCTGGCGAGGCGGCGGATTTCGGGGCTGGAGCGGGGACCGCCGGCAGGTCCTGCCTCGCCGGCCGGGGGGGCAGGCGGGTGCTTTCTCCTCCCTCCCGCCTCCCTGCTCCCTCGTTTCCCGGCGAGACCTTGGTCTCCGCAGGTACCGCTCTGCCTCCCCCCCCC
>Ga0065711_1033218_pt1 | contig 25905 bp, 9 predicted proteins | sample Hoacrofraction12_FD_59098 | JGI IMG/M metagenome (GOLD analysis project Ga0065711, IMG submission 59098) | Hoatzin crop microbial communities from Cojedes, Venezuela - Epithelial fraction 12 v2 (version 2) | ecosystem: Host-associated > Birds > Digestive system > Esophagus > Crop | place... | reverse complement strand
TTGGGGGGGGGGGGTGTAGTTAAGAAAATATTTGTTCCCTTTGTACGGGTACATGAGGTCAAAGTGAACTATGGGAATTTATCATCTTTTATGTTTTGGGGTTTTTTTAAGCAAATCTATTCTATACAGTTTTCAGTGATGTGGTACATATAGATTAAAATTGTGCCCTTTTTAGTGATGTACCTAACTTCGGAACATGCAAGTTAGAAAATAAAAACATGCAGCAGTACACCTGTTATAGATGATGATGGTACTAGAAAAGGAAGCCAGGACATGTCCCTATTCATTTTCCAAAAGTGTTTTGGAAAGAGTCCCGCAAGTGTTGGCAGGCTTCATACCTTAGTGGGAAGCTGTGTGACTCATTCTCCTTTCAGAGTTCATGCTTCACACAAACAAGGCATTGTAAACTGAGGATTTGTTTCAATGAATGCTACGGTATTGGTTTATAAACAACCTTGAAGGTGCATTTATAATTATTTCAAATGAAATAATTATTTTGTGAACAGTAATTAATGAATTGTTCTACATTGAATATATAAAAGAAGAAAGTCCATAGATGCAATGTGGTTTAGAAGACCCATTGCCAGTTGGATCATCAATCACTGGAAATAATAAAAAAAGAAAAAAAAATGTATAGTTAACATAATTTGGAAAGCCTTGCTATTAACTAAAATATAAGACTTATATTTTTGTAATATGCCAGGCATACTTTTGTTGCTGTAGAGGCAGCAGTTTCACACAGGTGATAATGTTTAGGAATTTGTCAAAATATGTCAGAGAAAAATCCATTTTCTTTTGAATTTCTGACCATTTGCCTACAGTCCACTAGGGTCTCATTTCAAAGAACAGGTGTAGAGAAAAGTGTCAGTGTGTGTCTCTGAAGACGGCCAGTGTGGGCAGTTTCTTCTTCTAGGAACCTTGCCCACAAGTCCTGAAGCGGAGTCTGGAATTGTCAGGATGTGGTCAGGACCAAAATCCTAGTTGAGAAGAGGTGTAGGCAGGCTTGGGGGACTGCTGAGGTAGGAATCGTGTCTGACAACTCCTGTTATTGGCAATCCGGTCCCCTCTGCTAGGCCTCCATCCTCATAGGAGCACCAGGATTAGGCCTGCAGCTGTACAGACTTAGTCACTAATTAAGAGAACCTGATTTTAACGGAGTTACAGCTAGGGGTAAAACTCCCTATGAAGCCGACTGAGAGGTTCAGAGGTACTGACTCAATTCAGACTGCTGCTGGGATCACCAAAAACTTGTCAATGGTAAGACTTACGTGCCCTTTCATAAGGCTATCTAAAACAAATAAAAGCTCTCTGAATTCTGTTTTCGTGTAAAACTGAAAAGTAAAGACAGGTTTCCCATCCCTTGGCACTGTATGCACGGGTAACTGTGGTTCACATACTTGTTTTTAACACTATAGAAACAAAATATCCCTAAAACATCCCAGCGCTGAGGGCCCCATCCGTACCAGGCTCAGCAACATGTTTCAGTGCATGTTGCCATTTGACCACACTGTGCCATAACATCTGCGAAGCAGCTCCTATGTAATAAAAAGTGCTGATTTCATAGGAGATTTTAAATGACAAGCTCTGCATCAAATTTAGCTGCTCTTTGGAGGTAAAAATGGAAACGGAGAATATTAAGAGCCCAATATAATTAAACATCTTTCTGAACTGTTGCATTTTATATATCATGTTAGTTTTCAAAGGCGAGGGCCAAAGTAAATGTTTGGAGCTTGCTCTTGGCGCAGTGGCAAGGCAGAGATTGACATGCATTTATGGTTCCATCATAGACACTGGAAAAACCCCGCTCACCGTCGGGGAGGAATGCGCTTGGCGCCGAGTCAAATGCGCGGCGTGGAAGCATTCGCCCAATTAGTGTTTTAACAGCTGCTTAAGGTTTGTTTCAATGGGAAGAAAATTATTGAGCACAATTTTATATAATTAGTAGAGCATAAAACACGTGGTGTGTCCAATTAAATGTTTAAAACTATTGACATTACGTAGCTACTGTTGAAATAAATGAAGTGGAAAATCATTATGAATTTTTCAGTTGGTAAATTACTTCACAATATGCTCAAAGGCCCATTTGATAAGATGAACTCAATCCTGGTGCGGAATGATGAGCACCAGGTCCTTTTCACACCCCACAGGTATGCAGAGGTCTCACCAAGTTAACTGGTGCGACTGGTTGGTATTTCAGGGCTTTCAAGTCCTGCCAGCATGTGCTCCGCTCTTCAGAGCACGCCGTGTTAAATGCAAGTATGTCCCGCTCCTTTGGTTTGCAACTCCTTTACCCAAAGGGTGACAAACTGTGCATTGTAAAGCTGAAGCCCTCACTTTCTGATCCCAAAACAATAAAGCCATTGAGTAAAGATCCAGCAGGCACTTACAAAAGAAGAGCAGTTTGGAATTACGAGCATATTTGCTTTTAAAACCTGTTGCATTTCACAAGTTACCGTTGTAGAAATGGTTTGGCCTTTGTTTTGCAGCTCTCAAGATAGATACGGAAATGTAATTATGTATCATGCAACGTCAGTTGCGTGATTAATTTAAATCCAGTTGTGGTACTCTGTGTTTCTATCCAAGCTTATATCCAAGCTTATAACATCCATGTTCTCATTTTTATTTACAGGAGTATTGAACAATGTTGACAGTGAAAACAAACTTTTGAAATTCATTTTTTCACCATTTGAATCAATACAGCTTTCACCCAGCTGCTACTTAATGACACGCTTTGTCATGTACAACACTTTTTTTTTTTTCTATTTCAAACACTGTAAAGAAGAAATAGCACAGAACCAGAGACTGATGTTGAATTCCAGCTGTGGCACTCAAATCCAGCAAAGACAACAGAATAACACTGAATTTTCACTGGGCTAACTGAGGGTCCACCCAGCTTTTTCGTATTGAGTATTTGTAGCTCTACAAGCCAAGTCATTCTATATCGTACTTGTAGTAGCTGTCAATGTAACCATAAAATGAGCATATGCATAGTGGAGAGGTAAACATTCCCTAAATGAAAATGTATTTCAGGGAAGTAAATGAAAAAAATAGAGCAGGTGCATTTTTCAGTTCTGTGTTTTGCATCTGATTGTTTATTTGGTTTTTATGACCTTCAGGAAAACCATGAAGTAGGGTTAAGCTATGATTACAAGTTTGCATACAATATGCTAGCACTGCCTTCCCCAAAGGGCAGCGGATCATTCTTCTGGTGAGGTAGAGTTGAAAATGTCTTTACTTGGTGTCTTTCCTCCCAGCGGCTGGAAAAGATGGAGAAGCCCTATGCGTGAAGTACTGACTAATTCCTCTTTGCGACGTAGCTGCAAGGCAATAGATTGAGGGGAGGTGCAATATGGGATTTATAGCAGGGAAGGGCAAATGGCAGTAGCTCTTCCCTTTTCAGGGCCGCCATCAGCCTGTTGTGCAAGTGCTAAGCCCAGCTGCCCTTATGGACACTGCAGTGCCTTTGGTGACAGCTCACACTGCACAGATCCAAATCCATTACTATCTGGAATGCTCTGGTAGGCTCTGGATTCCCCAAGAAAAGAGATTTGCTGTTAGTTACTGCTGCTGAACCTTCCTATTTCCTTTCTCAGGGAGCCTTTTACTCCTGGAGGCATCCTACACAAGAGCTTGAAAGAGAAGAGATTGTTCTTCCTCTTATACAGGGAGGGAGAGAAGGGAGCAAGTATGTATGAGCCAGACCTACTTCCTAGAAAACTAAAACTTTCAGCTGATTTCTGTCAGTAACTGGAATTTTACTCAAGGACTTGCTCTCTCCGAAACTCTCTGGTATGGCGTGGAAAATGATCTGCATTTTCCTGACGTACCTGAAGAACAGCAAGAAATCCATCATTTTCTTTGAGGAACTCTTTCAAACTGAAATTATTTTATCTGCTATTTTAAATTTCCCATCATATTTTTTAAAACTACACTGGTGACTTTAGGAAGATCAGAAGCGATCACCCTTCACAAGACCACAAGAAACATGGATCTGCAGAAGTCTCTTGCATGTTTTCAGCATGGGGCTTTTGGAGGGTTGTAGCAGAAGCATCAGGGCTGTGCATGAGGCTGTGGGGCTTCAGCTAGGAGCTGAAAGAGTTAATTTTCAAGTTCACCATGAGCTGTGTTTACTGGTTCTTTTTTATTCCTTCCTGATAATTGGCACCTCAGATTCTCTGCTAATTAATTGGGTTGCAAGGGGCAGGTGGCGCCATTCTATTTTGATAATCCCTGTCAGCAATTTCTGTATAATCTCTTTGTTTAATTAAAATGAATTTGTAATAGGGGTGCATGAACTTGCAACAGTTGGGGTTTTTTTTTCTTCTCTTCTTTTCTCTCACTCCCTCCCTTCCTCCCTCCTGGCTTGACTTTGCTTTGCTTCGCTTCAGTAGGCGTTCACTGGTGGGGGGCAGTTCTGCAATTGTGGCACCGCCACAGTCCCTGTGCTATTGTCACCCTCTGGTCTCTTTGGAAATGTCTTCTCTCATTAACACACCATAAGCCATTTATTTTGAAATGCTTTCCTCTTTTTTCCTCTTTTTTTTTTTTTTAAACAAAGAACATATCTGTCAAGAGACTTCAAAAGTTCTTCCCACTTTAAGTTAAAAACAGTTCAGAAGGTGCATTGAGGATGAAAACTGTTTTAGTTAAAAACAAAATATTTAACCATTGAAACACATTCCCGCAATGTTTTATCAGTTCTTTGCTCATATATCTCCATGGCCCTGACAAAAATTTAAAGCAAGCAAACAAAACCCAATGCCGAAAGCAGTGCCTATCTTAACTCGAGTCAATTCAGGCAATATGAGCAAGGGTCAACTATTTTTAATACTCTCTCACTGAGGACAGATTTCAAAATGGAGAGCTGAAAGTTTAATTTTCTGCGAAGACATACACAATTTCAGTGTAGTTTATTACAATTACTGAAACTTGCTCATGCTAACTGTAAATACAGAAAAGGATTGTAAACTTCATCCTCGCGGAGGCTGCGTGGGTCTGAAGGTCCCCTCCTTCTCCGAGGGCCTCCCTGATGTTTTGTCTAGCTCGTCCACACATTCCAGAGCAGAGGACAGAAAGTTGCAGGAGTTGGAACAAAATACTGGATTTGTTTTACAAACACTTTAAAGGGATAAGAAGGTGAAGGATAGGTACTGAAGGCTTCCTGTGCCATGGAGGACATTTCACATCGTGTGATCATCTCCTCCAGTGGCCTGACAGCTCGCTTCTACTGGCTGCTGTTCAAGGGGAAAACTATATTCTTTCCTGTTTTTTCCAGTGCCTGTACAGGAGGCATGCTAGAGCCTAGCAGAAATAAGAATCCCAACTTCGGCCAAAGTTTAACTGCTAATAGGTCGCTAAAGCAGTCTGTCAAACTCTTACTGTAATGTGAATACACACACTTACCTAGAATCTAAAAGAAAAGATAAATGGTGTTATGTAGTAGTTTATTACATGACCATCCCCTCTGTGTTCAAGGTGGGGCAGGTCAGGAATCGATAGTGGCACTTACTGCTTTTTTGTGTTTATCTGAGAAGGGTGGCACAGAAGATCACTTCTTCAGTAGCATCTGTCTCAGCATTTCCTCAGATCCCTAGGACTCTCCTGTTGCAGGAATTTTTCCCTATTACATTTGATGTGTTCACTCACATTTTGTACTGAGGCCACCCATCCAGCTCATTTTCCTGCGGTGTGTTTACTAGGGACACAGATGGGTGTTGTGTACCTACAGAACTTGGGAATTGTACGATGCCAGCCAGCGTGGTGATGCAGGGTGCGTTTCATGCTGCCTTTCCTACCCATTCCTTTCCTGTGCTGTGTCCCTGAGGTCCTTCCTCCCTCTTATTGAAAAAGCAGCTGGTGGCTCAGTGTGAGCAGTTAAGGTCAAACAACACTCCAGTCATCTGTCAGCGATCATCACACCCGGGAAGTCAGCTCACATGCAAGAGACGAGGTCCTAAAGTTACAATGAAGAATGTTTCAGAAAGTCCCATTTGAAAGATTTTTTTTTTAATAGATAGCCGTGAGTTAGCACTTTCAATGGGAGATTGAAGGATAAGCAGGCAAACTTGTCAGCATCCCACTGCAGTGCTCTGAATGGGTGCAGAGAGCTGCCAGTGTTTGTAACCCCATCATTAGCCTCCCTGTAATTGCTCTTTGTCTGATGTCCCTCATGTCCACACTCAAGTGATCAAATGAAAACTTCTGCTTTCATGCAAGAAAACAAAACAAAGTTTCTGGTTCTCATCAAGTCAGGGAGAAGTCTGAAAATGGGATTTCCAAAAGCTTGAAGACTAGCATGAAAAAAATAATTAAGGAATTCTTGTGTTCGCATCATCTGTATTTTTTAAGAGAATATTTGAAGCTACAAATGGGCTTTTACTATTAAATGAGAATGAAAACATAAAATGAGCGCTGTGCAAATAAGCTGTCTGGCCACTGTCTGCCCCTTTGCCAAAAGGGTTCTCTGCAATGCCTACTTAGTAAGGGAGAGGAAATTTCAGTTCTGGTTCCTGGCATTGGATGAGCTTCGTACTTGAAAGAACTTTTGCAACACAACCAAAAGCAATCACCAAACTTTTCTGAAACTGGACATGCATCCACAGATTCGCCTGCATCACAGAAATTGATGGATTTTTCTGTTGTAAAATTGTACCTTTGAGGTACAAGACTGTGCAGATGTTTAAAACAGAAAAACATCTCAATGTACAGTGGAAGGGAAAAAAAATGCTGAAATCCTGAAAAACTCAAAAGGTCCAAACTAATATTTTCTCCAAGTTGTCACTGAGTGTAATAACTAGGGATCAGCTCAGCAGCATCTAGCCCTTACAGATGGTGTCTACTGCAAGTGTGACTACAGTGTTTCCTTTTCCTGTTAATTAACAGTAATTAAGATGCTGTTGTGTGAAGGTGTGTCTTCAAAGCCGTGTCTGGGCCCCCCCAGTCTTCTGCCTTATTAGTACGTCTGACTAATACTGATAGCCTTAATGGTTTTGCTGACCTCTGTTTGTGAGTCCAAGTGAAAACATTGAGGGAGCTGAAACAACTGCTGAGACATGTGAAGAGCTTTCTTATTTGGACAGTTAATTGAATTCCTGTTGCTCTGGCTTTAGGCAACAGATTCCCAGGCAATTTCATGGTTTCTGTACAAATATCTCCTAATTGTGACTATTATGTATATGCAGTATTAATTGACAATTCCAGTTACAATGCTGGGTTTCTTAGAGATGTATGTAATATACACAAAATAGATAATAACATGGATGACTGACATGGCATTTCAGATATCGCCATTCCTCCTATTTTGAGAGTCTCAGGTTTCACAGTTTAGTTAGGACCCTTTTGGTTCCAGGCCTAGTTACTTCTAGATTGCCACGGGCAAGTGGGAACACGTTTGCTCCCTATTGCTCTGTGGAATAGAGATGGAAACTACTAAAATGCAGCATTTAATCTTTGAAAATCCCACTTTGAATGTGAATCATCGTACATGGTAATTTCTGTCCAAGCTTTGATATGGCAAGACCTAAGTACCTCCCAAAGTCATCCTTCTCTTCTTCTAAATGTTAGCAATAGTAGCATAGCAATTCAGTTGCAAAGACTATCTTGCAGTCTTTGAAAGAATTTCATAAATTCTAGAAACTGAATAAAAATCACTCATGCCGCAGAGGACTAAATGCCTTCTGGGAAGAAGGGATCCCATACCTGAAACATGATTCTGTTCCTGCTCAGATGCCTTGAAATGGTAAGTCCATTTCTGTGGTTTACTTGTACTTGCTACAGAGAATCTGGCTGTGCTGATATGAAACCAAGGAGTTAATGCTGTCAAATGGTCCCATTTAATTGCACTACTGAAGTCTCCCACGTAGATTGTGAATAGTTATTTTTAAGTTGAGGTTTGTGACATACAAGGGGATGGCAAGAGTCATCTGAAACTTCTATTGGGAGCAGTTTCCCTCTTGCAATCTAGAATGTGGGGTATTATGGAAATTCTGTTCTCCCCTGCCCCATAAATTCAGCTGTTCAGAGGAAAAATTATATCAGCTAGATGTTACACAGAAGATGGTTACTTGAACAAGTAATTGGTAGGGTAAAAAAGACTAAGCAGCAGGAAAGACTCCTACAATTGTGTGGGGAAGGCACAGAAGAAGCCACATGAAAGATTCTACAAATCAGTTTAGAACCATAAAAGCTGTAACTTCGCTATTTACTGACAAAGTTATGTAAAAGACACTGACCCCAACCGATGGACATTAAGTAGCCAGTAAATGTGACAAATCATATTGTAGATTATTAATTTAGATAATTTCTTCTCTACTTCAGAGGCAGTGGAATTATGACTTGCCAAAAATTGGTATTTGAGCTGGCAAATACAGTGGCATTGTAGATACTGTCCTGTTGGCAAGAAACAATCTTCCTAAGTGATATCGTGATGAATCCATTTGGGCAACTGTTACAGAGACTTACACTGTCGAAACTCCACTCTTCTTTCTTGCAACATCGTCTCTGATCATTTGAATGCTAACGTTCCCTATGCATAGTGTCCAATGCCAACTTCCAAGTTGTATGTTCAGCCAAGGCCAGTATTTCATGTTGATTTTTGCCTGGAGTTGATTCATGCTGGGTCTTAGATGTGAAAGCTCGTGCCTTTTTTGTTGCTCTGCAAACATATTGACTTGACTCTCTAATGCTGCTGGCTGTTGACTTTTATTTGTTTGTTGTCTTTTTTAAGGTCTGAGTGCCCTGAAGTCTTATGTAGAGATTGAAACTATTCAAGGTCTTGTAGGATATTTCCCTTAAATTAATTTTTAGTTGCTTCAGTAGTGTTTTTTGGGAGAAAAAGTGTTAAAAAAATGAGTCTTCAAGGTAGAAGTCTTAAGGGTCTATTTATCAAGACGAACAAGTTGCTGAAGTGATCAAGACGCTGAATCAGGCAACATACGAGTTTTTGAACAAGTACTACACATTTTGGATTTGTTTAGCTTACAGAGGAGGGAAAGTCTCCTAAACTGTGAAGGTTTTAAATCCAAATTCTCAGTGTATATCAGTTTTATCCCAGGAGCTATTTAGCATACTTTTTTTTTTTTTTCCCCTACAGGCAAGCTGTCAGCACCAGGATGTAACCTGGAAATTAAATATCATTTGTTGTAGTAAAATTTTTAAACGTTATGGTGACTGTGCTTTTATACTTTGACTGTATTTTAAATTTTGCTTTTTAAAAGGTAAACAGTTGCCTCTAAAGAAACATGGAAATAACATCCTGATTTGGTAACACTTCTGAGAAATAGCACTTCTGCAGTGTGCCTGAATTTTACAAGCTGAATAATTTTTTTTTTTTTTTTTAAAGCAGTATTAGTTCTGGGAGCCTATTGTATGTATCAATGTTATTGTAGGATTATTGCCTATTCAATATTTGGCTGGGATTCGAGGTTGCAGCCGCTCTGGCAGCTGAGAGTGAGCTCACTTGGCCAGCGGATGGCTTGCCTTTCGCACTTACGCACCACTGCGTGGCCTCTTATGGCCTTTCTCATGCTCTGCAGTGGGGCGCGTTGCTCTTCCCTAGCCAGCTCTTTCTGTTGCCTTTGAGACAGCTTGCTATTTGCCTCTAGCTTTGAGACCATGTTTGCATCCTAGGCTCATGCATAAAGTACCATCTGAGTCTATGTATTTTAACCGCTGTTGTGCATAGGTGCTAAAGCAAAATACTGTCATTGGAATAATGGCCTAGTTATCAGAGGAGGACTACAGTAAATGCTTTCAAGCTGTATTTGCATGTCAGAAATTTTAGGGCAGCACTCGTAGTGTTTTAAGAATTGCATTAATGATATTCAAATAGCTACATTTCATTATGTCAATTTTCAGACTTGTGTAAGCTTATAGGTATGAAGGAAGCAAGTAGTACCTCTTTCTGTATATTAGCCTGTGTCCTAGCAGGGTTAGAGGGCTTTTCAACCCAAGATGAATAATGCCTCATTCAGATCCCCCTTTCCGAAGCTATTGGTGAGTATGGTTGAATAGTTCTTGAGAACAAGAAAGAAAAGATGGGACTAACCTGTTCACGTCAAGTTACTTCAGCCACTGAATAGGCTTGTGGTTACTGCCCCATCTATCTGGGGAAAATCCCTTGCAGAGGTTTTAAAAAGATCATTATCAGCTGTATGGTGATATGTTAAAAGGACTACCAAAACCACCCATAGAAATTTGAAGCACTAAAGAGGCAAACGCTGGAGACAGAAAATGCACACAGCAGAGCTACTGTATTGATTTTTTTTTCCTGGAATTACAAACCCATTTTTCAATTAAAATTAGTGACTGGCAGGGGCTGGTTGACCCAGTTCATGATCTAGACCCCACTTTTCCCTCTCCCAAGGACTGTGTGGCTGTGGGCAGGCCAGATGCACTGCACCAGTGCACCACAGTCCCTTCCCTGCCACCTTCTCTTCTGGGGACTCTCTGAGAGGCGTGCATCTGCTAAAGACAGCAGTCCCCCACCATGGTGCAGAGGAATTAGCTGCAAGAATAATGTGCCTTTTGGGTGCCTCTGCATGAAGGTGAGGCCCGTTGTGGCCGAAAAAGCATTAGCATCTCTGGTTCAGGTCGGTTGGTGGGTGGAGCGGTCTTCTGAAGCTGTGCAGAAGCACGACCTGACTGATGAGCAGAGAAGAAGAAAGCTGATGTTTAAAAAGCTGTCTTTCAGCACGATCTAGCTAGGAAATGCTTTTCCCAACCCAGGATCACACAGGAAGTAAGGAGGTTTTCATTACATGCCAAGGTATTTATGTGTGAGCTCCTGGTGTGTAGCTGACTAAAGCTGATCAGACCATGGCAAATGCCCATGGAGGTTTGGTGATCATCAGCGATAAATATGTAACCTGAGCTCAAAATCAGAAGAGTCTGTTAACTTCAGTAGGCCGCTCGTCTAATGTTAAGTATCACAAAGCAGATTAGTAATAAAATAATGGACATCATCTCCAGCTTATATTTGGGCCCTGTCGCACTCCTAACCTTTGCTGGAAATTCTCAGTCTGCATGATAGGCATTGTAGGTACTAACACAGAGCTCCCTTACAGCGCTGAGCTCCAGGTCGGTACATTGATAAAGTAGGATGCAGACAGATGTTTGCTGCTGGAACAGATGTGCTGGTCTTCATACATTACTGCTTATCTGCTGATGATTACTGCCTTTCGCCTGAAGAAAGGTGGCAAGACGACTGAGTGCTTCTCATCTGCTTTGGTATAAGCTCAAATATCTTGCCTTAAGCTGCTGTTGAAGGCTGTTTAAACTAAGCCTAGCGGACTTGTCTGCAAAATAGATGGGGGTCTCACACGGTTCAGTCTAGCTAGTGTTTTGTAAGGAGTGATAACGTTTCAGCAGAGACAGAAACAGATGTGATAACTTTCTGTGTGACTTTTAAAAAATAGCAAAAAACACTTTGTAAGATGATCTGTGCCATGATCTAAATCAGGAAAATAGGAAGGGACATTGCTGTTACCTTGTATGTAACTACAAAACCACCATTGACTTAATAACCATACATCATCCTAGTTTATAACTCAAAGTTCTCTTAGTCAGCCCTTAGGGTTCCTAAAGCTTGAAGTCAGTTGAAGATACGCTGTATTTTCAATTTGCTCATTTTTGTTAGCAGCCTTTATGAACTATACCAATTTGTATGGTAGCTTCCTCTATTATTCATGCTGCAGCTCCACATAGAAGTAGAGAAGTAGCATCTTTGCAATTAGGAAAATAAGTAGTGGAGTTAAAGAAACAAAAGCAGGACTTCAAACCTGTTCCCTAGATTTAAAATAGACGGTGTTTCTTTAACACAGATCTGATTTTGGAGCTGGGAGCGGGGCGTATATTTCAAGAGATGCCAGAAATACCTACTTATAGGAGGCTGTGTGGTACTGTGGCCAATGTTTGCAAGAAAAAAATGTAAACATCTTAAAGATAAAATATTATGTGCTTCCTTAAAAAGCAAAGGGTGTTTAATTTGTAATGTTGCACGCTTCAATTAATGGAAGTAAGAATATAGTGCTAATTGGTGTGACAATTCAGTGGAACTGGCCATCTTTATGTACAGCTCACGTTTCATTCAGTTCTACTGTCTGATTCCACAGAATGATTTAAAAAAAAAAAAAAAAAAGACACACGAACATTTAAAAAACAAGGTTGGACTATTTCTTAAACAGTTCTTAAATACACTGTCTCAGCCATAAAAGTAGCTCAGAATTGCTTCTGGAGGTTTCTTGCTCTAAGGTTCGGGGCATTATGTTCCTGTGTTGTGTAGAGTGCCTGCATGAGCTGCTGCACAGTTCATTATACTGCTAAGGCTGTCAGTGGTATTTACGGATATTCATGTGCAGTGAACCCTTGAACCTGAGCTGGTCATCTGAGTGTGGCTTGTAGTTAGAGTTGTGTTTATGCTTAACATTAGTAGCAGTGTTTAATTGCTCCCTAGGAAAAATAATTGCAATTTGAACTCGGTTGTATAGTAGACAAGGGATTGCAAAAATGCCAGGCTCACAGGAAGGATCGTCCTTCTTACACAAGTATTAATTATTAGACTTCAGTTTTCAGACTCCTGTTTCCAGAGTTTGGAAATTAATGTGGAACGAGTATATAATTCAAACTGTGCCATGTCCCACTCCCATTAAAATCAGTAATGGCAAAAATTGTGTTATGGAATTAATCCTATTTTGAAAATATTTTCCAGGCATTTTTCATGTCAGCTGCAAATGGGAGAAGGGGTGATGATGCCATTTTGCAATAGAGAGGAGTGGAGATCTCGCCTTATACTTATCTGAAGAATTTCTAATTCAAAGTATTGCAGTGTTATCCCTGCTAAAGTTTCAGTTCTCATAATATAATATCAGATGAGAAAATCCTGCGTAACGTCTGGTATGTCAGCAGAACTGTTACGGTTCTGAGCCTGATGGTGGTATACGTGTCTTCAGAGTTGCGTTTTAGAGCTCTCCTGCCAGTGTAAAGGGAGTTTTTATTTCTGTAACTCTAGTGGGGATTCCTTTGGCTTGACACAATCCCGGGAATGTCTTTCAAACCATGTACATACACAGAACAGATGTCTTTCATGGGAAGCAGGAACTACCGTTCAGCATGTGAGATTTTTTTTTTTTTTCATTTCTTGGGAGCTTTCTAACTTGAAATAATTCTTCCACAGATACTGTGTAATGAGAACAATGTCTTGATTCTCTCTTTCTCCATCCCTCTCTTTTTTTCATTTTCCTCTCAAATTCAAGGAAAACCACTTTTCTCAGGTTCTGAGGGTAAGGGGTTTTTTTTGAGCTTTACATTCAGTCACTACTGAATTTAATCATTTGGAATGAATGCTAAATTACTAAAACTAAGCCTTAGAGGAGAATTTGACAATACAGGGTATTGTTTCCTTCCTCTTGGGCACCAATGCAATCTGACCAAAACTCAGAAATGTCATTACTGGGAGAAACATAGCTGCATATGAAAAATCATTTTAGAATGTAATGCATTTTGCTTGTAATTTGATTAAATATGATTGTTTTGTAGTATCATATAGCAACGTCAGTGAGTGATATATTGTGACAGAATATGACATGAAGTGACTACATAAGAAGATAATTAAAGATCATGTTTTATCTAATTTTCACACTCTTGCACATAAAAGGTTGTCACCATAAATGGATAGTTAAATAACGAATTGGCTGCCCCCTGCAAACATTGACTTGTTAAATGGCTCTGCTTTCTTATAATCTTACATTTGCTTTCCAAGTCACGTGGCCTGGTAGGAAATTAGCCTTTTTTAGTTAAAGAAAGGCAGTAAATAGAACTACTTCTGCTTTTGTCGTGTTACCCACTCCTCTACACTCTTGTCAGTCCAGCAGTCAGTTTCTCATAGATTTTGTTAAGAGTTCTGTATCTTGATAAAAAAGATGAGAACAAGCAACTAAATAAAGGAAAACAAGACATCTCCAAAATTTGCTGTGTAGATATTTTTGTAATAAAATCAGGATTTGACCCTGAAAACATTTCCTAGTTACTACAAAGACAACGAACAGAAGCTGTAAGTTTTCAGCTGCCTGTACAAGAATGAATTACAACCTAACATCAGAGAGAAAAAATAAAAGTAGACTATTGTAATTCTTTAATTGATAATGTATCATTGTGGAATTGTTACTTGAATACCACTCATATTCATATGGAAATATGTTTCCTTTTATTAGCAGGTCAATTTATTTGATGACATTACAGAATTGTAGGTTCATTTTAATCTACTAACCCTGTGTCATATTGATACTGTCCAGCTACATGTTTTAAATAAGCATGTGGCTTCTAGCGTCTAGTTTTTATTTTCCATCTGAATATTTGCAAGTGCTGAGATAAATGTATTATCTACAGCCAGACAACTAAATTAGCACATTTTAAAGAAAGTACATACACAGAATATATCAAAAAATGGATCAGCCAAAATTAATGAAAAATATGGCAAAACTGAATCTTGACAAGAGGGACTTACTACATCAGACCTGAGTGAATATAATAGGAATTGAGAACATAAATCTGTAACATCTATCTGAATCACATCTCCTGAAGATAGTGGGGAATTGTTCAAGAAAAGATGTTGCATTTCTGTGTTTGATTTGGTTGCGTTAGTTTTGGGGCTCTCCCATCAGCTTCTAGGTTTCATCTGAGAGTATGAGAATTACCACAGCCTGATGATGGTTTAAGGTCACCGAGAGACAATGAAGATACCAGACTTGCATCAGCACATGAACTGACCATGCAGATGTTGCTGAATCATCCCAGCCAAACAAAAATTATAGGCACTACACTTTAGGCTCCATCTTGCTTGGATGTTTTGGCAGAGGTGGATGGAGTTGCATTGGAGGCAGGAGAAAAAAATAATTGCAACGTCAGTTATACTTGGGAAGTTTAGTGGTAGAAGTTTAATGAACTCCCAAGAGCCTCCTCTAACACATCGCCGAGTGGCCCTTGTTGGCCCGGTGTGATTTCATGGAATAAATGGGTCAGCATGGTTTTGGTGCATGCACATGCTGCTTTTCAGAGATTGGGCAAAATTCCTTTTGTGGTACCAGAGCTGCCAAGGCCCACGCAGTTATTATGGATTACCTGAGCAGCCCTTTCACCTTGCTGAGGTGAGTTCAGCATCCTAAGACCTGTGTGGTAGCTGTTGGCCTAGTTATTCCTGACCAGAGCAAGCACGCACTTTGCAATGAGCGGCTGGGAGCTCATGGATTGGCAATCTTCACTGTAAGAGTGTACAAGAATTAAAATGTATGTTACTGCACCATACAGTGAGGCTTATACCACTAACTGTATTTCACGTGGGTTTTGAGAAGCGTATTTGTTCTATGGAGGAAGCTGGAGCCTGCAGGGCAGTGTACTGATGGTGCCCTGCAGCACAGGAGATGGTGGCAAGACTTTCAGACTTTCAGCGCATGGAGATTTGCAACCAATTCTGTCTCAAATAAGGTGCAACAATTATCCAAAAGGTCTTCATCAGTGAAGTCTCAGACATCAGAACTGTCTGCAAAGGTGAACACACAGGTTGTGCTGTTAATGTTTGCTCTCCTCCACATTGAGATGTACAATCTTCACCTTGCCAGATAAAAAAATGTAAACTGCAGTAGCAACCCAGACTGCAAACAGCCTACAGTGTGTGCTCTTAAGGGAGTATTTTTTTGAAAGACAAATTCTGCATAACCCTTAAAAACTGTGTTTAATGCTTATTCATAGTGCTAGCAGGCTGATCATAAAAAGTGACACCTATATTTATGGCTTAAATAAGATGATCTGTGCTTTGATCCTGCAAAATCCTAGCATAATGCTCTGCCGCTGAGCCTCATTCCTTCTGATGGCGTGAGATATCCTCCACCCCCCCCACCCCCAGCTCCTCGGTCTTTCTGTTGGGACCCTCAGTAAGAGAGCACCAGCCGCTGCTGCTTTGGGTGTGGAACGTGCCCACCAGGGACCTGGTTTGTGATTACCGGCTAATTTTACATAGGCCACCCTAGAGCTGCTGGAGGCAAATAAATCACTGCAGAGCTATCCTGGATTTAAGCCACTGAAAGGCCTGTAAAAGTATTTGCTATCCAGATACCTGAGCTGGCCAGCCCTTTCTGCAGACCTTAAACTGTCTTACACGTTTTGTACTGCTCGTTTTGGGTGGGTTTAGGCAGGCAAGTTGAAAAAGCAGGGTTTGGCTGTTGGAGCAGGAAATGTGCGTTTGCCATTTAAGTGCATGTAAATAGGGAAAAATCCCATTAAACTGCAGTTGGTGAGACCATGTACAGTGAAATGAAAACTGACCATTTTGATAGAAGTAGTTAATGCTATAGTAGTTTTGTAACGGAGCCTGAAAATTATTCCCGTTCCCTCGTCGAGCAGTTTAAGACGTCCCAGCTTTTCTTGCTGTCACTCCCAATGGCACGCTTACATCTGCTCATTGTGAAGGCTTCTCTGTGGAGGTCTCTCTCCTTGAAAATGCTTTCAGGACACTCGTAGCATTGCTTGTGAGATCTGATAGAAGGCATATCTATAAAATAATCAGGCCTCTTTTTGTCTCGCTTCTGTTTCACACTCTCTGTTCCCCCTGAGGAGGCTTGTCTCCCGTTCTTGGGAATGGCCGAGGTGTCTGAGCAGCCAACCAGGTCATGGAGCCTTCCCCAGAAAGCGCAACTCCCCGGCTCCGTTGAGATGAGTACTTTCTAGGCTAGCGGAAACAGGGACTTGTCTACATTTAAACAGAATGATTTACAGGTAAAGGAGCCTGCTTAACACATGATTTGTTTTACACGCAAAAGATATTGGGGATTAGACTTTTAATGCTGTTTTTCATCTGTAGAGAGAGACAGCGAAGAGAGCTGCTGCATCTCCGGATTTGTTCCAGTTGCTCGCTTGGGGCCAAGCTTTGGTTCCCCTGCACCCTCTGGCTGCTGAGGGTTGCTCTGCGAGGGGGGCTTTGGGTGACTCTCTTGTTTTTTGCACAGAAATTGCTTAAACAGCCAATCCTCGCTCCACTCACCCCGGCGAAGGAAATCCTGTATGAACTGGAAAGTGTTAGAAAGGATTTAATGAGATTATCATGAACTGTTACTTCACAAAAAAATCTTAAACCCGCAAGCAGCTGTGCTGTGTAACTGGGGACAGGTGAAGGAATGTGAAGGATGAAAGAAGCTGTCTACTTATTTAAAGAGGCAGATCCAGGAGGGTTTTTTGTATGTTTAATATGCATTTTAGCTAAGAAAACGCAAATGAGCAAACAAAACCTTCCACCAAAAGAAGGGATACTGTTGAAGTCAAATATCTTCAAATGTAGATTTATTTTTCATAATATTGCGGAAGTAAGCAATACTGAAATTACTACTTGAAAATTCAGTAGCCCAGTGGACTATGCAAGCACCTGCTTGCCTTTAAGTTCATCCTACCGTTTAGAAGTGACTGAGAGAGGTCATATTGTGTTCACGTCACATTAGGGACTGCTTTGAGGTTTTGATGTGTCTTCCGTTGTACTGCAAAGAATTTAGTAACAGTGGAGTGAATTTTGTTTTTCTTTCTTCTAACATGTGCTTGTCGTAAACCTGTAAATACATCTGAGATTTATTTTGATGCCAAGTACTGCTTGTGCTCTTTGCGACACTGAAGGCATGAAATGCATTTAATTTCTGTGTGTTTGGTTACTTTTGTGGTCTTTGTGCAGCTGTCATTATAGGAAATTTATAAATAGTGGGTGTACATTATGGCGTTCACCTCCCTGAAGGCCTGGGTACCTAAAACCAGTGTGGCACTGTGGTTCTTCAGGGTGATCTTCTATGAAGTCCAACCTATAGAGCAATGTGACTGCAAACAGCGGAATACGTTGTTTTGCTCCGTAAAAAAAAAAAAAAAAGTTATTTCAACTGGAAATTGTTAACCAGTAAGAGGTATGGGAGAAAAAAATATCCTCTGCAAGCATTTAGGGTTGGATTTATTTTGGCAGATGCCTATCTTGAATTTGTAAGATGCTTTCCAAATCCAAAATTCATCAGACAAGCACTGGGGGGAGGGGAGGAATAAATCTTTGTCTTTGTCCATTTATTGGTTGGGAGAATAGCTTGGAGGCTGAAATGCAAACTGTGGTGAAGGGAACTTCTGAAATATGGAATTAAGTGCTGATAAAATACTGTACCAAGAGACAAGAGACTCTGCCATAACACTTTACATTATAAAAGGTTTGTTGGGTTTTTTATTATTATTTTTATGCATGCTTGAAACCTGTTAGTGTAATTTTTCTCAGTTATAAAAAAAGACAAAATTTACGGTAGGGTGGCTTAATAATGTAGGTTTAAACCTTGTTGTTTCACGCTTTCAAATTTGCATGTTAGCTGGTGTTACAGCCACCTTGAAAGACCTCGCCCGGCAGGGAGATGGTCGGTTTGCCTAACGACGTGCCAGGCGGGAGTGGACGCGCGCAGGGATGCACACGTGTTGCTTAAGCTCCCTAATGGTGTGCTCAGAATAGGACTGAGCCTGTCTGCCCTCGACCCTTCAACCCTTTCTTCTGGCCAGGCCAGAGGGCTAAATTTAGGTTCCCAGGTGGCGAAAAGGCTGAAGAGCAGCTGCCAGCTCTGCCCGTGGCAGGCGAGCGGACAAGTTTCAGCTCCCCAGCGGAAGATTAAAAGAGTCCTTGCTCTCCTTCCCTCTGTACCCAACCACCACACCAAAGCATCCATCTCTGCTGGTCTTCCTCATCTGTCATCTTCCAGCCCCATTCTTGGGCATATTGAGAGGGAAAGGAGAAATGGAGATTTGGGAGGCACGTTGCTCCTGCTGCGTTAACCAGGAAGGCAGTAACAAGCTACTTCTGGAATTAGTTTTGGACATGTTAGGCTTTGGAGGAAAGAGTGACTTCAGAGAAGGAAAAAGTAATTATTTAAATTAGCTTAGATCAGAAAGAATCAAGCAAAGCTGTGAGAGATTTGCCAAAATGATATGAGTAGGCAGGTCAAAGTATTTTTGGCAAATGCACATTGTCAAATATGAAATCCTGGTATATTTCCTGAATATTGAATTAATTGAGTACAAAAATATCCATCTTGTCCCCTTGAACAAGTCAATTAAATCTTCTGCTTTACATAGTGAGAAAAGGGAATAAAACATTTGGGTCCAAACAACACCTAGAGCTGATTTCTGAAAGCGACTGTGTCGCTCAGTGAGTGCGACATCCCTCCAGGAACACTGCATGCGTATCTGGCCATCTCAGCTGATAAAAAGGCACCGCAGGAATAGGTGAGTGACTCAAATACAAAGTGAACTGTCTCTTAGAGGAGCGAGGAATGTAAAATTTGGGGCTGGTTAGAGAGGACTTCAATAAGAGGAGACAGAAGAAGGAAAATAAAATAATACATGTAAAAAGAGGAGGCAAATTGGATTCTTCCATTTAACCTTTTACATAATAAAAGACAGGAGACGTCCTAATGAAATTAAAAAGCAATGCATTTAAAAATTAATGAAAAGCAAATGCCTTTTATTGGAGACAGGAATATGGACAAGCTGATCTGTTGGTCTGATCCGGTGTGTCAATGCAGAGATCGCTATGTTATATAACTTTTGGGGGATGTCTTTAGCGTTTGTAGCTAGGTGCGGTTTTGTTTTTCCACAGTCTGGGACATCTGGACACAAGGCTGCTCTTGGTCAACAGCTGGATAGGTGCAGTCGCCCTGGCAGTGGCAGTCACGGCGGGTGTGTTGCTGTGGGGTGCTCAGTTGTTTGAGCTGGTGGTGGCCGTGCAGCTCCCAGTTTGTGGGGGTAACTTCTGGTCGGAGTACCACGTAAAGGTCTGTACAGGTTCTTGTTGCAAGATCAGGTAGAATATGACAAAACACTATGAATAATTGTTTCTGGTTTATTAAGTCAAATACATATCCAAGCTCCTTTAACTTTCCTAAACAGACACCTTTTACAATGCTGGCTCCTACTGAAATATGGTCAGCCTAGCAAGGAGCTTTAGTAAAGGTAAAGATGCCTGCTTCCCTCACACATTTAGATGTTGTTCCAGCTGCTCATAGAAATGTGCGTTTATTCTAGAATATGGTAATGCATTTGAAACCAACAAATGAACTTTTAATGGGGTGTATGTGTGCGTTCGTGTGTATGCTTATACTGGCAAAAGAAATTAATTTATTTTCATCAAAATATTGCAAGTTTTAATTTATGTTTGTAGGCTAGTTTTTAATCAAGAAAAAATCCTGCAGACCCAATCATATTAGTCTGGATCGGACCCATTACTAGGATGATTATTGTTTTGAAACTTTTTGATCCGAATGCTGTGTAGCCGAAAACTTTCTAATGAACATTTCAGTTAAGACTGAACAGGGCTTTACAGAAAGGCCACTTGGACTTAAATCTCAGCCTTTAGTTAGCGTGCCGTATCCTGAGCCCCACATATGATGAGATGGATGGCTTGCTGTTTGTATTTTAAAAAGAGTATGTCGCAACACTTGATGCACAGCCACAGCACGTCGTTGCTAGGAAATGTACCTCCTGAAGGCAGTGATTGTCCAAACTGCTACTGGGAATGGCTTAAATGAAAATTTAGAGAAACTGGTGGTAGATTTCCCCATGCTAATATCTTGGATATTGTCCCTTTTATTGGAAGCTACTAGATCTTCTTGTGCCTGAAGACTACTTCCTCCTCCACATGCTTTTCCCATGGCTTGATCTAAAGGTCTTTTCACCTCTCTTGGCAGTGTGCTGCTCCTCTTCTCAAGGAACAGTCACTTTTGACATATAACTGAGAAATAAATGGTTTTAAATTGGAAGGACAAAAATCCCAACCAACCAGCTCTGGGAAAGCAGCAGAACTTTCCTGTGATGAGGTGCATCACGCTGTGAACTGATCTCCCAAACCTCAGCAAGAAACCCTCCATTGCTGAGAGCATCTAAAACTGAAAAAGAGAGAACACACTGAACTCTTCTGGGCATCCCGTCCAAGGCTTTGGTTGCTGAGTGCTTCTATTTTGTACTTATTTATTTCCAGTCATATGAAATAACGCGTTCGCTCACTGTTACTGCTGGAGTGGCCAGATGTGGAAGAAGGTTAGTTTACCTGGCCTAAACAGATTTCAGAATTAACAAGCATATTCCAAGCAAAGCAAATCAGACTTCGTTTTGAGAGTCGTTTCATGTTTTTTACAGATATGGGGAATAAAAGATGTTTGAGAGCTAGGTGTGATGGTTTCTTTGGGCTGTTTGTTTCCATGAAAGTTTGCAGTCTGTAGAGTCTGTTTTGTCTGTAAGGATGGTACTGTATGAGAATTGAGACTTTACAAATTAAGCTGGGCCCTGCTGGTAGGTACATTTCAGAGCGGCACATGCATCACCTGCTGTGTGCTCTCATTTCTTCCTGACTCTCATAATTTAAAATAAACACGCAGACTGAAACAGAAGGTTTATAAAACCAGTTGTAATTTTAGTGAAATCAGGAAAGGTTAAGCAGAGGTGTCAGTCATTGCAACAGATGAAATGTTTTAGTGGTTAGTGATGTTTATAATACGTTCTTTACAAAAGCACACATTTTTTGAGGTAATGAGTGTAAGTATTTGCGGGTGGTGAACAAAAGTTTCATGGGTTCTTGAGGGTGTGATTTGCTTTAAGACGTGTTTTGAAATTACTCCATTTTTAGGAATGATTTTGAGAAATTGCTTAGTTTTTGTAAATATGTGGCAAATACCAGAGAGAAGGGTTTTGGTTGTTTGCTTTTTTCTTTAAGGACCTGGCAAGCCCTTTGTTTGCCTTCCCTCCTTCCTAGAGTCTGCCCCCCCCAATTTGTTAAAGACCAATTGTTTCCCATGGTAACTGCAGAGAATTTGTTGAAAAGCACACTTTTAGAAGACAATGGGCCCCAAATATACTGTGGCACAGCTTTAAACTTTATTAAGTCTGTCTTGGACTACCCTCTCCTCTCCGGAGTTAAAGGGAAGAAAAGTTTGGCAGCCTCCACGCTGTGAGCGTGATTGATGCCCAGAACATCTGAGGGACTTTTGTGTCCAGCGTGCTCTCCATGAGCGCATAATGTGTGAATACTCAAATAAGGTCAGCCCTTATCAGATGTAATCTAGGCCTGAAAGCAGATCAGCGGTGACAGTCATACCCCATAAGTGCGAACACAAATCATCCTTGCATGCTTTGGACAAGTTACGGGATTTTCTCCCTTCTTGCTCCCGTTTTACCCTTTCCAAATGGGGGGGAGGTGACAGCGGGGAAGGGAAACTTTGGCAGATCTCTGGAAAAAGAAAAAAAGAGAAAACCCAGAGGCATACGTGCCTCGAATACTTAGACGGCCCCTCCAGCCGGGCCGCAGGGGGCTGGGGGCTGTTTGCAAGGCGGGAGCGGTCCGGGCGCAGGGGCTGGGGTGCTCTGCTCTTCTCGGAGCTGCCGGGGAGCACCCCACCGGTGGAGCAGAGCAGGAGCGAAGAAACTTAAGCAAAAGTTCAACTCGCTTCTCCGGTGCCTTTTCGGAGATTTCTAAGCATGTCACAGCCTTTGTTGTCTGCTTGTCCCTGGGTTTGAATGCCTTGATTTTTTCAAGGCGGAGTGAAAGCATCTTTTTATGCTCTCTGAGTTTGTGCTCCGCGAATGGGGACGCTGTGTTTCACCACCAAGCGAGTAAAAACATTAGAGAATAGTGCCGCAAAGAATTCATTTCTGCCAGCTTTCATGGAGAAAGCATCACTAAGCAGGGTGCAGCTGAAGGAAGAGCCTTCCGTTTGTGGACATTACTTATTGTAGTTTAAGTACTGGACTGTTTTTTTTTAACTAGGAAAAAAAAAAGAGCAGCAATGAAATGTTAATTTAGACTTTTTTGATTTGTGCTTCTGCTTAGAAAAGGATTTTAATGGGCAAAGAGCTTTTACAGAACACAAAATATGTAGAAAAGTAGCATAATTAGCAGGAAGAAGTCAAACATACAGTTACGTCATTGATGACGTTAACAACTATGGAAACAATGATATTATCTATGATGTAAAAATATTTTTTTCACATTTATGATAACTTGAAAATTTTCTTTCCATTTTCAGAAATATAATGTCCCTATCAGGGCAATAATGTGCAGTAGTTTTACCTGCTTAGATCCATGAACGCTGACAGCCTGCCTACAAACCTTGTAATATTACAGCACATTGTTGCTTGCTTCATTGATTTATTTTGCTTTGTGCTCTAATAACAACAGGAGTGTCCTGCTCCTCACTGAAAATGCACAATAGTAATTCCTTAGTTGCAGCTCACACCTTGAACTCTGAGGACATTAGAGAAACATGAGCAGGAGGTGTATCTGCAAACAACCTCTTCCCATCACCGAGCTGTCACCTCTTTGCTCTGCTGAATGGGATGGCATTAATCACGTTAATGTCAGAAGCACTGGAATACGGGACAGGAAGGAAATCTCTTGTGTCATCAAATCCATGATCATGGTGGCCCGAGCAACCATGTCACACTCCTCCCCCTCCCCCCCCGCCTTCAAAAAAGTGATCAAGGTATGTGTTAAACTAATTCATGCTTGCTTTTTGGCCACTGTCCCAAGGAGGAATGCCACCCGATATCCATATATACAGTATGGATTTGCAAGGAAACCTAACTTAGAGGAAGAAATCATTGACTGCTTGTCTAAAAGAGTCCCCCTGCTACCTACACCCTAACAGATACCTGTTAGGCACTGGTGCTGAATACCGAAAGAACTGATGAAAGCCAGTGAGTTTTAAGAGGTTCTCCAGCACTCCACTGGCTGCATCTGTGGACAGATACAAACATTAATTAAAGACTGGTTTTAAATACTTGCGTTTGTTTTAGTCTGCACAAGAAACTTTTTTTCTGATGCATCAATTCTGCTGGCGTCCTAAAAGCATCCCAGTTAGACTCCCCATGTGTTTAATGGCAGTCTTTCAGAGTCAGCCGTTCGCAGCTCTGAATCCATGCAGTCCTGTATGGCCACAGGACTGGGGCTTATGGTGTCTGTCCCGCCTGTCCAAAATAATGATACTCTTGTGTCTTGCAGTCAAAAAGGCCATAGGAGTGCCATCCTGTGTTTGACGCAGGAAGAATGGTCTGCTCTGTGGCATTTGATGAAGGATGTGTGATATGTGGCAGTTTGGGATTTTTTGTTTTAGTAATAGAAACATTTAAAGTGGCGTCAGCAAGTGATAAATCATTGCTCTAAGGGTTTTTTTTGTGCTGATTTGGGAGCTTGGGAAGGAAACATCAACCATGCTTTTTGAAGACAGCATATAGGTTAAATAGGAATTTTAGAACGAAGATAAATTTTCCCGTGAAAACTGGTATGTGGAGCAAATCTTTAATTAGGATTCATAACAGAAAATAAATAGTTTAGACACTACCGTGTTACTTTCTTGCTCTATATTCCAGTGAAAACACGTGAAAAAGACTGAAAAATTATATTCATATAAATGATGTATTCCAGTCATGTGCATAGAAATGTATATCCATGTTGTAGTTGCTTTGTAAAATGGTATAGTAATCAAGCAGGTAATAGAGTTTTAAACAAAAGGATGAGGAAAGAACAATAAATTCCACACATCACTGGGAAGACAAGAGCAATGCTCATCACATTTATGATAGCTGGTCAAGGTCTGGTTTATGAATGCTTTGGCCAGATTACCTCAGTCATGTTAAGCTGAATTTTCTGCTGTTATAACTAATCATTGTACGACAGCTGCTAGGCGGCCGCTTGAAAGATTTCCATTTCGCTAAGCGTCATCAAAGATGTGGATCATCCCCAGAAAGCTTCTGGGGATCACATTTTTGGAGCAAAATATCGTTTGAAGCATGGTACTGGAATTTACATGCTGAGATGCCAGGCTTCTGTTAGCTGCAGCAGTCCAGTATCGGTGCCAACCTGAACAAACATCATCAAAAATGAGCTAACAAATCACAAAACCTAGTTTTCTCATTCTTATAGGTAAAAATAATAGTGCTTTCATTAATAATGACTGTATATTGGTATGGGGCTTATTTGTAAATACCTAATTTACCCCTGCTTTGGGTTTTTTTTTGCTCAGTGGTGGTTGGGAGTCTTCATTTATTGCAGTGTGTCAGTCTGTAATATTCCGGTTATTTTGCTGTATTTGGTGTTTTAGGGACCTCACCTCTGTTTTGCTCAAGAGCATAGACCACGTACTTCTGCTGTTTGATGCCGTAACAGTTGTTCAGAGCGCTCGTTGCTGTCCCGAGGGGTGGATGTGCAGGTGGGTGTCTTGGGGGTTTGCATCTGTTGACGCTACCCGAGCAGCCTTTCTCCGGGCAAGCGATCAGAGTTGGTGTATCCACTGCAAACAGTATTTTTCTGAGCGAATATCAAGGAATTGTTAACACAGCAGTCTAATGACCCTAGCCGTAGATGGGGCGGCCTTTTTTTTGCGCACCCAGCGCGAGGGGTGATGCAGCTGTCCCCGTCACGGGTGAAGTGAGATGGGTGTGCGAGCCGGATGGACTGAGGGGCTTACGGGGCAACCAGCACGGCATGGTTGTGGGAGCAGCTCCCTCAGTGCTGGAAGAACGACACCGGCTCAGAAGGCGCTCACAGCACCTGCCCGGCGAAAAGCAGCGCGGGCTGCGGCTGCAGGGAGGGTGCCTGCCCCTAACTAACGCCACTGGGTGCTGCTCCCCGTCCCCGGCTATCGCTGGGCAGCTCTTTCTGCCCGGGAAAGGCCCGCAGCCCCCGCGGGCGCTGGTGCGGTGTCCTGGCGGGCAAAGGGAACGCCGGCGGTGCGGCAGCCAGAGGCGGCCCGACGGGACGGCTCTGCCCTCCCTGCGGGGCCGGGGCTCTGCCGGGCGGGGCAGCGGGGAGCGGAGGGGTCCCTCGCCCGGCGGCGGTTCCCCGCTCCCCCCGGGGCTTGCTGCCCCTGT